>ERZ1673701.103-NODE-103-length-111579-cov-182.382653_pt1 | contig 111579 bp, 98 predicted proteins | sample MGYA00580231_ERZ1673701 | MGnify/ENA primary metagenome ERZ1673701 (study PRJEB41218, sample SAMN15661798) | gut metagenome | host: Homo sapiens | place: Canada: London | collected 2015-08-20/2019-03-30 | study: EMG produced TPA metagenomics assembly of...
AAAGCTACAACCAAACCTCAAAGTGTAAAAGGTGCATTTCTTCGAATGCTTACATAGATTTAGATGGTAAGGTTGAAATATACAAAAGATGATATAAACCGAATTTTAACATTAGCTTGTGCTGTTTCATCAGATTAAAAAATCGCTTTAATTTGACTACTTTGGTAATATATATATGCTATATAGTTGCTTTTTTTAATAGTTTAATCCGTTTGTGGGTTGAAATAGTAACAATTCGATAGAATAAGTCCTTGTTGCATAACATTTTTTCGTTAAATTTGTATTACTTCCTATTAAAACTTGAACCGGTTTAGAGCATTAGGGGAACCTGACTTATTAGAGTCTTTTCGGCCTTTGAAATTTTGAATTTCAGTTCTAGAAAAGAGTTTTTTCAAGTGGGGCTTGTCCGTAAAAGGATATGTTCAATATCTGTAGAATTTTATAAGTATTTTTGTCAAGTTTCATATCGTGTTAAATGGAGGTGAATAAAACAATAAGTGATGATGGCAGAATAGATTTACATTTTACGATATATTTTGTGGTCTCCTGAAATTTTTTGATTTTGAGGTGTTCTTGAGTCATTTAATGAATAGTTCTTTTTACTAGGATTCTTGTAAAGTTCTACTATATGGAGTGACAGTGACGATTGTGTTTAGGGTAGGTTATAAAAACGAATCCAGGCTTGTTTTTGCTTTGCCCACTAAATCATGCTGTCAACATATTCTACGAAGATACGGTAATTCTTATCTTGATTTACTCGTAATAGTAACTAATGATAATTCGAATATTTCGAGGCATATTTATTCTAAGGTTTTAATGGGATAATCGTGTTAATCTTAAAGAAATAGTTATTAACCTGAAAAATTAACGTTATGAAACTAAAATCTTTCTTCTTATGGTCGCTGATGATAATTGGTGCCATATCCTGTAAGTATGATGATGGGGAACTCTGGAACAAGGTAAATGATCTGGACGAACGTTTGACGAACATTGAAGGGCAATTAACTCAGATGAACACAAACATCTCTTCAATGAGTTCTATTGTGAATGCATTGGAAGCTAATGTGTATGTGAAAAGTGTTACGGAAACAGAAAACGGATATACTATTACATTCAGTGACGGGCAAACGGCATCGATAGCTAATGGAACAGCTGGAAAAGATGCTCCGGTTATCGGATTTAATAAAGATACAGATGGTAAATACTATTGGACTCAAACAATAGACGGTCAGCAAGATTGGCTGACAGATGAAAACGGCAATAAGATTCCTGTAACAGGAAACGATGCGGTTACTCCGCAGTTGAAAGTCAGCACAACAGGCTATTGGATGATCAGTTATGATCATGGACTGACATTTGTTGAGGTGCTGGATGAAAATGGTAACCCGGTAAAAGCTGTCGGTGAACCAGGAGCAAGTGGTGATTCATGGTTCAGTAATGTTAGTGTAGAAAACGGAGAGGTTATATTTGTTCTCAAAGATGGCACTGAAATTAGAATACCATTTGAAGGAGACGAGGAAGTTCCTAGTATAAACTACGATGAGTTTAATATTATAAATAGTGGTGATGAAGTAAAAGGTGCCGTTGAAGAAATCACAGAGGAGGATAATGACGGGCAACCGTTAACTATTGTGCAGACAGTTCCTTCAATATCTGAACTGATGCCAGCTACGGCATCTGTAAAATACGCTTCTCTTCCGTTGCTTTATTCGGAAAGAACAAATATCCGTGAACAGCAGATGGGTTACACTCATTCCATTTCACGTGCAGGAGAGAGCAACGTCACTTTCCCCGCAAATTTGCCTATCATGTTCTTTTTTGATGACAAAATCTTGCTTCCGTCTATCAAAGATAATTTTGTGGTAACCGTAGATGGAGTGGATGTGAAAGGAACAATCACAATCAATGCCAGTTCTACAGGAAATGCGATTATCACATTTACCCCTTGGGAGGAATTCCAGATAAATGTGGGTATTACCATTACTGTGAAGAAAGGCATGATGGATAAGAATGGAAACGAGATGCTTCAGGATGTTGTTTTGTCATACATTACAAACAATCCGGAAGTTAGCAGCTTTGACGGTAATACAAATTTTGAAAATGGAAATGATGGAGTTTATCTGATAGGTGACGGCAGTATAATGGAAGGTAGTGTGGGGGATATGGTTCCGCAGGAAGGTAGTCATTATGCAGCCATATCTTCAGGTGGGTATCTGGTTTCAGCAGATGGTTATGCTATCGGAGGCACTTCCAGTATGATGATATTGGGGCCGATAGAAAAAAATATCAAGAATCTTTCGTTCCATTATGACTTTATCTCTGCAGAGTTTAATGAGTGGGTCGGTTCAGAATTTGATGATTGTGTGGTCATGACTATTTATGGGCCTTATGGCTCTTATTCCACTATGCTGACTAGCGTGAACATTATCGGTCAAGACAATACGCAGTTTAATGATTATCCGAATATGCCTGATGAAGGAGACCTTTATGCGGGTCATATCGGGTGGACTGCTGCCAGCATTAATGATATTCCTTATGTGGGAACCCCGGCATATATCTCTTTCACTGTAACAGATGTGGGAGATGCTATATTTTCATCAATCTTTACAATAGATAATATTAAGTATTAAAATGACCTTATAAATTGGATGAGTTTAAACATTATCATGGAAAGAGGTAATGTAAAATCCAATAAAACTTGTAGCGAATAGACGTCATTAGTTAGTTCCGAATCGGTGCCATTTAACGCGATTCGGAACTAATTTTTTTAATTTGCAAGGTACTTTTCATCCCTGGTTGCGACACGACGTAATACTTCTGAAGAAAGTCGTAAGATTAGTCATTCTTGGGAGCTTTGGTGATATGTAGAAAAGGAGTGCCCTTATCTCCCTATGGAAGGGAGAGTGACACTCCTTTTGCAGGTTATGAAGAGTTAATGGAGCCTATTCAGCTATACAGATACTTACACGGTTCTCTTCCATCGTGTTAAACGGCTGTATCGTATCACCCTTATGGTCTATCGTGATACGCTGGCTGTCGATACCTTTGTCTTTCAGCATCGCACCCACAGCTTCTGCGCGTTCCTTAGAAAGGCGTTCGTTGATATCTGCATTACCTGTCTGCTTGTCTGCATAACCACAAATTGTAACTTTGCAGTCCGCATGGTTCTTCATGAATTCGGCCAGTCTTCCAATTTTCTGTTCTTCTGATGTGCGTATCTTAGACGAGTTGATAGCAAAGAAGATATTTTCTGTCATGCTGACCTTTTCCTGTTTTACAGGAGCGGGTTCTTGCACTTGTTTCGGCTCTTCCTTTACTGGAGGTGCCGGTTGTGGAGTGGGTTCGTAGTATACTGGCTCTGTCTTGCGCGAAGTCTTTCCGAACTTGATTGTAAATCCGGCCAGTGCGTTGAACTGCCAGTCGACATTGCCCGCCTTCTTTGAGTTGAACTTGTCCGACAGTATATTTGAATTTACTTCAATGTTGAAGAACAGATTTGAAGTCAGTCGCAGGTTGGTTCCTAGTCCGAATCTGCCTACTGGGCTGATTTTACTGTCTTTCCATAGATAACGTAATTCATAGCCTTTGTTGGCTAATGCCACAGCTTCATCGTTGTTGAAGGCTCCATTCAGGCCCACACCAGCAAACAGGTATGCATTGAAGAAGCGGTCTGGATTGTAGTGGCAGAACAAATTGCTCAAATCCAATGTAGCATCTACGTTTCCTTGCAAGTAATTGTACTTGTAAAGCTGATTATAGGCAACCCATCCTCCTTTAGCCTGCCAACCACTTATTCCGACACGCAGTCCCCAAAGCGGTGTAAACTGATAGCCCCCGTAGATGGCAGCTGCCGGAGATATTAAATCTCCGAATTTGGCTTCACCACGAGTGTGTGCGGCACCGGCCTGTACTTGCATAAACCAGTGAGGAACAAACTCAGTCTTTCCTTCTTCCTTGATTTGACGAGAAGGTTGGCTTTCTTGTGAGAAAACTGTAATTGGTATCAAACCAATACACAGAATTGTTAAAATGTTATTCCAACGCATAATATCAATGATTTAAGAGTTTATTATTAACCATAATAAGCGTAAAAGAGGTGCTTTAAGCAGTGGGCATTCGTCTTTAAAATTTGTGGTTAGTTTGATAGGCAAAGTCGCCATCCTCCAAGATAATTCATGGGTCTGAAACTTATTTTGCTAGACACTGATTGAGTGTTCTTTATGGTAAACGTACATTTTACTTCATTGTCTATCGCGGTTTTAAATTTTATGTCACTGATTTCGAAGCTTTGCACAGGAAAGAGCTTTAATGTATTTATTACTTTTTCCATTTCCTCATTGGTGAGTGAAACTGGCTCATTCCATATATCTGCTGAATCGGGTTTAAATAACATCGCAGCAGCTTCGGCATATTCTCCGTTCTGTGCGTACGTCATATAATCGTTTACCAGTTTTTTTACAGCCAAGGTATCTTCTTTTACTAATCCGTCGGTAAAACTGTTTATTTCAGTTGATACAGATTCTTCTGCCTTTTGGTCTTTTTTCCCGGATTGGCATGAAAGCAGACTGAATAAGCAGATTGCAATAGCAACAATATTAAGTCTTTTCATCGTTTTATATTTATAAGTAAAAAATAAGGGGCTTATAAAGCCCCTTATCTTATTGTTTTAAGAATTCCAGGCATTTGCTTAGTTAGCTTCAGTCTGAGAAATCTTACATACTACCCATACTTGGATTGTACCCCAATCGTATGTTACATCAAATGGAACCTTAATCTGGAAATTACCTACTGTTGTACCATTATTCAGGTATGTAAGTGTTCCAAAGTTGCGGCTATTTTGAATGTCTGTTGCTGTTGGAGCGGCAAATGTAAATTCTACATTTTTGGTTACATCCTTTAATTTTCTATCAAATACACCTGATGTTCCATTCAAGTCAGTCAGGATATCACCATTCTGTTCAATTGATTCAACACCGTAATACTGATAGTAATTTTCACCTTGGGTGACAGCCGTGTTGTCAAAGTTGTGATCACGCCAGTCAATGAATGTTAACTTCAAATCGGCTTTAGCACCACCTGTTGTAGCATCTACAAAATTGGTTTCATGTGGGTCACTGATTGTGATAGGACGTAAGAACTTCGCAAAGAATGTATTATTGCTGAGGTCAAATGGTACGTAATCACAATTTTCTGCATTGATTTGAATTTGTGCAGTAAATGTCTTCTTACCCTCTGAATCATTTGTAAATTGTGCATGGTCAGCAGCATTTAAGATATCTCTTGCAAAAGCATAATTTGCATTATCATCTTTTCCTTGATATTCCAAAAATACTTCTTTAGCAGTTTGATTGATTACAACTATTGGCTGCTTTACGGAATTGCCTACTACATTTGCAAACAATGTCTTTCCATCTGCACTGACTGTGATGTCATACATTGTGCCAGAATTACCCTTTACCGGGGTCATTTTACTGTCTTGTGGATCTACAAATGTGAATTCCTTATTCAATTTTTCATTTTGGAATGCAGTGTAAACACTATTGACATCTGATACAGTGACATCATTGCCTACAAATGTGTTCAAGATGTCTGATTTGAAATTGTCATTTGCATCAGTTGATTGTTTTACAGGTTCAACATTTGCATGAATTTCATCGTATCCAGATCCTGGAGTTGCTGAGTTATAAGTATACCAATAATTGCTAATCTTATCAGAATTTGCTAATGTACCAGCAGGTTTTACATTAAGTGGGGTTGGTGTCCAAGTTAATGTGATATAGATGTACTGATATAGATTAGTTCCAACAGCTTTACTGTAGCGGATATTGACTGCTATAGACTTGTTATTCTTAAACAATTGATAAGCTTCATTATTCTTCAATGTCCAAGTAATAATCTGAGTTTCTTCAGCACCCGTATCCGTTGTAGTTTGTGCAACGATACCCTTCTTAGTTGTTGGTTGAGAGGTTGCTTCAGTTCCGTCATACTGAGTAGCATCAGTATCAACACCCTCCAATTTGAAGTTGTCATGGAAATCTTCTTTGGAGATACCTTGTTTTACAAGTTGAGCAAGGATATCTTCTTCGAAATCATGCCATTCAATCTTCAGAGTTGTTGCATTTTCTGAACAATCTACAGTGTATCCATTTGTGAAAGCGAATGGAGGATTGTTAACAAAGATAACTTCGCTTTGTACAGGAGTTTCTTTTTCAACAATTTTGAATTTTATGTATCCAACAGCTGCAATTTTATTGCTGATTTTATCTTTCAGGATAACACGAACCAATGGCTCACGATCCTTTTCTGCTTTGTTTTGTTCAGCTCCGAATCCTTGCTGTTTACCGTCTTTCGGCATCTGAGGTCTCAAGATAGAACCTTGCATTGCAGCATGTGCACTTTCAGAAGTTTTATTATTTCCTTTGTGGTAACCTACCAATTCGTAGCTATATTCGAATCCGTATTTATCAACTGTGCCTGATTTGGCGTTGACATCCCATGCGATGTCTTTTTCCCCCTTACTTGCATCATCATAGTGAGTCTGAATTAATTCAGCTATATCCATTCCTTCATGGTTCCATACGATTTCATAGTCTGCCTCGTTTGCAATAGCTTCTGCTGCTGTAGTATACAAATGTTTATCAGGGGTAGCATCTACATGAGCCAATTCAAGATTCTCATAATTAACGGCTTTTACAGCGGCGTAATCAGAAGTAATAACCGTGTCTACTTTTTCTTCTGCATTTTTGTAGTTAGCCTGTAAAGCCAAAACGGTAACTTTTCCGTCACTTTCAATATCTTTGATTGTACCGTCTGTCAATTGGGCATGTACAGTCAAGATTCCGTCTTTTGCTTCTTTGCCGGTAACAGTGGCTTTAACTACGCCGCCTTCAGCTCTTGTATAATTTTTGTCATCGCTGATGAAAGACAATTGTTCAATCTTATTAATGTCTGCATTAGACGGATTCATGTGATAGTTAGCTACCAAACCCGGAGACATTGCTACGCCTGTCAATACTGTTGGTGCATCTTTGGAAAAATCGTCATCTGCATTAACTTTTGCTACTGTTTTTTCTTTGTAGTTGTATGTACCTACAGCCATTGCTTCAATTCCTTCATAATAGAAATCAGGCTGGAATACCAATGATCTTAATCCGGTAGTCAAAGACAAAACTAATGTGCCTTGATAGCCTTCTACGCCACTCAGCAACAATTCTCCGTTCACCTTATCATATACGGCAGTGATTGTACCGCTTGCCAAATATGAAATTCCTGTGTCTGTCTTCTGGTCGCCTTCTACTTTCCACCAAGTATTGGTTTCTGCATTCGGTTCGTAGTAAGCACCATCAGCACCTTTAGACGGTTTTCCGGTGTCTGTACCATTGATTACCCAAGTTCCATTAGGACCGATTTCTACCGTACATCCAGCTTGACCACTACCATTTGTAATAGTGAAATCACCCTTGCTTGTTTTGATAACAATACCGTTATCTGTGGTTTCAATGCTGTTGATAGTGACTCCTCCTTCAATGGCTGTCTTTAAGTCAGTCAGTGTCTTCTCAACAGCGTCCACTCGCTGATTCAGATTATTGATGTCGTCGTCATAATCTGAACAAGAAGTTACTACACCCCCTCCGAGAAGCAAACTTCCTAAAACGAGGGCTCCATAGAATCTCTTTTTCATAATTCTTAAAAGTTTAATTAAAAATAAAATTTCTATCTCGTTTGGTGTTAAAGGATTTTTCTTTGTTCTTCCCTTAGCATCGTGATGTAAAGTTATGCGCATTTAATTTATTTCGTTTGTCTAATTGTGGATTATTATTTTTATTCATAAAACGACAAATTACGAAACGTAAACAGACAAATTTTATGATTCAACTAATCGGGAAATCTTCCTGTGAGGATTTTGTCTTTTTATCTATATATACGGTTGCACCGCTTCTTTTTTGCTTGAATTGCTTGTCAAAGTATGCTAAATTCGTTTGTTATACAAATTTTGATGAGCCGCTTTTATGGATGTCGGCGGTTACGGGGCGTTTATCCATATATCGAAATTGTCGTGGTAAATTTTATTGGTATACCCTCGTAGATATGGACGCTCAAGGCCTGTCTGCCGGCTGATGTCTTGCATAGCAATACTTGGGATGTGAATATTTCTCGTGTTTTTGTTTGCTGGGGCGGTATCTTATCTCCTTATGGGGGCAGGAAGCGTTCTTTTGGCTTGCATGGCGCGGATTCCCATCGTGCTCAATGCAGGAAGTTCCTTTCGGCAAACGGCTGCTTTTTTGTCTTGTAGAATAACTGAAAATATGCGGAAATACAACTAAAATAAGCCGTATATGCCTAAGAATATGGTCAATATAAATGAAAATGTGTCCATTTTTTTGCAAAAATATTTATCCGCATTTTTCAATACTGCTAAAATATAATAAATAATTTACATGTCAAAGGTTATATTTGTTCATTCGTGTATTTATTTGTTTGATAATTAGAATAATATCCTGTTTCACAATAGGAATTGTCGTATTTTTGATTTGTCATTAACATGGTTGGATGAGATATTTCCTCTCTGACTGATAGCACAAGAATCCATAATTTCAGTGGTAGTTCTCTCTTTTTCTGTATGTCCCTGTTTTTTCTCTGTTCCACTGTGTGGTTCTTGTATCCCACACTGTGAAATATATATCCCACACTGTGGTTTTTGTATCCCACAGTGTGAAACAGAGAATTTTCCCTGAAATTTTCCTCTTTATGTGGGGAGATTTGGAGGAATTATGCCTGTCCGATTACTTTTATTTGGACAGGCAGATGTGGATAGGAAGGTGAATGGTAGATTTTGAAAGAACTGCAGCTATAATTATTCAACGGTATCTGCTTTTAAAGCATTAATTCATTATCTTTGCGACTTAATCGGAAATCGTCCAAAAAAGGGAAAAAGAATATGATAAAATTGACAGATATGAAGACTAGACTATTGATGTGGCTGCTTCTGCTGGGAAGTCTGTGGGCAGGCAGCGTGCATGCGCAGGTGCGTTATCCCAAGCGGGAGTTCCGCGGGGCATGGATACAGTGCGTAAACGGACAGTTCCAGGGGATGCCTACGGAGAAGATGAAAAAGGTGTTGGTGAGCCAGTTGGACAATTTGCAGAAAGCCGGCATCAATGCCATCATTTTCCAAGTGAGGGCAGAAGCGGATGCATTGTATAAATCGCCATACGAACCGTGGAGCCGCTTTTTGACCGGTGTGCAGGGGAAGGCGCCTTCGCCCATGTGGGACCCGTTGCAGTTCATGATTGAGGAATGTCACAAACGGAACATGGAGCTGCATGCGTGGATTAATCCGTATCGGGCCAAGACGAAGGGTACGGGTGCGTTGTCGCCGATGCATCCTTATAACCGGCATCCGGAATGGTTCGTGCAGTATGCCGGACAGCTGTATTTCGACCCGGGATTGCCGGAATCCAGAAAATATATCTGCAAGATTGTGCGTGACATTGTGAACCGTTACGATGTGGATGCCATTCACATGGACGATTATTTCTATCCGTATCCGAATCCGGGAGAGGATTTTCCGGATAATACCAGTTTTGCGGCGTATGGCCGCGGATTTACCCGTCGGGCCGACTGGCGTCGGGACAATGTGAACGTGCTGATTAAGGAGATTCACGAGACGGTGCGCGAATGCAAGCCGTGGGTAAAGTTCGGGGTTTCTCCGTTTGGCATTTACCGGAACCGGAAAAGTGACCCGAATGGAAGTGATACCAACGGATTGCAGAACTACGATGACTTGTATGCCGATGTGCTGCTGTGGGTGAACAATGGTTGGGTGGACTACAATATCCCGCAGATTTACTGGGAAATCGGACACCCGGCGGCAGATTATGAGACGTTGATTCGCTGGTGGGCACGTCATGCGGCTGCCCGTCCGTTGTATATCGGTCAGGATGTGGTGCGTACGGTATCCAAGGCCGATTTGATGAATCCGAACCAGAGCCAGATACCGGCCAAGTACAACCTGCAGCGTTCTTTGCCGACCGTACAGGGAAGTTGCCAGTGGTATGCGGCGGCCGTGGTGGAGAACAAGGGGCATTACCGGGATATGCTGGTGAAAGAATACCACAAATATCCGGCGTTGCTTCCTACCTCGCCGTTCATGGACGACAAGGCTCCGGGAAAGGTACGCAAGCTGAAGCCGGTGTGGACGGCAGACGGTTACATTCTGTTCTGGACGGCACCGAAAGCCAAGAAGGAGATGGATAAGGCTTATCATTATGTGGTGTATCGTTTTGATAATAAGGAGAAGGTGAATTTGAACGACCCGTCTCACATTGTGGCTATCACACACGATGAATTTTATAAGCTGCCGTATGAAGACGGCAAGACGAAGTACCGTTATGTGGTGACTGCACTCGACCGCCTGCATAATGAATCGAAGAAGGTTTCGAAGAAAATCAAGCTGTAAGAATCGGTCGAAAGAAATAGAAAGGGCAGGAAGAAACGTTTGTCGGTTTCTTCCTGCCCTTTTTTCTGTCGGACAAGGGACAGTTTATTTGATGTTCTTTCGGATTTTGGTCAGGTAGGCATGCATGCCTTCTGCGTCTTTCCGGCTGATGATGTCCAGCAGTTCGTTCAGTTCCGTACGGATACCTTCCACTTGTGCCGGCGTACGGGGATTGAACAGGATTTCCTGCAAGAGGAAATCGTCTTCGCTCAGCACGCCTTGGGCGATGGCCATGTGGCGCTTGAAGGTGGTACCCGGAGCATCCTGATGTTTCATGACGGCCGCAAACACGAAGGTCGATACGAACGGGATGGACAAGGAGTAGGCCACGGTTTCGTCGTGTTCGTCGAACGTGTATTCAAAGATGTTCAGCTTCAGACGCTGGTAGAGGTCTTTGAAGAAAATCTTGCCCAAATGGTCGCCTTCCTTGATGATGATGGCGTTTTCGGTGCTCAGTTTGTCGAGGTTGGCAAACGTGGGACCGAACATCGGGTGGGTGGACACGTAACGGAAACCGCAGTGCTCGTAAAACTCTTTCAGCCCGGTTTTCACGGAGGCAATGTCGCTGATGATGCAGTCTTTAGGCAGGAGCGGAAGCACCTGGTTGAATGCGTCGAGGGTATATTTCACCGTGGCGGCATTGATGACCAGTTCTGGCTGGAATTCCTTGATTTCATCCGGTTGGGTAAAACGGTAGCAGTTGTACATGAAACGCAGGCGCTGGGGATTTACATCGTACACGGCTACTTCATGTTCGAAACTCAACACATCGGTAAAGAAGGAGCCCATTTTTCCGGCTCCTAAAATCAATATCTTCATTTCTCGCTCCCGTGCTTATTTGTTGATGATTTCCATTTGCTGACGGACACTTTCTTCGTGAATCAGCTCGAACACCTGTTTGATGAAGTCGGGGTCCATTCCGCAGAGTGAGCCTTGTGCGCCTCGCTTGTCCAGAATCTCGTTGTAACGTCCGGTCTGCAGGATGGTCATGTTGTGTTCCTTCTTGAAGGTTCCGATTTCCCGGCACACCCGCATACGTTTGGCCAGTATGTCCATCAGTTCGTTGTCACATTCGTCAATCTGGCGGCGCAGTTCGTTCAGGTTTTCCGTGGTCTGGTGTTCTGAACGGATGACGAGCAGGTTCAGGATGTAGTCGAGGATGTCGGGTGTCACTTGCTGGGCGGCGTCGCTCCATGCACATTCCGGATTGCAGTGTGATTCGATGATGAGTCCGTCGAATCCCAGGTCCATGGCCTGCTGGCAGAGCGGAGCAATCAGTTCACGCTTCCCGCCGATGTGGCTCGGGTCGCAAAGGATAGGCAGATTCGGAATACGGCGACGCAGCTCGATAGGGATGTGCCACTGCGGCAGGTTGCGGTATATCTTTTTGTCGTAGGAAGAGAATCCGCGGTGGATGGCTCCGATACGTTTCAGTCCTGCATTGTTGATGCGTTCCAGGGCGCCAATCCAGAGTTCCAGATCCGGGTTGACCGGGTTCTTCACATACACCGGAATGTCTACACCTTTCAGGGCATCGGCAATTTCCTGTACGGCAAACGGGTTGGCAGTTGTACGTGCGCCAATCCATACAATGTCCACGTCGGCTTTCAGGCATTCGTACACATGCTTGGCCGTAGCTACTTCCGTGGCCACGTACATGCCGGTTTCTTTCTTCACTTCTTTCAGCCAGGAAAGTCCTTCCACGCCGATACCTTCAAAGCCTCCCGGTTTGGTGCGGGGCTTCCAGATTCCGGCACGGAAAATCTTGATGCCTTTGTCGGCCAAGGCTCTGGCCGTAGTCATGACTTGCTCTTCGGTTTCAGCACTGCAGGGACCTGCAATAATCAGAGGGCGTTCCTGAGAAACACCTTCCAGTTCGATGGGTAATAAATCCAATTGTTCCATGGTAGTATTTGATTTTTGTAATGTTTATTTGTTCATAACTGCTTGAATGCGTTTCAGGGCCTCTTCCAGTTGGGGCTCCTTGGCGCAAAGTGAGATGCGGATGTAGCGTTTTCCGTTGCTCCCGAAGATGAATCCCGGAGTGATGAAGACGCGGGCCTCGTGAAGAATCTTTTCGGTCAGGTCTTCCACATCGGCGTAAGCGTCGGGGATGCGTCCCCACAGGAACATGCCCACCTGTTCCGGGTCGAAGGTACATCCCAGGGTGTGCATGATTTCTTCGGCCAGTTTCCGTCGGCGTGCGTAGGTCTGGATGTTGGCTTCTTCGTGCCATTCCGCGCTGTTGCGGTAAGCCTGGGCGGCGGCCAGTTGCAAGGGACGGAAGGTGCCGGAGTCAATGTTGCTCTTTATCTTCAGAATCCATTGCACGAAGGTGGCGTTGGTGGCCAGCATGCCCACACGCCAGCCCGGCATGTTGTGGCTCTTGCTCATGGAGTTGAACTCGATGCAACATTCCTTGGCTCCCGGAATGTTCAGGATGCTGAGAGGCTTACGGTTCAGGATGAAGCTGTAGGGGTTGTCGTTCACTACCACCAGCTGGTGACGGCGGGCAAAGTCGACCAGTTTTTCGTAAAGCTCCAGCGTGGCATTGGCGCCTGTCGGCATGTTCGGATAGTTGGTCCACATGATTTTCACCCGGCTCAAATCCATCTTCTCCAGTTCGTCGAAGTCGGGTTGCCAATGATTGTCTTCCCGCAGGTTGTAGTTCACGATTTCGCTTCCCAGAATTTTGTTCAGTGAAGTGTAAGTGGGGTATCCCGGATTCGGAACCAGCACCTGGTCGCCCGGATTGACCAGTGCCAGGGTGACGTGCAGGATTCCTTCCTTGGAACCGATGAGCGGCTGGATTTCCGTAGCCGGGTCCAGGTCTACGTTGTACCATCTCTTGTACCAGTCGGCCATGGCCTTGCGTAGTTCAGGTATTCCCACGGTGGGTTGGTAACCGTGTGCGTCCGGCTTGCGGGCATTTTCGCACAACACGTTGATGGTTTCTTCCGAAGGCGGCATGTCGGGACTTCCGATTCCCAGGCTGATGACGTTCTTTCCTTCGGCATTCATCTGTGCCACTTCTTTCAGCTTCCGGCTGAAATAATATTCGCTGACACTGCTTAACCGGTTGGCCGGTTCTATTTTATATGGTTGATTCTCCTTCTGCATATTCTCCTAAAATTTTAAGTGCTTTGGTTAATGGCATGACTGCATCAATGGATTGTTTGTATCTCAGGTAATCGTTGAACAGGACGTCCACGTAGAACAGGTATTCCCATTCCCTTCCGATGATGGGCAACGATTGTATTTTGGTCAGGTTGATGTGATAGAATGAAAAGATGGACAACACCTGCGAGAGGCTTCCTTCGCTATGTGGCAATGAAAAGACGATGTTGGCTTTATTGATTTTCGAACGGTCTTTCAGTTCGTCGGCCATCCAGGGGTCGCATACCACCAGAAAGCGGGTAAAATTATGCTTGTTGGTCTCGATGCCTTCCTGCAGGATTTTCATGCCGTAAAGTTCGGCGGCATACTTGGAGCAGATGGCGGCATGTCCTTTCAGGCCTTTTTCCTTGATGTCGCGTGCGCTGCCTGCGGTATCTTCCGTTTCTACTACTTTCAGTTGCGGGTGATGCTGCAGGAAATCCCGGCATTGTGCCAGTGCCACCGGATGGGAGTTGACTTCGGTCAGTGTGCTCCAGTCTTCTCCGGGCAGGCACATGATGCTGTGGCTGATGCGCAGTTTGTGTTCTCCGATAATCGTTGCCCCGCTGTCTCGGAGCAACTCGTAATTGTGAAGGAGGCTTCCGGCAATTGTGTTTTCAATGGCAATCATTCCGATGACGCTGCTGTCTTTCCGAAGGGTGTCGAACACGTCTTCGAACGTGTTGCAGCAAATCAGTTCGATTTCCTCGTCCTTGAAAAACTTATGGGCTGCGATGTCATGGTACGAGCCCGGAACTCCTTGTATGGCTATCTTTTTCATCTTGTGTAATTATAACTATAAAAAAAGTCCCGCTCCATGGAAGCGGGACTTTGTATTATCATTTCAATTTAATTTTTTTCTTACCGTATGCATGCAAACTCCCGCTTCACTTCATTGCTAAAGTAAAAGAAATAAAAGTAAAAGAAGAAGTAAGATGCAAATGTTCTCATATTCTTGTTATTTTGTTGTTATTTCTGCTGCAAAAGTAATACTTTTCTTTAAAAAACAAATATTACATCAAATTTTTTCTACTCATTTTTAAAAAATACATTCGTAATGCCGGATGTGAAGGTATTTTCTTACCTTTGTTGTACAGAGATATTTCATTTATAAAACAGCCAAACAGATAAAAGACATGAACTATAATTTTGATGAAGTGATAGACCGTCGGGGCACTTCCTGCGAGAAAGTAGACGGTATGGTGAATGTGTGGGGACGTTCGGATTTGATTCCCATGTGGGTGGCCGATATGGATTTTGCCACTCCTCCGTTTATTCTGGATGCCATCCGTGAGCGTTGTGCACATCCGGTGCTGGGGTATACGTTCCGTCCGGACAGTTATTATCAGGCCATTATCGGCTGGGTGAAGAAACGTTATGGCATGAAGGTGCAGAAGGAAGAGATTAATTTTGTACCCGGCATTGTGCCCGGACTGGGAATGGCCATCAACTGTTTCACGGAGCCGGGGGATAAAATCATGATTATGCCGCCGGTGTATCATCCTTTTGCCTGGCTGGTGACGCGCAACAACCGCCGGCTGGTGGAATGTCCGCTGAAAGAGGTGGACGGACATTACTGCATGGATCTGGATTTGATTCGCCGTTCCATTAAGGGTATACGGGTATTGATTCTCTGCAACCCTCACAATCCGGGTGGAGTCGTATGGAAAAAAGAAGAATTGCAGGAGCTGGCCGAAATTTGTGCCGACGACAACGTGATTGTGTTCTCGGACGAAATTCATGCCGACTTGACCTTGCCTCCTTTCCATCATACGCCGTTTGCCATGGTTTCGGAAAAGGCACGCAATAATTCCGTCACCTTCATGGCGCCCAGCAAGACGTTCAATATGCCGGGAGTGGCTGCTTCGCACACCTTTATACATAATGAGGCGCTCCGGGAACGTTTTGTGAATTATCTGGATGCTGGCGAACTGAATGCAGGTCATGTGTTTGCCTGGCCTGCCGTGACGGCTGCTTACACCGAAGGAGAGGAGTGGCTGGCGCAGTGTCTGGCGTATATTCAGGGAAATATTGATTATGTGGCGGATTATGTCGAGACCCATATATCTAAGATTAAGGTGATGCGTCCGCAGGCTTCTTACCTGATTTGGCTGGACTGCCGGGAACTGGGACTTTCGCACGAGGACTTGAACGCTTTCTTTGTGGACAAGGCCGGACTGGCATTGAACGACGGAGAAATGTTTGGGAAGGAAGGGGCTGGTTTCATGCGGATGAATGTGGGCTGTCCGCGAATCACCCTCGAAAAAGCTTTACAGCAATTGAAAGCGGCTTACGACACGCTTTGATTAGAAGACATATAAAAGAAACGGCTGTGGAAATCTTCTTGAAGGAGCATTCCACAGCCGTTTCTTCTTCTTATTATATATAAGAATGTGAATCAATAAATTCCCGCCTGCAAGTTGTTCTTTTCAAAATTATCGAAATGACCGGAAATCAGATTCTCTTTCTCAGGAGCCAGTTCGATGGCTTTTTTCATGTCTTCTGTAGCTCCGTCCTTATCTCCCATCAGCAGACGTACCCGTCCTCTTTCCTGATACAGCTGAGCGTCCTGCGGTATCAGTTCGATGGCCTCCTGATAGTTCTCCAAGGCTTGGTCAAGTTTCTTCTCTTCTGTCAGCAAGTTTCCTTTCAACAAGTAAGCCTTTACGTTAAACGGGTTCACTGAAATCACTTGGTCCAGGCATCCTTCGCCTTCTTCCGTTTGTCCGAGCTGGATGTGGATGGTGGCTTTCAGCAGAAGGGCTTCTTCCTCCTCCGGATTGAGTTTCAACACCTGCTCCAAGTCGTCTAAGGCGTCTTTTGCCTGACGCATTTCCCACAAAACCTCCGCACGGAGCAGGTAGGCTTCCGTATAACTTTCATTCTGGGCAAGGGCTTTGGTCAGCATCACGATGGCCTGCAATCCGTTTTTCATGCCGTGGGCCGCTTTTCCGGCCAGGTAGTAGGCCTGAGCGCTTTTATCATCTGCGGCGATGGCTTTCTGGCAGGCTTTTTCCATGCTGTCGTAATCTTCTTGCAGGAAGCATACGCTGGCCAATGACAGCAAGGCCGGCACATTGGTGTCATCCTTTGCCACGAGCCGGTCGAGAGTGATGCGCGCATCGTCCGTCCGGTTGGCCTGAAGGTAGGCGCTGGCCAGCAGTCCCAGTGTCTCGTTTTCGTCGTTGAGCGCTATCGCCTCTTCAAAACATTTGATGGCATAGTCCAGTTTTCCCATGTTACGGGCACGGATACCGTCGTATTTCAAAATGTCAAAATTTCTCTTGTCTTGCTTTTCCTGTTCGTTTTCATCGGATTGGCTTTTTCCGAATAAAGATGATAATAATCCCATGATATGCTTGATTTGATGTTTTTTCTGTGACAAAGATAGGCAGAAAAAAGAAAGAAATTTGTATGTTTGCACCGTATTTATTTTAAAAAGATGAATCTATGAAGAGGCTTATGTTTTTAGTCGCAGCCATTTTGGGCTGTCATTCCATGCAGGCACAATATTTCTGTACGACGGAAGGGACAGAATTGCACTATGTGAATTATGATGAGATTGGTCAGAGTACTTCCGACGAAACGATGACGGTGAGCAAGGTTGTAAAGGCGGACGGGAAGGTACAGGCTTCTTATTACGATAAGATTGTGACCACAAAGGCGAAGAACAATACCAGCTATACATTGTTCAACTGGAGCTACGATGGAACGAACACGGTTTGTACGGAAGACCTGATGTACGGTCCGTATGTGGATTCTGATTCCGACCCTGATAAGTATAATGAAGCGGCTCGTCTGGGATTGCTGGAGAAGCTTAAATTCAAAGGCGACAACTCGTTTACCATTAAAGACGGTGCCAAAGGAGGCGAGAGCATTCCCGACCGTTTCTATCAGGTGGTCCGCAACATGTTGAAAAACGAAGTGAATATTTCCGGTGCAGCTTATATGGGAAACGAAACCATCAGTACCACTGCCGGAAAGTTTGATTGCGTGAAGATTTCTTACCTGCAGCGTACGAAAATCGTACTGAAGACCACTACACTGCGTATTACGGAGTGGTATGCGGAAGGAGTGGGACTGGTGAAGTCGGAAGCATACGATACGAAAGGAAAACTGGACAGCAAGACGTTGCTGGTCAAGATTGTAAAGAAATAATTGGGCCGATCATACCATACAAAGAGGCTGTTTCACTATTATAAGTGGAACAGTCTTTTTGTTTTGTAGGGTTATATGCAAGTAATCCGGGTATAAAAAGCCGTAATTTATATACGTTCATGAAGCGGAATAACACCTATTTTTGCTTCGTGAAATTGTATCTTTAATGTATAACTTGTTTAAATATCATTTTATGTATCTGGAAAAAATCGATTCACCGGCCGATGTCAAAAGGCTGTCGGTAGAAGAAATGAATGTATTAAGCCACGAAATACGCCAGGCTCTGTTGCAGAAGCTGAGCGCACACGGAGGACATTTCGGTCCGAATTTTGGAATGGTGGAAGCTACGATTGCCTTGCACTACGTGTTCCATTCGCCGGAGGACAAGATTGTGTTCGACGTGTCACATCAAAGTTATACCCATAAAATGCTGACCGGGCGTAGGGATGCCTTCCTGCATCCGGAACAGTATGACGAGGTGTCCGGCTATTCCGAACCGACGGAAAGTGTACACGACCATTTTGTAATCGGCCATACTTCGACTTCTGTCAGCCTGGCGGGCGGACTGGCCAAAGGACGGGACCTGACCGGGAAAGGCGGCAATGTGATTGCGGTCATCGGAGACGGTTCGCTCAGCGGTGGAGAAGCTTTGGAGGGACTGGATTATGCGGCAGAGCTGGGTACCAATTTCATCATTATAGTCAACGACAACCAGATGTCGATTGCCGAGAACCACGGAGGACTTTACCGCAATCTGCAGGAACTGCGCGAAAGCAACGGCCAGTGTCCCTGCAATCTTTTCCGGGCCATGGGACTGGATTATCTTTATGTGAACGAAGGCAACAACGTGGAGGCGCTTATCAAGGCTTTCCAGCAAGTGAAGGATATCGACCATCCGATTGTGGTGCACATCAACACACTGAAGGGAAAAGGATATGCGCCGGCCGAAAAGGACAAAGAGACGTACCACTGGACCATGCCGTTCAATCCTGAAACGGGAGTGGTGTTCCATCCGAGTGAAGAGCCGCAGGACTATGCCGACCTGACTGCCCGCTACCTGTTGCAGCGTATGCAGGAAGACCGCCGCATTGTGGCCATTTCAGCCGGTACGCCTACCGTGATGGGATTCACCCCTGACCGCCGGAAGGCTGCCGGAAAGCAGTTTGTCGATGTGGGTATTGCCGAAGAGCATGCTGTGGCCCTGGCTTCGGGTATTGCCAAGAATGGAGGCAAACCGTTGTTTGGGGTGTACAGTACCTTCATCCAGCGTGCCTACGACCAGCTTTCGCAGGATTTGTGTATCAACCGCAATCCGGCGGTGCTTCTGGTGTTCTGGGGTTCGCTCTCGGCCATGAACGATGTGACACACCTGTGCTTCTTCGATATTCCGCTGCTCAGCAATATTCCGAATCTGGTCTATCTGGCACCGACCTGTCGGGAAGAGTATATGGCTATGCTGGAATGGAGTATCCGTCAGAATGAACATCCGGTAGCTATCCGCGTGCCGGCCACGGAACTGGCTTACGGGAATCGTCCGGTGGATGCAGATTACAGTCGGTTGAACCGTTATCAGACCGTCCGGAAGGGAAGCCGCGTAGCCATCCTGGGGCTGGGCTCTTTCTTCGGACTGGCGGAAGAAACGGCTGAATTGCTTAAGAGTCAACATGGTATGGAAGTGACGTTGATTAACCCGCGCTACATTACGGGAGTGGATGAGGCCCTGATGGAAGAACTGAAGGCCGACCACGAACTGGTAGTGACGCTGGAAGACGGAGTCTTGGACGGCGGATTCGGCGAGAAGATTGCCCGCTATTTCGGTTGCAGCCCGATGAAGGTGCTCAATTTCGGTGCCCGGAAGGAATTTGTAGACCGTTTCAACGTGCAGGAGTTCCTGGAGCAGAACCACCTGACCGCTCCGCAGATTGCCGCAGACATCCTGCAGCAGCTTGCCTGACGGTTCTTTTACGTAACGATACAAACAAATGGCTCCCCCAGTGGCAATGCATTTTGGGGGAGCCATTTTCTTTTTGGTTGTTCGAGTCACTTTCTATATAATCTCGATACCCTGTTCGGCACAGAGTTTCAAGCTCAAGTCTTTCAGTTTGAATTTCTGGATTTTGCCGCTGCCCGTCATCGGGAACTCCTTGACGAAGAAGATGTATTTGGGTATTTTGTAGCGGGCGATTTTCCCCTGACAGAACTCCCGGACGTCAAACTCGTTCATGGTGTAGCCCTCGTGCAGGATAATGAAGGCCCCTACGGCTTCTCCGTATTTTCTGGAAGGCACGCCGGCCACCTGTACATCCTTGATGCCCGGCATCTTGTAGAGAAATTCCTCGATTTCACGCGGGTAGATGTTTTCACCGCCACGGATAATCATGTCCTTGATGCGGCCCGTGATGCGGTAGTTCCCGTTTTCATCCTTCACTCCCAAGTCGCCCGAATGGAGGAATCCCCGGGCATCGATGACTTCGGCCGTAGCCTCCGGATTCTTGTAATATCCTTTCATATTGTTGTAGCCCCGGTTGCACATCTCTCCCTGTACCCCTATCGGACATTCCTCGCCGGTTTCCGGGTCGAGCACCTTCACTTCGGTAAATTCAAAGTCGTGCCCTACGGTGTGGTATCTCACTTCCGGTTCATCATCGATGCGGCTGTGCGTCATGCCCGGTGAGGTTTCCGTCAGCCCGTACACGCTGGTGACGCGCATGAACATCTTTTCTTCCACCTGTTTCATGAGCTCCACCGGACAGAGGGAGCCGGCCATGATGCCGGTGCGCAGACTCGACAGGTCGAACAGGCTGAACATCGGATGATTCAGTTCGGCAATAAACATGGTCGGTACGCCATAGAGGGCCGTACACCGTTCCTTGTGGACGGAAGCCAGGACCAGCAGCGGGTCGAAACGCTCAATCATCACCTGTGTACAGCCATGTGTCAGGCAGTTCATGGTGGCCAGTACCACTCCGAAACAATGGAACAGCGGTACACAGACACACAGTTTGTCGTCGGGGGTGAATTTCATGTGTTCTCCTGTCAGAAATCCGTTGTTGGCGATGTTGTAGTGGGTCAGCATGACGCCTTTGGGGAATCCCGTAGTGCCCGAGGTGTACTGCATGTTCACGGTGTCGTGGCAGTTCACCTGCTTTTTGGCCCGTGTCAGTTCCTCGTCGTTCACGTTGTGTCCCAGCAGCAGAATCTCTGCCGTGTTGTACATTCCTCGGTATTTTTCCTGTCCGATGTAAATCACGTTGCGCATGTGGGGGAAGCGCTTGCTTTTCATGTGTCCCCGTTCAAAGAGTTTCAGTTCGGGCAGCATGGTGTACGTCATTTCCACGAAGTTGCTGTCTTTTTCCCCGTCGACGATACACAGCGTATGCATGTCGGAGTTCTCACAAAGATACTCCAGTTCCGCCTGCTTGTAGTTCGTGTTGACGGTGACCGCTACGGCCCCGATTTTGGCACAGGCATACAGAAAAGTCAGCCAGTCGGGTACGTTGCGGGCCCAGATGCCTACGTGCGTGTCTTTTTGCACTCCGATGGCCAGCAAGCCTTTGGCCATACGGTCCACCCGTTCGTTGAACTGTTTCCAGGTGAAGCGCAGGTTGCGGTCGGAATATACGATGTATTCTTTGTCCGGAGTCACTTCCGCCCAATGCTCCAGCCAGTCGCCCAAGGTTCTTTCAGATAGTTGTAACATGTCGTTGAAGGTTTGAGTGAGACTTAGGCCGGAGTGTAGACCACGGCCAGAATTTGTGCGGCTTGTCCTTCGGCAGCGTGTACGTGGTGCGGCACGATGGAATCGTAATAGATGGTGTCACCTTCCTTCAGTCGGTAAGTACTTTTCCCGTAACTGATTTCCAGTTCCCCTTTCAGTACCATAATGAACTCTTCTCCTTCGTGTCCGGAAAGGAAGAAATCCTTTTCGCTGTCGGCTTCGATGTCGATGATGAACGGGTCCATGTGGCGGTCGGCCTTGCTTCTTGCCAGTGAGTGGTAGTGCATGTGCTGCCGTGCCTGTGTCGCATTGTTGGAAAAGCCGATGGTATCGTCTGCCTCTCCTTTCCGGCAGACCACCGGGCCTGTCTCATTGGGCTGGTCGTCCAGGAAAGTACCCAGTCGTACCCCCAGTACACGGGCAATCTTTATCAGTGGGGCAAGCGAAGGAATGTCGATGTTCTCTTCGATGCGGCTCACCTGTTCCACGGTCAGGCCGGCACGTTCGGCCAGTTCCTGAATACTTATTTCCTGATTGCTCCGGAGTGACTTGATTTTTTCTCCGATGATGTTTGTGCAGTCCATAGGTTTGATTGTTTTGAGTTTTTCATGTTTCACAAAGGTAATAAAGTTTCCGTATAAACATCCGGTGCAGTGGATAAAATGCGCGTTTCTCTGCCGATATGTCTGTTTTTCACTTTTTTGTGTTATCTTTGAGCCGGATTATAATTTAGAATGAATATGAAGAAGCTGTTTTTAGCATTGGCTTTGATGGGATGTATGGGCAGCCATGCCCCTCTTCAGGCCTGCCAGCCGGTTCCCGATGCGGCTGGATATATTGTAAAGGTGGGCGATGAGGCACCCGATTTTGAAATGACGCTGACGGATGGCAGTAAAGTGAAACTGTCCGACCTGAAAGGCAAGGTGGTAATGTTGCAGTTCACGGCCAGCTGGTGTGGGGTATGCCGCAAGGAAATGCCTTTTATTGAGAAAGACATCTGGCAGAAACATAAAGACAATGCGACGTTCGCGCTCTACGGGGTAGACCGTGACGAACCGCTGGAACGTGTGAAGGCTTTTGCCAAGCAGACAGGAGTGACCTATCCGTTGGGACTTGACCCGGGGGCGGATATCTTTGCCAAGTATGCGGAACGCAATGCCGGAATTACCCGCAACGTACTGATTGGGAAGGATGGAAAGATTGTCATGATGACGCGTTTGTATAATGAAGAGGAATTTGCTTCTCTTTGTCAGAAAATAGAAGAGCTGCTGAAGTGATGAAGAAATATGGGTATGTATTGTTGGCCTTTCTGTTGTGTTTCCCCTTGGGGATGAACGGACGGAAGAAAGGCAACTATGAGCCGCTGTTGGGAAAAAGATATGCGTCGTATGCCGTGACCTCCAGTTCCTTGAAAGGGGCGGTATTTTATTTGGTGAGCGGACACGGCGGTCCCGACCCCGGTTGCATCGGTAAATATCAGGGAAAGGAACTGCACGAAGATGAATATGCTTACGACATTATCCTCCGTCTCGGACGGGAGCTCTTGAAGCGCGGGGCAAAAGTACATTTCATCATTCAGGATGCGAAAGACGGTATCCGCAACCAGGCAGTATTGAACAACAGCAAGCGGGAGACTTGCATGGGCAAAGCCATTCCGTTGAATCAGGTGGCCCGTTTGCAGCAGCGTTGCGATGCTATCAACCGCCTGTACCGGAAAGAAAAGAGCAGTTACAAGCGGGCCGTGTTTATCCATGTGGACAGCCGGGCACGCAACAACCAGACCGATGTGTTCTTCTATCATGCGCCGGGCAGTTCGAAAGGAAAGCGGCTGGCAAGAGAAATCCAGCGTACGTTCCGGGCCAAGTACGACCGGCATCAGCCCAACCGGGGATTTGACGGTACGGTCAGCGAACGGAACCTGTTTGTGCTTCGGAATACCACTCCGGTGGGGGTGTTTCTGGAAGTGGGAAACATTCAGAATGCGCAGGACCAGAAACGTTTGGTCATTGCGGACAACCGGCAGGCCTTGGCTAATTGGATTACCTTGGCGCTGGAAAAGGATTTCCGGAAGAAATAAGCCTATTATACAAAGAAAGTCAGGTCACCTCGAAAGGGCCTGACTTTTTTGTATGATTTGTAAAAGAATTGGATTACAGGTTGTTGGCTTTCAATATTTTCTGTACTCCTTGGATAAGCTCCGGATTGGGAAGGTCTTTCTTTCCAATCAACGTGTAGGCGAAATTATCGGCCATGATTTCTTCCGGGTGGATGACGTAGCTGGTGTTTTTACCAACCTGTGTGTAGAAGTCTTCGGCTTCATCTAACGTATAAATAAGAGTCTTTCCCGCTTTCTGGATAGGAATAAAATCTCCGTTCAGGGGGACAAGTCCTATTTTCAGATAATCCACCAATGTATTTCCTTCGTAGGGTTTGTCGGTATAAATCACCATGGTGCAATATTGTTTCTGTCCGCCGATGGTGAAAGTTCCGTAGCTGTCATAGCGGCTGATATCCGGATTTGAGATACGTTTCTCAGCCAGGTCGGACGGGAACAGGATTTCTTTTTCGATGACGGAGAACCCGATAAGCTGGTACATGTCTTTTTTGAAGTCGGCATTCTGTCGGGTCAGTAAGTGGAACAGTTCGTGTGCCACCAAGTACTGCAAGTCCTCATCTGAATTGTTTGACAGCGCTTCTTCGCCGATGGCAATCCAGTTCATGCGGGTGTAGGCCTGTGCGCTTCCTTCTTCTTTCTGTGTGGTTTTCACGAAGATGATTTCTTTGGGAAAGTTCAGGTTGTATTTTTGTTTTTTGATTTCAGCATCCAGGGTTTTCATGGCCTTGCTGATGCGCTCCTTGTCCTTGTCGCTCCAGTTGAGGGTCTGGTCCATGGCGAACTGCAGCAGTTCGGACTTGCGTCCTTGCGGTTTCTGCAAGCGTACGTCGATGTCAAACTGGTTCCAGTTGCGGGTATAGTCGTCCAGTTCCGTAATCAGCATTTGAGCTTCTGCACGAGTGGCAAAACGGAAAGCCGAATTGGTGAATTTATTACTCTGTGCCCACGAAGCCACAGTGGAAAAAGCCAGACAAAGTATGAAAAGAAATTGATGCTTTAAGGTCATAGTTTTGTTCTTTAGTGATTCAAAATAATTCTTTGTGGTAAATATAGCGTATTTTTTTGTTTTTTTCGCTGCTTTTGAGAGAGAAAAAAGTTTTATGGCGGGGAAATAGGGATAAGGCTGTGGAAACGATGGGGGTACAGTAGAGCCGTTTGATAAATGTAAAACGCAGGCATGCATATTGTTTTTCTCCGGGAAATAGTTCTGTTTTACAGTGCGGGACAGAGAAATAGCCATAGGGCTGGGAAGAAATGGGGGAGAAGTCTGGATATCTTCACAGAATTCGGCTGTGAATGAGATGTTTCTGTAGTTGTTGATGCATAAAAAAACGGGTTCACTTGCCGTATTTCAGCAAAGTAGAACCCGTTCCTCTATTGATGGAAAAGAAGAGGCTTATTCTTTGTCCTTCAATGCATCGAAAATCAGTTTTTCCAGCTCGTCGGCCAGTTCCGGATTGTCCTGGATGCATTGTTTGGCGGCATCGCGGCCCTGTCCCAGTTTGGTGTCGTTGTAGCTGTACCATGAACCGCTTTTCTTGATGATACCCAGTTCGGCACCCAAGTCGATGATTTCACCGCTGCGGGAAATACCTTCACCGAACATGATGTCGAATTCGGCTTTGCGGAAAGGAGGAGCCACTTTGTTCTTTACGACCTTCACGCGTACCTGGTTACCGATGACTTCTTCACCGTCTTTCAGCTGAGAGGCACGACGGATATCCAGACGGACAGATGCATAGAACTTCAATGCGTTACCACCGGTAGTGGTTTCCGGGTTGCCGAACATGACACCGATTTTCTCACGCAGCTGGTTGATGAAGATACAGGTCGTGTTGGTCTTGCTGATGGCAGAAGTCAGCTTGCGCAGGGCCTGTGACATCAGTCGGGCTTGCAGACCTACCTTGTTGTCGCCCATGTCGCCTTCAATTTCAGCTTTCGGGGTCAGGGCTGCTACAGAGTCGATGACAATGATGTCGATGGCGGAAGAACGAATCAACTGTTCGGCAATCTCCAATGCCTGCTCGCCGTTGTCGGGCTGTGAAATCCACAAGTTGTCGATGTCCACTCCCAGCTTGGCTGCATAAAAACGGTCGAAAGCATGTTCTGCATCGATGAAAGCGGCAATACCGCCGGCTTTCTGTGCTTCGGCGATGGCATGGATGGCCAGTGTGGTCTTACCGGAAGATTCCGGACCATAGATTTCGATGATACGTCCCTTCGGATAACCACCTACGCCCAATGCCGCATTCAGGGCAATGGAGCCGGTCGGGATGACTTCTACTTCCTGCACGTGGTCGTCGCCCATTTTCATGATGGAGCCTTTTCCGAAGCTCTTCTCAATTTTGTCCATGGCGGCTTGCAAGGCTTTCAGTTTTTCACTGTTATCGGGTTTGGGGGCGTTTTCAATGCCTCCTTCAAATTCAAGTTCGTCTTTCTTTGCCATAATTATTGTAGGATTTGTGCGGCATGATCTTTGGTCTTCACTTCTTTGGGTGAAATAATCCGTTCGATGATGCCTTGTTCGTTAATAATGAAAGTGGTACGGAAGGTACCCATGTATTTGCGTCCGTACATGCTTTTTTCTCCCCAAACGCCGAAGGTTTCCACCAGTTTGTGGTCGGTGTCGGCAATCAGCGTGAACGGAAGCTGGTTTTTTTCGATGAATTTCTGGTGTGACTTCTCGTCGTTGATGCTCACGCCAATGATTTCGTAGCCGGCTTTCTGGAGTTCGGCGTAGTTGTCACGGAGGTTGCAGGCCTGTGCCGTACAGCCCGAAGTCATATCCTTGGGATAGAAATAGAGTACGATTTTCTTGCCTGCGTAGTCGCTCAGGCGGACTTCTTCACCTTTTTCGTTGATTCCCAGTATTTCGGGAGCTTTGTCTCCTATGTTCATAATTGTTTCTTTGTAAAAGTGGGAAAAAAGAAAAGAACCAAGAATGAAGAATGAGTGTTCCGGTTCTCCATTCTTGATTCTTTAATCATAGATAATCTTTCAATCAATTACAGTTCCAGGTCGCCGTCGAACACTTCATGCCAAGGCAGTCCGTATTTGTTCAGGGCATCCATGAATGGGTCTGGGTCGAATTCTTCCACGTTCCATACTCCCGGACGCTTCCACAGGCCTTTCAGGAACATCATGGCACCAATCATAGCCGGTACGCCGGTGGTATAACTTACACCCTGCATGCCTGTCTCTTTGTAAGCAGCCTGGTGAGAGCAGTTGTTGTACACGTAGTAAGTATGTTCTTGTCCGTCCTTGATACCCCGGATACGGCATCCGATGGAAGTCTCTCCTTCGTAGTTTTCACCCAAATCCTGCGGGTTAGGCAGCACGGCTTTCAGGAACTGCAACGGAACAATTTGCATGCCGTTGTAGTTGATAGGCTCGATGCTGGCCATACCGATGTCCTGAATCACGCGCAGGTGAGTCAGATATTCCTGACCAAAGGTCATCCAGAAGCGGGCACGCTTGATGGTCGGGAAGTTCTTGACCAGTGATTCCAGTTCTTCGTGGTACAGAAGGTAAGAGTCACGCGGGCCGATGTTCGGATAAGTCAGGTCCTTGTGGAATTCCAACGGTTTGGTTGTAATCCATTGTCCGTTCTCGTAGTAACGTCCGTTCTGAGTGATTTCGCGGATGTTGATTTCCGGGTTGAAGTTGGTGGCAAAAGCCTTGTGGTGGTTTCCGGCGTTGCAGTCCACGATGTCCAGGTACTGGATTTCATCGAAATGATGCTTGGCTGCGTATGCGGTATATACTCCACTTACTCCCGGGTCGAATCCACAACCCAGAATGGCGGTCAGTCCGGCTTCCTCGAAACGTTTCTTGTAAGCCCATTGCCAGCTGTATTCAAAGTGAGCCTCGTCTTTCGGCTCGTAGTTTGCTGTATCCAAGTAGTTCACTCCCGTTTGCAGACATGCTTCCATAATCGTTAAATCCTGGTAGGGAAGTGCTACGTTAATAACGATTTCGGGTTTAAAACTGTTGAATAAAGACACAAGTTCATCCACATTGTCGGCATCTACCTTGGCGGTTTTGATGTGAGGATTGCCAATTGCTTTGACAATAGCGTCGCATTTGGACTGTGTGCGGCTTGCAATCATGACTTCGGAGAAGACTTCCGGATGCTGAGCCACTTTGTGTGCAACAACGGTACCTACACCGCCTGCACCGATAATCAATACTTTACTCATTTATTAATTTGATACTTTAAATGCCCGGTAAACGTTACCGTTCAACATGCAAAGATAGAAAATAAATCCAAACATGGTGCAGTATTCGAGGGATATCCGTATTTTTGTAAATGAACAATTCTTAAAAATGAATTGTTTGTGTAAATGGAATTACGATTAAAGAGAAACAAGTTATGAATAGAAAGTATTTGGCAGCAGCGGCTTTTGCCTGTCTGCTGATGAGCTGCGGCGCGGGAAAGAACTCGGTAGCCGTGGCTGATTTTTCAGGGGAATGGAACATCGTGGAAGTGAACGGGGAAAAAGTGAGTGCGGAAAATACGCCTTATCTGGGTTTTGACAACGCTGAACACCGCTTGTATGGTAATGCGGGATGCAACCGTCTGGTGGGTACATTCAACTTGGACACGCTGAACGCAGGAAAGATTTCATTTGAACAGGTGGGAGCTACCCGGATGATGTGTCCGGACATGAAGGTGGAACAGAGTGTGCTGGAAGCTTTAAATAAGGTGGCCGGATATGAAGAAGTCGGTGAAGGTATATCTTTGAACGATGCCGATGGAAAATCGGTTATCCTGTTGCAGAAACGGGAAGTAAAGGAAGTGTCTTTAAACGATTTGGAAGGAACGTGGCAGATTATAACCGTCAATGGAACTGAAATCGGCAAAACGGAGAAAACACCGCAGCTGACTTTCGACCTGGCAGAGAAACGGGTGTATGGAAATGCCAGTTGCAACACCATCAATGGCGGGTTCTCTCAGGAAGAGGGAAAATCTTCTTCTCTGCAGTTCAGCCAGATGATTTCCACTATGATGGCCTGTCCGGATATGGAAACGGAAAGGAATATTCTGGATGCATTAAACAAGGTGCGCAGTTTTGAGGTGAAAGAAAATGGTACGGTGAGTTTGTCGGGTGAAGACGGCACTGAATTGCTGACCTTGAAGAAGCTGGCTGAGGCAGAAACTGAGGCTTGATAAATCGGCAGGTCATGGTATAAGGTCCGAAGAAAAATATTATCTTTGCAGGAAAGAAGCATAAACCTTATATATATGACTAAAAAAATACTTTTGTTAGGTTCCGGAGAACTTGGTAAGGAATTTACCATTGCAGCCCAGCGCTTGGGCCAGTATGTGATTGCGTGTGACTCTTATGCAGGTGCACCGGCTATGCAGGTGGCAGATGCGTGCGAGGTATTCAGTATGTTGGATGGAGAGGCTTTGGACCGTGTGGTAGAAAAGTATCGTCCGGATATTATTGTTCCTGAAATAGAAGCAATACGTACTGAACGGCTTTATCATTTGGAAAAAGAAGGTATTCAAGTCGTGCCGAGTGCGCGTGCGGTGAACTTTACGATGAACCGTAAGGCTATCCGTGATTTGGCAGCTAAGGAACTGGGACTGAAAACTGCGAAGTATTTTTATGCTTCCTCTTATGAGGAACTGAAAGAGGCAGCCAGCAAGATCGGTTATCCGTGTGTCATCAAACCGTTGATGTCGTCTTCCGGCAAAGGCCAGTCAGTCGCAAAATCTGAAGAAGACCTGAAATATTCATGGGAATATGGATGCAACGGCAGCCGTGGCGATATCAAGGAACTGATTGTAGAGGAATTCATTCATTTTGACAGTGAAATCACTTTGCTGACAGTGACCCAGAAGAACGGACCGACTTTGTTCTGTCCTCCTATCGGACACGTGCAGAAGGGAGGAGACTATCGTGAAAGTTTCCAGCCGGCTCATATCGCACCGGAACATCTGGCTGAGGCACAACGGATGGCCGACAAGGTGACAAAAGCGCTGACAGGATATGGTCTGTGGGGAGTGGAATTCTTCCTGAGCCATGAAAATGGAGTATATTTCTCTGAACTTTCTCCTCGTCCGCACGACACGGGTATGGTTACTTTGGCCAATACGCAGAATCTGAATGAGTTTGAACTGCATCTGTATGCGGTACTGGGGCTGCCTATCCCGGGCATTACGCAGGAACACATTGGTGCAAGTGCAGTGATTCTTTCTCCGATTGCCAGCCAGAAAGCTCCGCAGTACAGAGGTGAGGAACTGGTTTGTTCTCAGCTGAATACCTATCTCCGCATCTTTGGCAAACCGACCACTCGCCTGAACCGCCGTATGGGAGTTGTGGTTTGTTATGACAAGAACGATGGAGACTTGGATGCACTTCGTGACAAGTGTAAGTCGCTGGCTGCGAAGGTGGAAGTATATTAAAATTTGATTTATGTCATAAAAAATGAATAAATACATTAAAATCTTTGCTGTTATGTTTATAAATTATGTTTTAAATACATATATTTGCCCTCGCAAAATTAAACTAAACAACGTATATGGCAGAAAACAGAACAGTGAAGTATCATATTCCTCAGCGAGGAATATATATGTATTCTCATGTACATGACGGAAAAACTGAAATGATTGTGCTGAATAGTACGAGTGATGAGCAGACTTTGGCTGCGGAGTACTATACTGTCTTGACTAAGGATTCTAAAGAAGGTAGAGATGTATCGAGCGGGAAGAAAATTGATTTGACAAAGAATCTTGTGGTTTCTCCTCGCAAGTCATTGATTATTGAATTCTGATGAAATTTTTATAAAAACAGCGGAAGGATTTTTTCTTTCCGCTGTTTTTTTATGCTGTTTTATACCATATCATCCCCGGTTTTGGCATATCTTACACGAATAGTCTTGTGGAAGGGGATGAAGCGTGAAACGATGGCGATGACCAGGGTGATGACAAACAGATAGCCTAGTATATGTTTGAGCGAAAGCAACAGGCTTTGTTGTTGCAGAGTGGCATAGAGGCTCTGGGTCGCCATCTGGGTGGCTTCGGTATATTCGTGTCCTTGTGAAAGATATTGGCTGAGTGACTGGTTGAACCGGCTGGCGGCCAGCGGGTCGGTCTGGCTGACGGTCTCCGACAAGGTATGTAAGTATTTTTGTTCCATCCGATAAAGCGCGTTGCTATAAAAAGAGGTAGCCAGAATGGGGGCCAGCACTGACCGGAAGGAAATCAGGAAAAAGGCATTGGCCAGCAGGTATTTGGGATTGAGTTCTTCTACGGCAAACAAGGCAAAAGCGATGATCAGTACCAGCATGCCCAGCCCTCGCAGAAACACGGGGAGGAAAAGCATCTCGTAGGTGCTGTCGGGGGATACGGTGAAATACAGGATACCGAAGAAGGCGGCAAAGCATCCCATTCCTCCGGCAATCAGAAAACGGAAACGCCACCGTTGCCAGCGGAACCACCAGAAACAGATGAAAGCACCCAGGGCATAACCTGGTAACAGGTAACCATAGAGTAAATAAGTGTGTGTGCTGTCTACCTTCAGGATGCTTGTCATGTAGTTGGTGAGCAGGGTGGTGGAGGTACTGAAAAACATGACCAGCATCATATACAGATAACCTACGATGGCTTTGGGCTGATACAATGGAGCCAAACTGACAAAGGGATGTTTGGAGTGGTATTGCTGCCAGATGAAAAAGGCAATCAGAATGGGAGCAATGACGATATAGAGCCGGATTTTGAAGGAGGAAGTCCAGTCGAGCACTTTCCCATAGTTGATGACATAGACAAGCATCAGGAGTCCGGTGGCAATGACCAGCATCTCGCGCAGATGAAGTTCAGAGAGCGGTATGGGCTTCAACGGGCGGTCGTGCCGGAAACAGATAATCACTATCAGGATGGCGGTCATGAGGAGCAGCATCATGAAGTAGTACATATACTGCCAGTTGTAATGGTAAGCCAGTTCGGCAGTAAGTACCATGGATACCTGTCCTCCGGCAAACACCAGCGGATAAAAATAAGAATAAAACTCGCTTCGTACGTTCTTGGGACTGAAAATCTTGGTGGCCCTTCGGATGAACCAGAGCATGAGGAAACCTTTCAGAAAGCCGATGAAGAAGCTGCAGATAATGACCAGGTCGATGTTTTGCGAACGGGCACATATCCAGCTGAGAAAGAATTGCAGGGTCAGGTCGGTCAGCAACAGGAACTTGGAGGAAAGGGCTTCGAGCACTTTGGGGACAATGGGATAGGCCACCGCCATTCCGGCCGAAGCGGCATAATACCCCATGGTGATGTCTTCAGTGTGGGTGCCCAATGTGTTGGACACTTCAAGCATGCTTCCGGTGTAGGAACCGTTCAGCATGGTGACAGGCAGGATGATGGTGAAGATGCATATCATTCCGAGCCAGTCGGGGACCCATTGACGTACGGGAACGTCCAGTTGTTGCATGGTCATCATTTGCGTAAGGCTTCTGTTTCTACCATCATACCGGCTCTCAATTCGCTCATTTCTTCAGGAGAAATGTCTTTCAGGTCTATTCTCACGGGAATTCGCTGCTGTACCTTCACGAAATTTCCGGCAGAATTGTCGGTAGGTACCAGCGAGTATTTGGATCCGGTCGCTTCTGAGATGGCTGTCACCGTCCCGTGGAAAACTTTTCCGGGAAAGGCATCGACCTTGATGCGTACTTCCTGACCAATGTAGATGTGGACAATCTGGGTTTCCTTATAGTTGGCTGTCACCCATTTGTCTGTGTTTCGGACCAGGTAGGAGATGGTTTGCCCGGCTTGTACGAACTGTCCGGGTTCAAGGGTTCTGCGTCCCATGTATCCGTCGTATGGCGCAGTGAGTACGGTATAAGAAAGATTCAGCTTGGCCAAATCCAGGTCGGCTTCCTTGCGCAGGATGGCCGCTTCGGCACTGGTGGTTTTCTTGCTGGTTTCTGTGAACTGCGATTGCGCAGCCTTATGTTGTGCCAGCAGGGCTTGGTAGCGGGCTTTTGCGGCCTCATAAGAGGCTTTTGCCTGTTCGTACTGCTGTTCGGGGACCGATTCTTCCTGCAACAGACGGGCAAAGCGGTGATAATCCTGCTCCAGTTGCCACAGTTTGGCTTTTGCTTCGGCAATGTTGGCTTCCTGCACTGCCACGTTGGTTTGTGAGGTCTCTATGCCGGAATGTAGTACGTCGCGTGAACCTTGCACATCCAGCAGGGCTGCTTCGGCCTCCTTGACCTTTATCTGATATTCGCGGTTGTCCAGTATCAGCAGCGTATCTCCTTGATGTACATATTGATGTTCCTTGAAGCGGACTTCCTTGATGTAGCCCGAAGCGCGTATGTTCAAGGGGGCTACATACTGGTCGATGAATGCATCGTTCGTGATTTCATAATGAATGTATTTCCAGAAGTAGTTGCCCACCCATACCAGTCCGGAGCCGGCAATCAGTATGCAAAGTAAGTTGAGAATGATATTCTGCAGTCTTCTCTTCCGTAGTTTGCTATGAGTATCTTTTAGTGTCATATTCTGTAGGATTGAATGGGTTATAATCTTCCGCAGACTTTCTGCAGTTGGTAATAAGTGTAAATGATTCGTGTGCGTGAGGCTGTCAGCTGGAGCTCGGCGTTGAGCAGGACAGAGTTGGCATCCAGCAAATCGGTCAGTATGGCCAGTTGGTTCATGTAACGGTTCTGCATGATACGATAGTTTTCCTGTGCCTGACGGACGGAGAGTTTCCAGGCGTCAGCCTGCTGCAGGGCCTCTTTGTGGCGGAGGATTGCATTGTAAATGTCCATCTGGAGCTGTTGCTTTTTCAGTTCCTCTTCTTTCTTTTGTACGGATACCTGCAACTGGCTTTCCTTGATTTTATGGTCGGACTTGAATAAAGACGAGAGGGGATAGGAAACCGAAAGTCCGATGTTCCAGTTGTTGTTATACAAGTCGGTCATGGTACGGGTAATGGGTCGCGCCAGAGTGTTGGATGCGTACAGGTTGACATTGGGCTTGCGGGAGGCGCGGTCCATCTGTATTTGGTTCCGGGCCAGTTCGGTTTCTTTTTGCAGCAGTTTCATGTCTGGGGCCTGCTCGTAAGCCGACAGGAGATAGGCTTCGTAGCTTTCCAGGGGAGTCGCTTTCTGCAGCAATGTGGTGTCGGGCTTTATTATACGGTTTTCGGAATTTCCCAGCAGCAGATTCAGTTGTTGGGATACGATGAGGATGCTGTTTTCTGTTTCTTGCAGAGAAAGCCGGTCGTTGGTGAGTTGCATTTCACTGCGCAGCACGTCGTTGTTGGTGATAAGTCCTTCTTTCTTCATTTGCCGTATGTCCTGCAGACGTCGAAGTGACTCTTCGATGTTACGGGTAAGCACGATGTGTTGCTTGAACAAAGTAAAAAGATTCAGGTATTGGTTGAGTAATCCCAGCTTGATGTCAGCTTGATTGCTCATTCGTTGCAAGCCTGCGATTTCTTTTTCAATATCTGCCTTACGGATGGAATAGCGGATTTTCCCTCCCTGATACAGCGGTTGGTTGAAGTCGACTGTATAGTTTTGCGACCAGTCGGGAGTGTCCGGATAGGTAGGATGGGAAAGCCCTTCCTGAAAGACCACAGGTTGTCCGATAACTCCTCCTTTGAGACCGATTTCCAGGTCGGGGAGCAAGGCCGTTTGGGCATGGCGCTTCCGTTCATAAGCCATTCTCTCTTTCAGGCTGTCGGCTTGTAACTGCAGGCTGCTTTTTACTCCTGATTCAAAAAGCTGTTCCACGGATAGGAACAGCGAATCTTGTCGGGCCATAGCTGGGAGGATAAGAAAGAAATTTCCAATGAAAAGCAGGATTCGTAGGGTGCTAGAAATCTTCGAGAACATTTTGCACTGTTTTTAATTCAGATAAAATATTTCCAGTTCGTTCGGTAGATAAGATATGCTCTGCGTTGGCATATACCAAATTGAGGATAGGACGGATCTGTTCTTTCAGTTTTTCCCCTTCCGGAGTAAGATATACCAGCTTGTTTCGGCGGTCACTTGCATCCTCCTTGCGATAGACATATCCTTTTTTCTCCAGATTGTTCATTAGGTTGGTCAGGCAGGCCTTGTCTTTAGCGGTTCGCTCCGCCAGTGCCTGCTGGGTGATACCTTGTTCATGCCAAAGACTGCTCAGCACCTGGAGCATTTCGAAAGTGATGCCTGCATGATTATTCTTTAGTGTGCGTTGCATGGCGCGTCGGAATGCCATGCGGGTGCGGAAAATCTGTATCATGAGTTCCCGGAATTCTCCTCCTTCTTCCATGTGGATCAAGTTTTTGTATTTTCCGGCAAAGATACGTCTTTTTTTAGAATGGTAAAATATTTGACTAATATAAACTCGCTTAAAGGAGTAGACGGCCATTTTCCTGACGGATGATTTCTTCCGACAGGAGATAGGTTATGACTTTAGTCACTTGTTCCTCTGGTGCTTGAATTTGGGCTTTAAGCTCTTGCGGAGAAAGAGGAGAGTTTTTCAGTAAGGTACGTATCTGGCGACTGATTTCGTCAAACTGGCTTTGTTTCAGTCCGGAGTGATGGTGCTGCAGGCATACATCGCATTGTCCGCAGTTGTGCTCGTTCTTTTCGCCGAAATAATGAAGCAGCATGCGGCTTCGGCAATTGTTTTCACTTTCAGCATATTCTATCATGGCCTCTATTCGCCGGCGGTAGCTTTCCTTTCGTTCCTCATACACTTCCTTGCTCAAATAGATACGGTCAGTCTCTTGTCGTTCACGTGTGTAGATGATATAAGGAGTCTTTTTTCCCGGGATGTAGTGCAGGATGTGCTGCCGGGTCAGGAAGAGCAAGGTCTCATAGATTTGCGGTCTGCTCAATCCGGAACGTTTGGATAGCAGCTCTTCATTAATATACGCATAATCGGTGAAAAGTCCGGTATAGGTCCGCAGTAAAATGCGAATCAGTTTTTCCGTATCTGCATTTTGTTCATGAATGCGGTACAGTTCTTCTTTGGTGAGGGTGAACATGATTCGGGAGGCATTGTCCTGTTCATCGGTATATTCCAGATAGCCGGCACGTGTCAGGATTTTCAGCGCACTGTCGGTCTGTACAGGAAAATGCTTGAAATTGTGGCAGAATTCGTCCAAATTGAAGGCGAAGGTACAGCCCAATCCGTCTCCCATGGCCATCTGATAGTAGAAATTGATGTCTTCGTACACTTTCCGAATATAGTCTTTTTCAGGAAAAGTGTCGCTGATTCGTTGTTTGAGGGTAATCTTGTCGCGGGGGCAGAACAACAGCACTGCATACGCTTTCATACCGTCTCTTCCAGCTCGTCCTGCCTCCTGAAAGTATGCCTCGGGGGAGTCGGGCACATCGGCATGGATTACCAGACGTACGTCGGGCTTATCAATTCCCATACCGAAAGCATTGGTCGCCACCATGACACGATATTCCCCTTTCAGCCATGACTTTTGGCGTAGGTCTTTGGTTTCATCGTTGAGTCCGGCATGGTAGAACGTGGCTGTGATGTGGTTTCGGTTCAGAAGCTGGGCTATTTCTTTGGTCTTTTTCCGGTTGCGTGTGTAAACAATGCTGGAACCATTTACCCGTTGCAGGATATGTAACATTTCGCCTTCCTTGTCTTCCGTGTGGCGGACGATATAGGCCAGATTCTTTCGCTCGAAACTCATGCGGAATACATTTTCCTGGCGGAACTGGAGTCGCTCTTGGATGTCTTTGACCACTTCCGGAGTGGCTGTAGCCGTCAGGGCAATGACGGGAACTCCCGGAAGGAGTTGCCGGATGTCAGCTATTTTCAGGTAAGCGGGGCGGAAATCGTATCCCCATTGTGAGATGCAATGGGATTCATCCACGGTAATGAGGCTCACGTGCATGCTGCGAAGCTTGATTTGAAATATTTCGGTACCCAGTCTTTCCGGTGAGATGTAAAGAAATTTGTAGTTGCCGAAAATGCAGTTTTCCAATGCAATCAGAATCTCTTCGCGTGTCATGCCGGAATAAACGGCAGTGGCCTTGATACCCCGCTCACGCAGGTTTCTTACCTGGTCTTTCATCAGGGCAATCAGGGGGGTAATGACCAGACACAATCCTTCCTGGGCGAGGGCTGGCACTTGGAAAGTAATGGATTTACCTCCTCCTGTGGGCATAAGCCCCAAAGTGTCCTTGCCTTCGCCTACGCTGCGGATGATGTCTTCCTGTATACCTCGGAAGTGGTCGTATCCCCAGTATTGTTTCAGGATTTTCAGATAGTCGGCCATGGATTTCTAGCTTCGACTCGGCTTGATGTCTTCAATCTGCAATTGGATTTCTCCTCGTTTATGGGTATTTTCCTCGATAGTATAGCAGATGTTGAACGATTGCTTGGTCTTTATGTAGCGGACTTGTGAGCTTTGGCCGAAAGCGATGCCATTCATGACGTTGTTTGATTTGTTGTCTACCAACTCCAGCTTGATGTGTTCCTGGTCTCTGCCTACCACCTTGCTGGTACCGTAATCATACACGTTCAGTGTGGCAAAGATAGGCTTGTGGTTTTCCGGACCAAACGGATTGAACTTCTTCAGGTCGAAGAAAAACTTCGGAGTGATGTCCCTGAAATCCAGCTGTGCATCAATCTGAATGGTGGCATTGGTCTGTTCCGGAAGGATATGGTTGGTGACATATTCTTCAAACCGACGCGTAAATTCCGGCACATTTTCCACTTTCATGGAGAGCCCGGCGGCATAGGTATGTCCGCCAAAGTTTTCCAATAAATCGCGGCAATATTCAATGGCTTTATATACGTCGAAACCCGATACGGAACGTGCAGAACCTGTCGCCAGGTTGTCTGTACGCGTCAGTACCACAGCTGGACGGTAGTAGATTTCCGTCAGTCGGGAAGCTACGATACCGATGACCCCTTTGTGCCAGTCTTCATTGAAGATGACAATCGACCTTCTTTCAGACAGGTCGGACAGGTTGTCCACAATTTTGTTGGCCTCTTCCGTCATGCTTTTATCCAAATCCTTTCGGGTCTCATTGTAGCTGTTGATACGGTTGGCTTTCTTCAGGGCAGAGGCAAAGTCTCTTTCTATCAAAAGGTCGACAGCTTCTTTTCCGTTTTGGATACGTCCGGAGGCATTGATTCGTGGCCCGATTTTGAATACGATGTCACTTATCGTGATTTCTCTTTCAGCCAGTCCGCACACGTCAATGATGGCTTTCAGTCCGATACTGGGGTTGGCATTGAGCTGCCGGAGGCCATGATAGGCCAGGATACGGTTTTCTCCCATAATGGGCACAATATCGGAAGCGATGCTTACGGCCACCAGGTCGAGCAGAGGAGTCAGCTGATGAAATTCGATGCCGTTGTTTTGGGCGAAGGCCTGCATGAATTTAAAGCCCACTCCACATCCGGAAAGATGTTCGTAGGGATAGGTGGAATCAAACCGCTTGGCATTCAGGATGGCCACGGCAGGTGGAAGGACTTCATCGGGCACGTGATGGTCACAGATAATAAAGTCAATTCCTTTCTCTTTGGCGTAACTGATTTCTTCTACTGCTTTTATGCCACAATCTAGTACGATGACCAGTTTGACTCCTGTTTCATACGCATAGTCTACTCCTTTTTTCGACACGCCATACCCTTCATTGTATCTGTCGGGGATGTAATAGTCAATGTTCGAGTAGAACTGTTGTAAAAACTTGAAAACGAGTGCGACGGCTGTGGTTCCGTCCACGTCATAGTCTCCATACACCAGAATTCTCTCCTTGCGTCCCATGGCCAGATTAAGGCGTTCCACGGCTACGTCCATATCTTTCATCAGAAACGGATCGTGCAGGTCGTTCAGCTGAGGGCGGAAGAAACGCTTGGCTTCAGCAGCTGTATGTATGCCTCTTTCTTGTAGCAGCTTGCACAAGATGGGGCTGATGCCTATTTCTCTGGAAAGGGCTCTAGCTGCTTCTCTTTCTTGAAGTGTTGGAGGTTGATAGTTCCATTTGTAGTTCATTTATATATGTTTTTTTCTTTTTTCTTTATCACGTGAGATTCTTCTTGGGGCTTGTCTGACATTGACAGGCGAGGGGTATGATATAAATTCCCTCTAAGGAAGAATCTTTTTCTTGGGGAATAAAGTACTTACTCCCACTTCAATCCGTAAAATTAGTAAAAAGAAAGAAAAAAGCGGCTCATTCCATCTTAAATTTATGGAACGAGCCGCTTATTATTTATAATTAGTCTATATACTAAGTTTTTAGAATCCCAATTTCTTTGCGATGTCTGCAGGGATTGCTTTTTTGTTGACCAGAATATTCATGGTTTTGTATTTTACGAATGCTTTAGATGCATACCAGATGCCTTTATACTTTCCGCTTAGGCCCCATGAGTTCTTCACCATGTAATATTCTTTTCCGTTCTGGTCTTTGGCAATACCGTAAATCAGCATACCATGGTCGTCTGTCGTTTCCCAGTTGTCGAAAGCAGTCTGTCGCATTTCCTGAGTAACTTCAATTTCAGGAAGCGGTTTGCTGGTCAGTTCTTTACGTTTGTCTGCTTTGCTCAGACCCAACCAGCGTGCCATGTCCGAACCTGTCAGTTCTGCACCTTTTGCCACATTCGGGCAAACGGCAATACCGTCGCGTGTGAAGCCTTCTTCACTGACATCGGCTCCCCAGGCAAAAGTGTATCCGTTGTTGATGGCGTTATCCATCACTTCCATCAGTTCGTCAATCGGCAGATTGTATGACAAGGCATTGCGCCAGTTGTCCTGTACTTCAATGCTGAACGGCTGATAGAAAGGGTGATGGGTAAATGAGGTCAGGGACACATAATCGTCCATGTTCAGTCCCAGCACTTCGTCTGCAAATGTTCTCGGCGTATAAGTCTTGCCTTTATAAGTAAATTCTTTCGGACATTCTCCCAGATAGGTGTCATAAATGGCAGTTACTCCTTTTTTCCAAACTGGAGTCAGTCTATTCTGTTTGCCTTTTCCAATAGCTTCTACGTAAGCACCGGCTACTGCGTCCAGTTCGTTGTGGTTTGGGAGAGAATCTCCGTATTCGATACCTGGCATGATATCCTGTGGAACCATACCATAGTTCTTGTAGCAATATACGATATCTTCAAAGCTTCCGCCCGGAGAAAATGAAGCGTCGCCATGGTAGCGTACATAGTTTACGGCACGGTCTTCCATTGTTTTATGTACGACGAACATTTCAGACAAGTCGAATTCTCCTTTTCCTGTACGGAGCAGTTCAGATTCTAGGAAACCAATGCTGGAGAAAGACCAGCATGTACCCGACTGGTTCTGGTTTTTTATAGAAGTGATTGGGTTTTCTTTTACAGTGGTGAAAATGAATCCTTCTTCCGCTTTGTCTTTTTTAGGGCTTTTGGCATAGATGCTTCCAAAGCAGAGTCCTGCTGCGGCCAATAAAATCAGTTTGTTCATTGTGTAAGATAAAATGTTATAGGGTTAATAAATAATTTATTCATTCATGATTGTTTCCACTTCATCGAAGGTGATAGGAATGTGCTTTTCGCCTAAGAACCGGGAACCATTATCTGTAATCAAAATATCGTCTTCCAGGCGGATACCTCCGAAGTCTTTGTATTTTTCAATTTCATCGAAGTTCAGGAAGTCGGTGTGCAATTTCTCTGCTTTCCATTTGTCGATGAGTGCCGGAATGAAATAACAGCCCGGTTCATCGGTAATGACAAATCCTTTTTGCAGTTTTCGTCCCATGCGGAGAGAAGCCAAACCGAACTGGGTAGAGGGTTGTACCTCTTCGTCATAACCTACATAACATTGACCCAAGTCCTCCATATCGTGCACATCCAGTCCCATCATGTGTCCCAGTCCGTGGGGAAGGAACAAGGCATGTGCTCCTGCGGCTACGGCCTCCTCTGTATTTCCTTTCATCAGCCCCAAGTCTTTTAGGCCGTTGGTCAGCACTTTACACACTTCCAGATGCACGGATTTGTAGGTCACTCCCGGACGGGCCAGTTCGAGTGCTTTGTCATGGCAAGCCAGCACAATGCCATATACATCACGTTGGCGGCTGGTAAATTTTCCACCGACCGGGATGGTACGTGTGTGGTCGGAGCAGTAATAATTCATCAGTTCGGCACCTGCATCTGTCAGCATCATTCGTCCTTCTTGTAGGATGTGGCTGTGGTCATGGTTGTGAAGTGTCTGTCCGTTTTGAGTCAGGATGGTGGCAAATGAAACCATTCGTCCGTAGGAAGAAGCAATGCCGTCGAGCACACCGGCAATGTATTGTTCTGATACTCCGGGCTTACACAGGCGCATGGCGGCTGTGTGCATTTCATACCCTACATTGCAGGCTTTGTCGATTTCGGCTATTTCACATTCTTCTTTGACAGCTCGCAAGGAAATGACTGCTTTGATGAGCTCAAGCGAGGCGTGTTTGGGGGTCATGGATGCCCGGATGCCAGTCAAATCTTCAAGTAACTGCATATTATCATATCGGTAGGGAGGAAGAAAATGGACTTGTCTTCGTTGTGCGATGGCTTTTCCCACCATTTCTTTCAGCTTGTCGAAAGGATAGCTTTTTTCTACTCCTACCTGTGCTGCCAGTTCTTTTACGCTGGGTTGGGGACCCATCCAGATGATATCGTCCATGTCAACGTCATTTCCAAAGAAATAATCTATTCCATTGTCAATATCGATGACGCCGGCATAACCCGGGTGTGAATGTCCGAAGAAATAGACAAACGAACTGTCTTGACGGAATTTGTATGTGTTGTCGGGATAGTTGGCTGGGGCTTCGTTGTTACCCAAGATGAGAATAATACCATTGCTCATCTTTTCCCGCAGAGCTTTTCGGCGTTTCTGATAAGTAAGAGAATCAAACATATTCATTACATTTTAATATCACATGTGTGAAAATAATGTTGCAAATGTAGTAAATAAAATAGAAAAAATGGCTGGAATGTATTGGAAAAACATATATTTGCAATTCCAAGGTTACTTTAAAAAGACGGAGTATGAAACTAGACTTTGAAAAAACTGGATTGGTTCTTGAAGGTGGAGGCATGCGCGGTGTGTTCACGTGCGGAGTTCTGGATTTCATGATGGATCATAATTTGGAATTCCCTTATGTGATAGGTGTTTCTGCAGGGGCCTGCAACGGCTTGTCGTACATGTCTCACCAGCGTGGTCGTGCCAAGTTCAGCAATATTGATATGCTGGATAAGTATCATTACATCGGATTGAAGTATTTGTGGTATCAACATAGCATCTTGGATCAGCACTTGCTTTATGATTTGTTCCCAAGTCAGATTTTACCTTTTGATTATGAAGCATATTTCAATAACCCGGCACGGTTTGAGATGGTGACAACCAACTGTGTCACAGGAAGAGCTTGTTATCTGGAGGAGAAAAAAGGACGGGACCGTGAACGTTTGGTTGATATCGCTAAGGCTTCCAGTAGCTTGCCCTACGTTTGTCCGATTGCGTATGTGGATGGACGTCCGATGCTGGATGGAGGGATTGTGGATTCTATTCCGGTTTTACGTGCAATATCGCAAGGATATGAGCGGAATGTCGTGGTTCTGACCCGTAACAGGGGATATCGTAAGTCGGAAAAGGACATTCGGGTGCCTCGGTTTATTTATCGCCGTTATCCTCGTTTAAGATTGTTGCTTAGCAGGCGGTGTGCGGTATATAATGAGCAATTGGAGCTGGTGGAGAAATTGGAAGATGAAGGACGTATCATCGCCATTCGTCCGGAAAAGAAGGTTGTGGTGAATCGGATAGAAAAAGATGTGAAGAAATTGACCGATTTGTATGAGGAGGGTTATGCCAGTGCCGAGAAGGTGTTGTTGCCGTTATTGGAGGAAGAAAAGAAATGAGTGTTTTTGAAAAATAAAAAAATCCGGAATCTTTCCATTCCGGATTTTTTATGATTTTATTTCGCGAAGCTGACCGCACGGGTTTCACGGATAACCGTGATTTTTACTTGTCCCGGGTAGGTCATTTCATCTTGAATCTTCTTGGCGATTTCTGTCGACAAGCTTTCCGTCTGTTTGTCGTCAATCTTGTCGGCCCCCACAATGACACGGAGCTCACGTCCCGCCTGGATGGCATAGGTCTTGGTTACACCCGGATAAGACATAGCCAGCTGTTCAAGGTCGTTCAAACGCTTGATGTAAGCTTCTACGATTTCACGGCGTGCTCCCGGGCGTGCTCCGGAGATGGCATCACAGACCTGGACGATAGGTGCCAAAAGACTGGTCATTTCCACTTCATCGTGGTGTGCACCGATGGCATTGCAGATATCCGCTTTTTCTTTGTATTTTTCAGCCAGTTTCATGCCCAGCAATGCATGTGGCAATTCTGGTTCCTCATCGGGTACTTTACCGATATCGTGCAACAGACCGGCACGCTTGGCTTTCTTCGGATTCAATCCCAGTTCGGAAGCCATTACGGCACATAAGTTGGCTGTTTCACGTGCATGTTGCAGCAGGTTCTGTCCGTAAGAAGAACGGTATTTCATCTTACCGATGATACGGATCAGTTCTGGATGCAGACCGTGGATACCCAGGTCGATAGTAGTACGTTTACCGGTTTCAATGATTTCATCTTCCACCTGTTTGCGTACCTTGGCTACCACTTCTTCAATACGTGCCGGGTGGATACGTCCGTCGGTTACCAGCTGGTGCAAGGCCAGACGGGCAATTTCACGGCGAACCGGGTCGAAGGCAGAAAGTACGATGGCTTCCGGGGTGTCGTCCACTACAATTTCTACACCTGTGGCAGCTTCCAAGGCACGGATGTTACGTCCCTCACGTCCGATGATACGTCCCTTGATTTCGTCTGATTCTATATGAAATACAGTGACAGAGTTTTCAATGGCGGTTTCAGTTGCCACTCTTTGGATAGACTGGATAACAATACGCTTGGCTTCACGGTTGGCAGTAAGCTTGGCATCGTCCATGATATCATTGATGTAAGACTGCGCTTGTGTTTTGGCTTCTTCCTTCAGTGATTCCACCAAGCGTTCTTTGGCTTCCTCTGCCGACAGTCCAGAGATGGTTTCCAGCTTTTCTCTTTCCTGTGACTGCAAGTTGTCCAGTTCTTCTTTTTTCTTTTCTATGATTACCAGCTGTGCGTCCAGATTCTCTTTGATAGCTTCAGTCTCATTGCGTTTGCGTTGAAGTTCTTCGTTTTTCTGGTTGAGCACCATTTCACGTTGTTTCAGCTTGTTTTCCGCCTGCTGGATTTTTTGGTTTCGCTGAGCCACTTCTTTTTCCAAATCGGCTTTTTTATTCAGAAATTTCTCTTTTACTTCCAGAAGCTTGTTTTTCTTGATAACTTCAGCCTCCGTTTCGGCTTCTTTGATAATGGTGTCATATTTCGTCTTTAAGCCATACTTAAAGAATCCATACGACAATGCACCTCCCACCAGGAAGGCCACAATCGCTAGTATTACTGTCGTCAACATTATAATTAATTTAAATATATAAATAAAAACGCATAAGCTTTTCCGTCGGAACCCCTTCAGGTCAAGCTTATGCGTGAAACTACTTTAAAATAAACGTCTTCTTTCTATAAACCTTTGCTTTGGCTTTGTTGGATACATTTTTCAATATCCTCATCCAGTTCCTTTAGTTTTTCCATGTATGGACGGGTATCATTCCTGTCCTTCATGGATGTATTTTCATACGCTAAATCGAGTGCCACCATTTTCCAATGCTGTATGCTGTTGAATTCCGGAAATGCACTGCGGTATTTATTTAGTTTATAGTTAATCTGTTTGGCAGCTTCCCGATATCCTTCCTCTTCCGATGGGAATATGGACACAGGATAACGTTCGTTGTCAATTAGTAGATTAAATCTCTTTTTCTCGTCCATAAAAGTATATACTTTACCGTTTTGTCTTATTCATTCAGCAAAGCGATGCATTTATCGACTTCACGCACAAGTTTCGCCAGCCTTTGTTTGGTATCGCGGAGGTCATTGTCGTTGATACTGAGGATACGGGCGTTTTTCAAGTTGATATACTTGGTTTCCAATTCTTTCCAACTGTTCTTTAATTCGTCGATTTCCGTATTTTTCGCGTCAATTTCTTTTCTTAATGAAAGGTTTTCTTTTTCCAGTTCCTCATAAAGAAACAGCAATTGCCTTAACCTGCCTTCGAAAGTATGCAACAGTTTTTTGTCCTCTTCCGTCATTCGTATATCAAAAAAGTATATACAAATATACTGTATTGATTGGAAATTCAAAAATATTTGTTGCGTATTTTATTAAAAATTGTGAGTTTTGATGGTCGTGCAAATCTTTGTACATGAATTTTTTCTGTCTGATAATTCTTTTTACCTTTGTAATTGCATTGAGGTGACATTAAATGCGGAGTTTTTAATCTTTTAAAAATCAAATTGTTATGTATACTGTTATTAAACGGATGGAGATTTCTGCTTCTCATCGTCTGGAACTTTCCTATGAAAGCAAGTGTGAAAACCTGCATGGTCACAATTGGATTATTACGGTTTATTGCCAGTCGGCAAAGTTGAATGCAGATGGTATGGTGGTAGATTTCACGCATATTAAAGAGGTGGTAAAGGGACAGTTGGACCATAAGAACCTGAATGATGTGTTGCCTTGCAATCCGACGGCCGAAAATATAGCTCGATGGATTTGTGAGCGTGTACCCCATTGTGTGAGAGTGGAAGTCTGTGAGTCTGAAGGAAACACCGTAATTTATGAAAAAGATTAATGAGATTTTTTATAGCCTCCAAGGGGAAGGCTTTCATGTAGGTACACCTGCAGTTTTTGTCCGTTTCGCGGGATGTAATTTGAAATGTGATTTTTGTGATACGCAGCATGAGCAGGGGAGAATGATGTCGGATGAAGAAATTCTGGAGGAGGTAGAGAAATATCCTTGTAGAATGGTGATTTTGACGGGAGGTGAACCGGGCTTGTGGGTGGACAACAATCTGGTCGCAGTCCTTCATGCGGCAGGAAAATATGTGTGTATAGAAACGAATGGAACCCGTGTGCTTCCTGAGGCTATTGACTGGGTGACTTGCTCACCCAAACAAGGTACGCAGTTGTGTGTGCAGAAGGTCGATGAAATAAAGGTCGTTTATCAAGGGCAAGAGGTGGAGCCGTATTTGCAGATACCGGCCTCTGTTTATTTCTTGCAACCTTGTTCTTGTATGAATACTTCAGAAGTGGTGGATTATATAAAGGCACATCCTGTCTGGCGTTTAAGTTTACAAGTTCATAAATTGATTGCTATTCCCTGAGTTTTTTTTATACAAATTGTAAGAATATGCATTTTTGCCCTATTGTTGTTTTTTAACAACTTTCGCGAGGGGAATTGTTAATAAACATATTTTTGAGCTTGGTCGGGTGTTTTTCCGAAAATAAAAAAGATACTCCCGCTAATCACTATTAGCAGGAGTATCACAACACAAAAACTAAACTAGACTTAACTAAACTATTCTAAAGGAAGTTTCACAACTTCCGTTTTTATTATGTACGCTACAAATATAGGGTTTAGATTGATTGTAGCCAAAGAAAATCAGTAAAAAATTGGATTGTTTCAGAAAAAAATGTTGAAAAAACAACAGATTTTTAAATAGTATGTTTATTAACATAATTTTGGAGCTCCTGCTTGTAGCTGTCGGATATCGGAATGTAGTCTTTCCCGAAAACAATTCTTCCTTTTTCTATAATTTTAATTTTTTGTTTTTGCACAATGAAAGACCGATGAATCCGGATGAAGCGGTTGGCGGGTAGTTTGTCTTCCATCATTTTCATGCTGACCAATGACAGAATCGGGCGGGGATTGTCTTCCAAGTGAATTTTAATGTAATCTTTGAGTCCTTCTATATAAAGAATCTTATCCAGTTCTATTTGGATCAGTTTGTAGTCGCTTTTTACATAAATATATTTCAAATCTTCAGAAGACTGTATTTCTTCGGACGCATTTTCAGCTTTTTGACAGAGCTCGAACCATTGTACGGCTTTGTTGACGGCTGTCATGAAATCTGTATAGCTGATAGGCTTGAGCAGATAATCAAGGGCATTTACCTTATAACCGTCTAAAGCATATTGCCCGAAGGCAGTTGTGAAGATGATGCGTGTACTGTTCGGTATTATTTTGGAAAATTCCAGTCCGTTCAGTTCCGGCATCTGGATGTCCAGAAAAATTAAGTCCACCGGATGTCCGTTCAGGAGTTCCATGGCCTGAATGGCACTGGAATACGCTCCGCATAGTTCCAGTGAAGGGGTTTTCTTTACATAGCTTTCCAGCAATCCGAGTGCTAAGGGTTCATCATCAATAATGGCGCATTTGATTGTCATGGCATTGTTTTTTTATGATTAGTTTCTGGAATATCAATTGTTAAAACCGAACTGTATTCTTTCTGGTCGGGACTGACCTGATGTTGCCATTCGTAATGTCCGGCATACAGCAATTCCAGTCTTTTTTGTACCTGTTCCAGTCCGATACCCGATCCGCTTTTGTCAGTGGCACTTTTGGGGTAGTTGCTGTTGCGTATTATACAGTGGATTTTGTTCTCTTTTTCAGTTAATGTGATGTCGATAAAGCTGGGTGCTGTGGGGGATACTCCGTGCTTGAAGGCATTTTCTATCAGTGAAATGAACAGCAAGGGAGCCACAGGGCTCTGACTGTCCGGATGGATTTGGAAATGTGTGCTGATTTTCACCTGAGAAGAAACCCGGATACGCATCAGTTCGATGTAGTTCCGTATGAATTCCACTTCTTTGGTGAGAGGAACAAAATTCTCCTGGTTGTCGTACAGCACGTACCGTAGCAGCTTGCTGAGCTCCTGGATAGCTTGCTGGGCCTTTTCCGTATCGAATGCAGTGAGCGCATAGATATTGTTCAGCGTATTCAGCAAGAAATGAGGATTCAGTTGGTTGCGGAGGTTCTTAAGTTCTGCTTCCGTACGGCTTTTCACTGCTTCCCGGCGCGCCAGTTCCGTAGCACTCCAACGGAGACTCATCCGGATGGCCACACTCAACCCTACCATAAAAATCATACTGGTAATGTCTCTTATATAAAAGATATATTGGGGAGGGAGATAAGAGCGTGGACGTACAGGAGGCGGAAATGCAAGCATGTTGTGCCAGTAGCGTAATCCGATGGAAACGACAAGAATAAGCACAAGGTTCAGCAGAATAAAACGTCCGATATGCTCTTTGAATAGTATTTGGGGAATCAGAATCAGGTAATTGACATAAAAAATGACAAAGAAGGAAAGAGAAACTCCAGAATGATTGATAAATTCTTTCCAGTCGATATTCCCGTTGTCGTGTTGGGTAAAAAACAGCGGAAACCCGAAGAATAATCCCCAGCATATTGTGTGGATGATTAATTCCAGTAAGCGGTGTTTGTTATGAGTTATATGCACCATATCGGATTGATTTAAAGCAAAGATACGATTTTTTAAGAAAAGTCCGGCCGTCGCACACCGTAAATAGTGATTATTTACGGTATAAATAGACGGCCGGACAGGAAACCAAAGTTATGAAGAACAAAGTAGTTCGGTTATTTTTTATTCATAGCGCAGTGCTTCAATCGGATCCAGGTCGGCCGCTTTCTTGGCCGGATACCACCCGAAGAACACACCGGTGAACGTACATACGGCAAACGAGAGCAGTACACTCCACGGTTGGATGAATACAGGCCAATGGGCAACTGTCTTGATGATGAAGCTGGCTCCACATCCCAGAATCACTCCAATCAACCCTCCGGTGATACTGATCAGGATGGATTCTATCAGGAATTGTGACAGAATATCCACTCCTCTCGCACCCACAGACATACGGAGCCCGATTTCGCGTGTACGTTCGGTTACACTGACGTACATGATGTTCATGATACCGATACCTCCTACCACCAGGGAGATTCCTGCGATACAGGCCAGTAAGGTAGTCATCAGGTCGGTGGTGGTATTCAGCATAGAGCTGAGTTCCTGCTGTGTACGGATGGTGAAGTCATCGTCGTCCGTTTCTTTCAGTTTGTGTTCCCTTCTGAGGATATTCGTGATTTCGTCAACGGCTTCTTCCGTCATGTCTTCCGTCAGGGCGGAAGCAAAGATACCGCTCAGATAGGTCTGGGCTAGCAGACGTTTCATGACCGTGCTGTAAGGTGCCAGTACCACGTCATCCTGGTCCATACCCATGGAGTTGTATCCTTTTGACTTGAGCACCCCGATTACTCGGAGAGGAACCTGGTTGCAGCGGATAATCTTTCCAATCGGGTCTTGTCCGTCGGGGAACAGGTTGTCTACAATGGTTTTACCAATGACACACACTTTTGCTGCCGTACGGATATCTTCTTCCGTAAACATGTCCCCTTGTTCCACGGTCAGCTGACGGATGGTCAGATAGCCGAGGCTTACTCCGCTCACCGAAGAAGGGTAGTTGTTGGAGCCGGAAATCAGCTGTCCGGAAGCAGAGACATCCGGGCTGATGGCAGACAGGTACATACACTCATCACGTAAAGTCTCATAATTCTCCAGCTTCAGCGTTTGCATGCTCGACGGGTCCTGACGGACACCGCCCCGCATTTCGGCTCCCGGATGAATCATAATCATATTGGAACCCATTTCGGAGATTTGTTTCTGGATACTCCGTTTGGAGCCCTGTCCGATGGCCAGCATGGCAATGACGGAAGCTACTCCGATAATGATTCCCAGCATGGTCAGGAAAGCACGGAGCTTGTTGTTAGCCAATGCCCGGAAAGCTATTTTAAAAAGGTTTGTTCCATTCATAAGTTATCTTGATAAATTGTCAATCATCATCGTTTTTCGGAAGGGCAGCCAATGCTTCCGCAGCCGAAAGAATATGGGGGTTGGTTACGTCTTCAATGACATGGCCGTCACGCAGTCGGATGTTACGGCTGCTGTATTGTGACAATTCCGGATTGTGTGTCACGAAGATGATGGTACGTCCTTCCTGGTGAAGTTTCTGGAAAAGAACCAGAATTTCGAAAGAAGTACGAGTGTCCAGGTTACCGGTCGCTTCATCGGCCAGGATAACCGCCGGATTGTTGACCAGTGCACGGGCAATGGCCACGCGCTGCATCTGTCCACCGGACATCTGGTTAGACTTGTGTTCCAGACGGTCGGCCAGTCCCACGGCTGTCAGGGCTTCTATGGCCCGACGGCGGCGTTCAGCGGCACTGACGGCACTGTTGTACATCAATGGAAGCTCTACATTTTCTACTGCCGTCGTTTTGGGCAGCAGGTTGTAGTTTTGGAATACGAATCCGATTTTCCGGTTTCGCAGTACCGCCCTCTGTGGTTTGCTCATCGTGCGTACAGATACCCCGTCGAGCAGGTATTCCCCGCTGGTCGGTGTGTCCAGACATCCCAGTGTGTTCAGCAGGGTGGACTTACCGGAACCGGATGTACCCATGATGGTCACAAATTCTCCTTCCTGAATGCTGAACGAGATGCCGCGCAGTGCATGTACTGTTTCATCACCCACCTGGAAATTCCGTTTGATATTTTGTAATTCTATGACAGTCTTTTTCATGACGGTTTCTCCTTATTTTTGTTTTTTCTTGTCACTTCCCGGAGGGCCTGGCATGAACGGGCTTCTTTCTCCGTCGGCAGAAGCTTCGGATGCTGTAGTGTCGGCAAATCCTTTCAATACCGTTTCTGTGACAATCGGTGTTCCTTCACTGATACCTTCCAGAATTTCCGTATGACTTCCGTCGCTCAGACCGACTTTAACCGGGTGAGCGGTGAATCCGTTGGCATCCATGGTCCATACTTTGTGTTCACCTTTACAGTCGGTAATAGTCTTTTTGCCTACCAGCTCTTTTTCTGGAGTAAAACGCAACGCCTTGTTGGGAACCACGAGCACATTGTCACGTGTATCCGTGTAGATGGTCACATTGGCGGTCAGTCTCGGTTTCAACTTCAAATCCGGATTGTCTGCTGTAATGACTACCTCATAAGTGACAACTGTTTCACTGCTGGTGCTACTGGAACTGCTGGAACTGCTGCTGTTGGCGCTGCCCAGTCGGATTTGGTGAACCCGTCCTTCGAATACATCATTCGGATAGGCGTCAACGGTAAACGTGACTCTGGCACTGTCTCTCACTCCGGCAATATCGGCTTCGTCCACATCGGCCACTACCTGCATCTTGGTGAGGTCTGCAGCAATGGTAAACAGGGTCGGCGTTTCGAAACCGGAGGCCACGGTCTGTCCTTCTTCTACGTCCTTACTGGTAACGATACCGTTGATTGGAGAAGTGATGGTAGCATAAGAAAGGTTGCGTTCCGCCTTTGAAAGAGCTGCCTGACTTTGTTCGAATGTACTCTTGGCACGTTCGTAATCGTATGTGCTCTGCTCGTAATCAGTTTCGCTGATCAGTTGCTTTTCATGCAGTTTTTTGTTTCTCTCGTATAGTTTTTTCTGATAATCGTATTCGGCTTTTGCGCCGTCGTATGTAGCTTGCGCTGACTGTAAGTCGCTGAGCAGGGTCACTCTATCCATCTCGGCTATCACTTCCCCTTCTTTTACTACCGAATTGTAATCCACGTATATTTTGTCGATGATACCTGAAACCTGTGTACCGACCTCCACTTCAGTGACAGGTTCAATGGTTCCTGTAGCTGTAATGGAATTGCTGATGTTGCCTTTTGCTACTGTTTCGGTGACGAAGTCTACTTTGCCTTGTGCGCTCTTCTTGCCAAAAATCCAGTATCCTGCCACAGCCAGTACAATTACGACGCCAGCTGTGATAATTATTTTTTTCTTGTTCATATTGTTTGGTTATTATAATTCAATGTCTTTTCCTGCGTAAAAATCAAGTAGTGTGCGGTTCAATATCGCCATATACTTGGCCTGAATCCGCTGCTGCTGTGCGCTGAGCAGGTTGTTTTTTTCTGTCAGCAGTTCTACAGTATTCTTCATGCCCAGTTTGAACTGTTCGTTGACCATGTCGAAGCTGGTCTGGCTGCTTTTCAGCTTCACTTCGGCCGCTGCATATTGCTGCTGTGCGTTCAGCGCATCCAGCCAGATGGTTTCGATGTCCGTATACAATCCTTTCTGTTTGTCCTGAAGGTTCAGCAAGGAGGAATTGTATTGGAACTGTGCTTTTTCTACCGCACTTTTGGTCTGGCGGTTGTTGAAAATCGGTACGCTGATGTTCAATCCAATCATGTTGTTCCAGCCATATTTCATCTGCTGTGCCCAGTTGTTCTGGCTGGAGTTGTTGGTCATACTTGAGGTTGAGGCCGACAGGCTGATAGTCGGGAAATAGCCGCTTTTGGCAGAAGAAATGGCCAGCTTGGCATTGTCAATGCTCAGTTTGCTGCTTTGGATTTCCGGACGGTTGGCCAGTGCTGTCTGGTACACATCTTCCTGGTTCGGAAGCAGCTGCATCACTTTAGCATCATCCAGCACCGGGAGTTCCAGTTCCATTTCGGCTGTGCCGTCCAGTTCCAGCATCTGTTTCAGCTGAAGCTTGTAGTTTCTCAGTGAACTTTCGGAAGTCACCAGCTGATACTCGTCGTTTCCTACCTGAGATTCCAGCTGAGCCAGGTCGGCTTTTGAAATACTTCCTTGATTGAACAGTTCCTTGGCACGTTCGTAAGTGGCTTTACTCACTTCCAGCGTTCCTTTGTTGATGTGGACCGATTCGTCTGCGTAAAGAATCTGAAGGAAGAGTTTCGTGATTTCTTCTTTGAGAGTATTCTCGGTTTCTGCCACACTCAGTTCGGCTATTTCCTGATTTTTCTTTTGCTGTTTGATGTTGTTCAGGCGCTGTCCGCCGTTCCAGAGTGTCCATTGTGCCGACAGACTGTAACTTCCATTGTAGGTAGTCTTGTTGGTACTGCTGATGATTTCCGTTCCACTTACCGTGGCACTGTTTTCCTGATACGGACGGTTCACCAGATTCTGTCCGGTATTGAATGAAAGGCTGGGGAAGAGTGCAGCCTTTGCGGTTTTCACATCCACTTCGCTTTCCTGTAAGGAAATCTTGTTCTGCTGCAGCTGGATGTTTTTCTCCAGCGCATAATTTATGCAGTCATCAAGCGACCAGGTTTGTTTCTCTTGAGCATTAGCCGACAGGAAAGTCGCGAATGCAGCGAAGAAAATGAGTTCTCTTTTTTTCATATTTCATTGAATTTTTACATTGCAAATGTATTCCTTTATATAAAGAAGCGCAAAACAGATAGATTTTTCCACAGAATATCTCGATAAACTCTTGTTTTTTCCCGATAAAGCATTTACTTTGTAATCATTATAAAACTAGATTATGATTAAAAAGACTATCATTCGAATTTTTTATTTTTACCGTGACGGTTTTCGGGAGATGACCATCGGCCGGACCTTATGGGCCATTATCCTGATAAAGCTTTTTGTCATGTTCTTTATCCTGAAATTGTTTTTCTTCCCTTCGTTTCTGAGTGGAAAGAGTGAGGAAGAAAAACAGGATTATGTAGGAGTGGAACTGACCGACCGGATGGCAGAATAACTATACCTTATTAATATTAACCGATAAAGTGATTTTTTATGCTTGAAACAATCGACACTTCGATGATTGACTGGTCGAGGGCACAGTTTGCCTTGACGGCCATTTACCATTGGTTGTTTGTGCCATTGACATTGGGCTTGGCCGTGATTATGGCAACTATGGAAACACTGTATGTACGTACTGGAAATGAATTCTGGAAGCGTACGGCAAAGTTCTGGATGAAACTTTTTGGAATCAATTTCGCCATTGGTGTGGCTACAGGTTTGATTCTGGAGTTCCAGTTCGGTACCAACTGGAGTAATTATTCCTGGTTTGTGGGCGACATCTTCGGAGCTCCGCTGGCCATTGAAGGTATTTTGGCCTTCTTTATGGAAGCCACTTTTGTGGCCGTCATGTTCTTCGGCTGGCACAAGGTGAGCAAGGGATTCCACCTGGCTTCCACTTGGTTGACCGGGTTGGGAGCTACAATTTCTGCCTGGTGGATTCTGGTGGCTAATTCCTGGATGCAGTATCCTGTGGGAATGGAATTCAATCCGGAAACCATGCGTAATGAGATGGTCGACTTCATGTCGGTGGCTTTTTCTCCGGTGGCAGTGGTGAAGTTCTTCCATACTGTATTGAGCAGCTGGATGGTAGGTGCTGCTTTTGTCATCGGTATAAGTGCCTGGTATCTGATTCGCAAGCGTGAAAAAGAATTTGCATTGGCCAGCATGAAGGTGGCTGCAGCTGTCGGACTGTTTGCGGCACTGGTAACGGCTGGAACGGGCGACAAATCGGCTTATCAGGTGGCACAGATGCAGCCTATGAAACTGGCTGCCATGGAGGCGCTATATGATGGAGGCACGCATGAGCCACTTACGGTGGTCGGTGCCATTAAGATTCCGGAAATGCTCTCCTTCCTGGCTACACATAGCACTTCGGGCTATGTGCCGGGCATCAATGACTTGCAGAACGGTGGCTATACGCTTCCGGATGGTTCTACCGCACTTTCTGCGGAGGAGAAGATGGCCAACGGAAAGAAGGCCATTACGGCATTGGCTGATTTCCGCAGGGCTAAACAGCAAGGCGACGAGTCGGCCATGCAGATTGCCCGTAGCGCGTTGGATGAGTATATGCCTTATTTCGGTTACGGATATATTCAGGATAAAGATGCACTGGTTCCGCATGTAGGACTGCTGTTCTGGTCGTTCCGTGTGATGGTGGGGCTGGGTATGTATTTCATTTTGTTTTTCCTGGTTATTCTGGTACTGGTCTGGAAAAAACAGCTGGCCAAGCTGAACTGGTTGCACTGGATTGCTTTGTGGAGCATCCCGTTGGCTTACATTGCCAGTCAGGCCGGATGGATTGTGGCCGAGATGGGCCGCCAGCCTTGGACCATTCAGGACATGCTGCCCGTCAATGCTGCTGTGTCGAAACTGGAAACGGGTTCCGTACAGACCACTTTCTTTATTTTCCTTGTGATGTTTACCGTGCTGCTGATTGCGGAAATCGGCATTATGGTGAAAGCTATCCGCAAAGGACCGGACGAGAAATAAACTAACCGATACATTATCTTAAAACCGAAAAAATATGGATTCAACTTATATATTCTTGCAGCATTACTGGTGGTTCCTGGTTTCTTTGCTGGGTGCATTGCTGGTGTTTCTGCTGTTTGTGCAGGGAGGAAACTCTTTGCTGTATTGCCTGGGACGTACAGAAGACGAACGTACTTTGCTTGTGAACTCCACGGGGCGTAAATGGGAATTTACCTTTACGACGCTGGTCACTTTTGGAGGAGCTTTCTTTGCTTCTTTCCCTTTGTTCTACAGCACCAGTTTCGGAGGGGCTTACTGGCTGTGGATGATTATCCTTTTCAGCTTTGTGCTGCAGGCGGTGTCCTACGAGTTTCAGTCGAAACTGGGCAACTGGCTGGGTAAACGTACTTATCAGTTCTTTTTGGTGTTGAACGGAGTGGTCGGCCCGCTGTTGCTGGGTGCGGCCGTGGCTACTTTCTTCAATGGCTCTAATTTTGTGGTAAGCAAGGGTAATCTGACCGATGAGATGATGCCGGTCATCAGTCATTGGGGAAATGGTTGGCATGGACTGGATGCTTTTGGCGACCCTTGGAACTTGATTTTGGGATTTGCCGTACTGTTCCTTGCCCGTTTGTTGGGAAATCTGTATTTCATCAACAACATCCGTCACGAAGAACTGAATGCCCGCTTCCGCCGTCAACTGATTGCCGATGTGGTGCCTTTCCTGGTTTTCTTCCTGGCATTTGTCATCCGTACGTTGTTGAAAGACGGCTTTGCGGTAAATCCGGACAACGGGCTGATTGTGATGGAGCCGTTCAAATATTTCCATAATCTGGTAGAAATGCCGTATCTGCTCATCCTGTTCCTGATAGGAGTTGTGGGTGTGTTGTATGGAATAGGCAAGAGCATTTTCTGCAAAACTTATACCCGCGGCATCTGGTTTGCCGGAATCGGTACCGTGCTGACGGTGCTGGCCTTGTTGCTGGTGGCTGGCTATAATCATACGGCTTATTATCCGTCTACCGCCGACTTGCAGAGTTCACTGACCATTGCCAACAGCTGCTCCAGCCAGTTTACACTGAAAACCATGGCCTATGTGTCTATTTTAGTTCCGTTTGTACTGGCTTATATCATCTATGCATGGCGGGCTATCGACCGCAAGCCGCTGACCATGGAAGAAATAAAGGAAGACGAGCATAGCTATTAGTCTACAGGCTTGTCTTTTTTGCTGAAACCGTTGTCCGATTATAGAGTGGTCGGACAACGGTTTTGTGCTTGAAAAAAACGCAAGTACGTTTGACTCAAAACGTAAGTGCGTTTTAATCAAAACTCTTTGGCGTTTTAGGAAAAACGCAAGTGCGTTTTTGGAGGGCCTTTTAAAAGTTACATTTCTCTACCTTTTGTGTTCTTTTTTCTCCGTTTTTTCAGAAATTACTTGCTATTTTTGTGTGTTGTATAATTTAGCATCTTATAGATACCATGAAAAAACTATTCTTGTTGATTGTGCTTTTCATTTCTGTGGGGACCGGAATAGGGGCACAGAATTTTCCAAAAGTGATTTTCCCCGGAGATTATCCGGATCCGTCCATCCTCCGTGATGGTAAGGATTATTACATTACGCATTCACCTTTCTATTATGCGCCGGGTTTCTTGATTTGGCATTCCACCGATTTGATGCGCTGGGAGCCGGTTTGCCGGGCACTGCCGGAATATGAAGGTTCTGTCATGGCACCGGATTTATTGAAATATCAAGGGCGTTATTACATTTATTATCCGACTTCTACGGGAGAAAACTACGTGATTTATGCCGACGATATCCGTGGTCCGTGGAGCAAGCCGGTAAAGCTGGAAGTAAAAGGTATTGATCCAGGCCATGTGGTGGGTGAAGACGGGAAACGGTATCTGTTTACAAACAACGGTTGGATTACTCCCTTGAGCGAAGACGGATTGAAAGTCACCGGGCCGAGCCGCAAAGTGTACGACGGATGGGAATATCCGGCCAACTGGGTGACAGAAGGAAAGGATATGTATCTGGAATCTCCGAAACTGCTCCGGAAAGACGGATATTATTACATGATTTCGGCAGAAGGAGGGACAGCCGGGCCGGCTACGAGTCACATGTGTGTGGTGGCCCGTTCCAAATCGGTGTTCGGCCCTTGGGAAAACTCTCCGTATAATCCGATTGTGCATACATATAGTGCCAGCGAGAATTGGTGGTCGAAGGGACATGGAACACTTATCGACGATGTGAACGGTAACTGGTGGGTGGTATATCATGCGTATGCCAATGGATATCATACTTTGGGACGGTCTACCTTGATTGAACCGATAGAATGGACTTCCGACGGATGGTGCCGTACGGCGCAGGAAGGCATTTGTCTGGGCGGAAACAGGGAACCTGAACTGAAAATGGATGTTTCCGATGATTTTGGTGGACCTGAATTAGGCCTGCAATGGACATACTGGAAAGATTATGCACCGAAGGATGTGGAACTGACGGGAGGAATGTTGAAGGTAAAGGCTAAAGGACGTACTCCGGCCGACGGACGGCTTTTGCTGACTACGGCAAGAGATAAATGTTATGAAACGGGCGTGGAAGTTACCTTGAGCAATGGTAATACGGGCGGTCTGCTGCTTTATTACAATGAGCAGGCGTATGCAGGGGTAGCATCCAATGGGAAAATTTTTACTATCTATCGTGGAGAAGAGAAACCTTTGATGGCAGACAATCAGTTGGGAAATAAGTTCAAAATAAAAATCTTGAATCAGGGCAACCGTTTGAAAATGTCGGTCAGTGCGGATGGAAAGACGTGGGAGGTGTTGGCCGAGAATGTGGATGTCTCCCGTTTGAATCACAATGTGTATAAAGGATTTTATGCTTTGCGTCCGGCGCTTTATGCTGCAGGAAAAGGAAAGGTCGGGTTCCGTGATTTCCGTTACCGTAACGCTATTCCGGAAGAAAAGGATATGGGAGCCTACCTGATGGTTTTTCACCGGGATGAAACGCATGGCCTGTATATGGCTGTGAGTCGCGACGGTTATACCTTTACAGCTGTCAATAACGGTGAGCCTGTATTGGCGGGCGATACCATAGCCTATCAGCGAGGCATTCGTGACCCGCATATCTTCCGCGGACCGGATGGAGCCTTTTACCTGTCGATGACCGACCTGCATGTGTTTGGCCAGCGGGACGGTTACCGGACAACGGAATGGGAGCGTGGTCCGGAGTATGGATGGGGAAACAACCGGGGACTGGTGCTGATGAAATCATGGGATTTGATTCACTGGAATCGGGCCAATATCCGTTTCGACAAGCTTTCTGCCGGATTGAGCGAAGTGGGTTGCGTATGGGCGCCCGAAGTGGCTTATGACGATAAGAAGAGCAAACTGATGATTTATTATACCATGCGGTTCAAGAGCGAGGCCAACAAATTGTATTATGTTTATGTGAACGATGATTTCAATAAGATAGAAAGCACGCCTCAGATTTTGTTTGAGTATCCGATGGACGGAGTGTCGGCCATTGACGGAGATATCACCAAGATTGGTGACAAGTACCATTTGTTTTATGTGGCCCATGACGGAATTGGAGGAATCAAACAGGCCGTATCCGACCGGATGAACGGAGGCTATGTGTACGATGCCCGTTGGTATGACTTTGAGCCAAAAGCGTGTGAGGCCCCCAATGTATGGAAAAGGATTGGCGAGGACAAATGGGTGTTGATGTATGACATATTCAGTATTACACCTCATAATTTCGGATTTGCCGAGACTTCCGACTTCGTGCATTTCAAGAATTTGGGACACTTTAACGAAGGGGTCATGAAGACGACCAATTATACTTCTCCCAAGCACGGAGCCGTGATTCATCTGACGAAAGAAGAGGCAGATAATCTGGAGGAATATTGGAAAACACACCAGCGGAACTATAACCGCCAGGAAGTGATGCATCAGGAACTGGTGGTGAAAGGAGAATAGATGCTGCCAGGTGATCCGCCAAGATTTCTGAAAGAGAAAAGACAATGAGGCAGAAACAGACAGGCGGGGAAAGTTGAACACGAATCAGCTTTCCCCGCCTGTCTGTTTCAGGTAGTTGGAATCTTATTTCTTATTCTTTGCCGCATCGGCTTCTTTAAGCATTTCTTTTACGGCTGCTTCCAGTTGCTCATCTTCGCCCTTCAATGATTTTTCGGGGGTATTGTATACGGTAATGTCGGGTTCCAGCAGATGGTTTTCCATGTACTGGCCACGCATATCCATGCAGCCTACCTGCGGGATACCGAACACGATAGTTGGGTCTATCTGACGTTCCCACCATACGGCAGTCATGGTGCCGGGCACAGGAGCACCAATCAGCTTTCCGATTTTCAGTTCCTTATATACCCATGGGAAACCATGTGCGTTGCTGTAATTGTCTTCGCAAATCATGACGCAAGAAGGCTTCAGCCATTTGTTGAACGGATCGCTGCCGATGTATTGTCCACGTGGCACGAAACGTTGGTATTCTTTGCCGCTCAGCAAAGTGGCCAGGTCGTCGTGAAGCCATCCTCCGCCATTATGACGGGTGTCGACGATGACCGCTTCCTTGTTACGGTTCCGGTCGCTCAGCAATTCGCTGTACACGGTGCGGAAGCTTGGGCTGTCCATGCCTTTCACGTGTACGTATGCAATGCGTCCTCCGGAAAGTTTTTCTACCATTTTTTCATTCCGTTTCACCCAGCGCTTGTAAAGAAGCTCATTCTGGGCTCCCATACTGATAGGTTTGATGCTCACCTGGAATCGTTTTCCGTTGGCTGGATTATAGATGCTGAGTTGTACGTTCTTTCCAGCTTTTCCTTCTAGCATCGGGAAATAATCCACATTTTTCAGTATCGGTTGGCCGTCAATCTTTTCGATGATGCATCCCGTGGTCACATCGGTTTTCTTGACTGCAAACGGACCTTTGGCGATGATTTCCTGTATTTTCAAACCGTCGCCGTCGTATGTGTTGTCGAAGAAAGCTCCCAGACAGGCAGTGGAGAGGGTGGCTCCCGGAGCATAATACCGGGCACCGGTATGCGAACCGTTCAGCTCGCCCAGCAGTTCGCTCAGCATTTCCTGGAAATCATAGTTGTTGTTGATATATGGCAGGAAGCGGGCATAGCTTTCACGGTAGAACTTCCAGTCGGTTCCGTGCAGGTCGGGTACATAGAACTTGTCGAGCACTTGCTGCCATACGTGATTGAAAATATATTCCCGTTCCTTGTAAGGACGATAGTTGAATATAGCTTCAAAATCAACATTCTGGATGTTGTTCTTTTCGGTGTCTATCTTCTTTATGGCTCCGTTGCTGCACAAGAACAGCTGTTTGTTTTCTTTGTTGTAAATCAATGAACCATATCCGATGTCCTTGAGCAAACGCTCAGTCTTCTGTTCCTTCAGGTCGTGTACCCACAAGTCGGCTCCATCTTCAAAGGAAGCCTGATAATACAATTTGTCACCTTTGGGAGAAAGTACGGCATCACCCAGGAAAGATGAATTTCCTGTCAGTCGGATTATGCGGTCACGACAATTTTCCAAATCAAAAGTGAGCGGGGTGACTTCCTCTTCTTCTGATTTCTCTTTATTTTTCTTTTTGTCTTTTTTCTTGTCGTCCTGCTTGTCCTTGTCTTCTTCTTTTTTCTCTTTTTCTTCCACGAGTGCCAGCTCTTCCTTACTCAGCCGGAAGCGCTCGTAGGCATCCAGGTCGAAGAACATGATGTAGACATCACTTTCGGCACCCCAGCTTCCGTGGCTTCTGTAGCCGGCCCGGTCACTTTCCCAAATCATGGCTTTTCCGTCCAGCACCCATTTCGCGTTGGAATCATTGTATCCGCTTTCTGTCAGGTTATGGATTTCGCCGTTGCCCGAAGCATTGACCAATGCCACGTCGCTGTTGTTCCATCCACCTGTACCGATATAGCCGCAGAGCAGCCAGCGGCTGTCGGGACTCCATTGGAACCACTGGTCTCCGTCGCTGTAGGAATACTCATATTTCCCGTCCATGGTAGTGCATACGGACTTGTCTTTCAAGTTGAGTACGCGCAAAGTCGTACGGTTTTCAAGGAAGGCCACTTTCTTCCCGTCTGGGCTGTATTGGGGTTGGAAAGAGGTGACTTGTGTCTGCGTAAGCCGTTCTTCCTTGATGCCGGTGGCATAAGTGAATAACTTTTCCTCCTTTTCGGTAAGGCTAGACTGATAGATTTGCCAGATACCATTCCGTTCGGAGGCATATACGATGCTTCGTCCGTCTGGAGAAAAATCTAGGCTGCGCTCTTGTTCGGGGGTATCTGTGATTTGTTTGGTGGTTCTGTAGTCGGTAGAAGTGACAAATACATCTCCATGAAGCACGAAAGCCACTTCTTTTCCATTGGGAGAGACAGCGATTTCCGTAGCCCCAGAGGTTCTTATCTGGTGAGCCAGTTCGGTTTCTGTCTGGTCTGTCACGATACGGATATTGACCTTTTGTGGAGATTGTCCTTCTTTTACGGTATAGATTTCACCGTCGTAGCCGTAGCATAGAAGGCCGTCTTGTGAAGCAGACAAGAAACGGACCGGATGTTGGGTGTGATGGGTCAGCTGAATCTCATTGCTTCCATCCAGGTTTCGTTTGAACACGTTGAAAGACCCGTCTTTTTCGCTCAGGTAGTAAAATGACTGGTTGTCGGCACTCCATACCGGACTGCGGTCTTCTCCGTTGAAGGATGTCAGTTTTTGGTAAGTACGCTGGTGGTTGCCGTCTTCCTTGCTGAGCCAGATGTCACGCGTAATGGAAGATGTATGATGCTTGCGCCAAGGGTCTTCGTAGCCTTTCTGGTCGTGATAGAGCAGGGTAGTCCCGTCTTTACCTACGCTGATGTCCTCCATGGGGAAAGAGGAATACAGGACGGGGCGTCCTCCTTGGGTGCTGACTTCATACACTTGCGGAAACTGTGAACTGGGGAAGGACAGGTCTGCCGCATCCGGCATCACGCTTGCCCTGAACAGAAGGTGTCCCTCGTCAGTAAAAGTAACTGGCAATTCATTCCCGGAGTGGGTGGTCAGTCTTTGGGGAGTTCCGCCGTCTTTGGATACAAGATAGATATCCATACTGCCTTGACGGGAAGAAGCGAAAGCTATCTGTTTTCCATCCGGGCTCCAGATGGGATGGGTGTCATAAGCCTGGTGGGTGGTTAACTGTCTGGCTTCCCCGCCTGTGGAAGCCACGGTATAAATGTCTCCTTTATAACAGAATGCAATGGTGCTGCCATCGGGAGAGATGGAGCAATAACGCATCCATAACGGATTTTCTGCAGCTCCGGCCACACTGCATGTGGCAAGCGCAGCAATAAGTAATGGAATTCTCATCAGTGATTTTATCTTTTCTTTCGGTTAAAAAAACGGTGGATACGTTGGAATATCATGATACCGGTCCGGAGTCCGTCGTAAGCGGCGATTCCGGCATTGACATGCTGCATGATATTCTCCATTTGGTTTTTACTTTGTTGCGGAGCGAATAAGTCTTCAGTCAGGCGCTGTATGCGTTCCTTCGAGTCTCTGAGCTCTTGCTTCTTTTGAGCTCTCAGTTGGGAAATGATTTCCACGCTATAATTGATAGGGGTTTTTGTCTCGTCCATTATATCTTATTTTTTAGGGGTAGATTCATCCAGGAACAGTCGGGCCAGAAAATGTACCATCGGTTGGAATATCCATTGTTTACGCATGCGGTAGATGAGAACCGCCAAAAGGAGGACGACACCCCCGATGATGGCATATCCCCCGATGAGGCTTCCTACAAGTGGGGCCAAGGCATAAACCAGCATGAATGAGAAATAGAATAGCGCCATCATGCCGAGGATAATGAGTATGAGTATGAGTATGAGGGTGGACAGGAGGACGGTTAGCTTTTCCACTAAATCGAGCTTGATATACTGTCCTTGGAGTTCTACGTATTTTTTGACTTCCTTGAAAAGGGCTTCCAGGTTGTCGATGCTTCTATCGTTTGCAAACATAGGCAGTTATTCTAAGATGAAAAAATATAAAGCAGACTTTTCCATGGAAAAAGCCTGCTTTATATACTTACGACAAATTTATTCAGCGTCTTTTACTTCTGCTGCTATCTGGTCGACCAAATCTTCCATTTCTGCACGGTTCAGCCGAATGCCTTTCTTGCGAAGGACTTCTGCAATCTTTCTACGGGTTTCTTCGCCTTTTTCCGGAGCAAACAAAATGCCTGCTGCAGCTCCTAATGTTACACCACCTAAGAATGCTGCTACGATACTTAATGCTTTCATAAATCTACTTTTTAAAAGTTATTACTTTACAAATCTAATAATAATCCTGATATGTTGTTCTTTTTTTATCGAAAAATGCATATCTATGTGGTATAAGGTATATAATTAACTGATTTTAATAGTCAGGCAGATTTTATATTGTTACCTTTGCAACATGTTAAACTGAATATTCATCTAATTTGTATAGATAACATGAAGAAAGTAGTTGTAATGGGAATGGCATTGTGCACTGCATTGGCCTTCTCTTCTTGTAAATCAAGTGAAAGTGCTTACAAGAAAGCTTATGAAAAAGCTAAACAGCAAGAACTGGCTGAAGCATCGGCTGCTACAGAAGCACCGGCAGAGGCTCCTGCGGTAGAGGCTGCTCCGGCGCCTGCACCTGTCGTTTCTACGGCTCCTGTACGTGAGGAAAAAGTGGAACTTGTTTCTGGTGACGGACTGAAAGCTTACAGTGTGGTTTGCGGTAGTTTTGGTGTGAAGGCGAATGCAGATGGTCTGAAGTCCATGCTTGACAGAGACGGTTATAATGCCAAAGTGGTGTATAACGCAGAACGTAATATGTACCGCGTGGTAGTGGAATCATTTGATACGAGAGACGAGGCTGCCCGGGCAAGAGACGCGTTTAAGGCCAAATATCCTAATCGTGAAGATTTCCAGGGTTCTTGGCTGTTGTATCGGGTGTATTAAAATGTGACATAGATAAGATTTATTATCCCATATATCAGGATTGGAAGCGGCTGCATGAAAACAGTCGCTTTTTTTATTATATTTGCCGCCGGAAAACTTAGACTATGTATGAAACTGAATAGAATTATAGGTATGGTATTGCTGGGCATGCCTTTGGCCATGCAGGCACAGGAAAAGGTTGTTCCCATTAAATATGGTGATATGGATCAATGGGTGACGCGTAAGATTCATGAATCAGGAATCATTGGAGGAAAGACAAAGCTGTTGTATGAGCTTGGACCGACAAAGGAAATTGATGGGAATGTGGCTTATGTGAATCAGGGAGGCTCTCCATGGGGCAATTCCAACGTAATGGCGAAGGTGATGGGTATTGTGAAAACGAATACCAGTGTATATCCTGAGAAACGGGGAGATGGATATTGTGCCCGTCTGGAAACTCATGTGGAAAGTGTGAAGGTGCTTGGCTTGGTCAATATTACGGTATTGGCTTCTGGTTCGATGTTCCTTGGAGATATGAAGGAACCGATTACCGGAACTAAAGATGGGGAAAAGGCGTTGAATTCCGGATTGCCTTTTACATCCCGTCCAAAGGCAGTCCGTTACGACTATAAAGTGCAGATGTCGGGAGAACCGAATCGTATTCGCCAGACCGGATTCAGCAAGAAATCGACTGTCCCGGGGCAGGACTGTGCCATCATGGTGTGTCTGTTGCAGAAACGTACGGAAGATGCAGAAGGGAATATCATCGCGAAACGCGTAGGAACAGTGGCCGTAAAATATAACCAGACGCAGGGATGGCACAATGGGGCTACGTATGAAATCATGTATGGTGATATCACGCATGACAAACGTTATGTGGCAGATTTGATGCAGCTGGGAGCAGGTGGATATTATGCCCGTAACAGCAAAGGAGAAAGCAAGCTGATAAAAGAGATTGGTTGGGCGGAAGAAAATGAGCATCCTACTCACTTGATTCTTCAGTTCACATCCAGTATGGGAGGGGCATTTGTAGGTTCACCTGGAAACAAGTTGTGGATTGACAATGTCAATTTGGTATATTGAGATTGCAAATTACGTTTTTGAGAAGTAAAAATGAAATAAAAAAAGGCCTTATATATAAATAAGGTGTAAAAGCTGATTGTTTTTGATTAAATTTTCTCCTATTTCTTGATTGACTTTCAAAAGAAATACTTATTTTTGCATCGCAATCAGGGAGAAAGGAATGACATTTTAATACTTCTCTTTGGTTACAGACAGAGTGAGTGTTTATAAAGCAATTATAAAACCTTTAAATTTTAAACAAAATGATTAAAGTAGGTATTAACGGTTTCGGTCGTATCGGCCGTTTCGTATTCCGTGCAGCTCAGAACAGAAACGATATTCAGATCGTAGGTATTAACGACTTGTGTCCAGTTGATTACTTGGCATACATGTTGAAATATGATACTATGCACGGTAAATTCAACGGTACTATCGAAGCTGACGTTGAAAACAGCAAATTGATTGTTAACGGTAAAGAAATCCGTGTAACTGCTGAAAAGAATCCTGCTGATTTGAAATGGGATGCAGTTGGCGCTGAATACGTTGTTGAATCAACTGGTTTGTTCCTGACTAAAGAAAAAGCTCAGGCTCACATTCAGGCAGGTGCTAAATATGTAGTAATGTCAGCTCCTTCTAAGGATGACACTCCGATGTTCGTTTGCGGTGTTAACGAAAAGACTTACGTTAAGGGTACTCAGTTCGTTTCTAACGCTTCTTGTACTACTAACTGCTTGGCTCCGATCGCTAAGGTTTTGAACGACAAATGGGGTATTACTGATGGTTTGATGACTACAGTTCACTCTACTACTGCTACTCAGAAAACTGTTGACGGTCCTTCTATGAAAGACTGGAGAGGTGGTCGTGCTGCTTCTGGTAACATCATCCCGTCTTCAACAGGTGCTGCTAAAGCTGTAGGTAAAGTTATCCCGGCTTTGAACGGTAAACTGACTGGTATGTCAATGCGTGTTCCGACTTTGGATGTATCTGTAGTTGACTTGACAGTTAACTTGGCTAAACCGGCTACTTACGCTGAAATCTGCGCTGCTATGAAGGAAGCTTCTGAAGGCGAATTGAAGGGTATCCTGGGTTACACTGAAGATGCAGTTGTTTCTTCTGACTTCTTGGGTGACACTCACACTTCTATCTTCGATGCTAAAGCTGGTATCGCTTTGACTGATACTTTCGTTAAGGTTGTTTCTTGGTATGACAACGAAATCGGTTACTCTAACAAAGTATTGGATTTGATCGCTCACATGGCTTCTGTAAACTGCTAATTAGTTTAAAACCATATAGCAAAGGCCGCCAGGATTTTCCTGGTGGCCTTTTTTTTGCTCATTATCGTGCTTGGTGTGCAGAAAAAGGTTATCTTTGCTGCCGAACTCCTCAATTTTGCTCTTATGAATTATGATTTGGTTACGATACTTGGTCCTACGGCTTCCGGAAAGACTTCTTTGGCTGCGGCACTGGCAGCGCGTTTGAAAACGGAAATTATTAGCGGAGATAGTCGGCAGGTGTATCGTAGGATGGATTTGGGTACAGGGAAAGACTTATCAGATTATATAGTAGACGGATATCGGATTCCTTATCATTTGATTGATATTGTGGAGCCGGGATATAAATACAATGTCTTTGAATACCAGAGGGATTTTTTAGTGGCGTATGAAGATATGAAATCCAGAGGGCTTATGCCGATTTTATGCGGAGGAACAGGTATGTATCTGGAATCTATCTTGAAAGGATATCGCCTTCTTCCCGTGCCGGAAAATAAGGAGTTGCGAGAGCGTTTGGCTTCCAAATCTTTGCCGGAATTGACCGAAATATTGGGACATTACAAGAAATTGCATAATTCTACAGATGTGGATACCGTGAAGCGGGCTGTCCGTGCCATTGAAATAGAAGAATACTATTTAAAGCAGGATGTGAATGCGCGTTCCTTCCCGGAAATAAACAGTTTGATTGTCGGAGTGGATATTAACCGCGAATTGCGGAGAGAAAAAATTACCCGGCGGTTGAAGAAGCGTTTGGAGGAAGGTATGGTGGATGAGGTAAAATCCTTGTTGGCTGAGGGTATTCATCCGGATGATTTGATTTATTATGGATTGGAGTATAAATATCTTACCTTGTATGTGATTGGAAAGCTTTCGTATGAAGAGATGTTCACTCAGCTTGAAATAGCCATACATCAGTTTGCGAAGCGGCAGATGACATGGTTCAGAGGTATGGAAAGAAGAGGATTCCACATTCATTGGATCAATGCGGAGTCTTCGACCGAGGAGAATGTAAAACGAATTATGGACTTGATAAATTAAACGGATATGGCAGTAGAACCAGACAGATGGGGGGTGATATATAACCCGAAGGCCGGAAGTCGCAAAGCCCAGAAGCGCTGGCGGAATATTCGTGCTTACATGGACGAGTGTAAGGTGAAGTATGACTATGTGCAGTCGGAAGGATTTGGGTCTGTGGAACGTCTGGCAAAAACGATGGCGAATAACGGATATCTTACCATTGTGGTGGTAGGAGGTGACGGAGCCATGAATGATGCGTTGAATGGAATCATGAATTCCGAGGTGGAAGACAAACAGAAAATTGCATTGGGAATCATTCCGAATGGAATCGGAAATGATTTTGCCAAATATTGGGGATTGAGTTCGGACGATTATAAAATGGCAGTAGATGTCTTGATTAACCGTCGCTTGCGGAAAATCGACATTGGAGTCTTTTGTTATTTTGATGGGGAGCAGCACCAGACCCGTTATTTCTTGAATGCGGTTTATATGGGATTGGGAGCCCGAATTGTACGGATTACGAATGAAACCCGTAGATTCTGGGGAATTCCATTGATTTCTTATCTGGCTTCTTTGTTCTTGGTGGCCTTCGAGCGGAAATTATACCGAATGCATCTGAAAGTGAACGATGAGCATATCCGGGGGCGTATTATGGCGGTGGCGGTAGGAAGTGCCTACGGGTATGGCCTTACTCCCAGTGCAGTCCCTTATAACGGGTGGCTTGATGTTTCAATCGTGTATCGTCCGGAACTTCGTGAGTTGATTTCCGGTTTGTGGATGTTGCAACAAGGCAGGTTGCTGAATCATAAGATTGTAAAGCCTTATCGTACGCGTTGTGTAAAAGTGTTGCGGGCCCAGAATGCGGAAGTCAGTCTGGACGGGCGTCTTTGGCTGGACCGCCATTTCCCTATTGAGATAACGATTGCCCCAGAAGCTATAACTTTGATAATACCTAATTGATATATGATAAAGAATATTTCTGATTTAAAGCGAGAAGATATGTTTTTCCTGCTGGCAGGACCGTGTGTGATAGAAGGAGAGGATATGGCTCTTCGTATTGCGGAACGGGTTGTGAAGATTACGGATAAGTTGCATATTCCTTATGTTTTCAAAGGGTCCTACCGGAAAGCGAACCGGTCACGTCTGGATTCTTTTACGGGCATTGGAGATGAAAAGGCTCTGAAGATTCTGGCAAAAGTGCGGAATACGTTCGACGTGCCTGTAGTGACAGATATCCATACGGCACCGGAGGCGGAAATGGCTGCCGAATATGTGGATGTTTTGCAGATTCCTGCTTTTCTTTGCCGACAGACCGATTTGCTGGTAGCGGCTGCCCGTACGGGAAAGATAGTCAATATCAAGAAGGGGCAGTTTCTTTCACCGGCTGCCATGCGGTTTGCGGCAGATAAGGTGGTAGAGGCAGGAAACAACCAGGTGATGTTGACAGAACGTGGAACTACGTTTGGGTATCAGGATTTGATTGTGGACTATAGAGGTATTCCTGAAATGCAATTGTTCGGACATCCGGTTATTCTGGATGTGACACATTCTTTGCAACAGCCTAACCAGACTTCTGGGGTTACCGGAGGGATGCCGCAGCTCATCGAAACAATGGCAAAAGCAGGAGTAGCTATCGGAGTGGATGGCTTGTTTATGGAGACGCATGAGGATCCTTCGAAGGCAAAAAGTGATGGAGCCAACATGCTGAAGTTGGATTTGCTGGAAGACTTGCTTGTGAAACTGGTTCGAATTCGCCAAAGTCTGTAATCTTTATGTGGCGGTTCGGGAACATGGTAAAAAAATATATGAAACGGAGCGGTATCATCTTATGTCTTTGGCTGGGAGGAGTGACAATGGCAGCCGCACAAAGTGAGCCGATGATATCCTCTGGGGAAGAGTCGTTGTTGGAACGGTTGACCGAAGGTCAGCGAAAGGTGGATTGGGCAGATATGAACATTCAGTTCTGCTCGGCGGTGGATGCATCTTTTCAGAATGGGAAACTGGATGAAGCGGCTTTTAAGGTGCATCGTATCCGTTTGGAGGTGCTGGGGGGATTCCATGAGAAATTTACATATCATTTCCGGCAGTCCCTGAATCAGTACACGACGCCTAACATTCCTTTGGACAATCTTTCCGGGTCGGTGGAACTGGCTATGGTCGGTTGGCAGTTGAATGATAAATGGAAGTTGACCGCAGGAAAGCAGCCTGTACAGTTCAGTGGCTATGAATGCTGGGTGAATGCCATTAAAGTGCGGCATTATTCCGATTTTAATAATACGATACCTTGTTATCAGGCGGGGGTGAATGTGGCTTATAAAATGAACGACAGCCATGAATTCAATTTTCAGTTGACAAACAACCGGAATGGAGACAGTAACGACCAGTTCATGTATGGACTGCCGGAAGATGTAGAGGCCACCAAGATTCCTTTGCTGGCTACTGTCAACTGGGACGGATATTTCGTGGATCATGCTATGCAACTCCGTTATTCGTTGTCGTATGGGCAGCTGGCCAAAAATAAAAATGTCTTTTATTTTACCTGTGGTAATGTGTGGGACAAAAAGCCTTTCTTGGGGTACGTTGATTTCATGTATTCTCGTGAAGGAATTGATTCGAAAGGATTGATTAGTGGAGTGACCGTACAGGATGGGGTGGGGCAGACTTTGTCGGATGTGGATTACTTTACGACCATTTTCAATCTGGATTATCGGGTAGCTTCTCACTGGAATCTCTATGTCAAGGGAGTCTATGAGCAGGGAAATGTATTTAAATCATCCGGTAATATCTCAGCCGGGACTTACCGTAGGGTTTGGAATGCCCAGCTTTGTGCCGAGTATTATTCTCTGAAGAACAGCGAACTGTTGTGTTATCTGCATCTTCTATATAAGAATGTACACCTGACGGAAAGAGCCACTCGTTGGGGAGCCGAGAGTTACAACCAGCAGCGGATTTCGTTGGGTTTGGTTTACACGCTTCCTGTTTTCTAAAGGGAACTGATTTTATACGTGACATCTGTTTACGTATTCCAATAAAAAACTATATCTTTGCAGCACGAAACAGTGAGGATTATACTAAAAAGTAAAAAGATATGCTTACCATTAAACAAATTACAGAAGATACCGACAAGGTGATTCGTGGATTGGAAAAAAAGCATTTTGCCAATGCAAAGGAAACAATTGCCAAAGTGCTTGAACTGAACGATAAAAGACGGAGTGCACAGAATCAATTAGATAAAAACCTTTCAGAAGTGAATTCTACCTCAAAGACGATTGGGGCTTTGATGAAAGAGGGCAAGAAAGAAGAAGCAGAAGCAGCCAAGGCGCGTGTGGCAGAAATCAAGGAAGCCAGCAAGAGCTTGCAGGCAGAAATGGATAAGGCAGCCGAGGATATGCAGAATTTGCTTTACACAATTCCGAATGTGCCGTACGAATGTGTGCCGGAAGGTTTTGGCGCAGAAGATAATGTGGTAGAAAAAATGGGAGGAATGGAAACTGAACTTCCGAAGAACGCACTGCCTCACTGGGAACTGGCCAAGAAATATGACTTGATTGATTTTGACCTGGGTGTGAAGATTACGGGAGCCGGTTTTCCTGTATATAAAGGAAAAGGTGCTCGTTTGCAGCGTGCGCTGATCAATTTCTTTCTGGATGAGGCTCGTGCTGCTGGCTATGAAGAAATTATGCCTCCTACAGTGGTAAATGCCGCTTCTGGTTATGGCACAGGACAGTTGCCCGACAAGGAAGCACAGATGTATCACTGTGAGATGGATGATTTGTACTTGATTCCTACTGCTGAGGTTCCGGTGACTAATATCTATCGTGATGTGATTTTGGATGAAAAGCAGTTGCCGATTAAGAATTGTGCCTATACGCAGTGTTTCCGTCGTGAAGCTGGTTCTTATGGTAAAGACGTACGTGGGCTGAACCGTCTGCATGAATTCTCTAAAATTGAGTTGGTACGCATCGATAAACCGGAACATTCCAAGCAGTCTCACCAAGAAATGTTGGATCATGTAGAAGGCTTGTTGAAGAAACTGGAGCTTCCTTACCGTATTCTTCGTCTTTGTGGAGGTGACATGAGTTTCACTGCAGCCCTTTGTTTCGACTTTGAGGTGTATTCCGAAGCTCAGAAACGTTGGTTGGAAGTTAGCTCTGTTTCTAATTTTGATACCTATCAGGCCAACCGTTTGAAATGTCGTTACCGTAATGCTGAAAAGAAGACAGAGTTGTGCCATACGTTGAATGGTTCGGCATTGGCTTTGCCGCGTATTGTGGCTGCTTTGCTTGAAAACAATCAGACTCCGGAAGGTATCCGTATTCCAAAGGCGTTGGTTCCCTATTGCGGCTTTGATATGATTGACTGATTGTAAAAACTGATTCGTATAGGTTTCTAAATAAATCGTCTGACGAACCTCTTTTTTGAATAAATTGAGGAGGGCCGTCAGGCGATTTTTTTATATCTTATTTTTGAAGCCGGACATTCTGATAGGTAATGACATTTTACGGACTTCATTTGAGGAGAAATATCGTTTTTTGTAGAAAAAACAACGTAGGAAGGTAAAAAAAAAGGATTTTGGTTTTGCTATTAGTTTTTAATCATTAATTTTGAGGGGAAATAAAATAACATCTTTTTAGAACGAATATTAATTTATAACCTTAATATACAACTATGAGTTATTTACGATTTGATAAGACTATAATGACAAATCTGGAAGAAACTCTGACTAGAGAAATTCTTCGTACAAATCGCTCGGGGGCTTATCATTGTTCGACTATCGTGGATTGTAATACCCGCAAGTATCATGGCTTGCTGGTAATACCTGTGCCGGAGTTGGATGATGAAAACCATGTGTTGCTTTCTTCTTTGGATGAAACCGTCATTCAGCATGGCGCAGAATTCAATCTAGGTCTTCACAAGTATGGAGGTGACAATTTTAGTCCGAGAGGACATAAGTACATCCGGGAGTTTGAGTGTGAGAAAGTGCCGACTACGGTTTATCGGGTCGGGGGAGTCGTGCTGAAGAAAGAGAAAGTTTTCGTGCATCATGAAAACCGCATTTTAATTCGCTACACGTTGGTGGATGCACATTCGGAAACGACTCTTCGTCTTCGTCCTTATCTGGCATTCCGCAGCGTGCGTCAGTACACTCATGAGAATGCACAGGCCAGCCGTCATTATGACATGGTGGAAAATGGAATCAAGACATGCATGTATCCGGGATATCCCGAACTCTACATGCAGCTGAGCAAAGAGAATGAGTTCTGTTTCCATCCTGACTGGTACAGAGGCATTGAATATCCTAAGGAACGTGAACGTGGATATGACTTTAATGAGGATTTGTATGTTCCAGGCTATTTCGAGGTGAGTATCAAGAAAGGGGAATCGGTCACTTTTTCTGGTGGTGTTTCTCCGATAGAAACCCAATCCTTAAATGCGCTCTTTGCAGCCGAAGTGGAGCAGCGTACTCCACGCAATAATTTTAAGAACTGTCTGATTAATTCCGCCCACCAGTTCTTGAACAAGCAGGATGGGGAATCTTATATTTTGGCTGGATATCCATGGTTCAAATGTCGTGCACGCGACATGTTTATTTCTTTGCCGGGATTGACTCTTTCTATTGGAGAAGTCGGTAAGTTTGAAATGATTATGGAAACTGCCATAAAAGCTGTTTATGCGTTTATGGAAGGAAAAGAAAGCCATCTCAAAGTAACCGAAATCGAACATCCGGATGTGTTTCTGTGGATGGTATGGACCATACAGCAGTATGCCAAGATGGTGTCGTGGGATGAAGCAAGGGTGAAATACGGAAAACTGTTGAAAGACGTGATGGAGTATTTGGCCGGTAACAAACATCCTAATCTGGCAGTACATGATAATGGCCTGGTTTATACCAATGGAAAAGATAAAGCAGTGACATGGATGAACTCTACGGTCAATGGACGTCCGGTGGTAGCACGAACGGGATATATAGTAGAATTTAATGCGTTATGGTACAATGCCCTTTGTTTCGTAGCTGATTTGCTGGCTGGAGACGAGGGCTTTGCTGCTTATTTACGTCAGTTCTCGGAAAAGGCAGCTCCCTCTTTCATTCATACCTTCCTGAACGAGTATGGCTATTTGCTGGATTATGTAGATGGGGATATGATGGATTGGAGCGTACGCCCGAATATGATTTTCACTGCTGCATTTGATTATTCTCCGCTTGATTCCAAACAAAAGAAAGGTGTGATTGACATTGTGACTAAAGAATTGCTGACACCGAAAGGAATCCGTTCTTTAAGTCCGAAGAGTGGCGGTTACAATCCGAATTATGTAGGTCCTCAGCTTCAGCGAGACTATGCATATCATCAGGGTACGGCATGGCCGTGGTTGGAAGGTTTCTACCTGGAGGCTTATTTGCGTATCTACAAGCGGAGTGCGATTTCCTTTGCAGAGCGTCAGCTGATCAGTTACGAGGACCAGATGACCTGTCATTGCATAGGTTCCATTCCGGAACTGTTTGATGGCAATCCGCCTTTCCAGGGAAGAGGTGCCATTTCGTTTGCGATGAATGTAGCCGAGATTTTACGTACATTGAATTTGTTGGAGAAATATAACAATCAATAAGAGGAGGAGTTTATATGAAAGTTTTGATGTTTGGTTGGGAATTTCCTCCTCACATCTTAGGAGGATTAGGTACAGCCAGTTATGGACTGACTCATGGGCTTGCCCAGCAGCAGGATATGGAAATCACTTTCTGTATTCCGAAGCCTTGGGGAGATGAAGACCAGAGTTTTTTGCGTATCATAGGAATGAACAGTGTGCCCATTGTGTGGCGTGACGTACAGTGGGATTATGTAAAAGACAGAGTGGGAAGCTATATGGATCCTCAGCTATATTATGATTTGCGTGATCATATCTATGCGGACTTCAATTATATGCATACCAATGATTTGGGGTGTCTGGAGTTCTCTGGTCGCTACCCGGACAATCTGCATGAAGAAATCAACAATTATTCCATCGTAGCAGGGGTAGTGGCCCGTCAGCAGCAGTTTGATATTATTCATTCACACGACTGGCTGACTTATCCCGCAGGTATCCATGCGAAACAGGTATCCGGCAAGCCGTTGGTTATCCACGTGCATGCCACAGACTTTGACCGCAGTAGAGGCAATGTCAATCCGACGGTTTATTCCATCGAGAAGAACGGTATGGACCATGCAGACTGCATTATGTGTGTGAGCGAGCTTACCCGTCAGACTGTAATTAATAAGTATTATCAGGATCCTCGCAAGGTCTTTACCGTACACAATGCTGTGTCTCCGCTTTCCAAGGAGATTCAGGATATTCAGGTGAAGAAGAATCCGAAAGAAAAGATTGTGACCTTCCTCGGACGTATCACCATGCAGAAAGGGCCGGAGTATTTCGTGGAAGCTGCGGCTATGGTATTGAAGCGTGCTCGTAACGTTCGGTTTGTGATGGCCGGAAGCGGTGACATGATGAACGCCATGATTCGCCTGGCGGCGGAAAGAGGTATTGCCGACCGGTTCCATTTCCCAGGATTCATGAAAGGGAAACAAGTGTATGAGGTTTTGAAGTTGAGCGATGTATATATCATGCCTTCGGTATCCGAGCCGTTTGGTATTTCTCCGTTGGAAGCCATGCAGTGTTGCGTACCGACGATTATTTCCAAACAGTCTGGTTGTGCGGAAATCCTTTCCAAGTGTATAAAGACCGATTATTGGGATATACATGCCATGGCAGATGCTATTCATTCCATTTGTACCAATGATTCATTGTATGAATATCTCCGCGATGAAGGAAAGAAAGAGGTGGATGGTATTGTATGGGAGAAGGTCGGCGTGAAGATTCGTGGACTTTATGAGCAAGTCTTAAAAAATTATGGAAAATAAAAACAGCAATACGATATGAAAACAATTTGTCTTTACTTTGAAATACACCAGATTATTCATTTGAAACGTTATCGTTTCTTTGAAATCGGTTCGGAACATTATTATTACGATGATTATGCCAATGAGCAGGGTATGAATGAGGTGGCTGAACGCTCTTATATTCCCGCTTTGAAGACCCTGATTGAGATGGCAAAATCGTCAAACGGAGCATTTAAGGTCGCATTGTCTATTTCAGGAGTCGCTTTGGAGCAGCTGGAGATTCATGCGCCTGCAGTCATAGAACTGTTGCATGAGCTGAATGCGACAGGTTGCTGCGAGTTCCTTTGCGAGCCTTATTCACACGGCTTGTCTTCTTTGAAGAATGAAACCTGCTTCCGGGAAGAAGTAGAACGTATGCGTGTGAAGATTAAAGATTATTTCGGTCAGGAACCTAAGGTATTCCGCAATTCCAGTTTGATTTACGATAACGAAATTGGAGGCATTGTAGCCGATATGGGCTTCAAAGGAATGTTGGCTGAAGGTGCGAAACATGTATTGGGCTGGAAGAGTCCTCACTACTTGTATCATTGTGCCGAAAATCCGAATCTGAAATTATTGCTTCGTGACTTTAAGTTGTCGGACGATATCAGCTTGCGTTTCTCTAACAGTGAATGGAGTGAATATCCGCTGTTTGCCGATAAATACATTGGTTGGATTGCTTCTTTGCCTGAAAACGAACAGGTCATCAATATCTTTATGGAACTCTCTGCATTGGGTATTTTCCAGCCGTTGTCTTCCAATATTCTGGAATTCCTGAAAGCGCTGCCTGAATGTGCCCGTCAGAAAGGAATTACGTTCTCTACTCCTTCAGAAATTGTGACCAAGCTGAAATCGGTAGATATGATTGATGTGCCTTATCCGATGTCATGGGTAGACGAAGAGCGTGATATCAGTCCATGGTTGGGTAACGTGATGCAGCGTGAAGCGTTTGATAAGCTTTACAGCGTGGCAGAACGTGTACACTTGTGCTCAGACCGCCGAATCAAACAAGACTGGGATTACCTGCAGGCAAGCAATAATTTCCGTTTCATGACCACTAAACAGATGGGAGTGGCTTTGGATCGTGGAATTTATGATTCTCCGTATGATGCGTTCACCAATTACATGAATATCTTGGGCGACTTTATCGGACGTGTCAATGCCTTGTATCCGGTAGATATGGAAGACGAGGAATTGAATTCTTTGTTGACTACTATACGTAACCAGGAGGAAGAGCTGGTGCAGTTGAATGATGAGGTGAAACATTTGCAGGCACAGCTGAAAGAGAAGGAGCAGAAAGTGGAAAAAGCTCCGGCAAAGAAGGCTCCGGCCAAGAAAGCTGCTTCTTCCACGGCTAAGAAAACCACTTCAAAGAAAGCATAAATCCGATGAATTATCGGAATAAAAAAATCCTGGAATCAATCGATTCCAGGATTTTTTTATGATATCCGCTTCCTAACAGCTGTTTATTTATTGAATTTAGGTTTAGTGTAGATGACTTCCATTTTTATCTTCTCACCGTCTTCCCCACCTACCAGTTTAGCTGAATTTACTTCCAAATCGTGTGAAAGTCCAATTGTATTCTGCTGTGAGTCTGTTTCTTTCTTTACAGGAATCAATACCATTGTATTGTATTCATCCCATCCTTCAGCAGGTTCCTTTTTGGTTCTCATGTCGCTGAATATCTGACTGATCAGACGGTTTACCTGTGAGAATGAATAAGAGTTCGTCGTACTGTTGTAAGTGCCGAGGAAAGACGTCTTGCTGTCATAATTTTGCTTCTGTTCAAAGAAGTCTTTTACTTCACTTTTTCGGATGAGCAGCAAATTCTGTGGTGTTCCCATCTTGTAAGGACTGCTTGCCGAGTTTTCGCTGACATTTTTGTACTTAGTAAATGACATAGATACAGAGTTCAGTGTATCATTGCCAAGGGCTTCATACATTTCTTTCAGCGGGAGCTTCACTTCCGTGCAAAGGCCGGCAGGCGTTTTCAGATATGTGTTGTGCGTTTCCGCAGCCAGTTTTTCCAAATTGTCTCCAGAGTTACTTAAACGTGTGGACATATATACCTCATTTGTTGCGGCAAACGGGATGGAAGTGTAAACTAAGGAATCCACCTTACCCGATGAACTTTCTATCAGGTAACTCACTTTCATGCGCAGCCAGATGGCTCCGATATACAAAATCGAACCTTCTCCACTTGTGTTGTGTACATAAAATCCCGGCAATACGTTGTGGATGAAGGAGTATGAGTCTTTAAAGTTCTTTTTGTCTTCATTGTATTTCCTTTTCAGGAATGCGCTGAAAGTTTCTTCCCCTTTCGCTTTTCTGGCTTTATCCAAATCAATGACCAAAGGAGGATAGTATCCATTGGCTTTTTTGATGGAATCAATTTCCTCTTCGCTCCATGAATTGTCGCGCACGGCGTAATCCTGTTCGGCCAAGGCTTCTTCATTTTTATTGTAGAAGTTTTCCGGATTATAAGAAGTATAATATAAACTTAAGTCTTCTCCATCATCGTCGATTTCTCGGTTTAACATATCCACCCTTACACGCATCGGTGCCAATGAATCGCCGAAGAAACTGGAATAAGACAGTTCCAGCGTAGTGGATACGATATCCTGCATGGTTTCTGGAAATTCAAAACCTTCCGTACAGTTGATTTGTGTAATGAAGTCAGTGGTATAGGTTCCGAAGTCCGGGTCTGTGAATTTCCCTAAATACGCATTGCTGGTACGGGAGAATACACCATTCGGATTCAAATCCGTATATTTCAGTGTCTTTGTGGTCGCTTCGAAAGTTTGAGCCGATGCCGTAATTTCATCCGCGTCTGCCACGAAATCACCGATACCGGTAGTGGTATCATCACAACTGTAGAGTGTGGCTGCAAGTCCGATTGCGGCCAAGAACTTAAGTCTCATTTTTGTACTTTTTTATCTGTTCATATTTATTCGGCCCCATCGAACACCTTGTCGTAGAATGCATCACATGCATCTGCGTAGGCATCGCCTGAAGCGTATTCAAGCACCGGAATGTTCAGGCTTCGTGCATAGTCGATAACATTCTGGTTGACAGTCTCATCGTTTTGAATCACTCCGTCGGAGTAGGCTACGGCCAGCTTGCAAAGGTCTTCATAGCTTGCTGGAGATTTCATCATGCTGACATCCTCCGGGGTCACCTCCTTGAAGAGCACCTGGTCGGCGAAGTTCGGAGCAAGGTTCGATTTGAATCCCTCCTGATAAAGAGAATAAATTACCTTTGAGTCGCGGAAAGAAGGTTCGTCATAATACGCCTTCTTGATATAAAGAGGAACCATTGCGCTCATCCAGCCGTGACAATGAATCACATCCGGACACCAGCGTAATTTCTTTACAGTTTCCAATACCCCACGTGCATAGAAAATGGCGCGTTCACCATTGTCTTCGTAATCATTCCCATTTTCGTCACACGTCATCTGGCGGTGCTGGAAATAATCGTCATTATCAATAAAGTACACTTGTCTGCGCGCAGCCTGAATAGAAGCCACCTTGATAATCAGCGGATGATCCGTATCGTCGATAATTAAATTCATTCCAGACAGACGGATTACTTCATGCAACTGGTTCCTGCGTTCGTTCACGATGCCCCATTTAGGCATGAATGTTCTGATTTCGCGGCCTTTGTCTTGTATGGCTTGCGGTAAATTCTGGCCAATCAATGCCAGGTTACTTTCGGGTACGTAAGGAGTAATTTCTTGTGTAATGAATAAAACTTTTTTCGCGCTCATTGTATTATTGTTGCTCTTAACAGTTTGCAAAGATACAAAAAATAAGGCAATGAAGCGAACCGGCGACTGTTTATAAATCCTTATAGTATGTTAATGTGTTGATAAACAGGTTGCTATAATAGTGTTTATCCTACATTACAGACAGGATAAATTCTGTAAATACAGAAAGAATTTTTCTTTTCTGTTTCTTTTTATGGCAAATAAATAGTTACTTTGCAGCCGTTTTCTGAATTTATGATTAAAAACAGGAATAAGATGAAGTTAATTCGAACAATCAGTGAGCTTCGCGCCGAACTGGATGCTTTCCGCAAGGAGGGAAAGACAATCGGGCTGGTTCCGACGATGGGAGCTTTGCATGCGGGACACGCTTCATTGGTGAAACGTGCCGTGTCTGAAAATGAAGTAGTGGTAGTCAGCGATTTTGTGAACCCTACCCAGTTTAACGACCAGAATGACCTTTTGAAATATCCGCGTACCTTGGAAGCGGATTGCACGTTGCTGGAGAAATGTGGAGCTACGCTGGTGTTTGCTCCTTCCGTAGAAGAAATCTATCCGGAGCCGGATACTCGCCAGTTCAGTTATGCACCGCTTGATACGGTGATGGAAGGAAAATACCGTCCGGGCCATTTCAATGGAGTATGTCAGATTGTGAGCAAGCTTTTCTTGATTGTAGAGCCTGACCGGGCTTACTTCGGCGAGAAAGACTTCCAGCAGCTGGCCATTATCCGTGAGATGGTGCGTAAGTATCCTTTCGACATCCAGATTGTAGGCTGTCCGATTGTACGTGAAGAAGACGGTCTGGCCTTGAGCAGCCGCAATGCACGGCTCACTCCGGAGCAGCGTAAGGAAGCGGTACAGATTTCCAGAGCGTTGTTTGCCAGCGTGGATTTCGGAAAATCCCGTGTGTTGCGCGAAACGAAAGAGTATGTGGAACAATGTATCCGCCGGGCGCCGGGATTGGAACTGGAGTATTTCGAAATTGTGGACGGAAACACTTTGCAGCCGGTAAATGCTTGGGACGAAAGCAATTACATTGTAGGTTGCATTACAGTGTATTGCGGTGATGTACGTCTGATTGATAACATTAAATATAAAGGATAACGGATGATGATGATTGAAGTGTTGAAATCGAAGCTTCATTGCGTAACGGTGACAGAAGCGAACCTGAACTATATGGGCAGCATTACGATTGATGAAGATTTGATGGATGCGGCCAACCTGATTGCCGGCGAAAAAGTGCAGATTGTGGACAACAACAACGGAGAACGTTTTGAAACCTACATCATTAAAGGAGAACGTGGCTCCGGATGCATCTGCCTGAATGGAGCGGCAGCCCGCAAGGTGCAAGTGGGGGATGTGGTGATTATCATGTCGTATGCCCTGATGGACTTTGAGGAGGCTAAAACTTTCAAGCCGACCGTGGTGTTCCCGGATACGGCTACCAATCGTCTTCTGTAGGATTTATATTGAGACCGAAATCAAAGGGCGGTGCCGGAAGAGATTTTCGCTTTTCCGGCACCGCTCTTTTTTATTCATTTTCAAGTGTTTATCCGTGTGAAAAAAACGCAAGTGCGTTTACCATGAAACGCACTTGCGTTTTGATTGAAATGTATTTGCGTTTTAAGTAAAACGTCCTTGTGTTTTCTTCCAAACGCAAGTGCGTTTTTTCAGACGCTGAAAGTTTACTTCAAATCCACTTGCGGCACATCTTCCAGACTCTTTTCAATATCTTCTTCCGTCAGGGAATAGTTGGTCAGGTTACCCGACAGATACTGGTCGTAAGCACTCATATCAATCAGTCCGTGACCTGACAGGTTGAAGAGGATAACCTTTTCCTCTCCAGTTTTCTTGCATTTTTCAGCCTCCTGAATGGCGGCTGCAATGGCATGGCAAGATTCCGGAGCCGGAATGATACCTTCGGCACGTGCAAACAGACATCCGGCCTTGAAGGTGTCGAGCTGTTCGATGTCGACCGCTTCCATCAGGTGGTCTTTCATCAGCTGGGAAACGATGACACCTGCCCCGTGGTAGCGGAGACCTCCGGCGTGAATGTTGGCCGGAGTGAAGTTGTGTCCCAGGGTGAACATCGGCAACAGCGGTGTATAGCCGGCCTCGTCGCCGAAGTCATATTCAAATTTTCCGCGTGTCAGCTTCGGGCAGGAAGCCGGTTCGGCGGCAATATAACGTGTTTTCTTTCCTTCCAGGATGGTGTGGCGCATGAACGGGAAGCTGATGCCTCCAAAGTTGGAACCTCCTCCGAAGCATCCGATAATGATGTCGGGGTATTCTCCGGCCATTGCCATCTGTTTCTCCGCCTCCAGTCCGATAACCGTCTGGTGCAGGGTGACGTGGCTCAAAACCGATCCGAGGGTATATTTACAGTTCGGAGTGGTACGTGCCAGTTCGATGGCTTCCGAGATGGCGGTACCCAGTGAGCCCTGATGGTTCGGATATTTGGTCAGGATATTTTTTCCGGCGCGGGTAGACATGGATGGGGAGGGAGTGACCTGTGCCCCGAAGGTCTGCATGATGCTGCGGCGGTACGGTTTCTGTTCGTAGCTGATTTTTACCTGATAAACGGCGGCTTCCAGTCCGAACACCTTGGCGGCGTATGCCAGGGCAGCTCCCCATTGTCCTGCTCCCGTTTCGGTCGTAATGTTTGTCACCCCTTCCTTTTTGCAGTAGTAGGCCTGCGCCAGTGCCGAGTTCAGCTTGTGCGAACCGATGGGGCTGACGCTTTCGTTCTTGAAATAGATGTGGGCAGGTGTTCCCAGTGCCTTTTCCAGTCCGTAGGCACGTACCAGCGGGGTACTGCGATAGTATTTATACATCTCTCTCACCTCTTCCGGAATCTCAATCCAAGTGTCTGTCTGGTTCAGTTCCTGATGGCAGAGTTCTTTGGCGAAAATAGGATAAAGGTCTTCCGGTTTCAAAGGTTCTTTGGTGGCCGGGTTCAGCGGCGGCATGGGTTTGTTGACCATGTCGGCTTGAATGTTATACCAATATTTTGGTATTTCATCTTCAGGCAAGATGAATCTTTTCTGTCTGTTACTCATAATTGCTTACTTTTTTTAAGGTTTTGCCAAAAATATGGAAATAAATGATAATAAACAACTCATTTTGCTTTTTTCTTATATGTGTTGTTTGTGTGGAGCAAATTTTGTTATGGATGGTGATATTAGATAATTCATTTTCCTTGTTGACTAGTTATGCTTCATATAGTGAAGGTATGGGTTCAATAGAGAATGTGATTATTTATGCACTATTGGTGATATTTCCTTTTTTCGTTCTTTTTTGGAAAAAGTGGGCTTTTGTAGGTATGGTAGCAGCATTCTTTTTGTACCTATATATGGCTTTCAACCAAATGATATTGGTGGCTATCCAACTCGTCACTTTTGTGAAGGAATTCCTTTCCTTATATCTCTGTTTTTTAGATGATAAATACTAATTTTGCAAAAAAACTTATGAGAAAAATAATTGAAAAGATTTATTTGGTGAACAGAGCTTGGTGGGACAGTTTCACCAGTTGTTTTATAGGTACATTATTGGGTATAGGAATAACATTTTGGATATCCGGTTATCTTGAGAAGAAAAGTAATAAAGAAATGGAACATAGGATACAGTTGCTGAGCTTGTCAAATATTAAACAATTTATAGCATCCTCTAAAACACAGAGTAAAAAATGTCTGTATATAGATTCGATATTTACCGAAGTGTTGGATTATTATCCGGACAGTATTGAATATGTACCAGAAAATCTTGTAAGCGAATGCTATAATAATCTGATGAGTTTTGATCTTTATGCTGCTGACGAATCTGCGGACAACATGCTTAATAGTAATATTGAAGTATGGAACTCAATGGAAAATATTTCAGACATAAGCGCTATTGGCGATATATTTGCTGGTAAACGTATGATTAATTGGATGTCATCCGAAATGAACAGAATAAAAAGGCAAATATATAGGAATGTAACTCAGGATGATTTTATTTGGGGTATGGACAACCATACCGAAGCTGTTAAGGTCTTATTTTCAAGAAAAGAAAATTTGAATCTTATGGTAGAATATAAAATGTATTCAAAATCGTATGAGGTTAGTATTGATTTTGCAGAAAAACTACTGGATCGTTTTATGAAAAATATGAATATAAGCAGCGATGATTTGAAATTATTGGGTAATGAAAATCTTGCGGCAGATACGGCTTATCATGAGAAGTTTTAATATGGGAGATAAGTAGGAGGAGGTTTAGAGTATAAGTAGTTAAGTGTCAGCTACGTATCGAAACCAAAGAACTGTAAAATCGTGGAAAAGAAATAATTATTCTAAATCAGCCTCAGATTGGCTTTAATGTCCACGGTCTCAGTGATATTTTCTGCGTGTAGCTTCTCGAATAGTTTTTTCTTGTGAAACTTGACGGTATTGGGGGCAATAAAGAGAGTTTCTCCAACCTCCGTGTTCGATAATCCCTTGACGGAGAGCTGGAGAATCTCTTTTTCACGGTATGTGGATATGAAAGTTATACTCGATGGACAAGGCAAGTCTTTTTCTACCGGCTGGTCATAGTAGAATCGGAATCCGGCTTCGTTGATTTCCATATTACGGTTTATCTCGTCAGACGGAACAACCTCAAAATAAAAGGCATAGCCTTTCTGTTGCACTTCTTGCGGTTATAGTCTATGATATACAGCTGTGATTGGTGTTGCGTGCCAAAGCGTTGGCTATGGCAATACATACATCGGTTTGGGAATAATCACTGTCTTCTGTATAAATAGGGCGGAAGAAGTTGTTTACTCAAACTGGTAAGTGTATAATCTGATAAATGATATGACTGTATTCTGGGTGGATGAAAAGGCGGATAGAATCATGATTGAGTCGGCAGGGTAAAAAATCCTTTGCTTTGATTCCAACAGAGCTTTCATAGAGAACTTAACAATACCCGATGAAATTAATATCCAAGGTACCTCACAGGTTTCGAAGAATTGTATAATCGGATAAGGATATTAATTCTTAGATTAGGATTATGTTATGTAGATTTTCCATACATTTGTAAATATATTCATTCACTATAGGTATGGATTATTGGGAACGACTTTTTTTATATAATAAGAAACTGCTGGTGCCCCGCATCAACCGGTTACTCAACTGGGTAATGGGGGTGAATTTCCTGTGTGGAGTGATTTTCCTGCTCACTATCGTGTACGAATATGGATTCCGGATTTCGGCGGGAGAACAGACGGTGGTGCATGCGGTGTATCATGCAGTCTGGGTGATTTTTCTGCTGACTACCACTTTGCAGATTCTCTTTCGTCAGGAGAACTCCCCGTTTAAGTTTACTCCGTGGACATGGATGCTTACCATACTGCTTTATCTTACGTTGTTGCCTGTCATTTTCAAGAAGCCGGAAGAGACGACGGGTGTATATTGGGTGTGGATTTTCTTTCACCACACTTATTATAAAGGAGCGGTGTTGCTGTTGCTTTCGTTCTCGCAGCTCTCGGGTATTCTGGTCCGGTTGCTGGGCAAGCGCACTAATCCGTCGTTGATTCTGGCCGGCAGTTTTCTGGTCTTCATTCTGGTGGGAACAGGTCTGCTGATGCTGCCCCGTGCCACTTATCAGGGAATATCCTTCATTGATGCCTTGTTCACAGCCACCAGTGCCACCTGCGTGACGGGACTGGTCACCGTGGATGTGCCTTCCACCTTTACGCTGGAGGGGCAGGTGCTGATTATTCTGCTGATTCAAATCGGCGGTCTGGGCGTGATGACGCTGACCAGCTTTTTCGCCATGTTTTTCATGGGAAACACTTCGCTCTACAACCAGCTGATGGTGGGCGACATGATCAGTTCCAATTCATTGAATTCCCTTTTATCTACCTTATTATATATATTGGGATTTACGCTGGCCATCGAAGGGGTCGGGATGGCTGTTATCTGGTTCAGCATTCATGATACGCTGGGGATGAACTTGCGGGAAGAACTCTTTTTCTCAGCTTTTCATTCGGTATCGGCCTTCTGTAATGCCGGTTTTTCCACCTTGCCCGGCGGGATGAGTAATCCTGCGGTTATGCAGGAACACAATCTGCTGTATGTCACTCTGGGACTTCTGATTGCGTTGGGAGGAATCGGTTTTCCGATATTGGTCAACCTCTATGAAACCGTAGCCTACTACCTGGGCTACTTGAAATGGCGGGTGTCGCATCGTGCCGGGAGGTTCCGTCAGAAAGTGCATCTGTATAACCTGAACACTAAGATTGTGCTGGTGGCTACGGGTATTCTGCTGGTGGGAGGTACCTTGGTCATAGCAGCCTTGGAATGGAACCATTCGTTTGCCGGGATGCCGGTGCTGGATAAGTGGGTACATGCTTTCTTCAATTCTTCCTGTCCGCGTACGGCGGGCTTTGCCAGTGTGAGTCTCACGTCGCTTTCTTTGCAAACCCTGCTCCTTATGGTGGTATTGATGGTGATAGGAGGGGGCACACAGTCTACGGCTGGCGGTGTGAAGGTGAATGTGTGTGCCGTGGTGCTGATTAACCTGTGGGCAGTGATACGTGGTGCCGAGCGGGTGTCCATTTTGCGGAGGGAACTGTCCCACGACTCCATCCGGCGTTCCAATGCGGCCATGATGCTCTATCTGTTTCTGGCTTTCGTAGCTATTTTTGCGTTGAGTATGTTAGAGCCGCAGGCCGGACTGCTGGCGGTGACCTTTGAATGTGTGTCGGCATTGAGTACCGTGGGTTCCAGCCTGAACCTGACGCCCACGTTGGGCGATGCCGGCAAGCTGCTGGTTATCTTGCTGATGTACGTAGGACGTGTGGGAGCGTTTACCTTGCTCACCGGACTGGTACGGCAGGAGAGAAAACGAAATTACAAATATCCGAGTGACAACATTATCATCAACTGACGTATGAAATATCTGATTATTGGTTTGGGCCATTATGGCAGTATGCTGGCGATGGAACTGACTGCCATGGGGCATGAGGTGGCAGGAGTGGACGGTAACAGCCTGCATGTGGACAGTGTGAAAGACTGCATGGCGGCGTCGTTTGTGCTCGATGCTACGGATGAGACGGCTCTTTCCGTGCTGCCTTTAAAAAGCGTGGATGCGGCCATTGTGGCGATAGGTGACAATTTCGGGGCCTCGGTCCGCATTGTATCGCTGCTGAAGAAGCTGAAGGTGAAACGTATCTATGCCCGGGCTGTCGATGAGGTGCATAAGGCGGTGTTGGAGGCTTTTTCCATCGACCGTATCCTGACTCCCGAGCAGGATGCCGCCCGTTTGCTGGCGCAGCAGCTGGAGCTGGATGGAGGGGCTGAGCTGTTCCAGATTGACGAAAACACGTATGTGTTCAAATTTGTGGTACCTTCCAGGCTGGTAGGTTATCACCTGAACGAACTGAATCTGGAGCAGGAGTTCGGCATCAAGCTGATTTCGCTGATAAAGGGAAAGCAGATTCAGAATTTTCTGGGAATCTCCGTCTTTGAACGTGAAGTTTCCAATGCATTCCCCGAGGACTATGCATTGCAGCAAGGCGACGGCCTGGTGTGCTACGGTCCTTATTCCCGTTTCATGCAGTTCTGGAAATCTGTCCGTTAGGTTACCTAACGGATGTTTCTCTTGTTCAGCGCCTGCTGGTAACGGCGCGCATTGGCCTGATGTTCGGCAAAGGTAACGGCAAAATTATGTGTGCCCGAGAAATCTTCCTTGGCACACATATAGAGATAGTCATGCTGTGCATGGTTCAACACGCTTTCAATGCCCTGAATGGAAGCAATGCGGATGGGGCCGGGAGGAAGTCCGGTATGCTTGTAGGTGTTGTAGGGACTGTCTGCTTCCAAATGCTTGTGGAGGATGCGGCGCAGACCGAATTCCTGCAGGCTGAATTTCACAGTTGGGTCGGCCTGTAGCGGCATGTCGGCTTGCAGACGGTTCAGATAGAGTTCGGCCACCATGGGCATCTCTCCCCGGTTGGCAGTCTCTTCTTCCACGATGGAGGCGAGTGTGCTCACCTCTACCGGAGTCAGTCCGGCAGCCTTTGCCTTCGCTTTCCGTTCTTCATTCCAGAAGCGGTTATATTCCTTTTTCATGCGTTGGAAGAAATCTTTCGCCTGCATGTTCCAGTACACCTCGTAGGTATTCGGAATGAAGAGTGCCGGAAGCGTTTCGTAGGTGAATCCCAAAGAATCACAGAAACTGCTGTCGCACATCAGTGTGAAAATTTCCGTGGAGTCGGCCATGAGCTGGCGGTCCAGTGAATGTGACAGGCGGGCTAGTGTACGGACGCTGGGAATGGTTACCTTTACCGGTGTCTGGTATCCGCTGCTCAGACGGCGGAACAAGGTCAGGGTGTTGGTCTGCGCGTCGAAGCGGTAAGCTCCGGTGTGAATATGCTTGTCATAAGATTTGAAGCGGGAAAGCATGCGGAAACCTGCCAGGCGTGTTCCATGGAGGTCGTGCTGTATCTTGACATAGACCGAATCGGCGGTATCGTCGCCGTCAATATAAATAAAGGTAGGCTGTGTGAGTTGAAGCGGACGGTTGAACAGCAGGTAGCAGACGCTGATGATTCCCGCCAGAAGGATGGTCGCTATGGCAGACCAGAGAATAATTCGTTTCTTAGAATGCATGTGGAATAATTTTGGTGCAAAAGTAGTAAGAAAACTTTGTATCTCGCATTCAGAAGGAAAAGAATGTTCAAATTTCCTCCTGAAAGTGCCCTGTTGTACACCTGGAAAGTGGGAAAATTCTTTATTTTTGTAAACGATAAAACGACAAAAAATCAATAAATATGAAAAATGCAATTCTAGGGCTGGCTCTTTTTGCCGCAATGCCTTTGTTTGCCCAACAAAAGGCTACAGTGACTGTTCATCCGGAGCAGGGAAAACAAATCATCAACAAAGAAATTTATGGTCAGTTTGCCGAACATCTGGGTACCTGTATTTATGGAGGTCTCTGGGTGGGAGAAGATTCGCCGATACCGAACATCAACGGGTATCGTAAAGACGTGTTCGAGGCGTTGAAGGCTTTGAAAGTGCCGGTGCTCCGCTGGCCGGGAGGATGCTTTGCCGATGAATATCACTGGATGGACGGCATCGGTCCGCGTGAAAAACGTCCGCGCATGGTCAACAATAACTGGGGCGGTACCGTGGAAGACAACAGTTTCGGTACGCACGAATTCCTGAACCTGTGCGAGATGTTGGGATGTGAACCTTACATCAGCGGAAACGTAGGTAGCGGAAGTGTGGAAGAAATGGCCAAGTGGGTGGAATACATGACCTCTGAGCAGGGAAGTCCGATGGCAAAACTGAGAAAGGAAAACGGACGCGAAAAACCGTGGAAGGTGAAATATTTCGGCGTTGGAAATGAAAGCTGGGGATGCGGGGGCAGCATGCGTCCGGAATACTATTCCGATTTGTATCGCCGTTATTCCACTTATTGCCGCAACTACGACGGCAATCGCCTGTTCAAGATTGCCAGTGGAGCCAGCGATTACGACTACAACTGGACCGAGGTGCTGATGAAGAACATCGGACATCGCATGGATGGTATCTCCTTACATTATTATACGGTACTGGGTTGGAATGGCAGCAAAGGTTCAGCTACCAAGTTCAACGACGAGGATTATTACTGGACAGTAGGAAAGTGCCGCGAAATTGAAGACGTGCTGAAACGCCACATTGCCATTATGGACAAATACGACCCGAAGAAACAGATTGGATTGATGGTCGACGAATGGGGAACCTGGTGGGACGAAGAGCCGGGCACCATCAGCGGTCACCTTTACCAGCAGAACACGTTGCGCGATGCGTTTGTGGCTTCCTTGAGTCTGGATATTTTCCATAAGTACACCGACCGTGTGAAGATGACCAACATCGCACAGGTGGTCAATGTGCTGCAGTCCATGATTCTGACAAAGGACGATAAGATGGTGCTCACACCGACGTATTACGTGTTCCAGATGTATAATGTACACCAGGATGCCACCTATCTGCCTTTGGATTTGCAGTGTGAACGGAAAATCGTACGCGACGACCGCATTGTGCCGATGGTCAGTGCCACGGCTTCCCGCGACAAAGCCGGAGCTATCCATGTATCTTTGTCGAACATCGACCTGAAAGAATCACAGGACATCACGCTGACTTTGGGCGACGTGAAAGCCAAATCGGTGACTGGCCGTATTCTGACTTCCGACAATATAGACGATTATAATACGTTTGAACAGCCTGATAAGGTGAGACTGGCCGACTTTAAAGGTGCCAAACTGACCAAGAACGGGTTGGAAATCAAATTGCCGGCCAAATCTATCGTGACGCTGGAAATTAAGTAACCTGATTCATATATCCTTTGGCCTGGTGAGGTTTAAGGAAGGTAAAACGTTGGGAATAAGCTGGATGTCGTCTTCTGAATCAATCGTTTTCTTTTTGCGGTTGGGTTTCGGAAGGCGATATTCTGCTTTTGTAATACGTTTGTAACAGGGTGTTACATTTTCTTTAAGTGGATGACATCTGTTTGTAATACCAATTCAAGACCTTTGTGGTGTCAAAAATATAAATTTCCAAATAAGATAAAAATGAAGAAAAGAATTTTATGGTTTTTGATGGCATGTGCTTGTGTTGCGGTGCCAACTTTTGCTGAGAGTAATCCCGACAAGTCGGAACCCGCCGAGAAAAAAGGTGCGGCTATTATTACCATCTATTCTGATGTGCATTCCGGTTTCGGCCATGCGAATGATGACAGGGGATTTGGATTGGACCGTGCGTATCTGGGGTATCAGTACAATTTGCCTCATGGTTTGCAGATGAAGGCAGTGGTGGACTTCGGTCAGTCGCAGGATGTGGGTGATTACCATCGTATCGGTTATATCAAGAACGCGCAGATCACGTGGAAGCAGAAAGGATGGACACTGAACGCCGGATTGATCAGTACCACACAGTTCAAGCTGCAGGAAGATTTCTGGGGCAAGCGTTATGTGATGAAGTCTTTTCAGGACGAATATAAATTCGGAAGCAGTGCCGACCTGGCATTTTCCGCAGCCTATAAGTTCAACAAGGTGGTTTCGGCCGATGTGATTGTGGCCAATGGGGAAGGTTATAAGAAGGTACAGGTGAAAGACGGTTTGCAATATGGGGCTGGCGTGACGCTGACTCCGGTAAAAGGACTTGTGGTTCGCGCGTATGGTTCTTATAATGAGGCGGTGGAAGACGCTGAAAAAGGAATTACCAATCTGGCGGCCTTTGTGGGGTATAAAAACAATGCCTTCTCGGTGGCGGCTGAATATAATTATCAGACCAATGCCAAATATGTGGAAGGTTGTGACCAGGATGGTGTGTCGGTGTACGCTTCGGCTCAGCTGAACAAGAAAATCGGTCTTTTCGGGCGTTGGGACATGCTTTCTTCCAAGAATGACTGGAACAAGGATGCCGACGGAATGGCCGGTATGCTGGGAGCGGAGTTCAAATTGGGCAAGTACGTGAAGCTGGCTCCGAATTTCCGCCTTTGGTCGCCGAAAGCAGAGGGAGGAAAACTGTCGAGCTATGTGTATCTGAACGCTTCCTTTGCCATTTAAGACGTGAGACGAGAAAAACAAATAGATTCATAACTTATATAAATGTATAACACAATGAAAAAGTTTTATTTGCCTTTAATTGCTGGAGCGATGGCTTTGTCACTCGCAGCTTGTGGTGGACAGAAATCTGCTAATGGACGTGAATCCGTGGAACTGACTGGTGCAGGAGCCACTTTCCCCTTGCCATTTTATAATATGTCATTCGAGAACTACAATGCCACTTCCGGCGACAAGGTTTCTTACGGAGGTATTGGTAGTGGCGGTGGTGTCCGTAACCTGAAGGATGGCATCGTAGACTTTGCCGGTAGTGATGCGTTCTTGAGCGATGATGAAATGAAGGAAATGCAGCCGGTTGTACACATCCCGACCTGTATGGGAGCCGTTGTGATGGCTTATAACTTGCCGGATGTGGTGAAACTGAACCTGTCGGGCGACGTGATTGCCGATATCTATGCCGGCAAGATTACCGACTGGAATGATGCCCGTTTGCAGAAACTGAATCCGGACGTGACACTGCCGGCCAAGAAAATTATCCTGGCTTACCGTTCGGACGGTAGTGGTACGACTTTCATCTTTACTGACTATCTGTCAAAGGTCAGCGAAAACTGGAAGAACACTTATGGAGCAGGAAAGACGGTCGACTTCCCGGTAGGGCAGGCAGCCAAAGGTAATCCGGGTGTAGCTGGAATCATTGCACAGACTCCTTATTCATTGGGATATATCGGTTCTGAATATGCTTTCGCACAGAAGATTGCGTATGCCAGCGTGTACAACAAGCGTGGTGAACTGGTGACTCCTTCTACTGAAAGTATCTCGGCTGCTGCCGGTGACATTCCACAGGATACACGTTGCTCCATTACAGATGCCGATGCAGCCGGTGCTTATCCTATCAGCTGTTTTACCTGGCTGTTGATTTACAAGGAACAGCATTACGCAGAACGTTCCTTGAATCAGGCAAAGGCTACTCTGGAATTGATGCAGTATATGCTGAGCGACAGCGTACAGCAGACTACGGCTACCGTACACTATGCCCCGCTGCCAAAGAAGGCTGTAGAACTCAGCCTTCAGAATCTGAAAGCTGTAACTTACGATGGACAGCCGATTCTTAAATAATTAAGACGAAAGATTATGCAAGACAAAATTTTTAAAGTCTTACTTATCTTATCGGCGATTGTGATACCAGTCATTGGTGGGGGAATTATTTACTCCCTCACCGTTGACGCTTCTGGAGCTTTTGAAACATTCGGCTTCTGGAACTTCATTTTCTCGGACGACTGGGTGACCACCGCCGGCAAAGAAAGTTATGGCGCTCTTCCTTTTATTACAGGTACACTGCTGACCACGTTGCTGGCCTTGCTGATGTGTATTCCTTTTTCTCTTCCTGTCGCATTGTTTACCGGTGAGTATTTCCGCGGAAAGAAAATTGCCGCCATACTGGGAACAGTGATTGATTTGCTGGCAGGTATTCCTTCTATTATCTATGGTTTGTGGGGATTTTATGTACTTCGTACGGTGTTTATGCACTTGAATCTGTCGCCGCAAGGTTCGGGTATTCTGACCGCTTCGTTTGTGCTGGCCATCATGATTGTACCCTATGCGGCTTCGCTGAGCTCGGAATTCATCAAGATGGTTCCTTCCGATTTGAAGGAGGGGGCTTATGCCATGGGAGCGACACGGGCAGAAGTAATCCGGCGAGTGATTTTCCCGATGGCGGGTTCCGGTATTTTCTCTTCGTATATTCTGGCTATCGGCCGCGCATTGGGAGAAACGATGACCGTGACGATGCTGATTGGAAACACTAACCAGATGCCCGACACACTGCGTACCACGGGAAACACCATGGCGAGTATCATTGCCAACCAGTTTGGAGAAGCGGATGGTTTGAAGCTGTCTTCACTGATAGCTATCGGATTGCTGTTGTTCTTGATTACAGCCATTATCAATATCATCGGTAAGATTCTGATTCGTCGTGCCCGTCATGTCTAACTCTCTAAAAAGAAGAATATATGTTGTATGGAAATAATATAAAATTGCGTATTCTGAAGAGCCGGTTGCTTTACATCCTGGTATGTGTGCTGTCGGGAGTGACTGCAATTCCGTTGCTGGCCATACTGGGAGAAGTATTGGTGAAAGGATGGAGACAGCTGGGCTGGTCGTTCATCACGGAAGCCACGCCGAATGCCTATAAGGCAATGATGGCCGCTTCTGCTGGAGAAGCCATTCCGGGAGGAATTGCCAACGGAATTATCGGAACCTTCCTGATGCTGATTCTGGCAGCCGTGGTAGCCATTCCGGTAGGAATACTCTGCGGTATTTGTCTTTCGGAATACAGAAAAAGCTGGTTTGCGGTGATTGTCAGTTACTTGACCGACTTGCTTCAGGGAACCCCGTCCATTATTATTGGTATTATCACCTATATTTGGGTGGTGGTGCCGATGAAAGGATATTCGGCCATTGCTGGAAGTGTGGCTCTGTTCATCATGATGCTGCCGTTGATTATCCGTTCTACGGAGGAAACCATGAAGGTGCTTCCGGAAACGTTGAAAGAAGCCGGACTGGCTTTGGGAGGAAGCTACTGGCGGGTGATGTTGAAGGTGATGTTGCCTTCCGCTTTGGGCAGTATCTTTACTGGTATCTTGCTGGCCATCTCGCGTGTGGTAGGTGAAACAGCCCCGTTGATGTTTACGGCTCTGGGAGGTGCGGCCATCAGCTGGAACATGACCAAGCCGATGTCGGCCGTACCGTTGCTGATTTGGGAATTTTTCAACGACCCGAACCTGCAGAGCCTGATATGGGGAGCTTCTCTCTTCCTGTTGACTTTTGTGTTATGTCTGAATTTATTAGCTAAACGAATTGCAAAGAAATGGAAAATATAAAGAATCCGATTCTCCAGATAAAAGATGTGTGCATCTCGTACACCAGCAGTGTGATGGCCGTGAAACACGTATCGGCCGATATTGAGAAAAATACGATTACGGCCATTATGGGGCCTTCCGGATGCGGAAAGAGTACCTTGCTGCGTGCGGTGAACCGTATGCATGAGTTATACAAGAATATCCGTGTGACGGGTGAGATTTTGCTGAACGGAGAGAATGTGCTACAGATGCACCCGATGGAGGAACGGCGCCGCATCGGTATGGTGTTCCAGCGCCCGAACCCTTTCCCTACCATGAACATTTATGACAATGTGCTGGCTGGATACATCCTGAACGGTATCCATCTGTCAAAGTCGCAGAAGGATGAAATCGTGGAACGCAACCTGCGGAACGTGTGCCTGTGGGACGAGGTGAAGGATGCCTTGACCAAGCGGGGTACCTTCCTGTCCGGAGGACAACAGCAGCGTTTGTGCATTGCCCGCTCGCTGGCACTCCAGCCGGATGTGCTCTTGATGGACGAACCGACTTCTGCCTTGGACCCGATTGCCACCAAGCATATTGAGGGCCTGATGGACCAGCTGAAGAAAGAGGTGACCATCTTGATTGTGACACACAACATGTCGCAGGCGATGCGTATCTCCGACCGCTCCATGTTCATGTATATGGGAGAATTGATTGAATACGACGATACGGAAAAGATGTTCAAGAATCCGGTAGACGAACGCACCCGGGCTTATCTGACGGGTAAGATGGGATAATCCGGTAACCGATGACAGGTAAAAAACAAGGGTTTGCAGCTGAGTGATTCAGTATGCAAACCCTTTCTTCTATGATATAATCTTTGTTTTGCTTATTGAGCAGCCAGCACTTCCGGCTTGGCCTTGTCGGTCTGCAGGATGTGCCATACTTCTTCTTCCGTTCCGGAAAAAGGGCCTGACTTTTCCAATTTGATGGTCGACATGGCGGCGGCAAAACATCCGGCTTCAGCATAGGATGCACCTTTGTTACGCATGTACAGATACCCCAGCACATAAGTGTCTCCACATCCTGTGGCATCCACCACTTCTTTCGGGGCGTAGGCTGGTATCTTGTAAAACTTGCCTTCGGCATAGATAAGGCTACCCAAACTGCCCAAAGTCAGCAGAACTTCTTTTACTCCCCATTGTGCCAGCTGGCGGGCCGCCTGCTGTGGGTCCTTGAATCCGGTCAGCACTTCTGCTTCGTGCTCGTTGACTTTCAGTATATCAATGTATTTCAAGGCTTTCTTTTTTTCGTGCCAGTCAACAGGATATACCTGTTCGCCTTTCACTTCCCGCAAATATCCTTGCGCATCCACGGCCAAGGTACCTTTTTGCGCCAGTTCTTTGACTACTTCCAATGGAAAATCATCCGCCAGCAGACTTCCCAGATGGAAGATGCGTGCATTTTCATCTTTGAGGGCATCTGCCGTAAAAGGGTCCGCCTTTGCCAGTACACGCTGGGAGCGGTTATCCTGGTTTTCTTCGTATGTATTTTCGAAGTACACCGTATGACGGCTTGGGAGGACTTCCACTTGGATACCTTCCTTTCTCATTTCTTCCACGATACCGTATTCGCTGGGTGCAACCGCTGTGACCAGTTTGTAGTTTTTGAAGTCATGTAACCGACGGATGCCGTGAGAGAAATAATATGAGGTGCCTCCCGGCATGTAAGTAGTTTGTTTTGGAGTCACAATCTTGTCTAATGTAATGTGTCCGATGCAACAAATATCATTCATGGGTTGGTTTGTCTTTTTATGCGTTTGCAAAGATACGGATAATTTTACTCTCTGAGGAAACAGTTGATGGCTTTTTCTTCTGAATTTGTGTCTTATTTTTACGTATATTCCAATAAAAGAGGAAGTAAAGTGCTGGTTTAATCAAACAAAAGTTTAACTTTGAGCAGTTTGTCTTTTTTCGTGAGTTCAGAGTGATGGATTCCGGGAAAGGAAGAAAAGTGAAAGAAAAAAAAGAAATTTAGAAATGGAAAAAATGAATGTGAAACCCGCTGAAGGTAAGCTGGGTGTATTATGTGTGGGTCTGGGAGCTGTGGCTACCACATTTATGACCGGAGTTTTAATGGTGCGTAAGGGGCTGGCAAAGCCGGTAGGCGCTATGACACAGTATGATAAGATTCGTGTCGGACGCGGAGAGAAAAAGAAATACCTGCATTATGGTGAAATTGTTCCGATGGCCAAGCTGGATGACATTGTGTTCGGTGCCTGGGATGTATATCCGGCCAATGCCTATGAATCGGCCATGAATTGTGAAGTCTTGCGTGAAAAAGACATCCGTCCGGTAAAAGAAGAACTGGAGAAGATTGTGCCGATGAAGGCCGCTTTCGACCACAATTATGCCAAACGGTTGGATGGGGACAATGTGAAGGATTGTGCAACCCGCTGGGAGATGGTGGAACAATTGCGGGAAGATATCCGCAAGTTTAAGGCAGAAAATAATTGTTCACGTGTGGTGGTGTTGTGGGCTGCTTCCACTGAAATTTATGTGCCGGTTTCTGAAGAAGTGCATGGCACTTTGTCTGCTTTGGAAAACGCCATGAAGCAGGACGACCGGGAACATGTGGCTCCTTCTATGTGTTATGCGTATGCGGCTTTGGTGGAAGGAGCTCCGTTCATCATGGGGGCACCGAATACTACGGTTGACATTCCGGCCATGTGGGAACTGGCTGAAAAGAACAGGATGCCGATTGCTGGCAAGGACTTCAAGACCGGACAGACTTTGGTGAAATCGGGCTTTGCGCCGATTATCGGTACGCGTTGCCTGGGCCTTTCCGGATGGTTCTCTACCAATATCCTGGGAAACCGTGACGGACTGGTATTGGATGAACCTGCTAATTTTCATACCAAGGAGGTGAGCAAGCTGTCTACGCTGGAATCTATACTGGTTCCTGAAAATCAGCCGGATTTGTATTCCAATTATTATCATAAGGTACGTATTAACTATTATCCTCCCCGTAATGACAATAAGGAAGGGTGGGACAATATTGATATTTTCGGTTGGATGGGTTATCCGATGCAGATTAAGATTAATTTCTTGTGTCGTGATTCCATTCTGGCAGCCCCGCTGTGTTTGGATTTGGTGCTTTTGAGTGACTTGGCCGCTCGTGCAGGACGTTATGGTATCCAACGGTTCTTGAGTTTCTTCTTGAAGAGTCCGATGCATGATTATACGGAAGGAGAAATTCCTGTCAACCATTTGTTCCAGCAATATGTCATGCTGAAAAATGCTTTGCGTGAGATGGGTGGATACGAGGCAGATGAAGAGATTGATTGACGGGATATTGTCCCTTTGATAAATGCTTTCAGAACCGGTGGTGAAAGGCGATTTCATCGCCGGTTTTGTTTGTGGAATAGGAAAAATTATATTCCATTATTCATAAAAAAAGGTAAGAATGTCATTTTTCGGGGAGCGAAATTTGTAAGAGACCGTTACACTATGTACTTTTACAAAATAGTTAAGTGCGTATTACTTAAGTATTAAATTCAGGTATGATAAAAAGATTGTTTTTTTTACTTGTCTTGTGTGTGGGAGTTGTGAAACTTTCAGCGCAGATTACAGGAGTTGTGACGGACTCTGAAACGGGCGACCCTATTCCTTATTTGAATGTGTATTATGATGGAAAAGGAGTGGGAACCATTACTGATATAGACGGGCAATATACCATTGCCACTCACCCCGGATGGACTAAGCTGACTTTTTCTATGGTAGGTTATGGTACTGAGATACGTAATGTGTCTGTCAATACCAAGAAGCTGGATGTGAAAATGAAGCCGGACTTGGTACTGGATGAGGTGGTTGTAAAGCCGAAGAAAGAAAAATACTCCCGGAAAAACAATCCGGCGGTGGAGATGATGAAGAAAGTGATTGCAGCCAAGAAACTGAACGATTTGGGCGTCAATGACTTTTATCATTATAATAAGTATCAGAAGATTACTTTCTCATTGAACAACATTACAACCGATTCGCTTCGGGAATCCAATTTATTTAAGAAATATCCGTTCTTCCGTGACCAAGTAGAGGTCTGCGAGGTGACGGGGAAGAATATTCTGCCCATATCTGTCGATGAGACGGTGACGGAGAAGCTGTACCGCAAAAATCCCCATGACGAGAAGACGGTGGTGAAAGGTATTAATTCTACCGGTGTGAACGAACTGTTTAATACGGGTGACATGTTGTCGACGGTGTTGAAGGATGTGTTCCAGGATATTAATATCTATCAAGACCGTTTCCGCTTCTTGCAGTATCCTTTCGACAGCCCGATTTCGAATGCGGGTATCAATTTTTATAAGTATTATATCATGGATACGGTGACAGTGGACCGAGAGCAATGTTTCCATCTGACTTTCGTACCGAATAATTCGCAGGACTTTGGCTTTACAGGACATTTGTATGTTTTGGCTGATTCGACGTATCGGGTCAGCAAGTGTATCATGAATCTCCCTAAAAAGACAGATATCAACTTTGTGGACAATATGATTATTGAACAGAAGTTCGGGCAGCTGTCTACGGGTGAGTGGGTGCTGATGGAGGACGACATGGTGTGCGAATTGTCTTATTTGAAGAAATTGTTGGGTTCGTTTCAGGTAAGGCGTACCACGCGTTATTCGGATTTCGGGTTTGATGAAATTCCTGCGAAGATTTTCAAGAAGAAGGGGGATGAAATTAAGGATGTGAACGCGATGATGCGTGATGATTCTTTCTGGAAGGAGTATCGTCCGACGGAGCTGACCAAGTCGGAAGACAATATGGATTCGTTTGTAGACAATCTATCGAAGATAAAAGGCTTTAAATACATCATCTTTGTGGCGAAAGCTTTCATTGAGAACTTTGTAGAAACCGGGGTGAAGGGAAGGCCCAGTAAGGTAGATATCGGTCCGATCAATACGATGATATCCAGCAATTATATTGACGGGCTTCGTCTGAGAGCTTCTGCACAGACTACGGCGAACTTGAATCCGCATCTCTTTTTGAGGGGGTATTATGCATACGGCTTTAAGGATGAGAAGTCGAAATACAAGGCTGAAGTGGAATATTCTTTCAATAAGAAGGAATACCTGCCACGCGAATATCCGATTAATTCGTTGACGGTTTCGTATTCATACGATAACATGTTGCCGTCCGATAAGTTCATGGGTACGGACAAGGATAATGTGTTCACTTCGTTCAAGGTGACCTCGGTCGATCAATATAATTACGAGCGTACAGCCAGTGTGAAGTATGAACTGGAAAAAGAGAGTGGACTGAAAACCACATTGATGTTGAAGCATACTAATCTGGAAGCTTGTGGAAAATTGTTTTATCGTACGATGGCCCAGGAAAACCAGTTGCAGCAGGCTTTGGCAGCGGGTGAACTGAGCGGTACAGAGTGGGTACATTCTCCTTATAATACCAAGGATTTCTCGCTGGCAGAAGCTACTCTTGCGTTCCGTTATGCGCCGGGCGAAACGTTTGTCAATACCAAGCAACGCCGTTTGCCGATTAATCTCGATGCGCCGGTATTCACTTTGCAGCATACACTGGGATTGAAAGGCGTCTTGGGAAGTGATTATACGTATAACATGACGGAAATAAGTCTCTACAAGCGCTGGTGGCTCAGCTCTTGGGGAAATATTGATACCTGTGTGAAAGGAGGTATCCAGTGGAACAAAGTTCCTTTCCCGTTGCTGATTATGCCGGCTGCCAATTTGTCTTATATTATTCAGGATGAAACCTTCAGCTTAATTAATAATATGGAGTTCCTGAACGACCGTTATGCCTCTTTGGATGTGTCATGGAATTTGCAGGGAAAGATATTCAATCGTATTCCTTTGCTGAAGAAGCTGAAATGGCGTGAGTTTATCGGTATCAAATGTTTGTGGGGAACACTGACGGACAAGAATAATCCGTTGCTTCCTCAAAATGCTAACGATACGGAGCTGATGCTTTTCCCGGGGCATTACGATGCGGCTGGAAATTTCCATACTTCCAGTTATGTGATGGATCCCAAGAAACCGTATGTAGAGGTGAGTGCAGGGATTCACAATATCTTCAAATTATTGCATGTGGAGTATGTGCGCCGGTTGAATTATAATGAATTGCCTACTGCCAGCAAGTGGGGAATCCGTTTCATGATTCGTACGGTCTTCTAATTTTTACTAAATGCATGGGCGGGTCTCAAACTTTTTGTAATTTTGTCATATAATCGAGGAATGTATGGTGAAATCAGAAATACAGAATGTGAAACTGCGGTTCGGCATTATCGGAAACTGTGAAGGCTTGAATCGGGCCATTGATGTGGCTATGCAGGTGGCTCCTACGGACCTGTCTGTACTGGTTACGGGTGAAAGTGGTGTCGGAAAGGAAAGTTTTCCGCAGATAATTCATCAGTTTAGTCGGAGGAAGCACGGTCCGTATATTGCGGTCAACTGTGGGGCCATTCCCGAAGGTACGATTGACTCGGAACTGTTCGGCCATGAAAAAGGAGCTTTTACGGGAGCTATCAGCGACCGTAACGGATATTTTGCCGAGGCAAACGGCGGGACCATCTTCCTGGATGAGGTGGGAGAATTGCCTCTCTCTACACAGGCTCGTTTACTTCGTGTGCTGGAAACCGGAGAATATATAAAGGTAGGCTCGTCCAAGGTGCAGAAAACGGATGTACGTATTGTGGCTGCCACAAACGTGGATTTCTCTGAAGCCATAGCCGACGGGCGGTTTCGTGAAGATTTGTATTATCGTTTGAATACAGTGCCTATCAAGGTGCCGGCCTTGCGTGAACGTCCGGATGATATTCCTCTCCTGTTTCGGAAGTTTGCGGCTGATTTTGCGGAAAAATACCGGATGCCGGCTATCCAGCTTACGGACGATGCCCGGCGTTTGCTGGTGTCTTATACATGGCCAGGAAACATCCGGCAGCTGAAGAACATTACCGAACAGATTTCCATTATTGAGACCAATCGTGATATAACTGCTGATATTCTGCAAGGATATCTGCCGGCACAGCCAGTATCGAAGTATCCCACTCTTTTAGGCGGATTGAAACCGGAAGGGGAGAAAGGTTTTCAGAGTGAGAGGGAAATTCTGTATCAGGTGCTGTTTGATATGCGTCGGGATGTGACGGAATTGAAGAAGCTGGTACACGATATTATGGCGGAACGGGCAGGGGGGGCTCCCATGACACCTGCCTCTACGACTCCGGTTCATTATATTCCGGAAACCCCGGTCAGCTTGATGCAGACTCCTTCAGTAGTATTGAATCCGGTGACGGAAGTTGGGAAGGTTTCCAATGTAACTTCCGTTGGCAATGTCTCTCCCGTGACCTCTGGTGTGAAAGTCACTTCGGCGGATGTGTCGGATGTGCAGGATACGGAAGAATACGTAGAAGAAAATCTGTCGCTGGATGAAGTAGAGAAGGAGATGATTCGCAAGGCGCTGGAACGCCATCATGGAAAACGGAAAAATGCCGCCAATGACTTGAAAATATCAGAACGTACACTTTATAGAAAAATAAAAGAATATGGGCTTGAATAAAAAATATATCCGACTGACAAAATATGTGCTTCCGGTGGTATTGTGCATTCTGACTGCATGCACCGTGTCTTATAAGTTTAATGGGTCTTCCATCAATTACGATAAGGTGAAGACTATCAGTTTCCAGAACTTCCCGAACCGTTCGGCTGCCTTTGTATGGGGCCCGATGGAGTCTATGTTTAATACGGCTTTGCAGGATAAATACATGCAGCAGACCCGTTTGAAACAGGTGCGTCAGGGGGGTGACTTGGAACTTTCGGGTGAGATTACCAATTACGATGCCTACAACAAGGGAGTTGGTTCCGACGGTTATTCTACGATGGCTGAGTTGAGAATGACTGTGAATGTGCGGTTTGTGAACAATTCAAACCACGCGGAAGATTTCTCTGACCAGCAGTTTACGGCTAGCCGCGAATATAATGCGAGCCAGCAGCTGTCGTCTGTACAGGAGGAGCTTGTGCAGCAGATGATTGATGAAATTGTAGAGCAGATATTTAATGCCACAGTAGCCAACTGGTAAGAGGATGATGATACAGCAGCGGTTACAAGAGTGGATTGAGCACCCGGAATTGTTGGGAACGGAAAGCCTTTACGAGTTGAAAAGGCTCTTGGAGCGCTATCCTTATTTTCAGACTGCCCGGATTTTGTATCTGAAAAATTTGTTCTTGCTGCACGACCCTTCTTTTCAGGAGGAATTACGCAAGGGAGCTTTATTCGTGGCCGATTTAAGCGTATTGTTTTATGCCATCGAAGGCGAACATTTCGTTATCAGGCAGCATACGGAAAAATCCGGAGAGCTTGTAGCAGGGGCGGAAGATAGAACCTTGGATTTGATTGACCGTTTCTTGTCGGATACCAGTGGAGCAACCACGGACAGCCTGCTTCCGTTGCCGGCAGAAGCTGTGGACTATACCTCCGTACTGGCAGAGGAGTTTCCGGCTGAAGGGGCGGAAGCTGTACCATTGAAAGGACAGGAACTGATTGACAACTTTATTGAAAAGGCTTCGAAAGAAGAAGGGAAAGGAGAAATCTCCTTAATGGAGGATACTTCCTTCGGCGAAGCGCTTCCTTTGAAGGAAGAAGAGGAAAAGTCTCTGGAAAAGGAGGGGGAGCCGGAAGAGGCTGAAGGGGAACAGTCCGAGCCGGAGGATGAGGAGAATTATTTCACGGAAACCTTGGCTAAAATTTATGTTAAACAGCAACGATATGATAAGGCGCTGGAAATTATTAAAAAATTAAATTTGAAATATCCGAAAAAAAATACTTACTTTGCAGACCAAATCAGGTTTTTAGAGAAGTTGATTATTAACGCTAAATCAAAATAAAAGAAAATGTATTTATTATTTGTCGTATTAATGGTACTTGCAGCTGTATTGATGTGCTTTGTGGTATTGATACAGAATTCAAAAGGAGGAGGCCTTTCTTCCAGCTTTGCATCTTCCAATCAGATTATGGGAGTTCGTAAGACAACCGATTTTATTGAAAAACTGACTTGGGGTCTGGCTGCATTTATGGTGATTGTCAGTGTGGCTACTGCATACGTGGTTCCTTCTCAGGCAGAAGGTTCTTCAGTCATCATGGAACAGGCAGTGAAAGAACAGAAGACCAATCCGTTGAATGCTCCTGCTGGTTTTGCTGCTCCTCAGAAAGATGCAGCTGCTACAACTGCTCCGGCTGCTGCAACTGATTCTACCAAGAATTGAGAATAAAGAAATAGTAGACAAAATGAAGGACTGAGAGGTTTTCATTTTGGGTGCGAAAACGGAAATCCGGATGATGATGAAACGGTTTTCCGTTTTCTTTTTTGTTAATATGAATCTTTTATGGAAAACGTACAGAAAAAAGAGCGGATCCTGGCCATTGATGCGCTGAGGGGATTTGCCGTAATGGGGATTATTCTGCTCCATAACATCGAACATTTCAATTTTTATTCTTTTCCCGAACCTGCTTCTCCTGCATTGGCTCATTTGGATAAAACGCTGTGGGACATGTTGTTTTTCTTGTTCTCAGGGAAGGCTTACGCCATTTTTGCCTTGCTGTTTGGTTTCACTTTCTATTTACAGAGCCGTAGTGCTGCCAAGCGTGGAGAGGATTTTAAGGGACGCTACATGTGGAGACTGGTGCTGCTGTTGGGATTCGGGTTTGTGAATTCCCTGTTCTTCCCCGGTGAGATATTGGTGCTTTATGCCATTTTAGGCTTTATTCTGGTACCCGTCCGTCATTGGAAGAACCGGTCTTTGCTGATACTTTCCGTCATACTGATGCTTCAGCCGGTGGAATGGATAAAAGTGGTGTGTGGATGGCTCAGTCCGGACTATGCACCCCGCCAGATGATTTTTTCGTTGGGAGACGTATATCCGCAGCTGGGAGGCGATTCCTGGTGGGAAATGGTGAAAATGAACTTTACTATCGGACAGCTGGCCAGTTTGAACTGGGCCTGGTGTTACGGAAGGGTTTTCCAGACTTGTGCCTTGTTTGTACTCGGCCTGTGGATAGGCAGGATGGGCTATTTTGATTCCTCTTCAGAAACGGCGTTGGGGCGCTCTCGCAACTTCTGGACCTACGTGTTGTGTTTTTCTCTCCCGCTGGCAGTGGGGTTTTATTTTGTCAAGACCTTCGTTTTCTCGTTGGTGTCTCAGCCTTTGATGCTGGACAGCCTGAAGACCATCCTGAATTCCTGGTATAATTTCTGTTTCATGCTGATCATGGTTTCTGGGTTTCTGTTGCTTTACTGGATGGGTAAGGGCAAGATACAGAAGATTCTGGTGCCCTACGGAAGAATGAGTCTGACCGATTACATCATGCAGTCAGTTATCGGGAGTTTCCTGTATTTCGGTTACGGATTGGCTTGGCATCAGTATTGCGGTACGACGGTCAGCCTGTTGGTGGGAATTGTTTTCTTCCTGTTGCAGTTGGCTTTTGCCCATTGGTGGTTCCGGCATTTTAAGCGTGGCCCGTTGGAGGCCATTTGGCACAAGCTGACTTGGCTTGGAAGGACAGTCAGTTAATCAGGTTGCATTTTTTTAGTACTTCCAAGGGAGTACTTCAGTACTGCCGAAGAAGTACTACGGTACTTTCTTGGAAGTACTCTGGTACTCCTTAGAAAGTACTGAAGTGGAATGGAGATGTTGAAAAAAAAGAGGCCGTTCTCATGATTGAGAGCGGTCTCTTTTTTTATTTGTAATGAAAGTCTGTGTTTCAATTATTTCTTGAAATATCTGTTGTACAGACCTTCGAAACCTTTTCCGTGACGAGCTTCGTCTTTAGCCATTTCATGAACAGTGTCATGGATAGCATCCAGGTTCAGCTGTTTAGCGCGAGTGGCGATACGCTTCTTGTCTTCGCAAGCGCCACATTCAGCGTTCATACGCTTTTCAAGGTTTGTCTTAGTATCCCATACGCAGTCACCCAGCAGTTCGGCGAATTTAGCAGCGTGTTCAGCTTCTTCCCAAGCATAGCGCTTGAAAGCTTCTGCAACTTCCGGATAACCTTCGCGGTCAGCCTGACGGCTCATGGCCAAGTACATACCAACTTCAGTACATTCACCCATGAAGTGGTTGTTCAGGTCCTTAATCATTTCGTCGTCGCAACCTTTAGCTACGCCGATAACGTGTTCGTCTACGAACTGCAAGCCACCTTCAGCTTCTTCCAGTTCTTTGAACTTAGAAGCAGGAGCTTTACACATCGGACATTTTTCAGGAGCTGCTTCACCTTCATAGATGTAACCACAAACAGTACAGATAAATTTCTTCATACGTCAAAAATTTTAAGTAGTTAGTTATATATTAATAAGTTATGTTTTTTAGTTCTTCATTATGTCTTTGCTGGCACATTCCGGGCAGATGCCTTTGTAATACTGGTGTACCTCTTCCACGATGAATCCGTCTTTCTGGAACATTTCGGCTTCACTCGGGTCCATCTTTACAGGTACATCATATATTTTGTTGCATACCTTGCACTGAAAATGTGCATGCGGCTGCATGTCGCCGTCAAAACAAGCGTTTTTTTCATCTATGGTCAGCATCTTTGCCGCACCATGCTCCACGAACAGCTTGAGGGTATTGTATACTGTGGTCTTGGAGAGCGTAGGAATCTCTTTGCACAACGCCGTATAAATTTCGTCAATGCATGGATGGGTTTTATGCTTCAGCAAATAATCCATGATGGCAATGCGTTGTACCGAAGGCTTAATCTGGTGGTCGAGCAAATATTCGTATGCTGTCATATTTTTCAATTCTGTAATTGTTACAATTCTAATTCGAAGGCAAATATACAAAGATTTTTTCTTCTGGCAAATAGAACGCTCAGTTTTTTGTTTTTTTTACTTTGTGCTTCTGCGTTAAAATCTCCTGCTTCAGGATAGGGGCGTGTGTAAATATTGTTTATTTTTGCATCACTATATTATATATAACAAATTTATATGAGATTTGGTTTTGTAAAAGTGGCGGCTGCTATTCCTGCCGTGAAGGTAGCCGACTGCAAGTTTAATGCGCAGCAGACAGAGAAACAGATTGTCGTTGCCGATGGGAAGGGTGTACAGATTATCGCTTTTCCGGAATTGAACCTGACCGGATATTCCTGTGGAGATTTGTTTGCCCAGAGCTTGTTGCTGGAGCAGGCGGAGTTCGCCCTGATGCAGATAGTCAACAACACACGTCAGCTGGATATTATTTCCATTGTCGGCATGCCGGTCATGGTGAATTCCACTCTGATGAATTGTGCGGTGATTTTTCAGAAGGGAAAGATTCTGGGACTTGTGCCTAAGACTTACCTTCCTAACTATAAAGAATTTTATGAGCAGCGTTGGTTCACTCCGTCGGTGGCTCATCCCGATTCCACCACCGTCCGTCTCTGCGGACAGGTGGTTCCCATGAGTGCCCGTTTGCTCTTCGATACGCCAGAGGTCTGCTTTGGCGTAGAAATCTGCGAGGATGTATGGGCACCCGTCCCCCCCAGTTCCACACTGGTACTGAAAGGAGCCGAGATTATCTTCAACCTGTCGGCCGATACGGAAAATATCTGTAAGCACCAGTACCTCCGTTCTTTGTTGGCGCAGCAATCGGCGCGGTGCCTGGCGGGATACGTATTCTCTTCCTGCGGTTTTGGCGAATCGACTACCGACGTGGTTTTCGCGGGGAATGCCCTGATTTACGAAAACGGCAGTCTGCTTGCCGCTTCCGAACGTTTCTCTTTCGAAGAACAGCTGGTCATCAGTGAGATTGATGTGGAGCGCCTGAGAGGGGAACGCTTGGTGAACACTACGTTTGCGGCCAGCGTACGGACTCATCAGGAGATGCCGGTACAGCATATCAGTACGGAACTGGTTTCTTCGCGTGAACTGAGTCTGACCCGTCCGGTAGAACCTCATCCTTTCGTGCCTTCAGGCAGCCGTCAGCTGGACGAGCGCTGCGAGGAAATCTTCTCCATTCAGGTGGCCGGATTGGCCAAACGTCTGGTGCATACCCATTGCAAGACCGTCGTATTAGGTATTTCCGGGGGGCTGGACTCCACGCTGGCCTTGTTGGTCTGTGTCAAGACCTTCGACAAGCTGGGCTTGCCGCGAAAAGGAATCGTGGGAGTGACCATGCCGGGTTTCGGAACCACCGACCGCACGTATCACAATGCCCTTTCCCTGATGGCTTCTCTGCAAGTGACTACGAAAGAAATCAGCATCAAGGATGCCTGCATCCAGCATTTTCAGGATATTGGTCAGGACATGTCGGTACACGATGTGACTTACGAGAACGGACAGGCCCGCGAGCGGACGCAGATTCTGATGGATTACGCCAACAAGCTGGGCGGACTAGTCATCGGTACCGGCGACCTGTCGGAACTAGCCTTGGGATGGGCTACCTACAACGGCGACCACATGTCAATGTACGGCGTGAATGCCAGCATCCCCAAGACCTTGGTACGCTATCTGGTCAATTGGGTGGCACAGACGGGAGTGGATACCTTGTCCCGCAATACCCTGCTCGACATCATCGATACCCCAATCAGTCCGGAACTGATTCCAGCCGACGAGAACGGCAACATCAAGCAGAAGACCGAAGACTTGGTAGGTCCTTACGAGCTGCACGACTTCTTCCTGTTCCATTTCCTACGTTTCGGCTTCCGTCCGGCCAAAATCTTCTATCTGGCTGAGATTGCTTTCCGCGGCACGTACGACAGCACGACCATTAAGAAATGGCTGACGAATTTTTACCGTCGTTTCTTTGCCCAGCAGTTCAAGCGTTCTTGCTTGCCCGACGGTCCGAAAGTAGGTTCCGTTTCCTTGAGTCCGCGGGGCGACTGGCGCATGCCGAGCGATGCCAGTGCAGCGCTGTGGCTGAAAGAATGTGAGGAACTTCAGGCTTGATTCGGAGAGAGGCGAACCGATACAGGACACAGCCGTCTCAAAGAAATAAAATCGTGAAAGTCAATATTTGATTAATTGGAATTCCAACGTAAAAAATCTCCTGCTTTCGTCCTTTCATCGAAGATAAATGAGGACTGAAGCAGGAGATTTTTTTAGGGTATTATTTAGAAATTGTAAGTCGGCCTGTTCAGTGCTTCTGTTTCAAGACCGCCTTCTTCTGAGAATCAGTGCAAGTATTTTTCCGTAAAATTCTTCTATAATCTGCTGAATAGCTTAAAATGAGCGATTTATAAGTGTTCAACCTCAATAGAGGTAATGATTTGGCAATAGTCACAACTTCTGCAATATGCATATGTTTGCTTTGCCTAACAACTCTTTACAGTTGCAAAAATACAAAATAAAAATGAAACCACACTATGTTGGTGCAAAAAAACAATAGTCATAAAACAAAGATTAACTTCGCCTTATGACTATTGTTGTCCACATTAAACTTATTTATCATTTAATTGGTTCCGCATGCACATAGTATTCACTGTTTATAGGGTCTTCCCCGTCAGTTTTAAGTATCAGTACCATGCGAGAATGTTTTGTACGCCAATATGCTTTAATATCAGCATCTTCGGGTAGTGCCTTAAACGTTTTACACAGCGAAGCCTTTTCTGTTTCTTTTATAGTACTATGTGCTTCATAGTACTGGTCCATAATCTTCAACAGACCTTCTCTTTCACGTTCAAGCACGCCTAACATATATTCCTTGTCGTTTTTGTCTTTTGCTCCTTTCAGTACAATACGTAACTCTGCATACGGTTTTGTAATGTCTTCTTTGTAGGCAGTAGGTGGAGTTAGGATAAACTCACGGCTCTTGTCCAGCAAGCAATATTCTGTTAGTTCGGGGTTCTTGGAATTATACCTTACGTTATCCCAATCGTAACCAAAGAATCCATCATTCACCAAATAGAGCCTCTTTCGGGCTTGATAGACAATACGGCCATCTTTATAGCCATTGGCATAGACAATAGTATTGTCATGAGGCGTGAAGAAGTATGTGCTCCACCAATAGGAAGTATTCAAACAGTTTGTCTTACGTTCCATGATTCCAAAGCTATCTGGCATATCACGACAATCACTCGTCCAAGTAATTGAATCGTAGTAGTTGTAATAGGCATTATCTGAAGAGTTGAAACCATATTCATCGGTAAGCTCAAATGTTACAAGGCAGAAGGTCTGAAACACAGGGTCTGTGTTGTCTTTGTCGTCTTCTGCATAGTATGCCTTAATCTTAAACTTGCAGTTGTCGGGAACAGAACGGTCAATATCCGTATCATACGTGTAACTTTTCTTCATCATTTCCAAATCGGTTTCGGTCATGCGTTTATATACAATCATGCCATATATAGACTTGTAACCATTGCTGCCATCACTCGTCGCTCCCAATTTTTGTATGGTGTACATTAAGGTCTTGCCATTCGACTCGTCAAGCTTAAGAATCTGCATGTATCTGCTGTCTGTTGTCTGCTTGTTGCTGCCAAACAGTATGAAGCCTTTGTCCATGTCATAAGTCCATGATACACGACTGAAACAAAAGGCTGGCAAGGCATCACTATAAAAATAACTAAAAGCTTGCTGTGATGTCTCAAACCAAAAGTGTGTAGGGCTGCCACCAAATCTGTCTTTCCAAAATTCCTCCTTGCTCAACTTTCCGTTTTCCTGTACCTCATAAGTGGCAATACTCTCCCAACCATAGCCCTTGACCTTACTCTGTATTTCTTCTGCTGCTATTGGCTTTCTCCCTTTTAGCACACAGCACCCCTCATCATTAACAGTATAGGTTTGGTTGAATAGATTCATATCCAACTTACATTGCTCAACACTCAATTCCTCAGACTTATCGCAACTGCCAAATACAACAGTGCAAGCTACGATGAGTGCTATTAACCAAAACTTCTTAGTCATAATAATCCAAATTTAAAGATTTTACATATAGACAGATTACGGATTTTCAGTGTTTCAAATTCTGCTGTCCAAGATAACTGAGTGCAAAAATACAAAAGTATCAACGTAATAGTGCATTTTTTTATTTTTTATAACACTCAAAACATACTTTTGTGCAAATAAAGGAAGAATAAACTACACCTGACAAATCTATTTACATATTTCTATGCACTGCCTACAGTTGGTACACTCACTTTCTGCAACCGTTGGGAGCAAAATTTCTTCGCCCTCATGGTGGAGCGAGGCGTTTTGGGGTTCCCAAAACATAACCTCGCTCCCTCCTCTAAGAACAAAAGACGAGATATTTGCCTTTCGGCTTTCCATGCCCAAGGTTGCAGACCTTAATTCTCTCAATTTGCGCCAAACATCAAAGCTGCCACATTGAAAGAACAAGGTCACAGACACAAGCTACTTTGTACATGGAGTTTGCAAAGGAAAAGGTGATATTTTCAGTGTGAAACTTGCCAAGTGTTTCAGTTGTGTGTTGTTGATTTCCTTTGTGAACTATGCCGAGTGTGTTATGTGTGCTGTGTGTCCTCGGTATAGTCTGCATAAATCTAATGCCATGCTAAAACACTGCGGAGGTTCGCCCAAGTGGCTGGAGGCGCAAAGCCTCCAAGGAACGTTGCTGCAACCATTTCGGAGAATAGAGCGGTTGCCAATTAATCCACAAGCACATTTTACAGCGTACCAAGTGAGGGCATGTAAAACGTTGAATTGTTGAAGATAGGTGTTATCTTTATGAGAACCAACCACTTATACCCTCAACAAACTCTCAACAAATAGCTCTACACAACAAATTACTGGGCAAAAAAGAAAGAAAGGAATGGTGTTCATGGTTTTCTCTTTTCAACATTATCTTTCTTTTGTTGAGAGATTTGTTGAGAATATGTTGAGCCGTAAATACCTGATGTTCAATACTTCTTTCATCATATTCAACAATTCAACAAAAATAAGGGGTGTTTTGTCCGTCATTTTTATGAACAGAACTCATCCCCCTACAAGTAAGAATGTCATGCTTATGCTTCAGTACTTATTCACGACAGTACGACAGCGCCAAGCCAACAAACAAGCAAGAGGACATTCAACTAAAGGCGGTTGTTCTTCTATTGAGTTGTAGGATAATGACACTACTTTTCTCTTTTGCCCCGTACAATCTCTTGAAGATGGTGGCACGAAACCGAGCTGCCCCGTATGAGTTTATACGGAAGCAAAGGGCAACAATCATCGGAAAGCCATACAACGTTTGCCAAATGCCATTGGAAGTTTCCTGTTTCTGTTGGACTTCCGACACCGTCAATAAACCATCCTTGTATATTGACCTTATCACAGCATGGAGTTTCATGGCGGTGACATGAAGCATATCAACCAATTCACCCTCACTCATCCACAAGTCTTGCAAGTTGGACGGAATGGATAACATTCCATTTCCGTCCACGGTGATTACAGTCCTTTTCATGCCATTCCCCCCATTGTCGGCATATGCCCCTTGATTCGACTTTCAAAAGCTGATATGTCATGCTCCAATTTAGTACTTGTCACCTTTGCGTAAATTTGTGTTGTGGCGATGTCCGTATGTCCCAGTATCTTGCTTACACTCTCTATCGGCATACCGTAGTTTAAAGCCAAAACTGCGAACGAATGCCGGCTTACATGAAATGAAATTCGCTTCTTGATGCCACACATTTTTGCAACTTTCTTTATACGCTTGTTTACCATGTCAAGTGAGCCAATATTAAACAAGTGCATATCTTTTCTCAATGGCTTGTAACGTTCAATTATCTGTATGGCTGCATCTATCAGTTTAATTTTGAATGGTACGCCTGTCTTTTGACGCTGAGAAACTATCCATGGAGACCCACTTATAATGGCAACATTGTCCTCTGTAAGATTCTTGATGTCAACGAAAGAGATACCTGTCCAACAACCAAACATAAACAAGTCTCTCGCAAAAGCAAAGTTGGGATTTTCCAACTCTATTCCTGCAAATATGTCCAATTCTTCCTCTGTCAAGAACTCACGCTCCTTGTGGTCTGGGTCAACGTGGTACATGGCAAACGGATTTCTCTGTATCTTGCCGTTGTAGTGTGCTGCCGTGACGATATGCTTCAATGGTATGGAGTATATCCAAATGGTAGATTGCGTGAGTCCAATGACATTCTTCAAATACAGACAAAAATCACGGATGAACTCCTCGGTAAGCTCATTCATGGACATATCGCTGCGCTTGTACTGAAATTTGATGAACTCGGCAACGTACTTTCTTACCGTCAGATACTTGCGGTAGGTTCGGACAGCTCGGTCTTTTCCCACGCGTTGGGCAAAGGCTGCGTTCTCCTTGTCAAAAGCTCTGAGTAATGTCTCATACTCCGTACCTATGCCTTGATATGCGTTTCTCACCATTTCAGCGGTAACGAACGCCTCACGGTCGGAAAGCCGTTGGTAATGCTTAGCGATTTGAGCCTTGATGTTATCAAGCGCAAAGTTCACCTCATTGGCTTCCTTGCTTCTGCCTTTGGCTCTGTTGCCCTTGGCATCCCATATCGCCTTGGTCACGCTCAGCTTGCAACTGAACTGTGCGATAGTTCCGTTGATTGTCACACGTCCCATGATAGGGACAATTCCGTTTCTCTCCTTGCTTCC
>ERZ1673701.112-NODE-112-length-108872-cov-9.987677_pt1 | contig 108872 bp, 100 predicted proteins | sample MGYA00580231_ERZ1673701 | MGnify/ENA primary metagenome ERZ1673701 (study PRJEB41218, sample SAMN15661798) | gut metagenome | host: Homo sapiens | place: Canada: London | collected 2015-08-20/2019-03-30 | study: EMG produced TPA metagenomics assembly of...
CTAAAATAAAACCGTTCAGCTCCTCGTCATCAAAGGTCTTGTCCAAAATCTCCGTGTCCAACAGGATTTTTACAGACATCGTCGGCGCTGCGCTATATATCTGCTCGTGTTTAACCTTTACCGTTCTCTTGTTTTTTTCAAGATAGCCTTTTAAATCCTTGCTGCCTTTGGCTTTGCCAAGATTGAAGGTCACCTTGTCGGAGTACTCCCAGCTCCCGCTGCCAAATTGCAGCATATATCCGTTATCATATTTTTTCGGTCCGCATGCCGCAAAACAAAATACGCACACTAGCGACAAAACCAACAGCGTCGCAAACGCCTTAATTCTATTTTTCATTGTTTACCCCCTTATTTATTGAACACAATACGCCACCGCACCTTTAGTGGTTCTCCCCGAACTCAACGCATTGATTTCAACGGTAATGGGCGTCAAAGAGCTTATCGGCACATACAAAACAAGAACGTTACTCGACAAACCATCCGAATTGATTGTACCTATATAATTGGAACCAACCCTAGCCCTCATCTGCATTGACAAAAGACTTGGTGGATTTTTAATTGAATCATCTTCGGAAATATTACCTCCCACAAATCTGTCGGTTGACATCCAGAACAGACATATTTTCAAGGTCTTGCCTATTTCAGACTGCTTTGGTACATAATATTTATTTGTAAACGAAACCGTTCCTGCCGAATTTGCAGTAAAAGAATCGCATTGTCCGGGAAAATCCAAAAATTTCTTCAAATCCAGCATGCCGCCTCCGGCTTTTGCATCCAGACCGAATTGATTTTTCGTAAATCCCTTTATTTTTCCGTTGTCGGCGGTGGCAACCAGAAGCGGAATCAACCTTTCCGGATAAAGCTTGAATCTCGGTTCTGAGCTCATCTGCATTGCAATTGCAGCCGTCACCATAGGCGCGGAAAAGCTTGTGCCTTTGGTGGCATGGAACGAATTGCTCTGTTGAGGCAAATGAGGGGTACCGTTTGCAACCATTGTAGGCTTGCAGCCGGAATGAACTGCGCTGCCATAACTTGAATAATCCGCAATCTCCTTGCCCGTCGCGTCTGTGGCACCCACGCAAATTACGTTTGCCGCGCTGCTCGGACACCCAACCATGCCGCCGTCGTTTCCCGCTGCAAAAACAAAAGTAATCAGATTGTCCAACGAAAGCTGGTTGACCAAATTGTCCATTCTGCAGTAATTATTTTTTGGCGGCTTATGTCCTCCGCCCCAGCTGCAATTTACCACCGAAACGTTATTTTCCAAAAACCAACTAAAGTTCGACGTATTGAAAATATGTGTATTATTTAACGGATTACAAACATCTATGTACATATTGCATTTGGGAGCCATATTTCCGATAACCCTTGCTACAGTTTGTCCGTGAGAGCAGGTTTCATAATTTCTCGAATTACTAGACACAACGTTTAAATCAGGAAATTCAGCCTTAACATCCTGAGCACGTATATATCCGGAATCGTTCTTTGTATCAAGAGCTTCCAAAATTCCCAGATTTACGCCTTCGCCCTGCATATAATCTATGCCAACATAGTCCTGACCGTTTATTGTGGGCAAGGTCTCGCCCTGCCAGGAACCGAACCAAGCCGCAGGCTCCGCAGAAAAGTCCTCGCAGTTGTCAATTACGACGTATCTAACAAGGCTGCTTTTTGCCATTTTGTTCAAAACCTTTTCAAGCGAGGCTTGCGCTTTCAATGCTTCTTTGTTTATTTCCAGAATATGGCTATAACCGGCAGGCTCAACCAGTCGGTCGTCAATGCCCGAAGAAGTCAAAAACTTCGCGCGCTTTTGAGAATAAAATTGTTTGCATTTGCTTCTTACCTGCATGACATATCGGTCGATTTCGGACTTGGGCACAAACTCCCGGTTTTGCATGAGAGCTTCGTACTCCGCACTGTCGCTGAACACGTCTGCCAACTCAATCGAAACCGATTGCTCCGTTTCTGAGGATAAATCTAACTGCCTTATGCCCTCGGAGTAAGGCACAACGCCCTGATGTTTTGCAAAAATAAATTTGTCTCTGTGGCTTTCGCCATTGTTAAACAAACAAATAATAAATAAAGATAATATTGCAGCAACCAAAACAACGGCTGCCGCTTTCGCCAACCCTCTTAATTTTTTTTCTTTCATTTTTTACTCCTTATATTTTTTTGCGTAGTCAAGCTTTTCCGCTACAATGTTTCAAACAAAACCCTGCTTTTTTAAATCACCTCCATTTACGGTTTCGGATATTATATTATATCGAGCCGCTTGCGTCAATACTTTCTTCTTTTTATAACATATAACAACAAATTTTCCGTATAACAGACAATTTAAATAAAAATCCGCTCACTCCGTAAAAATACTTTTTCTTGCGAGCTTTTTCTCCAGCTTTTTTGCCGCGGGAGTCGCCGCCACGCCGCCCTGCGACGTTTCTTTGAACTCGGGCGGCAGCTTTCTGCCAACCTTGTACATAGCTTCGATTACCTCGTCGGGAGGTATAAGGCTTGTCTGTCCGGCAAGCGCCAAATCCGCGCTTACAACGGCGTTTGCCGCCTGACTTGCGTTGCGGAAGCTGCACGGCACCTGAACCAGCCCCGCAACGGGGTCGCAAATGAGTCCCATGCAATTCATTATGGCAATCGCCACCGCGTTTGCGCACATCGACGGAGTTCCGCCCGCAAGGTAAACGGCAGCCGCGGCGGAAATAGCAGCCGCAACTCCGCACTCGGCCTGACAGCCGCCCTCCGCGCCGGAAACTGTGGAGTTGCGCACGAAAATAGCTCCGAAGCCGGAAGCTACGAGCAGCGCGTTTAAGATTTCGCGTTTCGTGCTGTTGAGCTTGCGGGACGTTTCGATGAGCACCGCAGGCAAAATGCCGCATGCGCCGGCTGTGGGAGCGGCGCAAATCCTGCCCATGCCCGCGTTGACCTCGCAGCAGGAGAGCGCCATAGTCATAATATTGTTCAAAAAGCTTCCTCCGAGCGTCTGCCCTCCGGAATAAGCCGCCTGTCTTGAGCTTTGCCCCTTGATAAAGTCGAAGCCCGGCATATCCTGCGGCTCGTTGACCGCTTTGGCAGCGCTTTCGACCATCGTCTGATAGTGCTTTTCCAAGCGGTCGTAAAGCATTTCCTCGCTGATTTCGCTTATTGCCATTTCATTCTGCGCGATAAGCTCGTGCAGTCGCAAATTTCTGCTTTTCGCGTTTTCCAAAAGCTCCTCTATATTGTTGTACATAAGCCACCTTTATTCCTCGTTGTCCACGTTTATCAGCCTGACCTCGTTGACTCCGTCCAGCTGCTCGAGCAAGGGCTTGATGTGTTCGGGTATGACGTCGTCCGTTTCTATAACAGTCGTTGCGGTGCCTCCCTTGTCGTCGCGCGACAGCCTCATGACGGCAATGTTTATGCCCTGCCACGCGAGAAGCTGCGTGATTGAGTTTATCACGCCGCGCTTGTCGCGCTGCCTTACGACAATGGTGGGCTGCTCGGCGGTTATCTCCGTATCGACGCCGTCCAGCTTGGTTATAAGTATCCGCCCGCCGCCTATACTGCTGCCCTGCACCTCGCTTGTCGTGCCGTCAGTGTTGTAAAAGGTTATCAGACAGGTGTTTTCGTGCACGTCCCCGAGATCCGCTTCGTAAAACTCGTATTTTATATCCTGCTGCCTGGCGTACTCGTAAGCGTCTTTGAGTCTTTCGTCGTCGGCAAGAAACCCCAACGTCCCCGCAAGCAGCGCTTTGTCCGTGCCGTGTCCCAGCCCCGTCTTGGCAAAGCTGCCGTGCAGACCAAACGTAACCTTGTAAAACGGTTTGTAGCAAATATCGTTGGCAATTTTGGCAAGGCGCGCCGCGCCTGCCGTATGACTGGACGACGGTCCCACCATAATAGGACCGATAACGTCGAAAATGCTTATATTCATTTAAAGTCTTCCTTTGAAAACGCTGTCTTCTTTGGAATTATAGCAAAGGCTATAGTCTAATGCAATTTTTTTGACGAAATATGCAGACAAAATTTAATGAAAAAGGTTCATATTAAAACCCGCAGGTCAAATCCCTGCGGGTGTTCTTCAAAAATTTTTAAGAGCTTCAAGCCACCTTTCGCGGTCGAAGCGCACGTTTGCCGGACTTGTGGAGGGCAAAAGGCAGGCTTCGACGCCCAAATCGGGAAAATAACGGTTGAGCAGCTTAAAAGCCGTTGTGCCGTTGCACAAAATCTTTGTTATCCGGCTGTTTTTCACCAGCTCGTCCACCTTGTTTGCCTCAAGACAAACCAGCGAGCTGTCCGACGAGCCCTTTATCTCGCACTCGCGCACGATATCCCACAGCGCAATGTTCTTTTCGAGCAAAAAAGCCGCTTTTTCAGACGGAGAAGCGTCTCTGTCCAGACCGAAAGCCTCCTCCAGCAATCCCCAGAACTTATTTTGTTTGTTGCCGTAATAAAAGGACACACTGCGGCTCTTTACGCTGGGAAAGCTACCTAAAATCAAAAGGCGGCAATTTTCGTCGGCAACGGGCGGAAAACATAAAAAGCTCATTTTTTTCAGACCTTGATTTCGCTGTCGGTTTTTGCGACGGGGTTTTTCGCAAGCAGCGGACAGACAACGTCCTTGAGATAACGCTCGGTCTGCTCCTTCGCGCGGCCGACAAACAAAGAAGGCTCGGTCAACACGTCGATGTCCACATTGGAAAATTCCGCTCTTTGCTTCAACAAATCCGCAAGATTGTTTTCTCCGCCGTTCTTTTTTACGTTTTCGGCAGCCTGCATTGAACAGACTCTGATTATTTCATGCAGCTCCTGCCTGTCGCCGCCCTGCTTGACCGCCTCCATAAGGATAGATTCTGTTGCCATAAAGGGCAGCTCCTCGCCCACGTGCTTTAACACCACCTTTTCGTAAACCACGGGCGCGGAGGTTATGTTTTCGTACAGGCTCAGAACGCCGTCCAACGCAAGAAACGCCTGCGGTATGGTTATGCGACGGTTTGCGGAGTCGTCCAGCGTCCTCTCGAACCACTGCGTCGACGCAGTGACCGATTCGTTCAAAGGCAAAGAAATCACAAACCGCGCAAGGCTGCCCATACGCTCGCTGCGCATGGGGTTGCGCTTGTAAGCCATAGCCGAGCTGCCTATCTGATTTTTTTCAAACGGCTCCTCCATTTCCTTTCGGCTTTGGAGAATTCTCATGTCGTTGCTGAATTTGTAAGCGCTCTGCGCGACGGCGGACAGCGCGGACAAAATAGTATAATCGAGCTTGCGCGTGTAGGTCTGACCGGTCACGTCGAAAACCTTGTCGAAACCCATTTCGGCGGCAACGAATTTTTCAAGCCTGTCAACCTTTTCGCCGTCGCCGTCAAACAGCGTCAGAAAGCTTGCCTGAGTGCCCGTCGTCCCCTTGACGCCTCTGAGCTTAAGCTGCGAAAGCGCAAAGTCAACGGACTCGAGATCCATGAGCAAATCCTGAATGTACAACGTAAACCGTTTGCCCACCGTCGTAAGCTGCGCAGGCTGCAGGTGCGTGTAGGCAAGGCATGGCAGAGCCTTGTACTTCCCGGCGAGGTCGCCGAGATTTTTCACGACGGCAAGCAGCTTGTTTCTGATTTCCAGCAGCGCCTCGCGGAAAATAACGATATCGCCGTTGTCGGTGACAAAGCAGCTTGTCGCCCCGAGATGAATAATCGGCTTCGCGTGAGGCGCAACCAGACCGAAAGCGTAAACGTGCGCCATAACGTCGTGCCGCACTTCCTTTTCGCGTCGGGCAACCGTGTCATAATCTATATTGTCCAGATTGCTTTCCATTTCGGAAATCATCTGATCGGTTATATCCAGACCAAGCGCTTTCTCGCCCTTTGCCAGCGCAAGCCAAAGCCTGCGCCACACTCCGTAACGATTGTCGTCGGAAAAAATTTGTTGCATTTTCTTGCCCGCGTAACGCGTGCAAAGCGGATTTTCATAAACGCTGCGGCTCATAATCTTTTTCCTCTGTCAAAGCGTCGCAATGCTGTCGCGGTCGGGTCCCACACCCGCATACGCGACCTTGACGCCGGTGAATTCTTCAATAAGCTTCAGATACTTTTTGGCGTTTTCGGGCAGGTCGGCAAGCTTTCTCACGTGCGTGGTGTCGCACTTCCAGCCATCCATTTCGCGATAAACGGGCTTGACTCTGTCGAGATCCTCGGTGGAAGGCATGGCGTCCAGCAGTCTGCCGTCAAGCACGTAGCCCACGCACACCTTGATTTTGTCGAAAGCGTCAAGCTTGTCTATCTTGCACACCGCAAGCTCGGTGTAGCCGTTTATATCCGCGCCGTATTTGACAACGGGCAAATCCAGCCAGCCCAGACGGCGCGCTCTGCCCGTCCTCGCGCCGAACTCGTCGTCCACGTGCTCGCCGCTGCCGCGAAACGCCTGCGCCTCGCTCTCTCCCATTTCGGTGGGGAAGGGACCTTGCCCCACCGCGCTGGAAAACGCCTTGATGACTCCCGTGATGTCGGTGATTTTTCTAATCGAAACTCCGCTCGACGCGCAGGCATAAGCCACTGTGGGATTGCTGCTCGTGACAAAAGGATAAATTCCCAAATCCAGATCCTTCATCACGCCAAGCTGCCCCTCGAACAGCACGTTTTTGCCGCCGTCAACGTATTTTTTGACGAAAGAAACCGGCTCCACAAGCCTGGCCGCAAGCTTTTCCGCCCAATATTGCAATTTTGAAAACAGCTGCTGAAAATCGGCAGCATCGCCGCCGAATGCTTTGAGCTCGAGGTTTATCAACGGCAGAACGGCTTCCAGACGACGCTTCGCATAGTCGAGATTTTTCAAATCCCCCATGCGCAAAGCTATGCGTCGCGCCTTGTCGGCATAAGCGGGACCTATGCCGCGCTTTGTCGTGCCGATTCCGTTTTTGCTGCGCTCGAACAGCTCGTCCAGCGCAATATGATAAGGCATGAGCATCGTCGCTCTTTCGCTTATGAAAAGACGTGAGCTGTCCACGCCCTTGGATTCGATTTCGTCTATTTCCTTCAAAAGCTCGTCGGGATTGATGACCATACCCGTGCCGGCAAGCGCCGCGCAGTTGTCGTAAAAAATACCGCACGGAATCAGATGCAGCTTGAAAACGCCCTTGTCGTTGACTACCGTATGCCCCGCGTTGTCTCCGCCCTGATAACGAACTATCAGATCGGAATTCTGCGCAAGATAGTCCACCATCTTGCCTTTTCCCTCGTCGCCCCACTGCGCTCCGACTACAATCCTTGTCGCCATAAATCCTTTCTCCTTTTGTCTGACGGGCAAATGCATAAAAAAAGCATAGACTTTCGCCTATGCCCGAGCTTTGCCGAAATTATGAGGAAAACCGGCGCCGCTCGGTTGCGTGATCTGACTGAAAACGTAGCCCATCGCCATTTCCTCCTTTTGTATTATATCATATCTTTTTAGAAATTCAAAACGTTTTTTCGTTGTTTTGACCGATTTGGCAAGCTCGACCGACTTGGCAAGAAAGCTCTTAACGCTTACGCTTTCCGCTTGCTTCATATGCCGTTCAGATTGCAGACAAGCAAGCTGCAGAAAACTTCGGACTTGCCGGCACTTTCCGCCAAACGTGTGCATGCCGACTGAATTTCTCATTTCTTTTCTCAATACATATTTAAATTCTTTGACTTTGCAGGCGTCCTCGTATCGTTTTTTCGGATACCGTTATTTTTTGTCAAGCGTCTTAACTGTCTTGTCGGCTTTTATTAAAATTCCACGCCCCATTCCACGGGGCAGCTTCCGTTCCAGCCTTCTTCCCATTCGTCGGGCTTGCTTTCGTATTCCGTTTGTATAACTACGTCAGTCAACCCGTCAAACACACCTGTCTCTATTACTGTGACATATTCCGGTATTTTAATTACATTTCCGACAATTTCGTTTAAATCAATGACTTTAATATTTTTTCTTATCTCAATTTCAACATCATCGTAGTTATCCGTATCAAATATAATCTTATGAGTAATTTTATTATTCCTGTCTAAAGCAATACGAAAATCTGTGAAAATAATATGTGTAAGTGCCGGTAAATGATTTTCAAATGGCCATTCATAAGATTGCTGAATTACTAATATTTTTGTTTCATTATTCCAAATTCCCCCGATAGAATTATAACCTATTCCTCCGCTAAAGGACGCTTTCCTATAACCAATCTGAACTACTTTCTGATCTCCAATATATTCTGGAATTACAACTTCTTCTACATTGGGAAAGGCCACAATACAAATACCAATTAAATTGCACTTTCCGCCACCATTTAAAATAGGAGAAGCTTGTTTATTATTACAATAAACAAACCCATCTTCTGTTGTTTTATAACGGCTTTCAAAACTAAAAGTAAAATCTCCCCAATCTATCCAACATCCTGTCAGTGTACACATTAATAGGATGCCGATCAGAACCATGATGAATATTCTATTAATTTTTTTCATATTACCCTCCTTAGTATGTCAGCTTAAAAATTTTTTGTCATCCTCGTATTCGACAATATACTTATATCTTGTATACTCGTCAAAAACTCTACCTAATTTGTCTATTTCAATCAAAAATACCCAATGGCGATCCGGCTCAACCCATTGAATTGTGCCGCCTCCCCAATAAGTTACGGTCATTTCTATTACCAAAAAATGTCCTTCTTCTTGCTTTATTGCGGTTATTTCTGCGCCCATAAACTCGATATTTCCCGTATGTATCGCTATGATTAATGCCTTGTCTTTAAAATATTCTTCGTCGTACGTACGCAATACTTGATTAAATTCGCTGTTGTAGTTTTCTTCGTCAGTCTCGTCAAAAGCCGAACTGTTGACCATGCTGCAATAATGTTTAAGGACAAAAACATCTTCTATGTACTTTTCCTTAGTATAATATTTCGTATAATTCTCCAATTCGTAAATACCGCTCAAGCGTATATTGTATTTCAGATTTTCTACGTCGGGCTTTTGTACGCATCCGCACAGAAAACAAACGCACAGCAAAAGCAAAAGGACTATTGCAACAACTGACTTTATTTTCTTTTTCTTTTTATTCATTTACTTTCTCCCTTAATCATAAATCGAAATATTTTTTCCCAATGAAATAAGTGTATTCACATGCCTGCGAAGTTTCCGGTTGACCGTTTTGAAAACGGAATTTTTCACCTGAAATCAAATTGATAAAATCTTCGTCTGTTTTAATTGCCGGTATATAATAACCGCCTTCATTTTCTAAAAAATAATATTTGGCGTTGCCTTCATTCGCTACATAAAACGGACTTCTGTTATAGACTATTTTGTTGCCTTCTTCATCCAAAATCCACTCTTTCTCAGACGTAGTTGAATTTAAAGTATAAGGACTCCAGGTGCGAGTAATCGTTGAGTTGGATAATGTGTACATACTTGTGCTTATTCCCAACCAACCGAAAACTTTGTTCAACTCGTCGCCCACAAGAACATATAAATAACCGTAGGGTTCAAATTCCACCAAAAAAATATTCAGCTCTTCATTTTCATTATAAAGAGGTTTTATTTCAAAGCCCGTCCATTTTCCATTGTCCTCCGCCATAAATCTGTTTTCTATACGCTCGGACATCCGCTGAATATGTTGTTCCGTCGTATAGTCGCTTGCTTTATGCGCGTGCCCCCAAATAAAACATATACACAGCAACAATAAAAGAGACAACGCAATAATTGACTTTACTTTAATTTTCTTTTTGTTCATATACTTTCTCCCTCTAAAATGCAACGACAAAAAACAATATCACACTTAACAATAAGCTATGACAATTTACAAAAGCATGCCATCGACAAATACCCGCTAAAGCAATTTCGATGCACCGTATAAACTTTAATATCTTTTAGTCAATTTAATACCGTGCAAATTGCTTAAAATAAAAACCGCAACCAAGCCCTTTTAACGGTCGGTTGCGGCAAAAACATCATATTTTAGGTAAAACAAATTCAGCGGACGTCTTTTTGAGTAAAGCTTTGAGACCGTCTTTTTGTTATAATATCACACACTCATGCGGCTTGTCAAGCGGGCAGCAAAAGCGGCGCGATATTGCGGACAAAATGTCTCACGGAGCTTTTGTCGCTTTTTCCATAGCTTCGTCGAACTGCTTCTCCGTCAAAAATCCCAGCTTCAAGGCAGCCTGTTTCAACGTCAAGCCCTCTTTTTTTGCGGTTTTCACCACCGTTGCCGCGCGGTCGTAACCCACGACGGGGGACAGCGCGGTCGCCAGCATAAGGTTTCTGTCCAGATTGTCGCGCATTTTGCGCTCGTTCGGAACAATGCCCTCGACGCAGTTTTTGTCAAAGCTGTCAACCGCCTGAGAAAGCAGGTTTATGCTTTCTACCGCCTTGAAGGCTATCACGGGCATGCAGGCGTTTAGCTGCAGCTGACCGAGCGAGCAGGCGGCCGTAACAGTCTGATGATTGCCGAAAACCTCGCAGCACACCATAATCATCGCCTCGCACTGCGTGGGATTGACCTTGCCCGGCATAATGGAGCTGCCCGCCTCGTTGGCGGGTATGCTTATTTCCGCTATGCCGGTGTCGGGACCGCAGGCGAGAAATCTGACGTCGGACGCTATCTTCAAAAGGTCGGACGCAAGCGTGTTGAGCGCCGCGTGCATGTTCAGCACGGCGTTTTTGGACGACAGTCCCGCAAATTTATCCGTTGCCGGCTCAAAGGGCAGGCTGTATATTTTCGCAAGATTTCCCACCGCAAGCCTGTCGTAACCGGCAGGCGCGTTCAGTCCGGTTCCTACGGCAGTGCCCCCCAAGGGCAGTCGATAAAGATATTTCATGCTGTCGGAAACCATTTCCGCGTCGCTTTTTATCAGTGAGGAAAAAGCGTTCAGCTCGCTGCCGAAGGTCACGGGCGTCGCGTCCTGCAGGTGCGTGCGCCCCGATTTGACTATCCCGCCGTATTTTTCTTTGAGATTTTCAAAGGTTGCCGCAAGCTTTTGCAAAGCGGGCATGAGCCGCGTTTTCAGCAGATAAGCGCAGCACACGTGAATTGCCGTAGGGAACACGTCGTTGGTGCTCTGCGACATATTTACCTTGTCGTTGGCGTGGGCGTCCACTCCGTTCAGCTTGCAAAGACGGGAAATAACCTCGTTGAGATTCATGTTGGTCTGCGTGCCGCTGCCCGTCTGAAAGACAACCAGCGGAAACATGTCGTCCGCGCCGCCGCTCAAAATCAGGTCGCACGCCTGTTCGATTGCGCGCGCGGTCTTTTCGTCCAACGCGTTCAAGGCGGCATTGGCTTGTGCGGCAGCCTTTTTTACGTTTGCCAAAGCGTATATCAGCTCTTTGGGCATTTTTTCGCCGATACGAAAATTTCTGCGGCTGCGCTCGGTCTGCGCTCCCCACAGCGCGCCGCTCTCAATCTCTATTTCTCCGAAGCTGTCCCGTTCCGTTCTGAAATCCATAAATAACCTCTCGCTTTCGCATTATACCACAATTGTTTTTTGCGTTCAACCGTAAAGACGCGCAAAAACAAAAAACCGTCTTTGAAAGACGGTTTTTGAAAATTAAATAAAATTATTTCAGCTCTGCGACAGCGCCTGCTTCCTTGAGCTTTGCAACCATCTGGTCGGCAAGCTCTTTGGGCTGAGCTTCTTTGATTGTGGAGGGAGCGCTTTCGACCATGTTTTTGGCTTCCACCAGTCCCAGACCGGTAAGCTCTCTGACAACCTTGATGACGTTGAGCTTGCTTGCGCCGATTTCCTTCAGAACGACGTCGAACTCGGTCTTTTCCTCTACGGGAGCTGCCGCCGCGCCGCCTGCTGCGGGACCGGCAACCGCGACTGCCGCCGCGCTGACTCCGAATTCGTTTTCAATTGCCTTGACAAGCTCGTTGAGCTCGAGAACGCTGAGCGCTTTTATATCTTCGATAAATTTTGCGATATCTGCCATTTTTTTAATCTCCTTTTAAATTTTTTCTGCGGTTTTCCGCTTTTCTGAAATTACGCGATTAAGCGCTTTGTTTTTCCGCAACTGCATTGAGGGCGATTGCGAGACCCTGTATGGGCGCGTTGAGCACGTTTGCCAGCATACCGTAAAGAACCTGCTTGCCGGGAATCTTCGCCAAAGCCTGAACCGTCTTTTCGTCGACGTAAGCCTTGTCCATCATTCCGCATTTGATTGACATCGCCTTGTACTTGTCGATACCCTCGCTGACCACCTTTGCGGGAGCGATAGCGTCGTCGTAAGAAATGGCGATTGCCGTAGGTCCGTTGAGCGCGGCGTCGAAATCCTTGTAGCCGAGCTCGTTGAGCGCAATTCTGACCAGCGTGTTTTTAAGCACTCTGTACTCCACGTTTGCCTTTCTGAACTCCGCGCGGAACTCGGTGTCCTTTTCAACCGTGAGTCCCTTGTAGTCGATGATGACAAACGAAGCGCATCTTTCAAACTTTTCCTTGAGGTCGTCTATGATTGCTCTCTTTGCGATTTGACTCTCTCTCATCTGATTTCCTCCTTTTAATATTTTTCGGGGAATACCCCATATAAAAACCCTTGCACTGCAAAAGTACAAGGGTCGGAAGAACATGCTCCGTCTTGTACCTCGGCAAGATTTGCTGTCACTTGCTGTCTTTGGTCAAGGGAAATTATTTTGTTCAGGCGGTGCGGTAGTTGACCTTTACGCCCGGTCCCATCGTTGAAGAAATGGTAACGCTCTTGACGTAGGTGCCCTTTGCCGCTGCCGGCTTTGCTTTGATTATGGCGTCCATAATGGTGGACAGGTTTTCCATAAGCTTCTCTTTGCCGAAGCTCTTTTTGCCGAATATAACGTGGCAGATAGCAGTTTTGTCAACCCTGTACTCCACCTTACCGGCTTTGACGTCGTTTATGGCTTTGGTGATATCATGAGTGACGGTGCCGCTCTTGGGGTTGGGCATGAGTCCCTTAGGACCGAGAAGCTTACCTATGCGGCCGACAAGTCCCATCATGTCGGGGCTTGTGATACACACGTCGAAATCAAACCAGTTTTCCGTCTGGATTTTCTGGATTATATCCTCCGCGCCCACGAAATCTGCGCCGGCTTTGGTAGCCTCGTCCGCCTTTTCGCCTTTGGCTATGACCAGCACGCGCACGGATTTGCCCGTACCGTTGGGCAGCACCACAACGCCTCTGACCTGCTGGTCCGCGTGGCGGGGGTCTACGCCCAGTCTGACGTGCAATTCCATAGTCTCGTCAAACTTGGCTTTTGCCGTCTGGAGAGCCAGCTCTATCGCCTCTCCCGTTTCGTATTGCTTTGACCTGTCAATGAGCTTTGCGCTCTCTACGTATCTTTTTCCCTGTTTCATCGCAAAGCCCTCCTTCAGTCAACCACGACAATGCCCATGCTGCGGGCAGTGCCTGCTATCATGCTGCAAGCCGATTCCAAAGACGCGGCGTTGAGGTCCACCATCTTCATCTTTGCTATTTCTTCGATTTGCGCTTTGGTTATGTTTGCCACTTTGGTTTTGTTGGGCACAGCCGACGCCGTTTCGATGCCGCACGCTTTCTTGATGAGCACGGGCGCGGGAGGCGTCTTGAGCACAAACGTAAAGGATCTGTCCTGATAAATGGTGACGATAACGGGAATAATCAGTCCCGCCTTGTCGGCAGTCTTTGCGTTGAACTCTTTGGTAAAGCCCGGAATGTTGATGCCGTGAGGTCCCAATGCGGAGCCTACGGGAGGAGCGGGCGTCGCTTTGCCCGCAGGCAGCTGCAGCTTGACAACCGCAGTAACTTTCTTTGCCATATTTTCTCCTTGATATGTGGTGTTGATGAAGCGCATGAAAAGATTTACGCCTCTCCCACTCGGACGCGGCCAAACGGCGTCCGTAAAAAACTATTTCAATGCTTCGACCTGTACGAAGTCCATTTCGACGGCGGTTTCCCGTCCGAACATGTTGAGCACGAGTCCCACCTTCTGGTGCGCGCGGTCTATGGATTTGATAACTCCGATAAGCCCCTCGAAAGGACCGTTGACGACCTTGACGCTGTCTCCGATTTCCATGTCGAAATCCACGACCACTTCTTCGAGACGCAAGCGCCTTACCTCATCGTCGTCGAGAGGCCATGCCTTGCCCTGAGGACCGACGAAGCCCGTCACTCCGCGACAGGTATAGGTCAGCATGTACCACAGCTGCGAGGAATAAACCAGCTTGACGAAAACATAGCACGGCATGGTTTTGTTTTCAACCGCTTTCTTTTTGCCGTTCTTTTCCTCTATAGTCTGCTCGGTAGGTATTTTTATGTCGAGTATCTGGTCCTGAAGATTGTTGTTTTCAATCATCTGCTCCAGATTTGCCTTGACAATGTTTTCATATCCCGCGTAGGTGTGCAGGATATACCATCTGGCTTCTTTGTTTTCGCTCATTTCGCACCGATTTTTACGCCACGCCGGTAAGCGCGCGCAGCGCAGCGGAAAGACCGAAATCGGCGACGCCGATAATCAAAGTAAAGAATATAACGACAGCCAAAACGATACCCGTATTTTTGACGACGGTCGCAAAGGACGGCCATGTTACTTTTTTGAGCTCAGACGCGCTTTTTCCGAGAAAATTGCCGAAACGTCTGAAGACATTGGGCTTTTTGTTGCCTACTTGATTGTTTTTCGCCATAGTTCAACCCTCTTTCAGTTGACGCAAGGTTGTCCGAATAAAAAATTATTTGGCTTCCTTGTGTGCGGTGTGTTTTTTGCAGAATCTGCAATATTTGTTAAGCTCCAGTCTGTCGGTGGTGTTTTTCTTGTTTTTGTAACCGTCATAGTTACGTTGTTTACACTCCGTGCACGCCAAAGTTATCTTAACTCTGTTGCCCTTCGTATTAGCCATCGTATTTTCTCCTAAAATTTTTCAGTGCAAAAATTTGCACCCCTTAAAAGAGTGCTTGTTTATGTTAACAAAGCCCGACGATTTTGTCAAGCAAAAATCAGATAAAATCTTAAAAAATCACGTTTTTCCGAAATTATTTTCTTCTGCCCGAAAAAACCGCTTTGACGTCGAAAATAAAGTCCGCGAGCTTTTGCTCGCGGACTAAAAGCGCAAATTCGTCAGTTGAGAATTTTGGTAACAACGCCGGAGCCGACCGTTCTGCCGCCTTCGCGGATAGCGAAACGCAGTCCCTCTTCGATAGCGATGGGGGTGATGAGCTTGACGGTGATGGTGGTGTTGTCGCCGGGCATGACCATTTCAACGCCCTTCTGCAGCTCGATGGAGCCGGTAACGTCCGTCGTACGGAAATAGAACTGAGGACGATAGCCGTTGAAGAACGGGCTGTGACGTCCGCCTTCCTCTTTGGTCAGAACGTAAATCTGAGCCTCGAAATCCTTGTGGGGATGAATGGTGCCGGGCTTTGCGATAACCTGTCCTCTTTCGACCTCGTTTCTCTGGATACCTCTCAAAAGCAGACCGACGTTGTCTCCCGCATAAGCGACGTCCAGAAGCTTTCTGAACATTTCGACGCCGGTAACAACCGTCTTTTTGGGTTCGTCTTCCAGACCGACGATTTCGACGTTGTCAAGCGGCTTGATTTCGCCTCTCTCCACTCTGCCGGTAGCGACGGTGCCGCGTCCGGTGATGGTGAAAACGTCTTCGACAGGCATAAGGAAAGGCTTGTCCGTAGCTCTTTCGGGCGTAGGAATATATTCGTCTACAGCCTTCATGAGTTCCTTTATGCAATCGAACACGGGATCGGAGATGTCCTTGCCCTCGACTGCGGCGTCCATAGCAACCTTGGCGCTGCCCTTGATGACGGGAAGCGTGTCGCCGGGGAATCCGTACTTGGAAAGCAGCTCTCTGACTTCCATTTCAACCAGGTCGATGAGCTCGGGGTCGTCGACGAGGTCGGTTTTGTTCATGAACACGACGATATAAGGAACGTTAACCTGTCTTGCAAGCAGGATGTGCTCTCTGGTCTGAGGCATGGGACCGTCGGCTGCGGAAACGACGAGGATAGCGCCGTCCATCTGCGCCGCGCCGGTGATCATGTTTTTGACGTAGTCCGCGTGTCCCGGGCAGTCAACGTGCGCATAGTGACGCGCGTCTGTCTGATATTCAACGTGAGCTGTGTTTATTGTGATGCCTCTCGCTTTCTCTTCGGGGGCCTTGTCGATTTGGTCATAACGCATAACTTCGGCTTTGCCTTGCATAGCCATAACCATGGTGATAGCCGCAGTCAAAGTGGTCTTGCCGTGGTCAACGTGACCTATGGTACCGATATTGACGTGGGGCTTGCTTCTGTCAAACTTTTGTTTTGCCATTTTGAGTGTCCTCCACTAAAATTTTTAGATTGAAATTTCAATAAACTTTTCGTTTATTATAATATAAGATAATTTTTTTTGCAACTGTTTTTTGAATATTGAAACAGCGCTCTTATTTTTTGCCGATGATTTTTTCCGCTATGTTTTTGGGTATCTCGTCATAGTGGTCAAACTGCATCGTAAAGTTGCCTCTGCCCTGAGTTCTGCTTCTCAGATCCGTCGCATAACCGAACATTTCGGACAGCGGGATAAAGGCGTGTATCGCCTGTATGCCGTTGCGCATTTCTATTCCCGTAAGGTTGCCGCGTCTGCTAGAAATGTTTCCCATTACGTCTCCCAGATAGTCGTCGGGGACGGTAACCTCAACCTTCATCATAGGCTCGAGCAGCACGGGATTTGCTTTCTGACAGCCGTCCTTGAAAGCCATAGAGCCGGCAACCTTGTAAGCCATTTCCGACGAGTCAACCTCGTGATAGCTTCCGTCGACGACGGTAACCTTGAAATCGACCACCTCGTAGCCTGCCAGAACGCCTGTTTTCGCAGCCGCCTGAATACCCATGTTTATCGGCTGGATATACTCCTTGGGAATACACCCGCCGACGGTCTGATCCTCGAAAACGTAGCCTGTGCCCGGTTCGGTGGGCTCGAGTATGATTTTGCAGTGACCGTACTGTCCCTTGCCGCCGCTCTGTCTGACGTACTTGCCCTCCGCTTCCACTCTCTTTCTGATTGTTTCGCGGTAGCTGACCTGCGGCTGACCTACGTTTGCCTCCACCTTGAACTCTCTGAGCAGTCTGTCCACGATGATTTCGAGGTGCAGCTCGCCCATGCCGGCGATAATGGTCTGTCCCGTTTCGTTGTCGGTATAGGTTTTGAAGGTAGGGTCCTCTTCGGCGAGCTTTGCCAAAGCAATGCCCATCTTTTCCTGTCCCTGCTTTGTCTTGGGCTCGATAGCCACCTTGATGACGGGGTCGGGGAAAACCATGTTTTCAAGCACGATAGGATGCTTTTCGTCGCACAGCGTGTCGCCGGTAGACGTCTCTCTCAAGCCTACGACGGCGACGATTTCGCCTGCATAGGTCTCGGGAATTTCCACTCTCTGCGCAGAATGCATCTGCAGAACCTTGGCAATTCTTTCCCTTTTCCCTTTAGACGCGTTGTAAACGTACGTTCCCGACTTGAGCGTGCCGCTGTAAACGCGGACGTAAGCAAGCCTGCCCACAAACGGGTCGGAAACGATTTTGAACGCAAGACCGCAGAAGGGCTCGTTGTCGTCGGCTTTTCTCTCCTCCTCCTTGTCGGGGTCGTCGGGGTTGAAGCCCACAACGTGGTCGATGTCTATCGGAGAGGGAAGATAATCGGTAATGGCGTCCAGCAAAAGCTGAATGCCCTTGTTTTTGTAAGCCGTGCCGCAGAAAACCGGATTGAGCTCCAACGCTATGACGGCGCTTCTGACACCCGCCTTGATTTCTTCGACGGAAATTTCCTTGCCGTCAAGGAACTTTTCCATCAGCACGTCGTCGCGACCTGCGATGAACTCCACCAATTCGGCTCTCGCCTGCTCGGCTGCCGCCAGCATATCTGCGGGAATTTCGCCCTCGTCCACCTTCATGCCGGTAGGATCGTTGTAGAAATATGCCTTCATCTTTATGACGTCGACAATCCCCTTAAAATCCTCCTCCTTGCCTATAGGCAGCTGGAGGGGCATGGCGTTGGCTTTGAGACGGTCTCTTATCATGCTTACCACGTTGTCGAAGTTGGCGCCGTTGATGTCCATCTTGTTGACAAACGCGATTCTCGGAACCTTGTATTTTGTTGCCTGATGCCACACTGTCTCGCTCTGGGGCTCCACGCCGCCCTTGGCGCAGAACACCGCGACAGCTCCGTCAAGCACTCTGAGAGAGCGCTCCACCTCAACGGTAAAGTCAACGTGTCCCGGCGTGTCTATAAGGTTGATGCGATAATCCACTCCGTTGTCCCTGTTGACCCAATGCACCGTCGTTGCGGCGCTGGCTATGGTTATGCCTCTCTCCTGCTCTTGCTGCATGGAGTCCATAACCGCCGTGCCCTCGTGCGTTTCGCCTAACTTACGCGTTTTACCGGTGAAAAACAGGATTCTTTCGCTTGTTGTAGTTTTTCCCGCGTCGATGTGCGCCATAATTCCGATATTACGCACTTCGCGCAAAGGATATGTTCTTGCCACCTGTCTTTTCTCCCGTTACCAACGATAATGTGCAAACGCTTTGTTGGCTTCCGCCATTTTGTGCACGTCTTCCTTCTTTTTGAAGGCTCCGCCCTGACTGTTGTAGGCGTCCATAAGCTCGCCCGCAAGCCTCAGGTACATTTGTTTTTCGCTTCTCTTTCTGGCATAAAGCACCAGCCATCTGATTGCCAGCGTCTGTCTTCTGTCAGGTCTGATTTCCATAGGAACCTGATAGTTCGAGCCGCCGACGCGTCTTGCCTTGACCTCCAACACAGGCATAATGTTGTTGATTGCCTGATTGAAAACTTCCATGGGGTCAAGATTCATTTTTTCTTTGATTGTATCGAATGCACCGTAAACGATTTCCTGCGCGATTCCCTTTTTGCCGTCCAGCATAATCTGATTGACAACCTTTGTCACGACCGTGCTGTTGTAAACGGGATCGGGCAGCACTTCTCTTTTGGGTACGCCGCTTCTTCTCGGCATAATATACCTCCTTTCAATATTCGAAAATTTTGATTTTGTCCAACGGACGTTGATACGGCTGACTGCACGGATTGCTCCGGAGAACCTTCTGCGTCAAAAAACGCATACTGCCTATCGTGAACAACGGACAAAACCTATCCGACCTTCACAATTTGTGCCGTAATCAGTTTGAAAAATTATTTCTTGGGACGTTTTGCGCCGTATTTGGAGCGAGCCTGCTTTCTGTTGGCGACTCCGGCGGCGTCAAGCGTGCCCCTGATGATGTGATAACGCACGCCGGGCAGGTCTCTGACTCTGCCTCCGCGAATCAACACCACGCTGTGCTCCTGCAGATTGTGACCTTCGCCGGGGATATAGCACGTGCCTTCCTCACCGTTGGTGCGGCGGATTCTCGCAATCTTGCGCAAAGCCGAGTTGGGCTTTTTGGGAGAAGTGGTAGTCACGTTGAGACAGACGCCTCTTTTCTGAGGACATCCGTTGAGCAACGGAGACTTGGACTTTTCCTCCGCTCTTTCCCTGCCTTGACGGATCAACTGATTGATTGTAGCCATTTGTAACCTCCTTGTGATATTTTGTCGGATATAAAAACTCTCGCGAGATATATCGTCAGTTTTTGAGCACTCCCACTACGGAAGCGCGGTCGTGCGCGAGCCCGCATTTTTGCGCGAACTCGGCGCTGGTCCCGCCAACCTCGACCTGCACGTTTTTTTCAAGCGCAGCCGTAAGCACGCGCTCCTTGTACGCCGCGTCGGAGTCCTTGGCGAGATATATTTTGCTGATTTTGTCCTCCTTGAGAGAGGAAAGCACCTCTCTCAAGCCGACTACTCTGTTTTTGTTTTCTGATCGGTCTACGTCCATTTTTCGGCACACCACAAGCAATCATATCAAAACGCTTTCTTTAAGTCAAGCGTTTTTACGCAGGACTTCGGTCATGCGCTTTTCAGATTTGCTCCCTGTCTGTCCTCTCCATAACTTCTTTGATCTGAACGTTGCGGTACTCCGCAAGTCCCGTACCGGCGGAAATCTGTTTGCCGATTATTACGTTTTCCTTGAGTCCGTAAAGCGGGTCCACCTTGTTTTTGATTGCGGCTTCCGTGAGCACTCTCGACGTTTCCTGGAAGGACGCCGCAGACAGCCAGCTGTCCGTTGCAAGCGCCGCCTTGGTTATGCCGAGAAGCGTGCGCTTTGCCGTCGCCGGTCTGCCGCCTTTTTCAAGAATATCGGTGTTGGCTTCCTCGAACTTGAAGATATCCACAAGCTCGCCCGGCAAAAGCTCGGTGTCGCCGCCGTCCTCTACCTTGACCTTGCGCATCATCTGGCGCACGATGATTTCGACGTGCTTGTCGTTGATTTCGACGCCCTGCATACGGTACACCGACTGAACTTCCTTGACGAGATACTCCTGCACCGCCTTGAGCCCCTTTATGCGCAGCAAATCCTGCGGATAAATCGAGCCCTCGGTCAGCATGTCGCCGCTTTCAATTACGTCGCCGTCATGCACCTTGAGTCTTGCGGTAAAGGGTATCGAATAGGATTTTGCCACTCCGTTCTGGTCTGTGACGACAACGTCCTTTTTGCCGTTCTTTTCGTCTATGGTGACTGTTCCGGACGTTTCGCTGAGAATGGAAAGTCCCTTGGGCTTTCTGGCTTCGAAAAGCTCCTCTACACGGGGCAGACCTTGAGTGATGTCGTCCGCAGTGGCAACGCCGCCGGTGTGGAAGGTTCTCATGGTGAGCTGGGTGCCCGGTTCGCCTATACTCTGAGCGGCTATGACTCCGACTGCCTCGCCCAAATCGACGGGCTTGCCCGTAGCCATATTTTTGCCGTAGCACTTGCTGCATATACCGTGCTTGCTGCGGCAGCTCAAAATGGTGCGCAGATAAACGCGTTTTATGCCGGCGTTGACGATGGCTTTCGCCTGCTCGTCGGTTATCATGCTGTCGGCAGGCACAAGCACCTCGCCCGTTTCGGGATGAACGACGTCGTCTATGGTATATTTGCCGATAATTCTGTCCTCGAGCTTTTCGATAATCTCGTTTTCCGAGCTGCCAGTGATGGCGGATATCCACATGCCCTGAGGCTTGCCGCCGTGCGCGCAATCCTCCTCTCTCACGATAACGTCGTGGCTCACGTCGACCAGACGGCGAGTCATGTAACCCGAGTCGGCGGTTTTCAATGCCGTGTCTGCCAAGCCCTTGCGGCCGCCGTGCGAGGAAATAAAGTATTCCAGAACGGTAAGACCTTCGCGGAAGCACGCCTTAACAGGCAGCTCGATGGTTTTGCCGCTCGGGTCGGTCATCAGACCGCGCATGCCCGACAGCTGTCTTATCTGGTTCATGCTGCCGCGCGCGCCGGAGTTTGCCATCATCCAGATAGGATTGAACTTGTCCAGCGTGCCCTTGAGCTTGTCGGTAACCTTGTCGGTCGCCTCCTTCCAGATGCCGACGACCTTTTTGTAACGCTCGTCGTCGGTGACCATACCCATATTGTAGAGATCCTCCACCTTGAGTACCTCCGCGTCGGCGTCCGCAAGTATTTCCTGCTTTTCCTTAGGTATGTGCATGTCGAAAATGCTGGCGGTGACTGCGCCGATTGTGGAGTATTTGTAGCCCAGAGCCTTTATTCTGTCCAGCACCTCCGACGTGACGGTCGCGCCGTTGACCTTGAAGCAGCTTTCCACTATCTGGCTCAGCTGCTTTTTGCCTACGAGATACTCTATCTCGTTTTTCAGATAATCCTCCTTGGTCTCTCTCTTGCAGAAGCCGAGATTCTGAGGAATTGCCTGATTGAAAATCATTCTTCCGACGGTGGTGGTGAGCAGCGTGCTCAGCTTTTCGCCGTCGATTTCTTTTGTCACCCTGATTTTGACCACGGATTGCAGCTCGATGTCGCCCGCGTTGTAGGCGAGAATTGCCTCGTCCACGTCGCTGAACACCTTGCCCTCGCCTTTGGCGCCTTCCTTTTCTATGGTCAGGTAATAGCAGCCCATAACCATATCCTGCGTAGGAGAGATAACGGGCTTGCCGTCGGAAAGCTTCATGATGTTGTTGGAGGCGAGCATAAGAAATCTCGCTTCCGTCTGCGCCTCAACCGAAAGCGGCACGTGAACCGCCATCTGGTCGCCGTCGAAGTCGGCGTTGAACGCCGTGCACGCGAGAGGGTGCAGCTTGAGCGCTCTGCCCTCTATGAGCACCGGCTCGAAAGCCTGAATTGACAACCTGTGCAGCGTGGGCGCGCGGTTGAGCATAACGGGATGGTCCTTGATGACCTCCTCCAGAACGTCCCACACCTTGCTGTCGGCGCGTTCTATTCTGCGCTTGGCGCTCTTTATGTTCTGGCACTGGTTGGTTTCCACCAGCTTTTTCATGACAAACGGCTTGAACAGCTCTAGAGCCATTTCCTTGGGCAGACCGCATTGGTGCAGCTTGAGCTCGGGACCGACAACGATAACTGAACGACCGGAGTAGTCCACGCGCTTGCCCAGAAGGTTCTGACGGAAACGTCCCTGCTTGCCGCGCAGCAGACCGGACAAGGATTTTAGCTCCCTGTTGCCCGCGCCGCTGTGCGGACGCTTGCTTCTGCTGTTGTCGATAAGGCTGTCCACAGCCTCCTGAAGCATACGCTTTTCGTTGCGGATAAGTATATCCGGCGCGTTGATTTCCTTAAGCTTTTTCAAGCGGTTGTTTCTGTTGATGACGCGTCGATAAAGGTCGTTGAGGTCGCTTGTGGCGTACCTGCCGCCGTCCAGCGGAACCATAGGTCTGAGCTCCGGCGGGATAACGGGAAGCACGTCCAGCACCATCCACTCGGGTTTGTTGCCGGAACGGCGGAAAGACTCCACTATTTCAAGACGCTTGATAGCTCTGATGCGCTTCTGCCCCGTTGCCTTTTCCAGCGTTTTTCTCAGCTGCTCGGCTTCCTTTTCGAGGTCGACCTCCATGAGCAGCTCTTTTATCGACTCGGCGCCCATGCCCACCTTGAAGTTTGCCGCGCCGTACGTTTCAACCGCCTCTCTGTGCTCGTTGGGCGTCAATACCTGCTTTTTGGCAAGAGACGTAGCCATAGGGTCGAGCACGACGAAGCTGGCAAAGTTCAAGACCTGCTCCAAAAGCTTGGGAGACATGTCCAGCAAAAGTCCCATTCTGCTGGGCACTCCTCTGAAATACCATATATGGCTCACGGGCGCGGCAAGCTCTATGTGTCCCATGCGCTCGCGGCGCACCTTGGCGCGCGTGACTTCCACGCCGCACTTGTCGCAGATGACGCCCTTGTAACGGATTCTCTTGTACTTTCCGCAATGGCACTCCCAATCCTTGGTGGGTCCGAAAATCTTTTCGCAGAACAAGCCGTCCTTTTCGGGCTTGGTGGTTCTGTAGTTTATGGTTTCGGGCTTGGTCACCTCGCCGTAAGACCACTCCCTTATTTTTTCAGGGGAAGCGATACCTATCTGTATTGAATCGAAATTGTTAAGCTCGTACATTTATCTTCCCTCCTCAAAATTCCTCGTAGTCCGTTTCGTCGTCGTCGAACAGGTCCTGAATATCGAACTCCTCGTCTTCTTCCATTTCCTCGTCGTCGAAGCTGAAATCGTCCGCCAAAAGGTCTATTTCCTCGTTTTCGTCGAAGCTCAGGATTTTTTCTTTCTTTTCTTCCTTCGCCTTGTTTATAAAGTCCGCATAGTCAAGCTCTGTGTCGGAGCTGTCGATAATCTGTATCTCCTCGTTGTCCTCCGAAAGCACCTTGACGTCCAGCGCAAGTCCCTGCAATTCCTTTATCAGCACCTTGAAGGACTCGGGTATGCCGGGGTCGGATATGTTGTCGCCCTTGACTATGGATTCGTAGGTCTTGACACGTCCAACCACGTCGTCCGACTTGACCGTGAGAATTTCCTGCAGAATGTTGGATGCGCCGTAAGCTTCCAGCGCCCAGACCTCCATTTCGCCGAAACGCTGTCCGCCGAACTGCGCCTTGCCGCCCAAAGGCTGCTGCGTGACAAGACTGTAAGGTCCCGTGCTCCGCGCGTGTATCTTGTCGTCTACGAGGTGGATAAGCTTGAGCATATACATATAGCCCACCGTGACGCGGTTTTCAAAGGGCAGACCCGTTCTGCCGTCGTAAAGCGTGACCTTGCCGTCAACCTTGTTCGTTGCGGGGTTGGTCATGCAGTTCTGCTCGAACAGCTCCTTTATATCCGTTTCCGTAGCGCCGTCGAACACGGGGGTTGCGACCTTCCAGCCCAAAAGCTTTGCCACAAGTCCGAGGTGCACCTCGAGAACCTGTCCTATATTCATACGCGAAGGCACGCCCAGAGGATTGAGCACGATTTGAAGCGGCGTTCCGTCCTCCATGAAAGGCATATCCTCCTGCGGCAGTATGCGGCTGATGACGCCTTTGTTGCCGTGACGTCCCGCCATCTTGTCGCCGACGGAAATTTTGCGCTTCTGCGCGATATAAACTCTGACCAGCTTGTTGACGCCGGGGTCCAGCTCGTCCTTGTTTTCTCTCGTAAATATCTTTATGTCTACGACGATGCCCTCCTCTCCGTTGGGCACGCGCAGGGAGGTGTCCCTGACCTCTCTCGCCTTTTCGGAGAAAATGGCGCGCAGCAGACGTTCCTCCGGCGTGAGCTCGGCTTCGCCCTTGGGCGTAACCTTGCCTACCAGTATGTCGCCGGGATGCACCTCGGCGCCTATTCTTATGATACCCTCCTCGTCGAGGTCCTTCAACGCGTCCTCGCCCACGTTGGGTATGTCGCGGGTGATTTCTTCGGGTCCCAGCTTGGTGTCGCGCGTCTCGGTTTCATGCTCCTCGATATGAATGGAGGTGAACACGTCCTCCTTGACGAGATTTTCGCTTATCAGAATAGCGTCCTCGTAGTTGTAGCCCTCCCAGGACATAAAGCCTATAAGTATATTGCGTCCCAGCGAAAGCTCGCCCGCGCTGGTGGAAGGACCGTCGGCGATGATGTCGCCCGCGCTTACCACCTGACCTACGTTGACTATGGGGCGTTGATTTATGCACGTGCCCTGATTGCTGCGCACGAATTTTTTGAGCGGATAGGAGTGAACCAGACCGTGCGTGTCTCTGACCTCTATTTTGTCTGCGGAAACGCGGCTGACGACGCCGTCCTCCTTGGAGATGACCATGACGCCGCTGTCGTAAGCGATTCGGTGTTCGATACCCGTAGCGACTATGGGCGCTTCGGGCTTGAGCAAGGGAACTGCCTGACGCTGCATGTTTGAACCCATGAGCGCGCGGTTGGTGTCGTCGTTTTCAAGGAAGGGAATAAGGCTTGTCGCAACGGAGACCAGCTGCTTGGGACTTACGTCCATGTAGTCGACCATATCGCTGCGGAACTCCTTTATGTCCTCGCGATAACGGCAGGTGACGCGCTCCTTGACAAACCAGCCGTTTTCGTCCAGCAGCTCGTTTGCCTGCGCCACGATAAAGCCGTCCTCTTTGTCCGCCGTGAGATACTCTATTTCGTCGGTAACCACCTTGCGTTCCTTGTCAACGCGGCGATAAGGGCTTTCCACAAAGCCGTATTCGTTTATGCGCGCGAAAGCGGCAAGAGAGGTGATGAGTCCTATGTTCTGTCCTTCAGGCGTTTCTATAGGGCACATTCTGCCGTAGTGCGAATAGTGAACGTCTCGGACGTCAAAGGTCGCGCGCTCTCTGTTGAGACCGCCGGGTCCCAGAGCGGAAAGCTTGCGCTTGTGAGTCAGCTCGGCAATCGGATTTGACTGATCCATAAACTGGGACAGCTGCGAGGAGCCGAAAAACTCCTTTATCGCGCTGCTGACGGGGCGCACGTTTATCAGGCTCTGAGGCGTTGCCTTGTCGATTTCCTGAATAGCCATGCGCTCACGTATGACGCGCTCTAAGCGGGCGATACCAATGCGGAACTGGTTCTGCAGCAGCTCGCCCACGCTTCTCACGCGGCGGTTGCCCAAGTGGTCGATGTTGTCCACCTGTCCCACTCCGTGCTTTAGGTTGAGGTTGTAGGAAACGGTCGCCACTATGTCCTCGCGGGTGATGTGGCGGGGTATCAGCCCGTCACGGGATTTGGAAATGAGCTCCACCGTCTCGTCTACGGGCAGGTTCTGGGCAAGTATGTCCTTGAGCACAGTAAGGTTTACCGGCTCGTTTATGCCCAGCGCCTTGAAGTCGTAAGACGCAAACGCCCCGTTCACCAAGGTCAGATAATATTTGATGTCTACGGTGTTGTTGCCGATAACCTTGACCTTCTGACCGTTGCTTTCTATATAGACTACGTTTACGCCGCTGTTCTGAATAGCATAAGCCGTTTCGGGAGTGATTTCGTCTCCCGCTTTTCCAAGCTCGACGGTTTTTCTCCCGTCAACGGTGTCCACGTCTACGGAGAGATTTTCCGCAAGCGTATACGTGACGTAACGCGTGCTGTGGTCGCGGTAGCCCATAATTCTGTTTGCGAGCGAAAGCTTTTTGTTGAACTTGTAACGACCGACCTTTGCCAGGTCATAACGCTTGGCGTCGAACAGCAGGTCGGTAAGCTGTTTTTTTATTGACTCCTCGGTAGGAATTTCGCCGGGACGCAGACGCTTGTAAAGCTCAAGCAAGCCCTCCCGCTCGTTTTTGCTCGTATCCTTTTCGCAGGTGCGCAAAATGGTTTCGTCGTTGTCGAACAGAGCGGCGATTTCGTCGTCGCTCGAAATACCTATGGCTCTCAAAAGCACGGTGGCGGGCAGCTTGCGGTTTCTGTCCACGTGCACGTAAAGAATATTGTTGTTGGCGTCGTGCACGAATTCCAGCCACGCGCCGCGGTTGGGTATGACTGTGGTGTCGTACTTGCGTTTTCCGCTCTTGTCCAGCTCACTCGCGGCATAGACTCCGGGCGACCTGACCAGCTGGCTGACCACGACGCGCTCGGCTCCGTTTATTATGAAGCTGCCGTTGTCCGTCATCAGAGGGAAGTCCCCCATAAAGACCTCCTGGTCTATGATTTCGCCGGTGTCGTTTCTTATCAGCCTGACCTTGATTTTGAGCGGAGCGGCGTAGGTTGCGTCCCGTTCACGGCACTCGTTTTCGCTGTATTTGCTCTTGAAATCCAGCGCGTGCTCCAAAAACTGCAGCTCGAATCTCCCCGAATAGTCCACGATGGGCGAAAAGTCGTCGAAAACCTCGCGTATCCCCTCGCGCACAAAAGCATCGTAGGAATTTTTCTGCACCTCTATCAGGTTGGGCAGGTCGAGCACTTCCTTGATTCTGGAAAAGGTTTTGCGTTCCGTGTTGCCGAATCTTTGAGTCCGAATATTCCGCATTTATGCACCTCTGAAAAAAATTTTGGAAATTTCAGTAAATATGTTGCATTGAGCCCCGTCTTGGTGTAAAATATATTTAGACACCACGACGTCCCCTCCCAAAAAATTTTGCGCAGCGTTGCAGCGTATCTGCAGCAAGGGCAAAATTGGGCATATTACTGCATTAAGTCATTTTACTTAAACCAAAGTCAATAGTCAAGTTATTTTTTCGAATTTTTTTCAAAAAAATATAAATATAAATTTTTTCATTTTTGAACGCTTTCCAAAAGGCGTTTTTTATTTGCCCCTTTCCTTTTTCGCAACGCCTTTTTTGATTGAAAAAAATTCCGGAAAATGTTAAAATTCTTGTTACAGCGAAAATGCCTTGCCGCATATTATGTTGACGACGACAGGCAGCTTTCGCGCGGAGACCTTATTTATGAGATTGGACAAATTTCTGAAAGTCAGCAGAATTTTAAAGCGTCGCACCGTAGCCAACGAAGCATGCACGGGCGGCAAGGTAAGCGTAAACGGCAGAACTGCAAAGCCGGGCGCGCAGCTCAAAACGGGTGACACGGTCAGCATTTCCTTTGCCGGCTTCGACCTGACCTTTGTCGTCAAGGAGCTTCGCGAAAGCGTCAGAAAGGAGGATGCCGCCAAGATGTACGAAATCATAGGAGAAACGAAAAAATGAGAAGCGCCGTTATCGTAGCGGCGGGAAAAGGCTTGAGGTTTTGCGGAGACAAAATCTTTCGGGATTTGTGCGGCGTACCCGTAGTAGTCCGAGCCGCGCTGCCCTTTCTCAAGCTGTGCGAGGAGGTTGTCGTAGTTGTGGACGCAAGCCGCTTAGAGCAAGCCAAAGAGCTTTTTGCCTTCGCCCCCGCCGTAAAAACCGTATCCGGCGGTCAAAGCAGGCGTCAGTCTGTGGAAAACGGACTGCGCGCGCTTTCGGCAACAAACGGCGTTGTCGCCATTCACGACGGCGCGCGCCCCTTTCTTTCGGACAGGCTCGCGGAAAAATGTATGTCGGAGGCGGAAAAAGCAGGTTCCGCCGTACCCGTACTGCCGTCGACGGACAGCGTTTATTGCGACGGAAATCCCGCACGCAGAGAAAAAATTTTTCTCGCGCAGACGCCGCAGACCTTTGACCTGCAAAAAATTAGAAAAGCGTACCTTGACGCCGACGCAGACGCAACAGACGACGGAGCGGTTTTTTTCGGCAGCTTCGGCGAGTTGAATTTCGTCGAGGGGGAAAGCTCGAACAAAAAGATAACTTTTTCCCACGACCTGCCCGACATCCGCGTAGGCTGCGGGTTTGACCTGCACACGCTTAAAAGAGGCAGAAAACTGATTTTGGGCGGGACGGAAATCCCTTTTGAAATGGGACTCGAGGGGCACTCCGACGCGGACGTGCTGCTGCACGCGATTACCGACGCGACGCTGTGCGCTGCGGGAGAAAAGGACATAGGTTGTCTTTTCCCCGACACAGACGTCGCCTACAAGGACGCGGACAGCAGGCTGTTTTTAAACGAAGCGGCTAAAAGGGCACGGCAAAAGGGCTTTGAAATACTGTTCTGCGGAGCGGTCGTGATAGCGCAAAAGCCCAAGCTCACGCCTTATATACCCGACATCAGAGCGTCAGTCGCGCAAATATTGAATATAAACGCGGAGCTTGTAAACGTCTCGGCGAAAACCGCGGAAAAACAGGGAACGATAGGCGAGGGCAAAGCCATAGCCTGCGAGGCGACGGTCACCCTGATGAAAATGGGATAAGAACGCGCCTTAGATTTCAAATCGCGGATTTTCCGCAAAACAAATCCGAAAACGGTTAAGCCGACCGTGCGAAAGGACTGCCTTTCGCGCGGGAAATTTTCTTAAAACAACAGTCTGAAATCAAAAAAAGCCAGCCGACAAGGCCGGCTGTTGTTTTGGATAAATATATTGTTCTGTTTAAACCAATTCACTTGCCGCAGCTTCCGTGTCCGCAGCCGTGTTCTCCGCAAGTATGCCCCTCTCCGTGCTCGTGGTGATGAGAGCAGTTGGCTTCGGCGGCGAAAACGAGAGTTCCGTCAAGAAGCTCGCGCACGCGCGCGTCTGCGTCGCCGGACACGCCTGCAAACACCTTTATGCCGGAGTCGGCAAGTGCGTTTACTGCGCCGCCGCCGATACCGCCGCAAATCAACGCTTCGACGCCTCTTTCCGCAAGAAAAGCTGCAAGCGCGCCGTGCCCGCTGCCGTTTGTCGCAACGGTCTGCGCATTTACGATTTGCTTGTCGTTCACTTCGTAAATCCTGAAATATTCCGTATGGCCGAAATGCTGAAAAACCTTTCCGTCTTCAAAAGTAACCGCAATTTTCATTTTAAACTCCTTTAGATAAATGTCTTAGATACTTGTCCGTAGGTCTGATTTTCGTCGTCACAAAACGCGTCTGTTTTCCAACGCCTGAACCAGCGTGGCTCTGTCGGCGTACTCCAGCTCGCTGCCCACGCTCACCCCCTGCGCGGGACGCGTGACCTTGACTCCGAGCGGCTTTAAAATGCGCGCAAGATACATTGCCGTAGCTTCACCCTCCACGTTTGGATTGGTGGCGACAATAACTTCTCTGACATCGGGCGTAATCCTTTTGAGCAGCTCCTTTATCCGCAGTTGGTCGGGACCTATCCCCTCCAGCGGACTGAGCACGCCTCCCAAAATATGATACACTCCCTCGTATTCGCCCAGCTTCTCCAGAGCGAAAACGTCCTTGGCGTCCTTGACCACGCAGATAACGCCGTTGTCCCGCTTTCTGCAAATCTCGCACGGGTCACAGTCCGCCTGCGTGAAATTGCCGCACACGGAGCAATACCTGACGCTTTTTTTAGTGTCAAGCAAAACCCGAGCGAACTCCTCCACCTCGCCCTCGCTCATATCGAGGATTTTCAACGCGTAACGCTGCGCCGTCTTGCCGCCCACTGCGGGCAGCTTGCTGAACTGGTTAATCAGACGCGCAATAGGGTCGATAAATTCCTTCAAAATTAAATCATGCCCCCGAACATACCCATTTTTTCCTCGTATTCCTCGTCGGCTACGGCATATGCGTCGTTGATTGCCGCAACGATGAGATCCTCGAGCATTTCCACGTCGTCGGGATCGACCGCCTTGGGGTCTATGGTTATCTTGGAAATGACTTTTTTGCCGTTGCACACGACCTTTACCATTCCGCCGCCGCTTTCGCCCTCGATTTCCATTTCCTCCAGCTCCTTCTGCGCGTCCGCAAGCTTTTGCTGCATCATTTGCGCCTGCTTCATCATTGCCTGCATGTTTCCGCCGCCGAAGCCGCCCTTGAATCCTGCCATAATTTAAAATCTCCTTTCCTTTTATTCCTTGTATACGACGTCAGTCGTTTACGATAAATTCGCTGTTTCCCGCAAGCCTGCGAAACGCCTCCACCGTCTCCTCCGCGTCTCCGCGCTTGTCGCGCAGCTTTAAAACCAGCTTCAACGGAGCGCAGGCGGAAAGCAGCTTTTGCAGCTTTTCCGTATTCTGCTTCTGCCCCAACAGATTGAGCTGTCCTTGCGTAAGCCCCAGCACCAGCTCGCCGTTTAAGATATAGCAATCCGACACTTCGGTGCAAACGGTGGAAAAAATCGGCTCGTCCAAAGAATGCACCTCGCGCAGCACGCTTGCCCACACGCGGCGCGCGGCGTTGTAGTCCTTGACGCCTGCGGCGGGCAGAGAAAATTCCGTCTGCGGCGACGCGTTGTCGGCGCGCCTTTTTTCCGACGTCTGCGCAGAAAATTGCACAGAAGCGGGGTGTGCCGAAACGGGGGCGGGATTTGACGCCTGTCTTTTTTCCAGCTGTCTCAACCTCTTGTCCAGAGAATCTCCGTCAACCTCGCCGGTGGAATTGGCAACCTTTATCGCCGTAGCCTCGAAAAGAATACGCGGATTCAGCGCATATCTCAAATCGCCGTCAATCCGTCCGAAAATCTCCGCCGCGTACAAGAGTTTTTTGACGGACGCGTCTTTTGCGCACTCCTCGAGCAGGGAATACATGCTTTCCGGCACGTTCAGCAGCTTTCGAGGAGCGGCGCACAGCTTGATTATCGCCATGTCCCTGAACTGCTTTGCGACGTCCCTTGCCAGAAGATTTACGCTTTTGCCCTCCCGCACGACCTTGTCCGTCAGCTCGAGAAAAGCCGCAATATCGGCGTTAAGTATAAAAGAAGCGAGCTTGTTGACCGTACGGCCGTCGTTTGCGCCCAACACGTCAAGCACGTCCTCATAGGTCATTTGCCTGTCGCCGCAAAAAGCAAGGCACCTGTCCGCAACCGAAAGCGCGTCGCGCGCGGAGCCCTCTCCGGCAACGGCAATGGCATTGAGCGCTTCGGGCGTGAAGCTTTTGCCCGCCTTTGTCAGTATGTCGCCCACAAGCGCCTCCAATTTTTCGACGCCCACAAGCCTGAAATCGAAACGCATGCAGCGGGACAAAATGGTTTGCGGAATTTTGTACGCCTCCGTAGTGCAAAGGATAAAAACCGCGTGCGCGGGCGGCTCCTCCAGCGTTTTCAGAAACGCGTTGAAAGCGCTCTGCGAAAGCATATGCACTTCGTCAATGATATAAACCTTGTATTTCGACGAGCTCGGCGCGTACTGCACCTTTTCCTTTATGTCGCGGATATATTCCACGCCGTTGTTGGACGCCGCGTCAAGCTCGACGATATCCATGCCGCCGTTGTCAAGACAGCTGCGGCACTTCATGCACGGATTTCCGTCAACGGGGTTTTCGCAGTTGATTGCGCGCGAAAACACCTTAGCGGCGGTCGTCTTGCCCGTCCCCCGCGTGCCGGTAAAAAGATAAGCGTGGCTTATCTGTCCCGATTTTATCTGATTTTTGAGCGTTGTCACCACAAAATCCTGCCCGACCATTTCGTCAAAGGTCTGAGGTCTGTATCTGCGATATAGCGCAAGATAGCTCATTTTATTTCTCCTGTAACTTTTTTCTCGCGCGCTGCAGTGCGCCGTCCACAGCCTTGACGGTTTTGCCGCATTGCTCCGCGATATCCTCGTAAGCGTATCCCTGCATAAACAGATCCGCCGCTCTTTTCTCGAATGCGGACAGTCTCGTGTTGATTTTGTTTTCCAGAGACTGCTGCTGTTCTTTGAGAATAGCGCGCTCGAGCGGGTCGCTGTCAGTGTCCGCCACAGCCTCCGCGACGGCGTCGTTCAACGGGATATAATTGAACAGCGCCTTGTTTTTGTTGCTGCCCGACTGCTTGACCGCCGAAATAACCCTGCGAAGAATACACAGATATGCAAACGCCGCGAAGGAATTGCTTTTGTCGGCGTCGAAATCCTTGATTGCGGTGTAAAGCCCGAGCATCCCCTCCGCAAACAAATCCTCGCGGTCTCCTCCCGCAAGAAAATAGCCGTTGCTGACGGAACGCACGACGCCCTTGTATCTCGAAAACAGCTCCACAAACGCCTGCTCGTCGCCGTCTCTGGCGCTTTTGGCAAGAATCTCGTCATCCGTCCTTCGGTCAGCCGCCATAGTCAGCCCCTTTGCCGCAACGCTTCGTAAACGGCGACGCCGCATGCAACCGACGCGTTAAGCGAATTTATTTTGCCCTTCATCTTAAGAGAAACCGCTCCGTCGCAGTTTTCCCTGACAAGACGGCTCACTCCTCTGTCCTCTCCGCCGACAACCAGAGCAAGAGGACCCTTCAGATTGCATTCGGTTATCTCGCGCCCGTCCATATCGGCGCAAAAAACCCACAACCCCGCCTTTTTGAGCGTCGCTATCGCGTTGGACAGGTTCGCCACCCGCGCCACCTTTACGTATTGGCTGGCGCCCGCGGAGGTGCGCACCGCCGTATCGTTTACGCTTGCGGCGCGGTTTTTGGGAATAATCACGCCGTGCACTCCCGCGCATTCGCACACGCGGAGTATGCTTCCCAGATTGTGCGGGTCTTCTATTCCGTCAAGAATCACGACAAAGCTGTCCTCGCCGCGTCTCTTTCCTTCGTCCAGTATGTCCTCTATTTCGCAGTAATCGAATTCCGTCGCGCGCGCGATAAAGCCCTGATGCCTTTTTGTCACGCTTTCGCGGTCCAGCACGCTTCTGTCGACAAACTGAATTTTTACGCCTGCGGCGCGCGCCTGCGCCACAATAGGGTGGTTGGTTCCCTTTTCGACCAAAAGAGCGTCTATAGTCGTGCCGGCTCTCAATGCCTCGCCCACCGCGTTTTTGCCTTCTATATTCATGTGATTTGTTCCTCTCCCTTTTCGTAAGCCGCTTCGAGCAAATTTTCAAGCCGCCCGAAATTGCCGGTTACGTACAAAAAGCCAAGCACGGCTTCCAGCCCCGTCGCTTTTTTGTACTGCTCCAAAGTGGCGTTTTTGGCGGGCGTGTTGCTGTGACAGTTGCGCGCGCGGCGAAAAACAGTCTTTTCCGTTTGGTCGAAAAAGTCCGTCAGCCTGTCCGCAGCCTCGCTCTGCTCCCTCGCGCTCAACAGCCTGCCCGAAATTTTGTGCAGACCTCCCGCCTTTTTGTCGGAAGTCAAAGCCAGCCTGCTTTTGAGCCAAAGCGCGTGCACCGCGTCTCCCACATAAGCAAGCACCAGCGGGTTGAGCCGCAGCGCTTTTTCTTCGGTAATTTGCTTTTCGGATAAATTCATTGCCGTAATGCGTATAGTTTAACACAAAAAAACAAACTTATCAATGCTTTGCGGAAAAAAAGCCCCGCATGCGCGGGGCGTACTTCAATTTTCCGTTTTGTGAGAGCTGCAGCTGCAGCCGTCAAACAGCTTTTTCTCCATTCTGCTGCCCGAAGCCTTTTTGTAACCGAATTTGACGAAAAATCCGACGTTTTGCTCCGCGTTTACATATACGTCCGAGCAGTCGCGGTTGAGCGCCAGAAACTCCGCCATTTTAAGCAGCGCCTCTCCCGTCATTTTTCCGCGCATGTTCTCCTTGACGCCGAGAGCATAAATTTTTATGAAACCGCCGTCCCTTTTCAGGGACACGCAGCCCGCCTTTTCGTCGCCGTCCTTTGCCAGAACGTGCAGGCACAGCCCACCGTCGTCAAAGACCTCGCCGCCGAAAATATCTTTTCTCAATTCGGTTATTTCTTCAAGCTCCGTCTGTTTCAATTTAAGCATTTCCGTATGCCCCCGTCCGGCTATTTTCTGCCGTACTTCTGCTGCAGACGTGCGAGCGCCTGCTCCAGCCCCGCCTCCTCCTTTGCCCTGCGCTCCTGACGCATAGCCTTGAAATCGCGGCGCTTGTCGTCCTTTGCGCGCGGCTTTCTCTCCTCCTTGGGCTTTTTGCCGAAAGGATTGACGGAGGTTTTCATTGTCAGACTTATTTTGTTCTTTTTGGTGTCGACGTCCAGCACCTTTACGTGAACGGTTTCGCCTACGCTCAGAATATCCGAAGGGTGCTTTATGTATCCGTCGGCAATCTGGCTGATGTGCACAAGTCCGTCCTGATGGACGCCTATATCCACAAACACGCCGAAATCGATGACGTTGCGCACCACTCCGTCAAGCTCCATGCCGGGCTTCAAATCCTTTATGTCAAGCAGGTCGCTTCTCAACACGGGCGTGGGCAGACTGTCGCGCACGTCGCGTCCCGGCTTCAAAAGCTCGCTCACAATGTCGTCCAGCGTAAACTCGCCTACGCCCACAAGCTCGGCTACCTTTTGCTTGCCTTCCTTTTCGATAAGCAGCGGCAGCTCCTTGAGCTTGCCTTCCTTGACGTCCTCCACGCCCAGACCGAAATGCCCGAGCAGCTTTTGCACCGCGCCGTAAGCCTCCGGGTGAACGGCGGTGTTGTCCAGCACGTTGGTCCCCTGCGGGATACGCAGAAAGCCAGCGCACTGCTCGAATGCTTTGGCTCCCAGCTTGGAAACCTTGAGCAGCTGACTTCTGTCGGTAAACGGCGTCGTCTTTCTGTATTCTACTATATTCTTCGCAATAGCGGAGTTGAGTCCCGCCACATAGCTCAAAAGGCTGGGGCTTGCCGTATTGAGATCCACGCCCACGCTGTTGACGCAGTCCTCCACTACCCCTTCAAGCACTTCGGTCAGACGTTTTTGCGGCATGTCGTGCTGATACTGCCCCACACCGATGCTTTTGACGTCGATTTTTATCAGCTCGGCAAGAGGATCCTGAAGCCTGCGCGCTATCGACACCGCGCTGCGCAGCGACACGTCGAACTCGGGGAACTCCTGCGCTCCCAGCTTGCTTGCCGAGTAAACCGACGCGCCCGCTTCGTTGACCACCGCGTAGCTGACGCTTCTGTCGCACTCCTTGATTAGGTCGGCGACAAAAATTTCCGCCTCCTTGCTCGCAGTGCCGTTGCCTATCGAAATCACGTCCACGCCGTGTTTTTTTATCATTGCCTTGAGCTTGGCTTTGGCTTCCTCCACGCGGTTTTGAGGAGGAGTGGGATAAACGACGCCCGTGTCCAGCACGTTGCCGGACGGGTCGATGACGGCTATTTTGCAGCCCGTTCTGTAAGCTGGGTCAACCGCAAGTATGGTCTTTCCCTTGAGCGGCGGCTGCATGAGCAGCGGACGCAGGTTGACCTCGAACATTTTTATCGCCTGCTCGTTTGCCATGTCCGTAAGCTCGTTTCTGACCTCGCGCTCGATAGACGGAAAAATCAGCCTGTCGTACGCGTCCTCGGCGGTAGCCTCCAAAAGCCCTCTGAAAATGCCGTCGCCCTTTATGTGAGCGGCTCTGACCTTTGCAAGAGCCGAGTCTCTGTCCTCTACTAAAGAAACCTTGAGACACTCTTCCTTTTCGCCGCGATTGATTGCAAGCACTCTGTGCGCGGGGATTTTGGATATTTTTTCGCTGTGGTCGGCGTACATCTCGTAAACGCGTCCCTCTTCCTTTTCGGGATTGATTTGCTTAGTGGATATTTCCGCTTCGTTTTTGAGAAACTCGCGCAACGTCTTTCTCAGCTCCGCGTCGTCGGAAATCATTTCGGCGATTATATCCGCCGCGCCCTTGATTGCCTGCTCGGCGCTTTCCACGCCCTTTTCGGCGTTTATAAAAGGCTCGGCAAGACCGTTCAAGTCCCCGTCGGAAATTTCCTGAGCGTATATAAGGTCGGCAAGAGGCTGAAGCCCCTTTTCTATCGCAACCGACGCGCGGGTCTTTTTCTTCTGCTTGAAGGGACGGTAAACGTCCTCCACCTCCGTGAGCGTCTGCGCGCGCTCCAACGCCGCCGCGACCTCGTCGGTCATCTTTCCCTGCTCGGTGACGGAATTGAAAACCTCTTCCTTTCTTTTTGCGAGATTGCGCAGATAAGTCAGCCTGTCGGCAAACTCTCTGAGCACCTGGTCGTCGCACGAATTGTGCATTTCCTTTCTGTAACGAGCAATAAAGGGAATGGTGTTCCCCTCGTCAATAAGCGATATGATGTTTACGCTGTGAACTTCCTGCAAATTAAATTCAGTTGCCAATTGTTTCGCTAAATCCATATTGTCTCCGTAGGAGGGCAATTCGCCCGAAAAAGATATTAACATGTTTTGCCGATTTAGTCAAAGAAAAACGGGCGGGATAAAAACGCGGAAAATAAAATTAAGAGAACCGGTCGGCATTGGCGAAACCGAAACGCGAATTCTCTTAATTTTATTAAGGAGGGTGTTATGAAAATGTAACTAAACTGTTACTGGCCTGCAGGATAAGCCGAAACTGAAAAAAGAACTTACCCTACGCCAATATAATAATTTGAATAAGTGACGCAAAAATGAGAGAGGCACGAATTGTCAAAGAATATTTTATTACATAATTAAAATAAATATGCCATTTTTTTTTAAAGTGTCGATTTGTACGACAAAATTCTCTAAAATCATTCAGTTTGTGAAAAAAGTTATATTTTTTAGCCGAATTGTCGATTTTTTAGTCGATTTTTGCGAATTATGAATTTCTGCTCAAATTTTTCTTTTTTCCGCCCCCCCTAATCCGTTTTTACGCTTTGTGCATAAAAATAAACGCTTTCAGGGCAGGTTTCCCGAATACATAAACATCATAGCGCCCTCGAAAACGACCTTTGCAAGCTTGGCCTGATACTCCTTGTCGCAAAGCTTTCTCTCATCCTCCGCGTTGGACAAAAAACCGCACTCCACGATTACGCTGGGATTTGAGGTGCATTTAAGTATGAAATAGTCTCCGCAAAGCGCCGAATAGCCGTTGCCGGTAAACTTGTTTAGCGCGCTCTGAAGGGAAACCGCAAGCGCCTCTCCCGCGCAGCCCTTTTCGAGAAAAAACACCTGCGGACCGCTGCGCGAGGGGGACGAGTATTTGTTCATGTGCACGGAAATAACCATGTCCGGCTTGCTTTGCTCGATAATTTCCCTGCGCTTTTCCATGTCCCGCCGTTTAAAGCCCTTTGTAGCAGTGCCGTACAAGCCGTCCTTAGTCTTTCTTGTCATAACGACCGTTATGCCGCAGCTTTCGAACTGCTCCTTCAAAAGACGGGAAACGGACAGATTGAGGTCGCTTTCCTTAACCCCCGTATTCACACCCGTCACGCCGCCGTCAACGCCCCCGTGACCGGCGTCGATGCACACGGTAAACTGCTGATACACGTCCAGAGCGTCTCCTCCGGGACGCAAACAGAGCAGCAGAACATTGAGCCCCAGCAAAAGCCCCACAAGCACGAAAGCAATCCAGAAATAAGTTTTTTCTTTTCGCATTTAACAACCTCCGGCGACGACGAAAAAAGACCGAAACGGGCAAAAAACAGCCGATTTTTAGTAGGTTATACACTTTTCCACAGAGTTATCCACAATTTCACTCCCGGAGGTGTGGACAAGTTGTTTCATAACGAGCGTGAAACCGCCGCTGCCCCGCAGAAGAAAAATCGGAAATTTTTTTTCATTATTTTCGACATTGCCGACCGCCTAATTTAGAATATGTTACGTGCAAAAAATTTATACTTTGCTCATGCCGCCCGACATAATAAAACTCCGCCAAAAGAGGCGGAGTAATCACCTTTGCTCAAAGCTTGGTTTTTGAATTTGGCGAAAAGCGTCACGCTTTGCTTGCGGCGTACAAACCCACTATTCCCAGCAGAATTTCCACCGTTTTTTCCATCGACTGAACGGGGATATACTCCTGCGGTCCGTGAAAATTGTGTCCGCCCGTGCACAGGTTGGGACAGGGCAAGCCCTTGAAAGAAAGCTGCGCTCCGTCCGTACCGCCGCGTATGGGAACGACGACTGGTCGGACGCCCGCTTGCTCCATCGCCTTTTTCGCGTTTTCTATCAAGTGCATGTGCGGCTGGATTTTTTCGCGCATATTCCGGTAGCTGTCCTTCAAATTCAGCTCTACCGTGCCGGCGCCGTAGGTTTCGTTTATTTCGCGGCACGCCTTTTCCATAAAATCCTTTTTGTCGCGGAATTTTTTCGAGTCGTGGTCGCGGATAATACATACGAGACGCGCGCTTTCGACGCTTGCGGTCATCTCGTCGAAATGAAAAAAGCCCTCGTAGCCTTCGGTGCGCGCGGGCGTCTCGTCGGCGTCGAATTTGTTTATCAGTTCATTGGCAATAAGCAGAGCGTTTTTCATTTTGTTTTTCGCGTCGCCCGGATGAATACTGACGCCCTTTATGCGGATTTCCGCCTGCGCAGCGTTGAAGTTTTCGTATTCCAGCTCTCCCAGAGCGCCGCCGTCCACCGTATAAGCATACTTGCATTTAAAGCCCTCGATGTCAAGCAGCGCCGCTCCGTGCCCTATTTCCTCGTCGGGAGTAAAGGCAATCCCTATTTCTCCGTGCATGACGGACGTATCGGACAGCAGTCTTTCGCACAGCTCCATGATTTCGGCTATGCCCGCCTTGTCGTCCGCGCCTAACAGGGTGTCGCCGCTCGCGGTAATTATATCCTGCCCCGCATAGCGGGAAAGATGAGGAAATTCTTCGGGAGAAATTTTTACTCCGTTGTTCAGTTCCAGCGTTTTTCCGTCGTAATTTTCAAAAATTTTCGGCTTGACGCCTGTGCCGGATACCGCAGGCGCAGTGTCGAGATGAGCAATAAAACCGATTTTGGGCACGTCCCCCTTCACGTTGGAGGGAATTGTCGCATAGACATAGGAATTGTCGGTGATTTTCACGTCCTTAGCCCCAATGCGCCGAAGCTCGTCGTACAGCAGCACGGCAAGGTTGCGCTGTTTTGCCGTGCTGGGCACTGTGGGAGAATCGGGATCCGACGTCGTATCCACGACAACGTAGCGAAGAAATTTTTCTTTTACACTCATAAAATGTCTCCTGTGATTTCTGTTTTATTATATCACAAAAAGTCTGTTTTTTAAAGTTTTTTGCATTATGCTTATTATTTTTTTGCTTTGTATGGTATAATAAGCGTATGTCAGACAAAAAACACGCCAATGCAAACTCCAAGCCCGACAAGCCGCGTGAGACAAAACCCGTGAGGCTGACGGGTTGGCTGATTGCGCTGGGCGCATGCGTCGCTGCGCTCGTTCTTTTGTGCGTATTGAAATCAAATTCCGCGATAAGCGAATTTCTTGCGCGCACCTTTTCCCGCGCGTGGGTGTGGTTTTTCGCGCATATTTTCGGCTGGCTTCCGGTCAGCTTTTATGAACTGTTTATCGTCGCCGCAGTTGCAGGCGTCGTTTTTTCTCTGGTGAAAATTATAATAAGTCTGAAGCGCAAAGAGGGTATGCGGGCGCTCAAGGTTGTCGTAATTCTGGCGACGGCCTGCGTGGGCTTCGCCTCCGTCTACACAGCCACCGCTTCCGTTTGCTACAACCGCAGCAACATCCCTTTGGGACAGGAGCAATTCACGGTAAGCGACCGAGAGCTTTTCGACGCCTGCGAATTTTATGTATCCAGACTCAACGAAGTGAGCGCGCGGCTGGAGAGAGACGCCGACGGAATCGTGAAAAATCCCTACACAACAAAAGAGCTGGGCGACGTCCTGCAAAAGGATTTTGAATGTCTTGACGCCTACGACGGCTTTTTCAGTCCCTACACTCCTCAGGCAAAGGGAATGGTATCCAGCTTTTTCATGAGCGCGCTGTCCCTCACCGGCATAACCTTCGTGCCTTTCGGCGAGCCTAACGTAAACGTCCAAAATCCCGCCTGCGACCTTCCGCATACAATGGCGCACGAAATGGCGCACTCAAAAGGCGTGATGCGTGAGTATGAGGCAAATATAACGGCAAATTACGTCTGCTTAAACAGCTCGGACGATTTTGTTTTGTACAGCGGACTGACAAACACCGTTTACGACCTGCTGGATCTTTATCTTGCGCAAACGGGAGACAACGAAGGACACGACGCCTTTTACGATATGATAGACGACGCGATAAGCGCGGAAAACGTCTCCGTGTTCCGTTTCTGGATGAACCAGTCGAGCTTCTTTTCGGATATTTCGGAATGGTTCAACAACCTTTATCTCAAGCTGAACGGCCAGACCGGAGGTACGGACAGCTACCGTGAGCCGCCTTTCGTAATCGAACCCGTCGAGCCGCCGGTCGGCGAGCCGACGGAGCCGCTTCCTCCCGACACCACCGAGCCGACGGTACTTTCCTACACTCAGACGCAGAGAATTATGCTGGAATTGTTTGCAAAGCAAAAATAACTAAGGTTTTTAAGCAGCAAAACGAACTAACATATAGTCAGTTCGTTTTTTGTTGTCGAGGCATTATAATTTTAATACTCATATCGATAGTAAGAGAAAAAACAAATATTTCTGTTTATCGTTTTTGTCATAATATTTTACTTCGTATTCTAATCTTTTTCTTTGCAGCTACTTTTCTCTTTAAAAAAATGCAATTCCCCTTGAACTCCGATTTTTCCTCCGCGCAAGTTGATAATGCTCTTAAAACGTATTATGCCTCGATATTAATTCCTCTGTCGTTTATTACTGCATTTAAATGTTTACATCGGAGAAATTCAATTTTTTCACCTATATGTACCCGCAAATTTATTTTTTGTTGTCTAAGCTCAAAAGGTATGTCAAAGGATTTTGAGACGACAACCTACTACAACGGTATAAATATCGCCTTATTTTGCAGTTAAGAATTTTTAGGCAAAAGAAAACCCAAGCCTTAATCTGGTTTAGGTTTCTCCTGTTTTGATAATTTCCAGCTGAGCGACCAAAAGCCCGTTTATTTCATACGTCCGACGACTCGGCCTGCTCTGCTTTGGGAAGCTCGCAGCCGATGTTTTCATCCGTAGGCGGCAGCTCCTCAAAAGCCGCTCGTTCGCGCTTTTTTATTCGAGCGCTCTGTATTTTTCTTTTCAGCGGCGTAAACACGATTACGCACAGCCCGATAAGCAAAATGGAATAATAGCTCATAACGCGCCAGAGCATCGTTACCCAAAAGGTCGATTGCAATCCGGCAAATACGGCGTAAAAGCCCACCTCCGCCGCGCCTGTATTTCCGGGCGTCGGAATAAAAGTAACCGAGCAATAAGTGAAAATGGTAAGACACAGCATTTCCAGCCAGTTTACCGTCATGCCGCTGGCTCTTACTACAAAATAGGCTATCATGCAGTTGCTGCACGTCATAAGCCAGCCGAGCAAAACGCCTATAAGAAGAATATACCACTTTTTCAGCAGCTGTTTAAATGACGTTCTGTATTCGTCAAGACTGTTGGCGGTCTTTTCCATAGTTGCGTCAACATCCTTGACAAGACGCATTTTGTTTCCGAGCTTTACGAAAAAACGCAGAATTTTCATAGTTGTTTTCCGAAACACTGAAAAAAGGATAACAACTGCGGGAACTATCAGATAGCAGAACGCCCCGAAGCCCGCAAGAAAAAGCACGGGCTTTGCGAGAGGCAGCGTATGCGGTATGCAGGCATAAACAATAAACATGCTTATCGCAAAGCATACGAAGCCCACCTGATAGGCTATCATGCCTGACAGCGGAACGGAGGTTGCGGGACCTACGGGTATCTTCTTTTGAGTAGAAAGATAAACTATCTGAAAGGGCTGTCCTCCCGACCCCAAAGGCGTTATAAAATCGTAGTATTTTCCGAGTATTGCAGTCTTAAGCGCAGTCAGAGGCATCCAGCGTCCGGCAAAGCTTCTGATAAAAATCAGATATTTGAGCGCCTCGAAAAATATATAACACAAAACACAGCACAGAGCGTAAATAAGAAACCTGTAGTTAGCCGCCCAAGTTACGAAAACTTCCTTATCCAATATCTGCTCTTCCTTGCCGTGAATTTCATGCAGGATAATACCGGCTATCACGAGGATATTAAGCGCTATCAGAGCAAGCGTAAGCCACAGCTTTTTTCTGCTTTTTTTCGGCTTTGCGGTTTCTGTCAAAATTCATTCCTTCCCGATAAAATATTTTCCTATTATACCACCGCCGCCGCGTTTTGTCTATTGCATTTCCGGACTTTGCTCCTCTTGCTCCGTCTGTTTTTCGACTTCACCGACAAACGGAAGCTTGTGCTTTGTTGTTTTGTCGAGTATCCTGTCGAAAACGGCAAGCAGCGCGGGGAGCACTACAAGCACCATAATCACCGACACTATCGTTCCCCTTGCAAGAAGGAGGCCCACCGAGTTTATTGCTTCAACCGAAGAAATAAGCCCCACGCAAAAGCCCGCCACAGTCATTATCGTACCGGAAGTGAACACCGTAGGCATTGCCGCCTTGAGCGCCTCTCCCAACGCCTCTTTTCTGCCCAAGCTCTGACGGAATTTTACGTAAGTGCTGCTGAGCAGAATTCCGTAGTCGATATTGGCGCCCATGAGAATACAGCTCACTATTATATACGACATAAAGAAAATAGGAGAGCTGAAAATGGCGGAGAAAGACATGCTTATCCAGATGGCGCCCTGAATAATGAACACCAGAAGCAGCGGCATACTGAAAGAAAGGAAGGTCAGACCAATAATCAATATGACGCAGCCTATGGTAATAAGCGTCGTCTTCGTCAAATCGCTGTCAAAAGCCTTTTCCACATCATAAAGCACCGCGCTTTCTCCCGCCATATAGGTGGCGCGCCCCTCAAACATCCCCGAATTCAGCATTTCCTCCAAAGAAGCCAAAAATGCAAAGGTCTTTTCGTCTGCCTGTTCTATGTCCAGCACAAAGATAGTGCGGCAATAGTTCGGACTTTCAAACATGCCCATAGCTCCGTCTATCAACGCGTTTACGTCCAGCGCGGCAAGCTCCTCTCTGGCAGCGTAAATTTCGTCGGCAAGCTCGAACAAAGGCTGAGGATCTACTTTGAGCACGTTCTCGCAAAGCAAACCGACTGTCGTGCGCCACTCCTCGTCCTGCAGGTCGGTCACAAGCGTAATCAAGGGCACGTTGTTGTCGTAAGCGGAGTCGTAGTCCATCATGGAATAATACATCTGAACTACGGAAAGCTTCATGTCAGTCATGGAAGAAAGCTTCTGCGGCGTTATCTTGATATTCAATATGCCGTCGGTTATATACTGCGAGGCGAACTGTCGGATTTCTGCGGGAGAAACCGCCTCGCCGCTTTTTTCCATAAACATGTACAGCTTTTCCGCCATGTCCGCGTCTATGTGCAGCATGCCTACAAGCTCCTCCTCCGTATATTTCATCACCGGCGAATAAATTGCGGTCACGTCGCGGTTGGTGCCGTCCGTGTTCTGAAATTCGGAATAATTGTACACGAAGTTTACGATTTCCTGATGTCCGGCAAGATTTTCGGTTTCGTCTCCCTTTTCAAACAGAACCATAAACATGTTGTTACTGCCGAAGACTTCCGCCACCTGCTTCGATTCCTCGTCGGAGCCCAGATTGACCTTGAAGCTGTAAGTGTTGAAGCCGATGCTGAGCACCGCGCAGCCCGCGATGACTACCGCCGACGCAAGCGCTATGACCTTTCTCAGCGAAAAGGAAAAACCGGAAAGACGCTTGGTGGGAATCATAATCCGCTTGTGGCGCGTCTTTGCAATGGGCTTTTTAAACAGCAGAATGAGCGCGGGCATAAGCAGAAAAACCGTAATCATGCTTATCAAAACGCCCTTAGACAGCACCATGCCGATGTCGAAGCCTATGGTAAACGTCATGAACAACAGCGCGGCAAGACCTGCCACAGTGGTCAGGCAGCTGGAAAAAATCGAAGCAAAGCTCTCGCTTAAGGCTTTGGTCAACGCCTCCGCAGGCTCAAGACCTCCGTCGATTTTGGAGTTGTAATTGTGCAGAAGTATTATGCTGTAATCCATTGCCAGCGCCAGCTGCAAAACCACAGCCACCGACTGCGTAATATAAGAAACCGAGCCGAAAATGAAATTGGTGCCCATATTGATCAAGGCAGCCACACCCACCACTATCAAAAAGAGCAGGGGGTCAATCCATGAGCTGGAGGTTATCAACAAAATTACCAGCACGATTGCGACGCTCACGCCCAGAATTATCGGCAGCTCTTTGTTGATGGCTTTTGTCAGCTGCCTGTTCTGCACTACGCCGCCGCTCGCAGCAAAATCCTCTCCCTCCAGCAGCTCGGGAACCTTGTCCGCAACGTATGACGCGTTTTCCGAATATTCATCGCCGTTTATCGCTATCTGAAGCAAGGCAAAACTACCGCTTTCGTCATAACTCACCGTCACAATCGACACTCTGGGATTTTGCTCCGCGCCCTCGTTGAGACGAGCTCCAAGCTCCGCCGCAAGCTGCTGCGCTTTGCTTACGCTGCTTCCTTTGAGCATAACATTCATCATGCTGTTGTAGCCGAAGCCCTCGCTTTCGAGAATTCCCAATGAAACATTGGTGTCCGAATCGTCGGGCAAATATTTTTTCAAATCATAATTTACGTTGGTTTTTCCTATGAAAAAAACGCCGGTTACGGCGAGCGCCGCAAACAAACCTAAAAATACATAACGAAATTTTACTATAAATCGCGCAAGCTTCATTCTTCTCTCCGGAAAATTTCTACAACGCTATTGTTGGCGTCTACGGGGGAAATTATAGCAAAGAAAACAGCAAAAGTAAACGATTTTTACTTTTAATTTTGCGAGCCTTTACATTTTACTTATTGACTTGAAAGCAGTTTTATGATATTCTTTGCGTCGGAGCTTACTATGAAAATACAATTTGTAAAAGCAAACAGAGCCTTAAACGTATCCACCGGCGCGATGTTTCTTGCGCTGGGCATATTGTTCCCCCTGTTGTTCCATGCCGTCGGTCTCGGCTCGCAGTTTTCCCCCATGCATCTGCCCGTTTTGCTTGCGGGCATGATTTGCGGTCCCTTAAGCGGACTGGCGGTGGGTTTTTTGACGCCTTTGCTTTCAAGCCTAATCAGCGGAATGCCTCCCATTTTCCCTATGGCTGTTGCAATGGCATTCGAGCTTGCCGTCTACGGCTTTGTTTCCGGACTTTTTATGAGTATTTTTTCGGGGGCGAAAAGCAAAACCGTCAGAAATCTCGGCATCGTGCTTTCTTTGGTCATCGCAATGCTTGCAGGGCGCTGCATATACGGTCTGGTCATGTGGATTCTGACCGCGATTCAGGGCGGGGCTTACACCTTCGCCGTTTTTATAGGAGCGGTTCTTCTCGATTCGTGGCCGGGCTGGATTTTGCAGCTTCTTGCGGTGCCCGCAATAATGTACGTCTTAAAAAGCGCGCATATACTTGAAAAATACGATTTGCGCCCCATCTACGAAAAGCCGTCGGAAACAGACCGGGCGAAAGAAAGCTAATCAAACTTAATAACGAAAACAAAAAAGCCGCGTCAAAACGCGGCTTTTTGAATTTTCTTCAATCCCCTACGTAGGGAATGAGCGCCATTTGTCTGGCGCGCTTGATGGCGACAGCCAGCACTCTCTGATGCTTGCTGCACGTTCCCGTCATGCGCTTGGGGATAATCTTGCCTTTCTCGGTAATATATTTCTTGAGCTTGGCTATATCCTTGTAATCGATTTCCTCCACCTTGTCGGCGCAGAAAGCACAGACCTTTTTGCGGGAAGGACGGCGCGCGGGACGCTTTACTTTCTCTTCACTCATTTTCGTACTCCTTTTCAAAACGGAAGCTCGGTGTCATCCTCGACACTGGGCAAATCCTCAATGGCCTCTTTGCGGCCGAACTCGTCGTAACCGGAGCCGCCCGAGCCGGAACCCGCGCCCTGCGCAGGTCTGCCGAGAAACTCCACTCTGTCGGCTACGATTTCGGTAATATACCTCTTTTCTCCGTCCTTTTCGTAGGAACGGTTCTGAATGCTGCCTTCGACAGCGCACTGGCTGCCCTTCTGAAGATAACGCGCGCAGTTGTCGCCCTGCTGTCTCCAGACGACTATATTGAAAAAGTCTGTCTGTCTGCTGCCGTCGGCAGATTTAAAAACTCTGTCCACCGCCAAAGCAAACGTGCAGACGGAAACGCCCTGTCCCGACGTGCGGAGCTCGGGGTCGCGCGTAAGTCTCCCGATAAGAAAGCATTTGTTCATAGCTTTTCTCCCAATTACTTCTTGACGATAAGATGACGCATAATAGCGTCGGTGATATGCATGACTCTGGATATTTCGGCGGGAACTTCGGGCTTTGCCGTAAAGTTCATGAGCACGTAAAAACCTTCGTTTTTGAAATTGATGGGATACGCAAGCTTTTTGGTGCCCCATTTGTCGATGGTCTCTACGCTTCCGCCGTCATTGACAACTATGTCGGAAAATTTGGCGATAAGCGCGTCTTTGGCTTCCGCTTCCAGCTCGTTGTCGATGATGTACAGAATTTCGTACTTGTTCATCACTATTACCTCCTTTTGGACTATTGGCCCGCTTGCGGGCAAGGATAACGCATCGAGATGCTTGGGTATTATAACAAAAACACCTGCTTAAAGCAAGTGTTTTTGACTACTTCGGCAAAAATCAATTTTTGACGGTTATATCGGTTTTGAATTGCACAATATCGAACAGGTTTCGGTCGCCCTTGAACTCCAGCCATTTTTTTCCGTACTTTTTGTAAAACAAATTGCCTATTTGCAGATAATCGCTGTCTATCTCCTCCGATTCCTTCAACGCCGCGAGGCACAGCCGAGTCATCTGATTTTTGACCTGATTGAGTCCGTCGTCGTCAATCTCGTTGTAGGTATACGGCTGAAAGCCCTGCAGCTCTCCTAAGGTGTCCGTGCGCATTCGCTTGACGCGGGAATTTATTTTGATTGTCACCGTCGCCTTTCCGTTTTCAAGCTCCGGCTCCAGACTGCAGGATTTCTGCGTCAGACCGACAGTGGTTTTTTCGGGGAGATACAAGGATTTTCTCTCCGATTCGACGGCAAAGATATCGAAAATTTTCGGCTTGGTCATAAGACACATGCCGCGTGTGGCTTCCTCAGACAAAAAGCCCGAAAATCTGTTGGCTTTGAAAACGCCCAGCGTAGATGCGTCCAGCTTGACGGCAGGCTTTTGGCTCTGCTCGTTTTGCTTTTCGGAGTCGTCCGAAACCTTTATCGTTTTGATGAGATTAAGATAAAAGCATTGACTAGGAGTGCCCTGCTTTTCCATAATATTGTTCAATTCGGTAAAAGGCACCGTAGTAGTATTGCTGTTGTTGAGCACTATGGACAAAAGCGTAAAGGTTACGTAGCTGTCCATAGTTGTCTGAACGTCGAACAGCTCCGATGCCCTGTCCTCGCACATCACCGTCACGGTTCCGTCCTTGAACGCGTCGCTGGCATAAAAATATCCCAGCAGCTGTCTCAAATCCGAGCTTTTGGCAGCCTGCTCGCCGATGACGATTATGCTGCACTCTCCGAGAGAAGGCGTTTTTCCGTAATGCTGATATATGTCGTTTATGGCGAGCGACACGGTTTCTCCTCTTCCTCTTACGAGTCTCGAGCCCGAGCTGCCCGCCGCTCCGTCCTGCGAGCTGCCCGCGCCGGGCACGATAACCTCAGCCGATACCTCGTATTCCCCAGCTTCCGGCTCGAAATCTATGCCGAGCCCCAGCATAATGACTCTGTCAGTCAAGCCCTTGAAAGCAAAGGAATATGAAATAACGAACAGAACGAGCCCGACAAGCAGTATTATTCCGAGCTTTGCGATTTTTTTCATTAAGCCGCCTCCCTCCCCGCTCGCTGCGCGTCGGACAAACCGCTTTCGCGCCTGTCGCTCTTTGTCGCCGCCTTAGTCAAAAACGGCAGGCTCAGCGGGACGAAATACTGCACGACGATAAAAACGTATTTGACAAAGCCTTTTGAAACCCAATCGAATATGAACATTTCCATTTCCGTGAACAGCGGCAGAGCTATGACCGGCACAATCATAGATATATAAACCCACCAGTTGAACTTTTCCTTTTTGTATCCCACAATCCACACGATGGAACAGTAGGCGCAATAGCTGAAGATAATTATTTTGATAAATATAGAGCACATCCATATAGAGATACTCAGCCAGTCGAGACGTCCGTAGCTGTTGTTGGAAATATTGAATTGAGACACTTTTGTTATCGCAATGCCGTTTATTTCGGACGCGTTGCCGAACAGCGCGACAAAAAGCACCACCAGCGTCATAGTCACCAAAATTCCCAACAGAAGCATCAAGCAGAGAAAAACATTGTCCTTCCTTTTCGGAGCCTCGATTTTTTCCAGAAAGAACAGCATGAACACGCTGTCGGCAAACCAAAAGGTGCCGTTTAGACTGCCTTCGAACACGGGCTTGAACCCCTCGTCGAAATATGGTCTGAGATTTGAAAAATCCGCCGAGCGCATTGAAAGGAAAATTATCGAAAGCAGCGCCATCATGACGAATACGAACAGCATTTCAGTCAGCCGCGCGACGTTGCGCACCCCCTGAACAAGCGTAACGGCGACAAGCAGAGCAATGGGGATGATATACGCCAGCCAGTTGGTATTGATAACAAACGTCGAAGAAAATAAATCCACGCAGCCGAGCAGCAGCACCGTAACTCTCAAAAGACAGAACACCGTAAAGACAGCGAGCACTATTTTGGCTCCCACGGGAGAAAGCGTCCTGGTGAGTATTTCGTTGAGACTGAGTCCTCTTACGTTGAGATTGATTGCCCACAGCGTAAACAGAAAGCATATAAAGTCGAGAGCAAAGAGCAGCAAAAAGGACATCCAGCAGTCCCGTCCGCAAATGCTGTACATATAAGCCGGCAGGGACAGGTATTTGCCGCCGGGAATGACAATCAACAAAATGAGCGCCAATTGCGATATTTTAACATTTTGCGCTTTAATCATTTTTCCGCGCCCCCTCGTCTGTATCTGATTTTGTTGGTATTTCTGATGCTGTGCGGACGCTTTTTCAAATTCGTTATGTCTTTTTTGAGCAGCGCGTCCTGTTTGTCCTGCTCTATGCTGGGAGCAAAAGGCGCAAGATAAGGCGAGCCGAAGTCGTAAAGCCCTATCATATAGCTCAAAAGAATAAGCCCCGCAATAATAAGTCCGTAAAGCCCCATAAGCCCGCCTACCAGCGTAAGCACGAGTCTCAGAAGCGAAAACAAAAGCGTGTTGTCAGGCATGGTGTAAAGACCGATTCCCGAAAGCGCGCCTATCATGACCGCGGGCGCGCCCAGAAGTCCCGCCTTTATTGCCGCGTCGCCGAGAACGATCGCGCCCACAACGGACAAGGAAAGTCCGGCAAAGCGCGGCATTCGCGAATTTGCCTCACGCAGAATATCGAAAAGCACAAGCACGATTATCATTTCCTCCAACGGTCTGAAAGGAATGGAGCCGGTTGCGTTGATTATCGTTATCAGAAACTTCGCCGGCAAAATCTGATAATTGAAATTTTGAAGCGATACGTAAATCGCAGGTATGAGCACTGACATTATTACGCTGAAAAACCGCAGACACCTGGCAAGCGTAGCAGTGCGGGGCGAGTCGTAATAATCCTCCGGCGACTGCATGTCCTCGATAAACAAATAAGGCAGCGTAAGCACAATCGGAGAGCCGTCCACTATTACAGCCACGCGTCCCTCCAGCATTTTCGCAACCACGATGTCGGGCTTTTCGCAGCTGCCCACCATTTTGAACAGACTTGATTTGTCGTTGTCCAAAAACTTTGCGATGTAGCTGCTGTCGATGATGCCGTCTATGTTTATCTCGGAAATCTTTTCGTAAATCCGGTTGACTATGTTGATGTCGGCTATGCTGTCGATATAGCACACCGCAATGCTGGTTGCCGTGTACTTGCCCGCCTCCAGCGTTTTTACTTTGAAATCGGGCGTTTTGAGCCGCTTTTTCAGCAAGGTGAGATTTGTCTTGTAGCTCTCGACAAAACCCTCGCGCGGTCCCTTTGTCACGCCGCTTGTGGGCGGCTCGGTTATGCCCCGCCCTTCGGCGGTTCGCGTGTCGAAAGCGGCGCAGCGGCTCCTGTCCGGCATAAGAAACACCAGACTGTGTCCGTTGAGCAGCTTGCTTTGCATGGTTTCGAAATCGGTGACAAGCTCGGCGCCTATGCTGCTTATCGCTTTGTCCGACGCCTCCTGCGCGCTTGCCAGCCTCCCCGTCGCCGACATAAGAGGGTCGAGCACAAAGCGGCTTACGTTTATCGCGTCGCTCATGCAGTCGAGAAAAAGCACGACAAACTCGTTTTCGCCCGATTTAAGAGAACGCTGCATAAAATCGTCCTGTCCCTCGAAGGTTTCGAGCAGCCTGCCCAGATTATCCGCGCCGCCGCCCAAGCCGCCGAAAATATTTTTCAGAAATTCCACTATATTCGACATATCGTTAGTTTGCGGATTTAAATAGAAATTATTTACATTTTTTGTCAACGGCTGCGTAACTTTTCCGCAAAAAAAAACGGCGCCCCTGACGGAAAACGCCGTTTTGCAAGCATAACTATCTTTTTTTTAATTCAAACGGGCAAAACAAAGCCGTCGTAGCGGTCGAGAATAAACTCGCGTATTTCGTCGCTTGTTAAGACGGCGTTCAGAGCGCGGGTTATGTCGCTGTCAACGCAGTCGGGACGCACCGCCACAATGTTAGCGTATCGGTCGGCGGCTTGGCTCAAGGCGTCCTCCTGCGCAAGTCGGAGCGACACGTCCACCTCCGCCGCCAAAGCGTAATTTCCGTTTATCACCGCCAGATCGCAGTCGGGCAGGCTCTGAGGAATCTGCTGTGCGGAAAGCTCGGCGATTATGTTGCCGCGCAAGTCGAAATCGGCTTTGGTTGCGGAAAGTCCCTTCTGCTCCGCCGACGCGGTGGAATTAATGATTCCGTTTGCGGAAAGAAGAAAAAGCGCGCGAGCGCCGTTTGTCGCGTCGTTTGGTATCGCTATGACAAGATTGGCGGCTTCTTTTGCTTGGTCAAGGCTGTCGGGCGCGGTATTCTTAGCACCGAGATACAGTCCCAACGGCTCGAAGTGAATTTTACCCGCGGATACGAGTCTGTTTTTTTCTTTCGCATTGGCATTGTAATCGTCGAGATAAGGCGTATGCTGAAAATAGTTGGCGTAAACGCTTCCGTCCGCAGTTGCGGGGTTGAATAAGGGATAATCGTCGAAAATTTTGATTTGAATTTTTATCCCGTAGTCCCTTTCGAGGATGGGCTTTGCCTGTTCGAGAATTTCAGCGTGCGGAGAAGCGCTCGCGGCAATGAAGACTGTGCCGTCCTTTTTTATTCCGCCGTCGTTGCAGGCGGCAAGAGGAAATGCGAAACAAAGCGCGGCAAGCGCCGTAAGTATTATTTTGAAAAACTTTTTCATATTTTTAAGCTCCTTTGAATTCATCTTGATTTTTTATCTATTTTTTTTGCCAGAAGATTGAAGGACCACTGCACAAGCCACACCAGCGCGACAAGCACGACTACGGTCAAAAGCACCATGACGGTATAGTAACGCGCGTAGCCGTAAGCGTAAGCGAGCTGTCCCAGCCCTCCTCCGCCCACCGCTCCCGCCATAGCCGAGTATCCAACAAGCGTAACTGCGGTCAGACTGATACCTCTGATTAAGGCGGGAAGCGACTCTCCGATAAGCGCCTTGAAAACGATATGTCGGGCAGAAGCCCCCATTGCGCGGCACGCCTCGAGCACGCCGCTGTCGGTTTCCTTCAGCGCGCTGTCGGTAACCCGCGCGACGAAAGGAACAGCCGCCGCGGTCAGAGGCACAACGGCTCCCCGCGTCCCGATCGCCGTACCGACGAGAAAACGGGTAACGGGCAGAAGAAGCACCAGCAGGATTATGAAAGGAATACTTCTGCCGAGTCCCACCACGCACTCGCACAGCGCGTGCACGAATCTGTTGGGACGCACGCCGTTTTTGTCGGTGTAAGCGGCAAGCACTCCAAGCGGAATGCCGACAAGCGCGGAAAACAGCGTGGACAAAAACACCATGAGCAAGGTTTCTCCCGTTGCCTGCGCGATATACTGGAAATAAAGCTTGGCAGTCATTATTTCACACCTCCTGAAAGAACAAGCTTTTTCGCTGCATCCGACGACGGATTTGACAAAATTTCCGCAGCCGTTCCCTGCTCCGCTATGCGACCGTCCTCCATAACCGCCACCTTGTTGCAGATATGCTTCACAACTCCCAGCTCGTGGGTTATCAGCAAAATCGTCAGTCCCAGCTCCGCGTTGATTTTTTTCAGCAGATTGAGAATATTCAGCGAAGTGACCGAGTCGAGCGCGCTGGTCGCCTCGTCGCAAAGCAGAATTTCAGGCTCGTTCACGAGGGCGCGGGCAATAGCCGCGCGCTGCTTCTGACCGCCCGACAGCTCGGACGGATAGCAGTCCGCCTTGTCCGCAAGCCCCGCGTAGCCCAGCTGCACCAACGCGCGCCGCTTGGCTTCCTTTCTGCTCACGCCCGCGATTTTCAGCGGAAAAGCCACGTTTTCGCAGACGCTGCACTGAGAAAAAAGGTTGAAATGCTGAAAAATCATGCCGATTTTTCTGCGCTGCAAATTCAGCTCTTTCTCCGACAAATCCGAAAGACTGACGCCGTTTAAAAGCACGCGCCCGCTCGTCGGCTTTTCAAGCAGATTTACGCATTTCAAAAGGGTGGATTTTCCCGCGCCGGAAGCGCCTAAAATCCCGAACACATCGCCCTTTTCCACCGTCAGCGAGACGTTTTTTACGGCGTGCACGCATTGCTTGCCCTTGCCTTTGTATTCTTTGGTCAGATTTTCTATCACGATTATGCTGTCGCTCATTTTCGTTCTCCTTAAAAAAGGTAATAAAAAAGAACCGGCGCCGCGCACGCGGGGGAAAAACCGATTCATCGCAAAAAGCCATAGCAGCGTATTTACATAAAAAAACGCGGCTACGGCATGGGCATATACATCATGATTTTAAAATACTTCATAAGCATCTCCTTGGTTTCCCTTGAATTAAAAGCGCTCCTTCAAACGCCGGCAAGCAAAAGTGTATAAAAAAAGAATCAGCCTCGTGCGTCTCCGCCGTAAAACCAATTCTCATCACAAAATGCCATAGAAGAAAGATTTTTAAAGCTTTCTCCTACGGCTCAAGCATCATCATAGAGTTGAAACGTATGCTTTTTTTCATTTTCGCCTCTTGTGTTGACGATATATTAAATTATGCGCAAACCTCTTGTCAAGCGTTTTCGGAAATTTTCAAAAATTTTTTCTTGTCCGCATACTCAATCTGCTCAAATCCGTTGACTTTTTTTTCGCTTGCTTTTATTATTTAAACGGCGACAAAAGACGCATTTTTTGCAGCGGCAAAAGCGTTTTCTTTTTTGTCCTTTTCACGGGAGATATATTATGGATTACAAAAAATATTTCAGCAAAATCGCTTACGAAATGAAGCCCTCCGGCATAAGAAAATACTTCGATATCGCGGCTACCATGCCCGATTGTATTTCTCTCGGCGTGGGTGAGCCAAACTTCGTCACGCCGGAAGCCGGCTGCCGCGCCGCAATCAAATCCATCGAGGACGGGATTACGCGCTACACCTCCAATTCGGGACTTATAGAACTAAGAAGACTGATTTCGCGCTATATGGAAACGCGCTACGGCTTGTCCTACAACCCCGACAACGAAATCATAACCACCGTAGGCGTGAGCGAGGGCATCGACATAGCGTTCATGGCGCTTCTGAATCCGGGCGACGAGGTTCTGCTCCCCGAGCCCTGCTTCGTGTCCTACGCGCCGGCGGTTCTGCTTGCGGGAGGCGTGCCTGTCGTCGTAAAATGCGTGAAGGAAAACGGCTTTATCATCACGCCGGAAATGCTGGAAGAAAAAATTACGGCAAAAACCAAAGCCATACTCATGTGCTATCCCAACAACCCCACTGGCGCAATCATGACGAAAGAACAGCTTGAGGCGGTTGCTCCCGTTTTCGAAAAGCACGACCTCATCGTTTTGTCCGACGAGGTTTACAGCGAATTGACCTACGGCGGACTAAGCCACGTGTCCGTCGCAAGCCTGCCCCGTATGCGCGAGCGCACCATCGTTTTCAACGGTTTTTCAAAGGGCTTTGCCATGACGGGCTGGAGACTCGGTTATGTCTGCGCTCCCAAAGAAATCATAGAACAGGTGCTCAAAATCCACCAATACATGATTATGTGCGCGCCCACCGCAGCTCAATACGCAGCCGCCGCTCTGCTCGATGACGGACTCAAAAACAACTTTGCCGAAGTGGCGAAAATGCGCGAGGAGTATGACCGCAAGCGCAAATTCCTCTACCGCTCGCTGGGAGAAATGGGTCTGGAGTGCTTCGAGCCCAAAGGAGCGTTTTATATGTTCCCCAGCGTCGAAAGCACGGGTGTGGACGGCGAAACCTTTGTGGAGCGTCTCATTCACGAATACAAGGTCTGCTGCCCGGCAGGCATAGCTTTCGGCGAGGCAGGTTATTACCACATCAGAATCAGCTACGCTTACGCCATGGAGCAGATAGAAAAGGGCGTGGAACGCATGGCTATGTTCGTAAAGCAGCTGAAAAGCGAAAAGAAATAACAATATTTAAAACGCGCCTGAAGCTTCAGGCGCGTTTTTCTTTGCACAGTATAAAAAACATAATACTGCTCCCAAGCGGTCTATTTCTCAAGGCTTGCGCACGCCCTTAGATTTACGCGCTTTGTCGGCAGACGGAAAAAGCGAAAAAACATACGTCGAAATTTTCGCCGATCTGCCTACAGCGCGCGAAAAAGGTCTTGCCCCGCCCGTCCGCAGACCGGCAAAGTCTGATTTTCAATCCTCTCTGCCCAGAAGAAAATCCGGTGTGCAGTCGAGAACCTCCGCCAATGCAAGCAAATTGTAAACGTCGGGCAGAGAGCCGCGCGACGTCCAGTTGAAAAAAGACGAAACCGCACTGAGTCTGCCCGTTCTTTTGAGCATAAAAAGCTTTATTTCGTGTCGCTTCATAAGAATCGTGAGTCTAACGCCGAAGTCGGGCAGCTTTTTGTTGGGACTATGCAGCGAGTTTTCTTCCTCCAAGCCGAGCATATACAAAACGGAGCAGTCAAAGAAATCCGAAAGCTTTATCAGATTTCTGGTGCATGGCAAATTTGCGCATGACGGCGACAGCCAATAACGCAGTCTCGACAAACCCACTCCCGAAAGAGAGCTGATTTCTGAAAGCCGCAAACCGCTGTCCAAAACAAGCTCCCTCAGTCTTTCCCCGAAGCAACGCGCTGTATTCAAAGCTATTCCCCCTTTTTCTCCGCAGCGGACAATATGCCGCAGCGTCGAAATCCCAATTTATTCGGCTCCCACCCAAAAGCCGCTTTGCTGTTATATTAACACAAAGCTCCGAGTATTTCCACGACAAAAAGTGTCGCGTAAATTTCCCGTTCAGGAAAGGAAAAGCTCCTTTATCAACGGATATTCTCTGTCTATCAGCTTTTCTGCAAACAGATTGCAGTTGCGCACATATCTGTCCACCGTGCGCGACGCAACATGCAGCTTGCTTGCGATATCCTCGTAGCTTAAGTCGCAGACGTCAATAAACACAAAATAAAATACGCTGTGAAAAACAGTGCCCTTGTCCAAATCGTATAGATACAAATAATCGGAAATTCTGTCAAACAAATGTCCGATTTCACCACGCAACGCGTTGTCGTTCAAGCTTTGTCCCGCGCATCTGAGTCTTTCAAGCATATTATTTCTCATTGTTTGCCCCCGAAAAACATCAAAAAAAGCCACGAAAAATCGTGACCCCGAATTTTGCGCAAAATATTTTATTTTCCGGCGAAAGGCTTGCTCCACTGTCCAAATCCGCAACAAAAAAATCTCTGCCTGTACGCAGAGCGGACAGGTCACATGTCGCCGAAAACAAAAGGATTCCGCCTTATTCAATGAATGCGCGCGCTGTTATCGCGCTGCCGACGCTCCCCCAAGCGGAAAATCTATTTTTCGGTAAACGCCTTCAAAAAGTCGGTTAGCACGTCAAGCTGCTCCTTGTTCAAACGCGCAAGCATAGAAATAAGCTCGCGCAATTTCACCTCCGTTTCCTCGCTTTCGTTTTCCGCAAAAAAGTAAGAAAGCGAAATACCGAAAAACTGACATATTTTCTCTATGGACTTGAGAGAGGGCGACCTGGTAGCATCGCGGCTGACGTTTTTCTTCCATTGGTACATGGTGGTGGATATTTCCGTTTCCTTCATCAGGGCGTTCATGCTCATATGCTTTTCCTTGAGCAGCTGCTCCACTCGCGCCATAACATGCTCTCTGTCCATTTGCAGTCAATTCTCCGTTAATACTATTTTAATAGATATTCTGCACGGATATTAAATGCTTTATACTACACAATTATAGTGCAAATGCACTATCGGATTTAAAATTCGCCGCCGAAGAAAAACATAAAAGACAAGCGCACAAACGCGCTTGTCCGAAAATAAATCAAAGGAAAAAACATTTCTCGTCTGTCAAAATTCCGAAGGCAGGTACAAAAGAATTTCCAAAAAGTCCGGTCCCAGCAAAAATCTGTGAGCTTCCGGCTCGACTGCCACGCCGTAAAGCTCCTTGCTTGCCTTAACCGTTTTAAACAGCTCGCTTGCCGAAACGCAGCGCGCTTCCGCATCGTCGCGAAGCCTGGAATACGCCTTAAGGTAACGATGTCCTCTCTCCGTCAGCCAATCGCCGGAGTCGCGTTTTACGTAAAGCTCCGAATCGCGCAGACAACGCATAACCGCGTAAAGCGTTTTGTCGTCACGCCTCGCATCCAGTCTTTCCAGCAATGCTTCCAGCACCGAACCGCCCTTAAGCGCGGACGCATCGGGACGGAAATCAGAATTTGCGTCCATTTCGTCGAGATAATAACCGACGCACCGTTCCGTTTTATTCATTTGTTTTCCCTGCCTAATTTTTTGTAATGTCCGATTTTTTCGCACAAAATTCGTCGTACTACACCCGCTCTGCTTAAATGCCGACGAAACCCCGCATAAACCGTTGCCTTTTTTAAGACAAAAGAACGCAAAACGCTTTTAAGACTTTTGTCCGTTCCGACGCATAATCGGTTTAAAAGCGCAAAAAAATCTTCCGAAAAGTATTATAAAATAAAAAAACGAAAAGGGCAACCGAAAGACCGCCCTTTTTCGACAAAATAGAACAATTCGCCTTTATTTCCTGCCTGTGGAGCCGAAGCCGCCCTCTCCTCTCTCAGTTTCGGAAAGCTCGTCGGCTTGGTCAAATTTCGCCTTGAGAAAAGGAGTTATCACCAGCTGCGCTATCCTTTCTCCGTCCTCTATTCTCTGCGGCTGCTCGCCGTGATTGTGCAGCGCAATGGTTATCTCTCCGCGATAATCCGAGTCGACGACTCCCACCTTGTTGGCGGGAGCAAGCCCTCTTTTGGAGGCAAGACCGCTTCTCGCGTATATAAGTCCCGCATATCCTTCGGGAATTTCCATTGCAAGCTTTGTGCCTACGAATACGGTGGAGTGCGGGCTTATATCCACGCCGCCCTCGACGCACGCATATAAATCCGCACCTGCGGCAAGCTCGCTGCCGCGCGTGGGCAGCTTGGCTTTAGGGTCGAGCTTTCTGACCTTTACACGCATCATTTTTTCTCCTTTTCGTAAAATTCTTCCGCAAGAACAACCTGCCCCGTCGCAAGCGATTTTTTTACGTCGATTATCCTTTGATTGGAGCTGCCGCGAAAACGCAGCTTGAGGTCTTTTTTCTCCTCCACAAATTCTCCGTCCACAAGGACGTCGATATTTGAAAGCATTCTCATCGGCTCGTCCCATTTGACCGCCATGTTTTCCAGTATATCACGGTCGAAAAGATAACCCGTATAGCACCAGACGGTTTTGGAGGGAAACCTTCTTTTGAACTCCTCCAGCAAACCCGCCAGCTCGGACTGGTTGGGGCGCTCGAAAGGCTCTCCGCCCAGCAGCGACAGCCCCGAAATGTAGTCGGGCAGGCACGCGGCGAAAATTTCTTCGGCAACCTCCCGCGAAAAAGGCTGTCCGTAGTCGAAATCCCACGTCTCGGAATTGAAGCAGCCCTTGCAGTGGTGGGTGCAGCCGCTGACAAACAGCGACACTCGCACCCCCACTCCGTTGGCAATGTCGGTTTTTTTGATTGTTGCGTAATTCATAAGCGTTCAGATGTGCAGCACTCTCGCCTTGATTTCCTTGGTTTTGCCAAGATTCCAGAAATTTTCGCCGAGATAACCGCAGGTACGGCGGGTGACGTTCATTTTGGAATGGTCCTTGTTGTGGCATACGGGACACTCCCATTGATTGTCGTCGTTGATTATTATTTCCCCGTCATAGCCGCACACGTGACAATAGTCCGACTTGGTGTTGAATTCGGCGTAAAGAATATTGTCGTAAATGAACTTCACTATATCTTCGAGAGCCTTGAGATTGTGGCGCATGTTGGGGATTTCCACATAGCTTATCATGCCGCCGGAGGAAATAGGCTGAAATTGACTTTCAAATTTGAATTTGGCAAAGGCGTCTATCTTTTCTCTGACGTCGACATGATAGGAGTTGGTGTAATAACCCTTGTCCGTCACGTCCTCTATTTCGCCGAAGCGCGCTCTGTCAATCCTTGCGAAGCGATAACACAACGACTCTGCGGGCGTGCCGTAAAGCGCAAAGCCCAGCCCCGTCTCCTTCTTCCACCTGTCGGTGGTTTCGCGCATGTGACGCATGACTCTGAGCGCAAACTCCTCGCCCTCGGGCTGGGTGTGGCTCACGCCCTTCATAAGCTTGGTCACCTCGTAAAGCCCTATATACCCAAGCGAAATGGTGGAATATCCGCCGTAAAGCAGCTTGTCTATCGTTTCGCCCTTGTCGAGGCGGGCAATGGCGCCGTATTGCCAATGAATGGGGCTTACGTCGCTCTTTATGCCCTTAAGCGCGTTGTGGCGCACCATGAGCGCCTCGAAGCAAAGCTGAAGCCTCTCGTCGAACAGCTTCCAGAACGCGTCCTCGTCCTTGTTGGCGAGTATGCCTATCTGCGGCAGGTTTATGCTGACGACGCCCTGATTGAAGCGCCCCTCGAACTTGTAGCTGCCGTTTTCGTCCTTCCAAGGAGAGAGGAAGCTTCTGCACCCCATGCAGGAAAATACGTTGCCCTGATAAGTTTCGCGCATCTGCTTGGCGGAAATGTAGTCGGGATAAAGACGCTTCGAGGAGCACTCCACCGCAAGCTTTGTGATATAGTCGTATTTGCCGCCCTTGAGACAGTTGTGCTCGTCCAACACGTAAATAAGCTTGGGAAAAGCCGGCGTGACGAAAACGCCCTTTTCGTTTTTGATGCCTTCGAGACGCTGACGAAGAATTTCCTCCACTATCATGGCGTTTTCTTCCAGATATTCGTCGTCCTTGTCCAGATTGAGGAAAAGGGTGACAAACGGCGACTGGCCGTTGGTCGTCATCAGGGTGTTTATCTGATACTGAATTGTCTGAACACCGCTCTTGAGCTCCTCCTTGAGGCGGACGTCGATTAGCTTGTTTAAGGTTTCGTCGTCGAGATGTCCGCCCGCTATGCCGGAAATCTGACGGGTAATCTTTTCGCGGCTGCGTCTTAAATATTTGCCCAGATGTCTCACGTCCACCGACTGACCGCCGTACTGGCTGCTGGCAACCGCCGCGATAATCTGCGTAACGATGGTGCACGCGACCTGAAAGCTTTTTGGACTCTCTATCAGCTTGCCGTTCATCACCGTTCCGTTGTCAAGCATATCCCCAATGTTGACAAGGCAGCAGTTGAAAATGGGCTGCAAAAAATAGTCCGCGTCGTGAAAGTGCAGCACGCCGTCCTCGTGCGCCTTTGAAATTTTTTCGGGCAGAAGTATCCTTTTGGTCAAATCCTTTGACACCTCTCCGGCAATCAGGTCGCGCTGAGTGGATGCAACGACGGCGTTCTTGTTGCTGTTTTCCTCCATAACGTCCTTGTTGCTGTTTTTGATAAGTCCGAGGATGGACTCGTCCGTCGTGTTGGCTTTTCTTATCAGCGCGCGGGTATAACGATAAATTATATACTTTTTTGCAAGCTCGAACTTGCCGAGTTCAACGAGCTTCTTTTCGATTATGTCCTGAACATCCTCGACCTGCATTTTGCTTTTGTTGAGCCCCTCGATGTACGATATAATACCCGATATCTGATCCTTGCTTACTCTCTGCGAGGGCTTGACTTCGACATTGGCTTTGCCTATGGCTTTTTCAATTTTGCTTCTGTCGTATTCGACAACCCTGCCGTCTCTTTTGATAATCTTCATATCCTGAAATCTCCGTCTATTTATTTATGCCGTTATTATATTTATAAATTAAAAAACACAAAATGTTGTGTCAAGGAGTGCCTATATACTACAACATATTGTGCCGGAAATGTCAACGGTTTTCAGCCAAATTTTTTTTAAAAATTTTTTTCTATAGCAGATATAAAAAAAAGATATATACCTGTTTTTTATACGGAAATAAACTCCGCGTATGTTCCGAAAAAGTTATACTATCTTTCCGACGGCAAGTCAAGAGACTTGAAAAATTTACACAAAGTTTAAAACAAAAGAGACCTAAAAAGCCTGAATTTTTTCGGGAAAACAAAAAAATCGCTTTAAATGCTTGACTTGCACTTAACTTCAGTATACGATATTTTTATGAATTTAGACGAAATACGCAAGGTGCTGCCCGAAGCAGACGAATATAGATTGTTGAGAAATTATCGGCTTGGAGAAAACGTCTCTCTTTTGTCCAAGGTAATTGCCGTAAATTTTTTCGAAAATATTTACAGGCATCCGACGTTTAAAAAATACGATTTCATTTCTCAGCTGAACACGCTGGAAAAACGCATTATGCTCAATCTCGGCTCGTCCGCAGAGCCCATGAGCATAAAAACGCTCGCCATGCACATCGGCGCCAAGCAAAAAAGCATGCACTATCCGCTGAAGTGCCTTCAGGCGAAAAATTTGGTGCAGCTGCACGGCGGAGAGTACGACAAAAGAGAAACTCTGGTCAGCCTTACGCCCGAAGCGCGCAAAATGAACAACGATTACGACGCCGCGTCCATCATTGCGGAGTTCGACGTATTCAGCGGCATTTCGGACGAGCACATAGACGAGATAAACAACTGCTTGAAGCAGGCGCGCTCGCTGCTGGAAAAATACTTTCCGCTTCCCGACGACGAATAATTTTTCAATACAAAAAAACGCGGTAAAGCCGCGTTTTTTCACTCTTAGTCAAGTCTTTTTATCTTTTTCGTAAATCAAAATTCTATCCCCTTGCGCGCGGGCTGTCCGTGCTCGAAAGGGTGCTTTTCCGCCTTGATATAAGATATATAATCGGCCCTGTCCTCAACCGCACGGGGAACCGAGTGTCCTGTGAGAACAACCTCAAGCTTTTCCGGCTTGCGATCGAGAAAATCAAGCAGACTTTTTTCGGGCAGCGCCTCAATGTTGACCGCGTCCAGAACTTCGTCCAGAATCAGAACGTCTATTTCTCCGCTCTCCGCCTTTTTCACCGCAGAGTCAAACAGCTGCGCCGCATAACGGCGATAATCCGACTTTTGCCTTTCGCTCATATTGAACCAGAAAGGCAAAGAGCACGGAGCGTCGCCCAACGAAAAATTTTCGATTTTTCTCAAAGTTACAAGCTCGCAGCTGTCGTTTGCTTTGAGAAACTGAACGATATGAACCTTCATGTTGTTGCCGCAGGCTCTGACTCCCAAGCCTATGGCGGCTGTGGTTTTGCCCTTTCCGTCGCCGTAATAAATTTGTACCAAACCCTTTTGCATATTTTTATTTTAACACACAGGACAATGCCTGTCAAACATGCGCCGTCAGCAGGCGAAATAAACGTCAAATTGAACGAAAACTGTCGCCGCCGCTTAAAGCAATCCCCCGTCCTGCAAAGGACGGGGGATGTTTCCCGCACAAAAAGGCTTATTCCCAAAGTCAGGTTATGTCGATGATATAGGCGTCGTCCACATCCAGAAAGCTGTCTATGGGCATCATGACGTTGCCTGCATAACCGGAGTTGACAAGATAAAATTCTTTGCGGACAGAGTAGTCGTAAGTAAACAGCCTATGTCCGTAAACAAGCACTATGTGCTTCACGTTGTCCTCCGTCGCATAGGTATATGTGTCGCGGTTTGCTATCTCTTCATGATCCGCGACGAATTTGAAGCCGTCGAGAAACATGACGACGGGCTTTTGCGCCGCAAACGCGAAAATGCACTGCGTGAGATCGGCCTTGCCTTTGGACATGACGGAAGTAAACGTCACGGAATGCCCTCTGCTCTCTACGAAATCCTCCAGTCCGTTTTTGAAGTTTCTGACGGTAACGCCGGTGGACGTCATTTTCATAAGAGTTTTAAGCTCCTCGTATTCGCTATAAAATGACATATAAGAATTTGTTATAGGATGTATATTGCTGTCGTAAACTTCGCCGTCCAGGAGATTCGGATAAACATAGTCGTAAAAGCCCAACGCCGTAAGCCCCGCTCTCGGTCCGCACTCAACCATAAAATCATATATACCGAAAGCCGGAACCTCTCTGTTGGTTTTGTTGTCCCAGATGTCCTTCATGTTCCAGTTGACAACCTCCTGCTGATAAGTAGCGGCAAAGACGCTTGCGGCGTTTCCCAAGAAAAGCGACAGAATAGCAGCCGTCATCAAAACCGCGAGGAAAAAAGTGAAAAACAGTTTTTTTGATTTCATATAAGAAATCCTCCTTTGAATTTGTCAATAAATAAACATTTCAAAGCAGGATTTCGTGCGCAAAAAGCCGACAATTTTTTGTCGGCTCAGTCAACTTGTTTTATTATTGCGTTTATAATGTTGTTGGTCAATCTTAAAGAATTGCTCTGTAAAAGCAATCTGATTCCGTTGTACTCGACAATATAAGAAATTTCCTTAAAACTGGCTTTCTCATAAATTATATATCCGTTTATTTCATACGTTTCTATTTCTTTATTTCCGAAATCCAATTTAAACTCGTCTGAATTTCGAGCAAAAATATTTACATAAATATCGTCGTTTATGAACTTCAACACCACGCCCGCTATTTCCCAGTCGTTGTTTATCGCAAGCGAATAAGCTTCCGTTTCGGCAAAGCTTTCCAGCAAGTCGTAAGGCAAAGCGAAGCAGTCGGGCACCAGGCTCTTTGCGGTCGTTTCGTCCGTATCCCGATAAATCACGCCGTTGTAGCCCAACTCCACCGCGCAAAATGTTCCCGTACCCGTGCCGACTATCAACAGCATCAGACACACCGCTATCAGCGCGTATCTGAAACGGGCGTTGACCGACCGCGCCTTAAGCGCCCTCTCCTTCCGTCCCGCCGCAAGCATTCTGTCCTTTTCCGCTTGACCGTCAATGGCGGACAATTTCAAAAAATTTTCTTTTTTAAGACGAATCAATTTTCTTTCTACGAAATCGGTTGCGTCAGACGGACGCCCATTGCTCTTTTTCATACTCAAATCCCCTTTTCAAGTAAAAAATTACACCGTAATGATACGTCGTCCGAATAAAACAGACATTAAATCAAACATAAATCGTACTGTATTATCAATAAATTTGTTTTTTTGTACAAATTCGGCAATTTTCGTCAATTGTTGTTCCCATGCTTTTACGGAATTAACCGCCGAAAAGCCACGCTGTTCGTCACTTAACAAAAAAACAGAGCTACTCCAGACTTCCGCGAAGTCGTTCTACGATTTTTTTCATTTTGCGCTTCAAGACGCTTTCCGACGTGCCGTATATGCCTGCCAGCGTTTTGAACGTAAGGTCAGCCTCGTATTTGAGCGCAAACAGCTCTCTTTCCTCATTGTCCAAACGCGAAAGAAAGCGCTTAACATCCAGCTCCTCCGCCGAAAGCAGCGAACGCTCACCCGTTTTCAAAAGCCGCGTGTCTGTCGCCACCTCGAATCTGCTCTTGTTGAGATAATTTATCGAAAGATTGCGCGCAACGGTAAATATCCAGCCGAAGCAGTTGGAAAAATTTTTTACGGGACGGCTGTATAAGCACACAAAAGTGTTGTGCACTATGTCGTCGGCTGCGTCCGGATTGCTTACGTATTGATTGACGAATTTTAAAAGCGGAAGCTTGAGCAACAGATAAAGTCTCTCGAAAGCGTCGTCATCTCCCTGCTTGACCTGCCTGACAAGCAAGTTGACCTCTTTTTTGTCGATATTCATAAAAACGTCGGGCGCTGCCCTGAAAAAAAACAATAAAATTAAAGCTTAAAAGAAATAAAAATCAATAATCTTTCGATTATCTCTGCAATAATAACATATTTCCGCGCTAAAGGCAAGTATATTTGTGAAATACTTTAAATTTGAACAAAAATCAAATCACATCGAGTCGTTTTTTGTATTGTTCGTCTAAACAATCGGCAGCTTTTATTGACAATTTCAAAAAATAATTGTAAAATGTAAAAGATTATTGTCATTTCGGCAAACAGACAGAGGCAAAGGTGCAAATTTTGGAAAGCGAAACTTTAAACAAAGAAATAGGCAAATTGCTTTGCAAAATAAAATCCGGCGACAACGACGCTTTTTGCAGCTTTGTCGACCTCACGAAAAAACAGCTGGCATTGAGCGCGCTGGCTTATCTCAAAAGCGCGGGCGACATAGAAGACGCGCTTCAGGACACATATATCGCCGTGCTTACGCACATAGACAGCTATGTCTCAAACGAAAATCCGATGGGCTGGGTATATAGAATTTTCAAAAACAAATGCCTGTCGATTTTGCGCAGCAGGCGAGGCGACCTTCCGCTGGATTTTGCCGTCGATATCGGTGCGGCGTTTTCCTTTGAGGATACGGACAGCATGATGCTTGTCAGGGTTCTCATGGAAACGCTTTCCAAAAAAGAAAAAACCGTCGTGTCCATGAGACTGTGGCTTGACATGACCTTCAAGGAAATTGCTTCGGCAGCGCATTTGTCCAAAGCCGCCGCATTCCGAATTTACAAACGCGCAATAAAAAAGCTGGAGGAAAAATGTTCCTCCCAAAGCAGCCTTTGCGCGGCAACAAAAACGCTTAACTACGGAGGGGAAAAACCGTGAAAGAAAAATTTCAAGCATGCTCCGAAACGGAGAAAAGCCTGTCCGCGCTGCCGAAAAGCGTTCAGCCCTTTCCCGACAAGGACTTTGCCCAAGCGGCTCTGTCCCGCAGACAAACTGCAATCGGCAGAAAAAACGCTTTTTCATTGCGCGGCAGACGTCGTCTGTGCGCGGCGCTTTCAGTTGCAATCTGCCTGCTGGTCGCGGCGGCGGCTATGGTTTCCGTTCAGCTTATCAAGCGGTCTGACCGCTACAACGGCATAGACGGCTACGAGTCGCAGCTTCTGACCGATTTCGGCTTCGGCGACTACAACAGGCAAAACGGCACCGATTTTCCCGCGCTGCCCGACTCGGACGACGGGACAACCTGCTTCAGGATTACGATATTCAAAAAATCGAAAAAAGCCGTGTTTCTCACTCAAACCTCGACAATAAAAGGCGCGACTGTGGAGCTTTCGGCGGCGTTGGAGAAATGTGAGCACTCGGAAGCATACGACGCTTTCTTTGCCGACGGCTGCGGCACGACGGAAATAAACGGCGTCGCCGCCGAGCTGGCTTCTACGGAAAAAAACATGTCGTTGACGGCGGCACGCTTCGTCGTCGACGAAAACCGCTTTTTTCTGATAGTGAGAAAGGGCGACAGCCTGGATCTGCTCTTGTCGCTGCTCGAAGAAATAATTTAAACGGAGCCTTCGGCTCCGTTTTTCAATTTGCGCGATTCAAATTCGTTTGAGAAAAGCAGTCGCCTTTCTCACGGTTGCAAGCAGCTCCGCACGCTCCGTGTCGTTGAGCCTGCCTCTCACCTTGTCGCGCATATTTTTCACGAATACGCTGCCCTCCTCTTTTATCAGCGTGCGCCCCTTGTCCGTAAGCTCTACGAAAACCTGCTTGCGGTTGCCCTCCTGCTGAAATCTCCTCGCAAGCCCCTGCTCCACGAGATAATCCACCAGCTTTGTCATATTGCCTCTGTCGTAGTTTACGTTGTCGGCAAGAGCCGACATGCTTTGCGCTCCGCTGCGCGCCAGCAAAAACAAGGTGTTGCGCTGCGACGAGCCGCCCAGCTTGTAACGGTCGAGAGGCTTGACTCGCGCGTTGTCCTTTTCGAAAACCAGTCTCGAGTTGTAATTCTCTATAAATTCCGAAAACGCGTTTCCCAAACGGTCGAAATATGCATCGCTGTCCGTATCGGCAAGCGCCATTTTTTCCAATTCCTCAATATCGGCTTCATTAACCATTTTTTTCCACTCCGATAGCATTTGATTTGTGTTAAAATATTTATCTATTCTAAGTATACAAAAAATATGTGATAAAATCAACTGTTTTTTATTGACATAATCCGACAAAGGTGTTAAAATCGGTACAATGATTGTATTTTACAATCATAATTTCATTTCGGAGGAAAAAAGTATTATGAAACAAAAATCACTCAAGCTTGCGACGTTGATTATAGCGCTGCTTGCGCTTACTTGTTTGGCTGTTGCCTGCGGGAGCGTCACCCACAAAGTGACTTTTGACGCCGACGGCGGCTCGGCTGTAGCGGATGTTTCCGTCGCGGACGGAGTCTCTATGGGCAACGCGCCGCACTCGGTAAAGGACGGCTACGAGCTGAAAGGCTGGTCAAACGACGACGGCAAAACTCTTTACGACTTTTCCGCGCCCGTCACCGCTCCCCTTTCGCTTAAAGCCGTGTGGGAAAAAACAGCGGACATGACGGCGGAAACGGTGACGGTTACGTTCAAGGACAACGACACCGTCGTGGCGCAGGTCACGATTGAAAAGGGCGGCAAGGTTTATGCCCCCGATTTGTCCAGAGAAGGCTTTGAACTGACTTGGAAAAACAACGGGCAGTCCTTTGACTTCGACACGGCCGTCAACGCCGACATCACTCTTTTGGCGGAGTTTGCCCCCCGCATGCTCACCGTCACCGTGATTGACGCGGACGGACTCAAGCTGGACGACGTGGACGTGGCATACGGTCAGGCTGCCGACCTCTCCGCGCTCGAGCCCGTGCACTGGGCTTATCCCGAAATTTTTACATTTTCTGGTTGGGACAAGCCGATAGACTGCATAAAGGAGGACACGACCGTCAAGGCGGTTTATTCCTACAAGGCTCTGCCCGACGAGCTTTTTTACTTCAACCCTTTGAAGGACGGAACTTACGAAATAGCGTTAAAGCGCACGCTGGATTTCCGCAGCATGCAGCTTGACGGGGCTTGGGGCGTGCCCGAAACCTTTAACAACAAGCCCGTGTCAAAAATCGCGTCTTACGGCTTGTCGTCGCTTTACAAGGGCTTTAAAAACATTGACCTTCTGTACATACCCGAAAGCGTAAAAATCGCGGACGCCTACGCATTCGACGGGCTGGATATCCCCCGCGTTGACTTTGCCGGACTGGAACAGGTCTGGGCTATGGCGTTTTTCAACTGCTCGTTTGAGCTCAATCTCCCCGCCGCCTTAAACGAAATCGAGCCTTATGCCTTTTTAAACTTCGGGCTGATAAACGGTCTCAAAGTAAACAACAAAAATCAGATAAACCTTGACAGTGATTGCGAAAGCTTCGTCTCGGTCAACGGCGATATTTATTCCGCCGATGGACAGGAGCTGGTTTACATAGATTACGTTTACCGCGCGGAAGAAAACTCCGAGCTGATTGTTCCCGACACGGTAAGGACGGTGTATCCCGCGCTGCTCTTTCAGGGATGGGGAGTGTCGTCCATCGTTTTCGACGGAGATATAGATACGTTGGGCGCAGGTCTGTTTTACAACGCAAACGCTCTTCGTTCAGTGACATTCAACGGCTCCGTTTTGCGCATAGAGGGCGCGGAAGCCGTTTACGACGTCAAGGGTGCGATAAGCCGCGACCATGCCTCCCAACTGAGAAAGGGCGCTTTTCAACAATGTTACGGACTCGCTTCGTCAGAAGACTTCGCTCTGCCTCGGGGACTGAAATATATAGGCGATTTTGCATTTTTCTACACCGAATTAAAGGAAGTCAGGCTGAACGGCATTGAATATATCGGCGAAGGCGCTTTTCATTGCGACAATTATAGAAAGTTCGGCACAATAATAGTGACAAACAGCAACAAATATTACAGCTACGAGAACCGCGCCTTGATCGAAGTGGGCACGGGCCCGGTTTACGACGGAGAAGCCGGCGACACGTTTGTCCTCTACGCTCCCTTTGTTGCGGGCTTCGACCCGGCAAACGCCGAGCAATATCAGACCGAAACATACGCCATCCCGCAAGGCGTCACGAGGCTTGCTCCTTTCGCCTTCAAAGGCGTTTACGATATAAAAAATCTTGTCGTTCCGGAAGGCGTAACCGCGCTTCCGGCGGGCTTTGTCGTATCAGACACGGTGTTCATGATTTATATTTCCGAAACTCAAACTTTTGAAAAATATGAAATCGGAATCAATCAAATAAGCCTGCCCTCCACACTCAAGGAAATCAACTCCGAGTTGAATTGGAGCGAATTGGGAAACCAATTTTACCCCGCAATGACCTTTGGAAGCAGCTTTGACGGAATTGTTTACCCCAACGGCTGCAATTTGAAAAAAATGGAATATTATTCCATACACACTCTGCAAACAGAAGTCGTATTGCCCGCCTCAGTCACGGAATACGAAGCGACCGGCTGGGGCAATATGTATCTTGAAAACATCACCGTCGAAGAAGGCAACAGCCGTTACGTTTCTTTCGGCGGCTGGCTGTACGAAAAGCTGGGAGGCAACGAACTTAAGCTGGTGCATATACCGAGAGCGTCTGCAAACGCGGACGGAGAGTTGATTTTCCCCGACACGGGGGAATACGTGCTGACGGAAATCGCCTCCCGTGCCGCATATGGTATCACACAAAATTATTCTCAAGACGGGCAAACAATACACAACGGGATTACAAGCATCGTTTTTCCCGACACGGTGCGCGTGATTGACGACTTTGCATTTGAAAGCTGCAACGGAATAAAAAGCTTGGTTTTTCCCGAAAAACTGGAATATATCGGCGACTACGCTTTCATGCCCTCTTATGTCATTGAATCGATAACCTTTAAAGGCGTGCTTCCTCCCAAAATGGGGCAAGATATTTTCATCGCCCCTATGCGAGAGCCGCTCACAAATGCCACTATTCATATCCCCAACGGAACATACGCCTGCTGGTCGGAATTTTTCGCGGAATATGCCGAGCTTTACGGAATCAACTATTTAAAAGCTTTGGAAACGCCGCAGACCTTCACCTACAAATTCACAAGCAACGGCGGCACGGTTGTTGAAGACGTAAACAGCTACGACCTATGGAGCCTCCCCTACACCGAGTGGGAGGGCGAGGGCAAAAGGTATTTTCAGGGCTGGTTTGCCAAGGACGGCAGCAACGACGGCGATTGGGGCGAGAGAATTGTCGGCGCGCCCTATGTAGGAAAAGCCGACAGTAAGGGCGTGATAAACCTCTATGCACGATTCGAGGACACAAGATACGAGGACGGCTCCGACGTGCCCTTTGCTTTCGTCCTTTCCGAAACGACAAGAAAGCTGACCTTAAACGCCTGGACAAGAACATTCTTCGAGTTTACGCCGGACAGAGACGGACTTTTCCTGATGCAGATGAATTTCGACCACGTCGCGTACTCCGATTCGGGCTTTGCAACCTTCGACGCGGCGACAAACACTTTAACCCGTTTCTATCCTTCTTATGTCCGCGACGAAAATCGGAACATGCTGTATTACGGCTTTAAATGCCTGGCAGGTCAGACTTATTTCATCTATTATGACTTCATGGATCAGAACGTCTACACGGGCGAATACGGCGTGCCGCAGGAGCAATTCGAGTTCTCCGTCGCGTGGCAGGGAGAGATACCCGAGCAAAACGCCTGAAAGTCAACCTCAAAAAATTGCTTAAAGAGGAGCATTTAAGCTCCTCTTTTTTAAGTTTAACTACTGCCCGAAGCGCAGACGGCTTAAGACCCTTGCCTATCGGGAACTAAAACAAGCGCAAAACATCGTATGTTCAACGCAGATGAATTTCGCACATAAAAGTTGTAATAAGCATTCTCCCATTAACAGCGTTTTTTAAGCGTTTCAAATCAGACAAGCAGTCGCCGCGCAAACAAAAAATAGGAAAATTCGCAAAGCAAAGGGGCGCGTTTCGCGCCCCCTTTAGACATAAAATCAAATTATTTCCACGCTTACCGTAAAGGTGAAGGGCAGCATATCGTCCGGCAGACCGATTTCCAGCGTTCCGTAATATGTTTGTCCCTTGACGACGGTTCTGTCGTTTCTGCTGACGATAAATTCGTAATCCATGCTCGGGTCGGAGAAAAGCATGACCCAGATTCTGTATTCTGCGCCCGCCTCCTCAAGCTCTGCGGAAATCAAAGGCACGTCGTTGGCGTCCGCTCTCAATTTTCCCGATTCAGCCGCAGTAAAGCGGAAGAAATAATAACCGGACTCCGTCACCGTGATTGTTTTAGACTCGGAAAAATCCCAGCCCGTGTCCACGCTCATGCCGTCCTGCTTGCGCTCGGTTTCCCAGCGGGCGAAAAGCGTAACCTCGCTTCCCGTGCCCTCGTACCAATAAGGGAAGGTCACCTCGTCGCCCCAGCTGCTGCCTGCAACCGTGCCGTCGGCAAGATACCAGCCCCAGAAGTAATATCCGTCGCGGTTGGGAACCGGTCTTGTCAGCGCAGCAAAGCTATTGACCGATTGAATCGGAGAGCCGCCTTTGGAATCGAAAACATAATTATACTTTGTCTGAAGACTGTCGTCGAGAGCGGCTGCGATTTCGGGCGCCATAGCATACAGTGCGTTGAAATAAGCCTTGAAACGTCCGTCGGGTACGGCAATCGTCACGTTGCTGTAAAAAACCGGCTCGACCCACTCGTCGGGGTTTTCGCTCTGCGGCTGCATTTTGAACCACTCGTTGTCGTAATCGTCAAGCACTTCAGGCATATCCGCGCTCAAAAACTCAATCTTTTCCAGACTGTGGTTGTAGCCGAGCGCCGCGGCGCCCATAGACTCCAAGGAAGCGGGAAGCGTTATGGTCTTAAGCTTTGCCATCCTCAAAAAAGCGCTGTACCCCAATGACACGCATGCACTGTCTTCGGCAAAGGTTACGTTTTCCAGATGCCGCTGGTTTAAGAATGCGCCATCCGACACAATCACAACGCTTGCGGGCACGGTATAAGCAGCCCCCTGCTTCGCCGCAGGATAAATTTTAAGCGTCTCTTTGTTTTTGTCGAACAGCACGCCGTCCACGGAAGAAAACGCAGGATGTCCTTCGGCGACGTTTATTGCCTCGAGATTGCTGCAATAATTGAAGCAATAATCTCCGATTTCCATATTTGCGCTTATTTCAAAGCTCGTCAGTCCCGTACCCGAAAACATTCCGATGCCGACAAAGGTCAGCCCGCCGTAGTTTTCCAGAACTGTCAGGTTCTCACAGCCCACTATCGCCGGCGCATCGCCCCAAATTTGCACTCTTGCCCAAACCGGCATCCCCTCCCACTCGGGCAGTCCGTCGGAGAGCAGCTCCGCTATATTGGTCAAGGTAAGCGTTTCTACAGCCGAATAAGAAAAGCAGCCTGCGGGCAGGGTCGTCACAGCGCTGCCGCCGAAGTCAACCCATGCGACGTCGGAACCAGCAAAAGCAAAAGGCGCAAGCGCGGAAACAGTCGAAGGCACCGTATATTTTTCTACGCCCTTTGCCGCAAACTTGATCAGCTTGTCTCCGCCGTCTTCGGCGCAGCCTTTGGCTATCAGAGCCTTGTCAACGTCGAACCAATCGTTGCCGCCCGCGCCGCGCATGGTCATAACGGGCGTTATCATATCGCTCAAAAAGTCATCGGCGACTTTTTCCAGCGTTTCGGGAAAGCTTATGGAGGTCAAAGCTCTGCAGTTGCAAAAAACTGCGGGACCGATGTATTTCAAGCCGTCGGGCAAGGATATGCTTGTTATGCCGCTGCCCTCAAACGCGCCGTAATACATAATCTGCTCTCTTTCCAGGTCGGTGAGCCAGGTGTAGTAATTATCCTCGAAAACATCGAGAAATCCGAATATGTACTCGATTTCGCCCTTCAATGAAACGGTTTGCAGGGCGGGTGTGTTGTAAAAGGTTCCGACGCCCAAAAATTCCAGGTCGCCGTTGATTGTTATGCTTTGCAGCAGGTTGTCGTCGCAGAACAGCCCCGAATGCAGATAGGTTATTTCATCGCCTATGACGACGTTTGCTCCCAGCTTGGAAAAGTTTGCCCAATAGAGTCTGTCTCCGTCAAGGTTGCTCAGCCATTTGCCGTCATCCTTCATCTTGAAGTGCTCGCTGCCCTCGGCAACCTCAAGATTGCCTGCGCCCAGCTCGTAGCAGCGATAAAAGGTGTTTTCTCCGAAATAATTCAACGAGGCGGGCAAAGTGACGTTTTTCAAAACGTAGGCGCTTGCTATGGAAACAGTTTCAAGCCGTTCCAGCCCCTCCTCGATTTCCAGCGTTTCCATGCTGCGGCACTGATATATGCCTATGGGACGGATAACTCTGTAAGTCGAAGGTATGTGCAGTTTCGTAAAGGATTGATACAGAATCGCTTCATAGCCTATTTCCGTCACGGGCAGCCCGTTGAAGTATGCGGGCAATGCCACTTCTGCGGGGAGTCTGCCCGCAACGCCGGTCAAAGCGTAGCTCTTTTTGTCCTCCGCCAGCTCGAAATCGAAAAGCGAAGCGTCCGTTTCGAGATATCTGTAAACGGCGTTTATCGTCATATCCTCCGTGACGCCGCGCATGTCGTCCTCGTGCACGTCCCAGCCCGACAACTCGTAGCAAGTATAGGTGTGGGGCGCAACCGCCGGCGCAAGCACGTCGCTGCCGTAAGGAAGCGTTCTGACGTCAAAGGCATAGCCCGTGTCGTCCAAAAACTCCACCGTCACGGTAGCAGTTTCCCAGCGCGCGGAAAAGACGACGTCCTTCAAAGCCGATTCGGACACATTGTAAACCGAGCCTGCGGCAAAAAGACCGCTGCCGTCGCTCCAGCCCAAAAATCTGTAGCCTATGCGCGTCGGAGCCTGTGCCAAAGAAATGTTTCCGTCTTTAGTAAATTCAACCGACTGCGGATTGACGCAATCGGGATAATTGAGGTCGTAGGAAGCTCTGTAAACGGAGCTTTCAAACCTTGCCCAAAGGGTCAGGTCGGAACTTACCGCGCTGTCAAAGTCGAATTTGTCACCCGTCTTCTGCTCGTTGTCGTACCATCCCTCGATATACACTCCCTCGGCGCAATCCACTGCCGGCGGGCAAACCTTGTCTCCTTTTTTCACTTCAACGACAAAGCTTTCGTTTTCTCCCGCATTGAAGGTAACGCTGCTGGTGCTGCCGCACGCGGCAAAGCACGCCAAAACAAGCGCAATGCTCAACAGGCACAACAACACTTTGCTTAGATTTTTCATGCTCTTTTCCTCCATAAAAATGATAAATTTTTTTGCAAATATTTAAAGTTTTTGGTCGACATGCTTGGTTGTTATTATATTTGCAAATTAAAATTATCATACAAACAAATCTTTGTCAAGTGTTTTTACGCTGTTTTGTCGTGAAAATTTCTTTTTATTATTCAATTACATTAGCAATTTAACCCAATTCAACTCTTTTTTGTCTTGTCACCGTCAAAAAACTTATTTTGTGACGGAGCGTCAAATCCGGTTTCCCTCTGTTTTTTCATGCGCTCCTCTCCTTTGTCATAGCAAAGCAGGTAGTCCGTGCTTTCGTCAAACAGCCTCGCAATCCTGCATAAGTCGGTAAGCGACGGCTCGGCGCGGTTGGTTTCCCAGCTTGCAACCGACGCGCGCGTTATCTGCAAACGGTCGGCCAACTCCTTTTGTGTCCACTCGTTTTCCTTTCTCAGCTCCTTGAGCTTGTCCGCAAATTTTCTCATACAGATATTATGTGTAGAAGCTACACGAAAAAAATACGGTGTGCATAAATTACACATCGAATTTTCCTGCAAAATCGCTTTGCTACTGCACGTTTTGTGGCATTTTTCGCATATAAACCCCTTAAAATCGCGTCGAAACGGCTGTTGCGGCGCAAAAAAACGGCAACCGAGAAAGATTTGAACAAAAAAAAGACCGCTTTACGGTATATTTTCATAGAAATTAAAAGCAGGAACGATATAAAATTGCTCTTGCTTTTTTATTTTTCTTTGATATAATAATGAAAAACTGTAATTTAACGGAGGTAATTGTTATGGTTGAATTTAGGTCTAAATTAGACAGCTCTAAAAGCCGTGCGCTCAATAACAATATGTTCAAAAAACTGTTGTGGCTGTATGCTCTTTGTACGGTTTTGCTTATTATACTCGGTGTTGTAATTATCGTGTTTCGAGAGGACGATTCAGACTTCGCGGCAGGCATAGGACTTATCGTGCTCGGCGTGCTGATTACTCCGCTCTGTTATCTGCTCACACGCTTTATGCAAAAACGCATCGATAAGTCGGCGACATATATAAGCGACCATACGGAGGAAATATATATTTTCGACGAGCAATATATAACGCTCACGCAGACGATGGGCGACGTTTTTACGTCCACGCTTAAAGCAAGGTATTCATATATCTATAAAGCGCGGGAGGACAAAAACTACTTCTATCTTTACATTTCCAAAATGCAAAGCCACGTCATAGACAAATCGTCGATAACGCAAGGCACTCTGGAAGAAGCAACTGCGCTGTTAAAAACAAATCTCGGCTACAAGTTCAACAATAAATAAAAATAAAGGTAAGATGATATGAAAGAAATCAAAATCGAAAAATGCCCGTTTTGCGGCGGCGAAGAAATGATCGAAACCGGAATTTACAGTTATGGCAAATCGTATCTTTCACAAAACGGCAGACCGTTTTGTACGGCTTCGCTTTACGCAACGGTATGCCGCGACTGCGGAAGCGTTGTGCGTACCTATTGCAAAAACCCCGAAAAGTTATTCCCCAAAAAAGAACGCAGAGAATAATATAAGTTTTAATTTTTCGCTCTATCCCAATGAAAGCATAGCCCGCTAACTTCGCTTGCGAAGCTAGCGGGCTATTTGCTTATCCAAAAGATATTTTCCCTATGACACCGCCGCTTTCAGCGGTTCTTTTTTGAAATAATTGTCAGGCAAGCAGCTTTTCCAGACGGGCGCGGATTTCCTTGAGGAATGTTTCGCTGTTGACGGATTTGACCTTGACGCCCTCGTCCACGAGATTGACAAGGTCCTTTGTCATCACGCCGTCCTCCAGCGTCTGTATGCACGCCTTTTCCAGCTTTTCGCCGAACTCCACGAGCCTGGGCAGATTGTCCAGCTCGCCGCGCTTTTTGAAAGCGCCCGTCCACGCGAAAATGGTTGCCATAGGATTTGTGGAGGTTTCCTCTCCCTTGAGATATTTGTAATAGTGGCGAGTAACGGTGCCGTGCGCCGCCTCGTACTCGTATTTGCCGTCGGGGCTTACGAGAACGCTGGTCATCATCGCAAGCGAGCCGAAGGCGGTGCTCACCATGTCGCTCATAACGTCGCCGTCATAGTTTTTGCACGCCCAGATATATCCGCCCTCCGACCTGATAACGCGCGCGACCGCGTCGTCGATAAGGGTGTAGAAATACTCCAGCCCCATTTTTTCAAAGGTTTCTTTGTAATCGGCTTCGTAAATTTCCTCGAAAATCTGCTTGAACGCGCCGTCGTACTTTTTGCTTATCGTGTCCTTGGTTGAAAACCACAGATCCTGCTTGGTGTCTATGGCATATCTGAAGCAGCTGTGAGCAAAGGATTTGATAGACGTATCCTTGTTGTGCATCGCCTGGAAAACGCCGCCGCAATCCAGCTTCTGAACCTCGACCGATTCGGTTTTGCCCGACTGCCCCACAAAGGTGAGAGTTGCCGTTCCCGGCTCGGTCGTGCGCAGCTCGACTCCCTTGTAAACGTCGCCGTAAGCGTGACGCGCGATTGTTATCGGCTTTTTCCAGTTTTTGACAACCGGCTTGATTGTGCTTATGGTTATCGGAGCGCGGAAAACGGTGCCGTCCAGTACGGAACGGATAGTTCCGTTGGGGCTTTTCCACATTTCCTTGAGATTGTACTCGCTCATTCTCTGCTTGTTGGGGGTGATTGTGGCGCATTTGACAGCCACGCCGTATTTTTTGTTGGCGTTTGCGGCGTCCCAGGTGATCTGGTCGTTGGTGCGGTCGCGCTCGACAAGCCCCAAGTCGTAATACTCGGTTTTAAGCTCCACAAAGGGAAGAATAAGCTCGTCCTTAATCATTTTCCAGAGGATTCTGGTCATTTCGTCGCCGTCCATTTCAACCAGCGGCGTAGTCATCCTGATTTTTTCCATTTTTCGTTTCTCCTGATTTATATGTCTTTATTTGTTTTTTCTGTTGAGCGCGGCATAATAATTCATAAGGCAGCCCTCGGAAATAATCGTCTTTTCGTCGGCGGTCAGTCCCTTGACGTAAAGCGTGATGTCCTCCACTCCCTTTTGAGTTATCACCTTGGCGGGGATTTCTTCCTTGCCGTTTTGTATCGCGTCGCGTATGCCCTTGACAAACACGAAATCGCCCGGCTGATAATCGAATTTTGTTTCCTTATCGATTGTGAAAGGCACAATACCCCAGTTTATGCAGTTGGAGCGATAACGCTTGGTGGCGTATTCGTAGCAGATGTTTGCGTCGCCGCCTAAAACCTTCTGGCAGCTTGCAGCCTGCTCGCGCGCGCTGCCGTCGCCGGGACGGTTTGCAAACACGCAGCTGCCGAAGCTGGTCTTTTTGATTGCTTCGGACGGGTTGTCGTCCACCTTCGCAAGCGCGTCGAGGAGCTTTTGCTCGAATTTGCCTTCGCGGCGCGCGCGCTCGGTGTTTTGAATCGCCTTGCTTCTGCCGACGTACTCAGGCACTCTGCGGGACAGCGCAAACTCGGACAGCTTGAGCGGGTTGGAACGATAGCTGCTGGTTTCGCCGCTGGGAATAAGCTCGTCGGTGGTTGTGACGGGGTCGTGTATGACTGCCGCAAGCTCCACAAGCATATTTTCCTGCAAAGCGTTCATCTTGGGCCAATCGGTGATGTTGGGACCGAGTCTCAACTGCTCAGACTCCTGCGGCTTGCCGAAGCCGTTGTAAACGCGCTTTTCGTAAACGCTCTTGTCGAAGCTGTAGAGATAATCGTTTTTGCGATAATCTATTTCGCTCGCCGCCGTCAGAACGCCGCCGTTGCGCGCGGTTGCAGCAATGCTGCGGGCGTCCATGAGCGCAACCGAGCTTATCTGGTTCTGGTTGGGCTTGCTCCCCTCTCTGTTGGGGAAGTTTCTCGTGGTGTGTCTTATGGACAGACCGTTGTTGCCCGGCACGTCGCCCGCGCCGAAGCAGGGACCGCAGAAAGCGGTTTTCATGATTGCGCCGCACTCCAAAAGCTTGGACGCAACGCCGTTTTGCGTGACCGCGATGTTTATCGGCATGCTGGCGGGATAAACGCTCAGCGCGAAATAACCGTCGCCCGTGCTCTGACCGTCAAGAATATCAGCCGCTTCGCACAGGTTGTCGAACAGACCGCCCGCGCAGCCGGCGATGATACCCTGATCGACAAGCACCTTGCCGTCGCGGATTTTTTCGGTGAGATTGAACGCCACTTTGGAGCCGATTTGTTTTTTGGCGTCCTCCTCGACCGCTCTGAACAGCTCTTTGGCGTTTTTCTGCACCTCCTTGATTGTGAACGCGTTGGAGGGGTGGAAGGGCAGAGCAATCATGCACTCCTGCGTCGACAGGTCGATTTTTATCATGCTGTCGTAATACGCCACGTCGGCGGGCTTCAGCTCTTTGTAGTCTGCCGCCTTGCCGTGCTTGGCGTAATATTCCTTCACCTTGTCGTCCGTCACCCAGATGGAGGACAGGCAGGTGGTTTCCGTCGTCATTACGTCGATTCCGTTTCTGAAATCCACAGACAGGTTTTTGATGCCGGGTCCCACGAACTCAAGCACCTTGTTGTTGACAAAGCCGTTGGAAAACACCGCCTTGCAAAGCGAAATGGCAACGTCTTGAGGACCTACTCCGTGAGGAACCTCGCCCTCTACCCAGACAAGAACCACTTCGGGCATATTCACGTCGTATGTATTGTTAAGCAGCTGCTTGACCAGCTCGGGACCGCCCTCGCCGACACCCATTGTGCCCAGCGCGCCGTAACGCGTGTGGCTGTCGCTGCCCAAAATCATAGAGCCGCATTTGACCATAGCCTCGCGCGCATATTGATGTATTACAGCCTGATTTACGGGCACGTAAATTCCGCCGTATTTCTTCGCCGCCGAAAGACCGAAAATATGGTCGTCTTCGTTGATTGTGCCGCCCACCGCGCACAGACTGTTGTGGCAGTTGGTCATGGCATAAGGCAAAGGAAACTCTGTCAGTCCGCTTGCGCGCGCCGTCTGTATAATACCCACATAGGTTATGTCGTGGGACATGAGCGCGTCGAACTTTATGCGCAGCTTTTTGTCGTCTCCCTTGTTGTGCGCGGAAAGTATGGAATAAGCCATCGTACCCTTGCGCGCTTCTTCCGGAGCAGGCAAGCCTCTTCCGCTTTCGACGATTTGTCCGTTTTTCAGATAAACGCCGTTTTTCTCCAAAGTTATCATTTTTTCTATCTCCCTTGTTTTGGTTGTTTATTTTTACGCTTTTATGCGCGTTTTTATTTAAATTTCTCGGTCGTCTTGTCCAAAAAGAAGGTGAGCGCCAACAAATCGGCGGCTCCGCCCGGACTAAGGTTGCGTTTCACGAACAGATCGTTTAGCTCCTCAGCCTTTTTTTGCGAAAAATTTTCAAACAGGTCTTTTCCGCTAGCCTTGACGAATTCCACTCCGTCCGGGCCGCCTCTTTTGTATACGTTGCTGTCGTCAAGCAGCGACATGATGTAAGACAAGGTTTTCAGTCCGGCGCAAGCGTCCGCCGCTTGTCTCAGCCTGCGCAGCAAAGGCAGACATTTTTCAACCACAAACGCATAACCGTCCGCCGCCTGTCCCCGCGCGCCGCACTGCCCGCAGCGTGCGAAAAATTTTTCTCCCGCAGTCAGCTTGCCCCACTCTTTCTTTCGTTTGGAAAGATTAAGCTCGTCCTCTATGCCATCAGCCAGCTGTTTTACAACGTCGCGCACGGCAGTCGGCTCAAATTCAGCCCCTTTGCTTTCCAGCACGCCTAACGCTCCCGACACAAGACCAAAAGAAAATATCGCGCCCTTGTGGGTGTTTACGCCTCCCGTTGCCGCAAGCATGGCATCCTCCGCGTCGCGTCCCGTTTTTCTGAGCGCCGACATAATCTCCGCCGACACGCAGCGTCCGCTCATTTGCGCGGCGGTGTCGAACATGAGTCCGAAAAAAGGCGAAACGGCGTCAATTCCACGCGACATAACGTCAAAATCCATGTCGGTATGCGAGCCGTTGTCGTGCAAATCCACCAAGCCGGGCTTGGGCGTGGTCTCAAGCTCCTCTTTAAGCGCCTGATTTGCCAAATGCACGGTCAAAGCGGAATTCATAGCAAATAACCTTGTGCGGAAAGTATTTCCGCCGTCGTGTCCGGCACAAGTCTCAGGGCTTGAGTATATTTTTTTTCTTTAAGCAACGCGCGGACGCGCTTTGCGCTGACGGGCGCGCCGTCCTTTTCAAATCGGGAAAGCTCGGTCAGTTTTATCCCGCGCGGCGGCAGAAGCTGCTTGAGCGCTTCGTTGTAAGAATACGTAACGGGGTCGAACGGCTCACTGCCCACAAATCTTTCGGAAATTTTCAGCGCGGGCGCAATGTGTCGCGAAAACAAATCGGCGTCCAGCTGCGCCTGATTTTTGCTGACCACTCCGCTGTCTTTCAAAAAATAAGCGGGAAAGGTGGCTTTGCTCACCACATAGTCGCCCCCCTCGTGCACGACGACGTCGGGAAGATATTTCGTGCCCGCTTTTATCATAGCCAGCCTGTCGGAAAAAGGAAACTCCGAAGCGTCCTCTCTGACTGCGATTATATGCAGCCTGTCGCATTTTCCGGCGGCTTTTTCCGCCAGATAACGATGACCGAGAGTAAACGGATTGGCGTTCATGACGATGCAGCCGTTTTTGCCGTCGGAGACAAACGCCGAAAGCTTTTCGCAAAACGTGCTCACGCCGCGCGCGCTGCTCTCAAGCAGCACGGCGTCGTCGCTCTGGGCGACGGGATGAAAAGCGAGGCTTTTGAATATCTCGGCATTGGCACGCTTTGTAAACAAAAAAATATTGTTTACTCCGCGACTTTTCAACTCGCTGCGCAAATGGGAAACAATGGTGTTTGACAGCTGCATGTCCCGCGCTTCGGGGCTTGTCGCGACGCACTTTATCACGTTTTTGGCGAAGCCGCCGCAGGCAAGCAGCTTTTCACCATCCGCACAGACGGCAAAGTAGTCCAGCGGCTCCAGCGCAAGCCCGTTTGCGGCAAGAAACTCCTCCGCTCGTTTTTTCAGACCGCTTACTTCGAGCGGAATTTGTTCTATATGTAACATCAGTCGTATAAAAGCTCGTATTCTTCCTTCATACGGGCAATCTTTTCCAAAAGCTCGCCCAAAGGGTGCGCCCTGCTGCGCGCGCATTGACGCGCGTCCCTTTCGCACAGCAGGCATTTCCGCTCGGAAAGCCCCAGCTCAGACCTGCAAATCTGTCTTCCCTCTCCGTCATAGACGTCTATATCGAAAAGCCGTCCGAGAAAATGCTCCTCCTCGACGGAGCACGTTTCTCTTTTAAGCTCTGAAGCGTCGATTGCATTCGTCACGAAAAAAGCTTCGTTTCCGGTGGGAGCGTCAACGACGGAAAGGCTGACGATTTTGTCAAGCAGACGTCTGCTTATCGCTTCAACCCCCGCCTCGAAAATATAATCGGAAATTTCGTTGCTCTTTTCTTCTCCCGGCATGTTCACGGTAAAGACGACGACGGGCAGCCCGAACTCCCTTGCCAGCGCTAGACGCTTTTCCTGACGCCTGTCTCTCGCTTCCAGAACGTCGGCGAGAGTGACCTTCATTGCTCGTCCTTGTCGGCTATGTTTCTGATAACGTCCAGTATCGCGCCGTCGCGGCTGGTAACCACGCCGACGATTTTGTCTCCCCAAGGCAGCTCCTGAGGCTTGCCGACGATTTTTTCGGCTTTTTCCTTAAGCTCCTCTATGGTAGTGACGTTGAGATTTGCCGCCTTGAGTCTTTCCGCGATTTCGGGACGTCTGGGGTTGACGGCAATACCCTGATCCGTGACAATAACGTCCACCGAGTCTCCCGGAGTGACGACGGTGTTGACCTTGTCAACCACGCAGGGTATCCTTCCTCTTAAAAGCGGCACGACGATTATCGAAAGCGCCGCGCCCGCGGCAGTGTCGGGATGTCCGCCGATAGCGCCGCGAATGACGCCGTCGCTGCCGGTCAGTACGTTTACGTTGAAGTTTACGTCCACCTCTAAAGCGGACAGCACAACGATGTCGAGCAGGTTCATGGCAGAGCCGTTCTCAAACGGGTTGGCGTAATAATCCGCCGAAATCTGCTGATGAAATCTGTTGTTTTTGAGCGACTGCGCAGCAATGATGTCGAAGCTCTGAACGTCCAGGAGCTTTCTGATAAGCCCCTCCTCGTGCAGAGCGACCATCTGCCCCGTTATGCCGCCCAGAGCATAGCTTGCGTGCACGTTGTTGGCTATCATGTAGTCGCGTATGTATCTGGTGACGGCAAGGCTGGCGCCGCCGCTGCCCGTCTGCAGGGAAAAGCCCTCCTTGAAATAACCGCTGTTGACAACCACGCGGGCTGCCGTTTCGGCAAGCAGCAGGTCGTGAGGGTTGGTTGTAAAGCGCGTTGCGCCGCTGCTGATTTTGGTTGCGTCGCCCACCGCGTCCACCTTGACAATATAGTCGACGTAATGCTCGGCTATCGCAAAGGGCGCGTTGGGATAACCTACTATGTTGTCCGTAAGTATTATGACCTTTTTGGCATAGCGCGCGTCCACCATCGCGTAGCCCAGCGAGCCGCAAACGGATTTTTCGTCGCCGTCTCGGCTGTAGCCGTTGGCGTTGCCCATAGTGTCGCAGCTGCTTGCTCCCAGAAAAGCGACGTCGATTTTCAGGTCGCCGTCCTTTATCGCCGCGGCTCTGCCGCCGTGTGAGCGGAACAATACAGGCTCCTCCATGAGTCCGTGGCTCACCGCGTCGGCAAGCTTTCCGCGAAGACCGCTGGTGTTGATTTTGGTTATCACGCCGTTTTTGATGTGCTCAATCAAAGGCGCGTGGACGTCGGACAGACTGCTCGGCGCAATGGTAAGATTTTTGAAGCCCATTTCCGCCAGCTTGTCGACGACAAGGTTGACCACGTGGTCGCCCTCGCGGAAATGGTGGTGGAAGGATATGGTCATGCCGTCCTTCAAACCGCTCGCCCTAATCGCCTGCTCCAGCGTGACAACCTTTTCGCTGGACCTTTGAAGCTCGTTTCTCGAATCGAAGCAGCGCGGTCTCACGCGCTTGTTCCAGTTTTCTCTGTAAACGGGCATGTTGAATTTTTTAAGCAATTCTTTGGGAATTTTCGTATTGGTCTCTTTTTCTTTCATTTTTCCGCCCCCGTCAATCAACCACGATGTGCACCGCGCGCGCAAGCTCCAGCGTGCGCTCCGCTCTCAAAACAACGGGCTTGTCAATCATTTTGCCGTTCAGGCTGACAACGCCGCTGCCCTTTGCCTCCGCCTCCTTCAAGGCGGCGATAATTCTCTTGGCTTTGTCTATTTCAGCCGCAGTGGGCGTGAAAATTTCGTTTACGGGATTTATCTGTCTGGGATTGATGACCGATTTTCCGTCAAAGCCCAGCTGCTTTATAAACCTGACCTCGTCCTTGAACGCGTCCATGTCGTTCAGGTTTGAAAAAACCGTGTCCACAGCGTCTATCCCGGCAGCGCGCGCCGCAACCACAATGGTCTGGCGCGCCAGCAAAAGCTCGCTGCCCTCCTTGCTGCGCGTGGTTTTGAGATTGGCGCAGTAGTCCTCCGCGCCCAGCGCGATGCCCATCATGCGCTTGCTTGCGGTGGCTATTCTGTAAGCGTTGACGACGCCCAGCGCAGACTCTATCGCCGCCATGATAAGCGTGCGTCCCACAGGAATGCCGGCAAGCCTCTCGACACGCTCGATTTCCTCCTCAAGCTCGGTGATTTCCTCCGGCGTTTCCGTTTTGGGCATACGTATGACGTCGGCGCCGGCTCTCACCATTGCTTCGACGTCGGCGCGCCCGAACTCCGTGGAAAGCGGATTGACTCTGACCACCTTTTCCACCGAGCCGTAGTCTATGGTTTTCAACGCGTTGAAAACAAGCAGCCGCGCCGCGTCCTTTTCGGCAAGGCTGACGGAATCCTCCAAATCGAACATTATCGAGTCCGCGCCGTAAATATGCGCGTCTCTCATCATGCTGGGATTGTTGCCCGGCACGAACATCATGGTTCTTCTCAATCTTTTTTGCATTAATCTCTCTCCGTTTTTCCTCAAAAAAATAAATGGCAAAAATTTCCGAAAAAGAAATTTATTCCCATTTATTCCTGTCCTTGCCGAGAGCGCGTATCAACGCCGCCTTGACTCTCGCCCTGATTGTGCAATCCAACGCTCCCTTGTCCGTCGCGTCCACAAATCCGTCTTTTACTCCCATTTCGGCAAAGGTCTCGGAAATAACTTCCTTGATTCTTTTTCCGAACTGGTTGGCAACGGTGCTGTCCAGTCTGATGTTCAAGCCCTTGCCCTCATTGGGCTCCAGCTCGATAAGTATGTCTCCGGACTCCAACGTACCTGCCGCGGCAGGCTGCTTAAGCTCCATGTGACCGAAACCTCCTGAAATACTTTATTTTTAGGCATTTGCCAGTCGCCATGATTATAAGTGACCTCCGACAAAAAAGCAACTATTTGCCAAAATATTAACTTTATTTGACACCGGCTTAAAAAAAAGTTATACTACTTTCATTATGGAATTTAAAAGTTATATCGCATCCATGCTGCGCCTCGACGGCGTAAGCTCCGACGAAATCGGCGCTCTGCTGCAGGACGTTTCCGACTCCCGCATGGGAGACGTCGCTCTGCCCTGCTTCAAGCTTGCCTCCCGTCTGAAAAAGCCTCCTCAGGCGATAGCCCTGCAAATCGCCCAAAATTTCGGAGGAGACGCTTTTGTAGAACGCGCGCAGGCGGTCAACGGTTACGTCAATTTCTTTTTCAACAGAAAAGCCGCTGCGCAAAAAATCCTTTACGAGCTGCCCGACATGAGCGACGAGGTACTTAAGGACGCAGGACGCGGACGCACCGTGTGCATCGACTACAGCTCGATAAACATAGCCAAGCCCTTTCATATAGGACATCTGGGCACGACGGCAATCGGCGGAAGCCTTTACAAAATTTTCAGGGCGTTGGGCTACAGAGCCGTAGGCATAAACCACCTGGGAGATTGGGGCACGCAGTTCGGCAAGCTGATTGTCGCGTTCAAGAAATGGAGCGACAGAGAAACGATAGAAAAGGGCGGCGTACGCGCTTTGCAGGAAATTTACGTGCGCTTTCATCGCGAGGAGGAAAACGACTCGTATCTTACCGAACAGGCGCGGGAGTGGTTTGCACGTCTGGAAAAAGGCGACGGGGAAGCGACCGAGCTGTTTTCCTTTTTCAAAAAAATCACCCTCGACGAGGTGGAAAAGGTATACAGACGGCTCAACGTCACCTTCGACAGCTACAACGGCGAAAGCTTTTACAATGACAAAATGCAGCCGGTGATAGACGCCTTGAAGCAAAAGGGACTGGCGCAAATGTCGGAGGGCGCGCTTGTCGTAGACCTCGAGCAATACGGAATGCCCCCCTGCCTGCTTGTCAAGGCGGACGGAGCCACCCTTTATGCCACGCGCGACCTTGCCGCCGCGCTCTACCGCAAGCAGACGTACGATTTCGACAAATGCCTGTACGTAGTGGCTTATCAGCAAAATCTGCATTTCCGCCAGCTTTTCAAGGTGCTGGAGCTTGCAGGCTTCGACTGGGCAAAGGACATGGTGCACGTCGCTTACGGCATGGTGTCTCTGGAGGAGGGCAGCATGAGCACCCGCAAGGGCAACGCAGTCTGGCTGTCCGACGTGCTGGACAAGGCTGTGGAAAAAGCGCTGGACATAATTACGACAAAGACGCCCGAGCTGGAAAACAAACGGGAGGTCGCCGAGCAGATAGGCGTTGGCGCCGTCATGTTCTCCACTCTGTGCAACGCGAGAATAAAGGATATCACCTTCAGTCTCGACCGCGTGCTCAATTTCGACGGAGAAACCGCCCCTTATCTGCAATATACTTATGCCCGCTGCCGTTCTATAGAACTCAAAATAAAGCAGACCAAAATCGCGCCCGATTTCGACGGCTTAGACAACGACGAAGCGTGGGAAATAGTAAAACTCGCGGAAAAATTTGTCCGCACGGTGGAAAATGCGGCGGAAAGATACGAGCCGAGTCTGATAAGCAACTTTCTCATCGACCTCGCGCAGGCGTTCAACCGCTTTTATCTGGCGCACCGCGTCATGAACGAGGACAAGGGCGTGGAAAACGCGCGCCTTTTGCTTGTCAAAACAACCGGAGGCATACTAAAACGCGGACTTGCCCTGCTCGGCATAGCCGCTCCGGAAAAAATGTAAAAATCAAAGAAACGGAGTCTGAACGACTCCGTTTCTTTTTTCTTTTTCGGGAGATTCCACCTTCCTTCAAAAAAGCGATTGCGTCAATTTAAGCTCGCCCGTTGTCAGGCAACAGTTATTTCAACGGGATATTCCACGTCAGTGCCCGCAGAAGGCGCGACAATCGACGCGGAAGCCGGCTCTTTCAAAAATCTCACAATCGTTACGACCGCGCTCGTGCAGATTGCCAGCAGCAAAACAGCCATCAGAACAAAAACTATTTTCCTTTTAGTGGATTTAGTCACATGCGCACCTCCTTTACACACTTGTGACTATATTATACCACAGTCTTCAAATTTTGCAACTGTTTTGCGCAAGTTTTATGAAAATATTTTTATTTTGTTCCCTCAATTTTCAAATACGACATGCCTTGACCATATTATTTGCCGCCCGTTACTCTATTTTCTCTATCACTATCGGACAAAGCTGCGGCTTGTTTCCGGACAGAACAAACGCGCTCTCGGCAATTTCCGCTGCGTTTTGCAGCAGACTTTCTTCCGAGCAGAAAAGAGTCGCAACGATTTCGCCCTCCGCGACAAAATCGCCTTTCTTTTTGCGCAGCACTATTCCCGCAGACAAATCGATTTTGTCTTCCTTTTTGTTTCTGCCCGCGCCCAGCGCCAGACACGCCGTTCCTATTTTTTCGGCGTCGGTTTTCAAAACATAGCCGCTTCCTTTCAAAATCAAATCCATCGAGTGAGAAGCCGTGCAAATTGCCGCGGGATTGTCGACAAAGGCGTCGTCGCCGCCCTGCGCCTTGACCCACTCGCGCAGTTTTTTAAGCCCGCTGCCCGACATAAGAGCGTCCTCTGCCTTTTCCCTTGCTTCTTTTTCCGATATTCCGAGCGCAAGCCGCGCCATTTCTGACGCGAGAACAATACACAGCTCGGTCAAACGAGGCTCTCCCCTGCCTCGCAGAACCTCCGCGGCTTCGGCGACCTCCAAAGCGTTTCCTACGCAATAGCCAAGCGGCTCGTCCATGTCGGTGACAAATGCCGTTGCCCGTCTGCCCGCAAGCCGGGCGACAACGGTCATTTCCCGCGCAAGAGTTTCCGCAAATTCGCGCGTCTTGGCAAAAGCGCCGCTGCCCGTCTTGACGTCCAGCACGATGTTGGGCGAGCCTGCGGCAAGCTTTTTGCTCATAATGCTTGACACAATGAGCGGAATGCTGTCCACCGTAGCCGTCAGGTCGCGCGCGGCGTAAAGCCGCTTGTCGCACGGCGCAAGATTTTTCGTCTGCGACACAACGGCTATACCCGTTTTGCGCGCCGTGTCGGCGAACTCTTTTTCCGACAGCTCAGTTTTGAAATTCGGTATGGCTTCGAGCTTGTCTATCGTGCCTCCGGTAAAGCCAAGACCGCGTCCGCTCATTTTTGCGACGGTTACGCCGCAGCAGGCTGCGAGAGGAGCAACCGCAAGAGTGGTTTTGTCGCCGACCCCGCCAGAGGAGTGCTTGTCGGCGCAGCTTTCGCCCCATTGACTCAAATCCAGTTTGTCTCCGCTTTCCGCCATTGCGTCGGTCAAAGCAAGAGTTTCGGCTTTTGTCATGCCCTTGAAAAAAACCGCCATTAAAAACGCGCCTATCTGCTCGTCCGTCGCAAAGCCGTCCGTCGCGCTTTCGACGAAAAAGGAAATTTCCTCTCCCGTCAATTCCGCGCCGTCGCGCTTTCGTTTTATTATGTCGTAAATCCGCATTGCCTACCAATCCTCTTTTATGTCAAGCTTGATATCCGTATAAAACTCCTTGTATTTGCGTTTGAATTTTTCGGCGTCTTTTTCGGAATATTCCCGCGTGAAATCGTCAAAGTCGGGACCGTCGTCGTCCATAGACTCGGCAAGACGCATAAGCTCGTATTTATCCACCTTTTACTTCTCCTTTTTCAATCCGAAAGCACGGGGCAAAAGCTCGCCCAAAGAAAAAGCTTCTATGCTTTTGCCGTTCTCCGTTATCACAAGAAAATTCTCCGAACAAAATTCGCTCATAACCTGACGGCACACGCCGCACGGCAAACAGGGACCGTCCGCGTCGGGCGAAACCACCGCTATTGCCGCGAACTCTCTTTTGCCCGAAGCTATCGCCTGAACGAAAGCTGCGCGCTCAGCGCAAATCGCAGAGGAATAAGCCGCGTTTTCCACGTTGCAGCCGACAAACATGCTGCCGTCCGCGCACAGCAGACACGCTCCCACCCTGAACCGCGAATAGGGCGAATAGCTTGCCTGCGCAGCCTCACGCGCCTTCAAAAGCATTTGTTTTTCCGTTTCCGAAGCAATGCGCGTCATAAGACAATCTCCTCCGCAAAGCTTTTTCCCGACTTTAGCCCTACGCCAAGCAATTCCGCCGCGGTCGCGCCGATGTCGCAAAAGCCGTCTCTTTCGCCCAGATTTACGCCTTTTTTTATGCCGCGCCCGAAAGCCAGCACGGGAACGTACTCCCGCGTGTGGTCGGTGCCGGGAAAAGACGGATCGCAGCCGTGATCCGCCGTCACGACAACCGCGTCGTCCTCGCCGAGCATACCGTCAAGCCTTTTCAGTTCGGAGTCAAAGACGGACAACGCCCGCGCATAGCCGTCCACGTCGTTTCTGTGACCGTATTTGCTGTCGAAGTCAACCAGGTTTACAAACACAAGCCCGCAAAAGCTCTTTTCCGCAAGCTCGCGCACCTTTTTCATGCCGTCCTCGTTGGATACGGTGTGTATGCTTTCGGTGAGTCCTCTTCCGCAGAATATGTCGCCTATCTTCCCCACGCCGACGCACTTAAGCCCCGCAGCCATGACAGCGTCCGTCAGCACCTCTCCGTGCGGCTCGAGCGAAAAATCCTTTCTGTCCGCCGTGCGAGAGAAATTCGGCCAGCTTCCCTCGAAGGGACGGGCGATTATCCTGCCTACCGCGAATTTCCCCGTCATGATTTTCCTTGCGGTTTGACATATTTCGTAAAGCTCGTCAAGAGGCACGACGTCCTTGTGCGCCGCAATCTGCATGACGCTGTCTGCGGACGTATAAACGATAAGCGCGCCCCTCTCCGTTTGCTCCCGTCCGAAATCCTTTATTACTTCGGTGCCGGAATAAGGCTTGTTGCACAAAATTTCTCTGCCCGTGGCTTTTTCCAGAGCGGCAACGATTTCTTCGGGAAAGCCGTCGGGGAAAACGGGCATTTTTTCTTGAGAAACAAGCCCCGCTATTTCCCAATGTCCGCTCGTTGTGTCCTTGTCTGCCGACAATTCCCGCGCCTTTCCGAAGCACGCCTGCGGCTTGGGCACGGGACTGCCTGTTTTCAAGCCGTCGATATTGAAAAGCCCCAGCGACGTCAAAAAGGGAATGCTTAAAAAGCCGCTTTTTGTTACCGCGCCCAAAGTGTCCGCTCCTGCGTCCCCGTATGCGGCGGCGTCGGGCGCCGCCCCCACGCCGAAGCTGTCCGCAACAATCAAAAAAACGCGTCTGAATTTTTTCATAATCATTCCGCCGTTTCAAGCGCTATTTCTATCATCTGAGTAAAGGAGGTCTGCCTCTGCTCGGCTGAAAGCGATTCCCCGCGCAGGGGACAATCGCTGACGGTGAGCACGGCAAGCGCCTTTTTGTTGAACTGAGCGGCTTTCATATACAGAGCCGCAGTTTCCATTTCCACAGCCAGCACTCCCACGGCCTTCCACTTTTCCAGACTGTCGTCGTAAAAAACGTCGCTGCTCAACACATTGCCCACCTTCACGTCGGCGTTTAATTCTTTGCCGAGATGCTCGGCTTTTTTAAGCAGACAAAAGTCGCCAATGGGCGCATAGTCGCCGGGCAGTCCCAACGACCTTGCAAACGCGCTGTTGGTGCACGCCGCCTGCGCCAGAATGACGTCGCGGAGCTTGACGTCGTCCGCCAAGCCGCCCGCGCTTCCCACGCGGATAATGGTCTCGACGCCGTAGCCGTCGAACAGCTCGTGCGCGTAAATGGCTATGGAAGGCATCCCCATGCCCGAAGCCATGACGGAAACTCTTTTGCCCTTGTAAAAGCCCGTCCATCCGTTTATGCCGCGCACGTTGTTGACAAGCACGGCGTTTTCAAGAAAATTTTCCGCGATAAACCGCGCACGCAAGGGGTCGCCGGGCATAAGCACGGTTTTTGCAAAATCTCCGTATTTCGCCGTGTTGTGCGGAGTGGGTATTTTCATATTTTTATTTCCTCCTCGAAAAAGTCCGCCGTGAGCAGTCCGCTGGCGCCAATTCTGTCGCAGCCCAGCTCCAGAAATTTCGCCGCCTGCTCAAAGGTTCTGATTCCGCCCGAAGCCTTGATTTTTACGTCCCCGTGCAGGTGCTGTTTGAAAAGCAGCACGTCCTCCTCGGTCGCGCCGCCGCAGCCGAAGCCCGTCGACGTCTTGATAAAATCCGCGCCGCAGTCCGACACCAGCTTGCAGGCAAGTATCTTTTCCTCCCGCGTAAGAAAGCAGGTCTCGGCAATTATCTTCAAAACATAGCCTTCGGTCAGTGCGCGAAGCGCCTCAAGCTCTGTCCGCACATATTGCAAGTCTCCTCCTTTTAGCGCGCCGATGTTGAGCACGACGTCCGCTTCGTCCGCTCCCGCCTCTAGCATTTCCGCAATTTCGAAAATTTTCGTATCGACGGACGCGTAACCGTTGGGGAAACCCGCCACGCTGCAAACTTTGATTTTTCCCTCCGCCGCGCGAGCGGCGTCCTCCGCAAAGCACGGAGGCACGCAAACGCTTGCCGCGCCCCATTTCGCCGCAAGCAGAGCGGCTTCCTCAATCTCCCGGCGGCTTGCCGCAGGTCTCAAAACAGTGTGGTCGGTTTTGGAAATTACGTAACTCTTTTTCATATCCGATTTTTCCCTTCGTTTTGCTTTATTATATTCTCAAACGTCTATTTTGTCAAATATCGTCCGTGCGCCGCGCCGGCGTTGCAAACGCAAACGCTTTGTGCTAAAATAATTTTGAGGACACAATCTATGGCACGCAAATCCAAAGGCGTTTTTCGCAAAATAAAACGCATAAAACAAAAGCAGCTCGACTTAACGCAAAACCCGGAAAAAGCTGCCAAATACAAAAAATTCGGCAGGAAAAGCATCGTCTGCTCCGTCGTTGCAGTTGCGTCGGGCATTGGTCTGCCCTTTTTGTCCGCCCGCCTGTTTTATCTTGTTATGACGCGAAACCTTTTTGTTGCGGGCAACATCCTCTGCTTTGCCGCCGCGCTGCTTTGTCTGCTTGCGCCGATTTATTTCATGACTCTTTCGGCGGCTTACTGCTCGGCGCAGCGACGAACCAACAAGCTTTCCATAGGAAAGACCGCTTTGACGATGACGCTCGCCGCAGCTTTGGCGGGACTTGCTCTGCTTGCGTCTATGACTTATCTTGCTTATTCCGCGCAATTCGCATGAAAAAACGCCGCTTTCGGCGGCGTAAATTTTTGTCTTATCAAATTTTTCAATCGTCCGTATATTCTGCTATTTCCGCATACAATTTCTTTCCTGTAAGACAGAGCTCGCTGTCGGAAGCAACGATAAAACCGTCGTTTCCTTTCAAGCAAAAATTTTCTTATCGTATTACGACAAGCGACCTTCACTCTAAAGCGTACTCAATATTGTCCAGCCGGGACAATGCCTTGTTTAGCCTTGCACGATTGCACAGAATTCTTTCGTCCAAGATAAGCCAGCTGCCCTTGACGCCGTTGTGCGCGGGCTGAGCCATAAGCAGACTGAGATAAACCAGAAGCCTGTCGGTGTTTTCCAGCCCGGCAAGCTCCAGCCGATTTTTTTCGGCGTCGACTACAACGAGACTGTCGGTATAATTCAAGCCGAAGCGTCCTTCGGTCATAGAACAAAGCAGAATATCCGCGCTTTTGACCACGCTTTTGACCTTGTCGGCTATGATTGCCGCGGCTATCCCTGTCTGTCTGAGCGCCTCCGCCGCGCCGCCCAATATTTCCGCCTCGTTTGCCGCCTGAGCAAGACTTATCTTAACGGCTCCCGTGTTGACGAACACGCTGAGCTCGTAATCCAGCTTTTCCTCCAAATCCGCCGCCTGCGCCTTCAGATTTGCCAGACGCCTTTCGAGGCGCACAAGCTTGTCTGCCGCGTGCGGAATTTCTTCGGGACAGGGCAAAAGCTCAAGCACGCGTTTTTCCGTCTCCGTCTTTTCGGTAAGCTTGTCGAAAAGATAGTCGAAATTTTTTACGCCTCTGCGCGTCGCCTCTATGTCCTCGTCGGACAAATCCGCAACGGCGCGAATCCAATCCTCGTTTCTGTCGGGCGCCTTGAGCAAAACGGACAAGGAGCGTTTGCTTTCGTCGAGAGCCTTCTCTCGAATTTCGTGTTCCGATTTCAGACAGCGCAGCTCTACGCGCTTGTCGAAAACCTGACGGCTCAGATTTTCCTTGCTGTCAAAAAGCATGTTGCGCTCGCTTTCAACCTCCTCCAGCTCGCCCTCCAGCTCTGCAAGCCTTTCCTCTATCTCGCCGCCGGCAAACTCCTCAGCTTTTTCGCCCGCAGCAACAATTTCTCTCTCGTTTGCGCGTATTTTTTGCAGCGTTTCGATAATAAGCTCCTGTATCCTCAACCGCTTGTTGTCCAGCTGGTCTATGGTGTCGAGTATGGTTTTGTGCTGCTTGTAAGAAAGCGCAAGCCTGTCGCCTATATCCGCCAGCTCGTGCTTTATCTGCTCGTTGGTCTGCATGATAAGCTCCAGCCCGCCCTCGTCTGTCACTCCTCTGCGATTGTCCGAAAGATAATTGAGACGGGCTGTCAGTTCGGTAAGCCTGCCCTTTTTCTGCTCCAAATCGCGCTTTAACGCTCTCAGCTCGGTTTCGTTTTTGACTACGTCCTCCTGAATGCCGAGAAGGTATCTTGTCGCCCCGTTTGTTTCCAGAGATTTGAGATATTGCTGAGTGGATTCCGCCTGATTTTGAGCCACAAGCTCGAGATATTTTCTGTTGATGTTGCTCTTTTCCTGCCTCAAGGACTCTATTTCGGCGTTGTTGACGGCAATATGCCGCGAAATTTCGCCCATCGCTCCCTTAAGCATGGCGGAGGTACGCATTGCCTCCTGCCTGTCCATAGTTCGGTTTGCGAGGTCGCTTTTGAGTCTGTCTATTTCCGGATCGTCCAGCTGCGCGGGCAGCGCGGACATAACCGAAATATTGTCCGGCTCCTGCCTGCCGGCAAGCAGCACCTGACGCTTGAACTCCTCCTCCTTTGCAAACTGCTTTCTTACGAGAACGGTGGAAATAGATTCGCTGGACTGTTCGAGACGCATTTCCTGAAAGCCGTTTTCCTCCAGCGCGCGTTGGAAATTGTTGAGCTTTTCCTTTAAGGAGTCGTTTATCAGCGTCAGCTTGTCTATTTTTGCGTCTATGACCGCAACAATCGCGTCCTTGGCCTTTAAGGGCGCAACCGTGCTGTCCAACGCCATAAGACTGTTCAGCTGCTTGGTCTGTCCCGATATGGTAAGCTCCTTGTCGGCAATGTCGCTTTCTCTCGCCGCGATTTCAGTCTGAAGCCTGTCCGTCTGCGCGCGTATTTCCGTAATTTTTACCTCGGCGCGCACGCTTTCCATAAGCTCCCCTATGCTTTGCTCGGGGATGTTGAAGGACTCCATGCTCTGTCTGATTTCGGAAATAGACTGCTCTACGTTGGCGAGATTGTTTTTGAGATTTACCTTTTTGGTCTCCAGCTTGTCAAGCTGCACGTTGAGCTTGCCCATGCTGTCGGACAGCTCGCTGTTGCGGCGTCTGAGCTCCTCCGCCTTTTTCTGCTCCTCGATGGCTATTTCCATGCGGGACTTTTTGGCTATGAGCAAATCCCCTTGAGCCTGCTTTGCCACAAGCTGCTCGGTTATCGACGCGAACTCGCCGTCCTGCCACTCTATTTCACCATTTAACGAATCTATTTTTTCCTCCAGCGCTTTGAGAGCCTCCCGCTCCGCCTCCAAAGCGCGCATACGCCCCACAAGCTCCTGCGCCTCGTCGTACGCGGCAAGCTGGCTTCTTTTCAAATCTATATAATCTTTGTTTGAAAGAAGCTTCTCCAGCTTGCCCTTGTCCGCGTCGTACTCTGCGGCAAGCGCGCTCCGCGCCTGCCCGACAAGCACGTTCAGCTTAAGCTTTTCCAGCTCTGCGGATTTTTCCTCCCGCTCGCTAAAGCTCGACTTAAGCGGAGCAAACAGCTTTTCTATATTCTCCTTTGCGGAAAAGGGCATGTCCCTGCCGGACAGCCGTCTGGCGCGTTCAAGCGCCTCCTCGTGACGACGACGCGTGTTTTCGTAAACGCTTTCCGCCTCGTCGGCGATTTCCAAAAGTCTGCCCAAATCGGGAAAGCTCCTGACGGAACCCGTTTTCACGAATTCTCCGAAGCCGTCGGCGGAGGCGTAGCAATTTTGCGCAACCTCCTTCAAATCGCATGAGGACAGCCTTTCCAGCTCCTCGAAAACTCTTTTTTCCCGGGCGAGAACCTCTGTTTTGCCTTCGGAATTTTTCACCTTAAGCGCGCGGCGAGTGACTCCCTCCGCATTTGTAACCGCGCTCAGAACATAGTGCGCGCCGTCCAGCTCAAACTCCACCCACACGTCCTTTCCCGAGTCGGCGCCGCCCAACGCGCGGCGCAGTCCTTCGTAAAGCTCGTTGGAGCCCTTTTTGATAATGCCGCGCGACAAATCCGCGCGCTCGAATCTGAACACGCTTTTTTCCTTTTGACCTCTGGGCGCCAAAGAAATACTCTCTATTTTCATGCCTGCCTCCGAAAGGAACACAAATTGCGTTCGGAATTTATTATAATTTTATTGCTGAACTGTTTGAATTTTAACAAATGTATGCTAAAATCTTTTTTACGGAAAAAAACTCCGCTTTTGTTTTGTTTTTTATTTCGTTAATTATACCACACCTGCGAAATAAATCAAGCGGAATTTTCTCATTTCATACTTAAGAGGTATTGCTTTATGCCCTTGTGCAGCGCGTCAACAGAGCTTGTCAACGCCGGCTACACCGTAGTTGACAACGCCTTCATAGCCGAATACATGCCGCAAAGCCCCGCCGGCTGCGCGGAAATTTATCTTTTCGGGCTTTATTTGTGCTCGCTTCCCAACAAGCAGCACAACACGATGGAGGTCATGTGTCAGGCGCTCGGCTTTAAGGAGGAGGACGTAATAAACGCCTTTTCCTACTGGGAGGAAATGGGACTCGTGCACGTCGTGCAAAAGGATCCCATAGAAGTCGTCTATCTTTCCCAGAAAACCTCCCTCGCCCTGCTCAAAAAAATCAAGGCGGGGAAATACTCCTCCTTCAACAGGCAGATTCAGGACGTGATTTCGGGACGCATGATTACGGTTCAGGAATACAACGAATATTATATTTTTCTCGAAACAAGCTTCTTCCAGCCCGAAGCGCTTGTTGCGGTTGCAAAGCACTGCGCCGAGCTTAAGGGCAGCGACATAGGCTACAGCTATATCCTGACCGTCGCGCGCAACCTTGCGACGTCAGGCTACACCTCCGCCGCCGCAGTAGAGGAAAAGCTCGCCAACCACCCCAAATTCAACGAGGATCTTACGCTTGTTTTCAAGGCGCTCGGCTTAAGGCGCAAAATAGAATTCGAGGACAGGCGCGCTTACGAAAAGTGGACGACGGATTTCGGCTTTTCTCCCGACACGGTTTTAAAGGTTGCAAAACGCTTTAAAAAAGGCGAAATAAGAAAGCTGGACGCCGCGCTGTCGCAGTATTTCAAGCTAAATCTTCTGTCCGTGCGCGAAATAGAAAGCTATGAAAGCTCCAAGCAGGAGCTTTTGGAGCTTACGCGCGAAATAAACCGTATAATAGGCTATTATCACCCCTCTTTGGAGCTTGTCGCGGAGGAATACGTCACTCCGTGGACGCAAAAGGGCTACGACGGCGAGACGTTGAAGCTCATCGCCAAATACTGCTTCCGTCGCCGCATACAGACTCTCGAGGGTATGAATTACACCGTAGACAAGTTTTTCAAGCTGGGGCTTTTGGACGCCGACGCGATAAATCAGTACATCGAGCGGCTGCTAAGGTATGACGAAAACATACGCAGACTGCTTGACAACATGGGCGTGCTGCGCTCCGTCACCGCCGCAGACAGAAAAAACTACGCAATGTGGCTGGAGGACTGGCAGCTTGCGCCGGAGGTCGTGGAATACGCCTCCACTCTCTGCTCGGGCGCGCTCAATCCTATGGCTTATCTCAACAAAATTCTTTCGGAATACAAGCTGAAAGGAGCCAATACTCTGGAAAAAGCGCAGGCTCTTTCCCTTTTGACAAAAAATGACGCGCCGAATGAGAAAAAAGCGCGTCTGACGGGCACCGAAAGAAATTATACTGCAGAGCAGCTTGCAGCTCTGTTCGACAACCTCGACGAAATAAAAATCTGAAATAAAAATGGACAAACTTCAGCTTGACAAAAAAATAAACGAAACTCTGGCAAAGAGACGGCAGAACGCGGAGCTTGACGCGATAAGCTACCGCGCGTATGTCATGCGGAACGCCGACTACGCCGCGCTTGACAGGCGTTTGCGGGAAAAAGAGCTGGAAGACATGAAACTGAACTTCTCCGGCAAAAGCTGCGCAGCTCTCAAATCGGAGCTTAAAAGGCTGCGCAGTCAAAAGAACGAGCTGGAGAAAAAGCTTGGCATCGACGCGGACAGACTCAAGCCGAAATACTTCTGCGAGAAGTGCGGCGACACGGGACGGATAAACGGCGCGCCGTGCGACTGCGCAAAAAGGCTCAGAGAAGAATTGCTTTATTCCGAAAGCTCGTTTGTGAGCAAACAACAACAATTTTCTCTCTCAGCCGAAACGGACGAAGAAAACAATAAGGCAATCGCAGTTTGCAGGCAGTTTGCCGACGCATATCCGCAAACCCGCGTCACCAACATCATGATTTCCGGCGCTGTGGCCACGGGCAAGACCTTTCTTGCAGGCTGTATCTGCAACCGTCTTGCCGAGCGGGGAATTTCCTGCCTCGCGCTGACGGCTTTCGAGCTTGCCGGCGAGTTTTTGAGAGAGCATACCTCCCCCGCCGTCCAAAAGACGGGATTGTTCGACCTTATCGAGGCGCCGTTTCTCGTCATAGACGATTTGGGCAGCGAGCCTGTTTACAAAAACGTGACTTGCGAATACCTTTTCACTCTGCTCGACGCGCGTTCTCTCAAAAAAAGAAGCACCGTCGTGACCACAAACCTGTCTTTGTCACAGCTGCTCGAAAGATACGGAGAAAGAGTTTTTTCCAGACTTGCCGACAAATCCAGAGGTATTTGCGTTGCTTTAAAAGGCTCGGACAAAAGAATTTACAAAAATCAAGGCGGTGCCCTATGACAAATTTTATCGACATATCCCACAAAAACCTTGTTGTCAAGCTTGCGGAAACGCGGGAAGAAATAGAAAAGGCGCGCAAACTGCGCTTCGACGAGCTGATAAGCAAAAGCAATCCCGATATTCCTTATGCCGACTGTTTCGACGACAGCGACTTCGTTTACGACCATCTGATAGTTACGGACACGGACGACGGCTCGGTTGTAGGTACCTACCGGCTGGGCAGACGCGAGCAGCTGAACAAGATTAAAAGCTTTTACACCAACGGAAAATTCAACTGCGACAGCCTTTTGGCTGCCGAAGGCGAGCTGCTGGAGCTGAGCCGCATGGCGATTAAAGAAAGCTATCGCGACGGCTCGGTTATCAAGCTGCTGTGGAAAGGACTGTTCGCCTATTGCGCGCGCTTCGACGTGAAATATCTGTTCGGCATAATTTCCCTCCCCACAACCGACCCTAAGGACGCCATAAATTTTCTGTCGTACATAAACAACGGACTTGTGACGGAGGAATTCGATTTGTTTCCCAGAGAGCCGGCAGTAGAAATCGAACTTCTGCCGCCCGACAAAACCGACGTTTTCAAGGCGAAAAAGGAAATGCATCCCATTCTCAAAGCATATTTGTCTATGGGCTGCAAATTCGCGCGCGGCGCGCATTACGATTTGGGCTTTCTCAAAAGCATTGACGTAATGATAGTTATAGACATCAAAAAGGTCAATCCGAAATACATAGAGCTTGTCACGAGGATGTGACAAAAGGCGGCAAACATGAAGCAACGCATACCTCCCGACAGACAGCCCGCGCAGCTGCCGAAAAAGTCCGCGCTTTTTTTCTTCCGCAACGCAATTCGCTTTTTTTACATCAATCCCCGCGTAAAACGCAGATTGGACTGCGACAAGAAAAAGCTTCCCGAGCAGTTCGTTCTGCTGTGCAATCACCCGTCTGGTCTCGACAATCTTTACGCCGTGGACTGGCTGCTGCCGGAACACAAGCTCAACTTTATTTCCAACCGCTATTATTATTTCAAATACTCGCTGGGCAAAATGCTCAGGAAAGTGGGCTGTATTCCCAAAAGCCTGTTTACGGGCGACATAGAATCTGTAAAAAACTGCATGCGTATAGCAAAAGCAGGCGGAAATATAGGGATAATGGCGGACGTGAGACTGTCCATGTACGGGCAGACGGAGGAGGTGCCCGACACCACGGCAAAATTCCTCAAAAAGCTGGGACTGCCCGTTGTCGTCATGCATTTCGACGGCAGCTACATGACCAAGCCGAAATGGGCGAAGGACATACGCAAGGGCATGATTCTCGCGCAGTGCTACGAGCTTTTCGACAAAGAAACGCTTGCCGCCGCCTCCGCAGACGAGGTGACCTTAAAAGTGAGAGAGGCGCTTTACTACGACGACTTCGAATGGATAAAAAAACATCCCGAAATCTCTTTCAGGTCGAAGAAAATGGCGGAGGGGCTGGAAAACATACTTTACAAATGCCCTCACTGCGGCAGCGAATTTACCTTAAAAAGCAAAAAAGACAAATTTTTCTGCACCGCATGCGGCTACAAATTGAGGCTTAACTCGCGCTACGCTTTCGAGCCGCAGGACGGAGCGCCTCTTTATTTCGAAAATCTGCGCGACTGGTTCAAGGCTCAGAAAGCGGAAATCGCCGAGCAGATAAAAGCGTCGGATTTTTGCCTGTCGAGTCCGGTTATTCTCAAAAAACGCAGCATGGACGGCAAAACCTTTTTGCGGGAGGAGGGACGCGGAGTTTGCTCGCTTTCCCACGACGGGCTTGTATATGAGGGAACAGCCGACGGCAGGAGCGAGAGGCTGACATTCGAATCGTCGTCGGTATACGCCCTGAGCTATATGACGGGCAAGGGCTTCCAGCATTTTTCGGGCACTGATTATTTCTGTTTTATGCCGGACAACCCGCTGCTTTCAATCAAATTTTACATCGCCTCCGAGCTGCTTGGCAAAATGCACGGAGCAAAAGGCTGAAATCAAGCGCAAAACGCCTCCCCGACAAGGCCCGTTGGTCATAAACAGTAAAATCAAGAAAGAGTGAAAACCTGTGTTTTCAAGGGGCAGCGTGACTAAAGCCACGCCGTTTCCTCTTACATCAGTTCATCCAGAGGGCTTAAGCCCAGCCCGTCATACTTGATGTGGATTTGCTGTCTGCGCTTGCCGCTGCTTCTGTCCGGCGCGTCAAAATAGATGGTCTGTTCCAGTTCACGCAGCAAGGAAAGGTCAAACGGAAGCGAAGGCAGAAAAATAAAATATAAATTAGGTGAAAAGTCCTTTTCATTTTTCTGCTTCCATGCTATACTTAATTGGGAAGTTTTAAGTTGGGGAGGAGGGTGATCCATACGAAAAACAAATATAGAGATCCTATTCATGGCTTTATTGAGGTTAGTGATCTAGAAAACAAAATCATTAATTCTTACCCGTTTCAAAGGCTTAGAAATATCAAGCAATTGGCAATGACATACATGGTGTATCATGGTGCAGAGCATACCCGATTCGGCCATTCGTTGGGTGTTTTGTTCCTTGTAACTAAAGCATTTTCTGCTGCAGTAGAAAACGGAAAATATCATTTTTCTGAAGAAAAGAAATCTTGGTATACACAGATTCTGCGTCTTATTGCACTTATACATGACATTGGACACGCTCCATTTTCCCATGCGTCTGAGAGCGTTTTTCCAGAGGGACTCGAACATGAAGCTTTTACGGAGAAAATAGTCAAAGAAACTTGTATCGCAGATTATATCTGTGAGATAGGCCAAGAGTTCCGTCAAAAATATGGGGATGAATATGACATAACTCCAGATTTGATTTGTGACATTTATATGGGGAGAAATCCCGGTGAACGCTCTGAGTTCACATTCTTGAAAAGCTTTATGGATAGTGAGCTTGATTGCGATAAAATGGATTATCTCCTTCGAGACTCGACTTTTTGCGGGGTTAATTATGGCAGATATGATGTTGACCGATTGATTTCTTCTCTTACAATTTATGTACAAGACGGATGTCCGAGATTGGCCATTAGTGACGGTGGAATTCAAGTTTTTGAAGAATTTGTGTTGGCAAGATACTTCATGTTCATCCAAGTGTATTTCCATAGAACACGCAGATATTTCGACATCATGTTTTATCAAGCATTAACGGAAATACTTCCCGACGGAAAATATCCGAATACAACAGAAGAATATCTAAAATGGGATGATACTCGCGTAATTCAATTAATGCAGAGCAACGCTGCTAAAAGCGAGGCATGCTACAACATTGTTAATCGGATCGTGTATCCACGAGTCCTTCACACAAAAACGCACCCAAGCAGTGCCGATAAAAGAGAATTTCGATTAATTCAGAGAGAGCTGTACAGCAAATATAATGCCAAATATTTTATTGAGGACTTTTCCGCTGACAAGATGCCTCATAAAATACCCACTAAAACTGAGGTTTCGGATGAACGCGCAATTGTTATTGTCGATGACAGTAGCGGTAAGTGCTCAACCATATCAGAGAATTCACACATAATAGAAAGCTTAACTGATAAAATTGATATTTTGAGGTTGTATGTTAAACCGGATTTAAAGGAAGCTGTGACAAATTCAATTAAAGAAATCTACGACGAGATACAGCGATAAGGAGCAAAAAATATGACAAGTTTTGATATGAACTCAATAATAATCGGTGAAATATGTAATCAAATAGAGCCTGGAAAGAAAATGCTGCAAAAGCTCATGTATCTGATTGATCGTAGCGGATTGGATTTGGACTTAAATTATTCCATTCATTATTTTGGTCCGTATAGCTCAAAATTGGATAGTGCTATGCATACATTAGAGAGTTATGACAAACTCAAAATTGACACCAGCGGTAGTACGCATATTATCCGTCTTGGAGATATTGCAATCGAAGGGGCTTTAGATGAGCAAGATCAGCAGAAAGTAAATTTCGTCATGGAAAACTTTTCACAGAAGTCTGCACATGAGTTGGAAGCAATAACAACAGTTGATTATGTAGCTACCACAATGTTAAAGGGAAAAGGTAGCGATCAAGAAATAATCAATAAGGTCAAGCAGATCAAAGGCTCAAAATTTTCTCAAGAATACCTTTCTGATTGCTTGAACACTTTAAAAAACTTAAATTATTTAGCTTAACAAAAGCGAGTGAGAAGTAAATTGCATCTCACTCGCTTTTCTTTTTCAATCCCGCTTAACAGATGCCGTAATTGTAATTTTTTGTGGTGTAATGTTTTATGGCATTTAATTGTCGGGGAGGCGTTTTTGTTTCAATATTTTTTACCAATTCTTTTTCGCGTTGTCGTTTCCTCGATTGTTTCTCCTCTCCTCGACCATAGCCGCAAACCATTCCACCATTTTCGGATCGGCGTGGGAGAAAAACGAGCTCTCTTTCTTGTCCAGACCAGCCATAGCTTCCATATCCTTATCGGACAGCTCGAAGTCGAACACGTCGAAATTTTGTTCCATCCTCTCCTTTCTGACCGACTTGGGTATGACCACCATGCCGCGCTGCAATTCCCAACGAAGGATGACCTGAGCCGCAGTCTTGCCGTACTTTTCCGCTATGCCCCCAATGACGGGGTCGGTCAGAAGACCGCCCCTGCCCTCGCCCAAAGGCGCCCACGCTTCAATCTGAACGCCGTATTTTTCCATCCATTTCTGCGCTTCAATCTGCTGATTGCGCGGATGAGCTTCCACCTGATTGACCATAGGTTTGATTTTTGCAAAGCAGCAAAGGTCGACCAGCCTGTCGGGATAAAAATTGGAAACGCCAATCGCGCGGAGTCTTCCTTCCGCATAAAGCTCCTCCAAAGCCCGCCACGCTCCGTAATAATCCGCAAAGGGCTGGTGCAAAAGCACAAGGTCGACATAGTCCGTCTGCAATTTTCGCATGGATTCAAGCACCGATTTTTTGCAGCTTTCAAAGCCGTAATGTTCTATCCACACCTTTGTGGTAATAAAAAATTCCTCGCGGGCAATGCCGGATTTTTTGATTGCGCCGCCCACCTCCTCCTCGTTGAAATATGACTGCGCCGTATCGAAATGACGATATCCCACCGCAACGGCATCCGACACGCAGCGCTCGCACTCCTCTTTTGTCACCTGATAAACGCCGTATCCGAGCTGAGGTATCTTTACGCCGTTTGCAAGAGTTTGGTATTGCATATAAAAACCTCCCTTTCGTTATACTTCGCAAATTATTATACCACATTTTTCATCCGAATCAAACAAATAATTTCGGACAAACGATTTTAATGAAAACGGTCAAGCGAGCCGAATAAAATTTACGAAACAGACATGCAAAAAGCCCGAATTTTCGCAAAAACGGCAAAATCGCGGTTTTCCGACAACTCGGGCATTAATTTCCAAAGCTTTTTTCCCGCCGAGCGGCAGAGGTTGTTATTCGTTGTAGCTTTGACGTGGCTCAGCCAAAGCGATAGGTCTTTCCTTTGCAACGAAAATGACTCCCAGCGTGCCGGGACCGCAGTGCGACGCGATAACGGGGCCCACAATCTGACGCTTGACGTGCGCTTCGGGGCGCCCCTCGCTTATCAGCTGCGCAAGCCAGTCACCGTCCTCCTTGCAGTCGGCATCCACGACATAAATATCATATTTGTCAAGGTCCACGCCGTCCTCCACAACGCGGCGCGCAAGACTTTTTATGGTTTTTCTGCGTCCTCTCACCTTGAAAACGACGCTCAAGCCGCCTTCTTCATTGAAGGTCAGAACAGGCTTTATGCCGAGAATAGTGCCGAAAATGCCGCTTGTGAGGCTAAGTCTGCCGCCCTTGTGCAGATACATAAGGTCGTCGCAGGCAAAATAGGTGGCTACGCGATTGGTAAAGTCGTTGAGAAAGTCGAAAAGCTCCTTGTCCGTCGCGCCGTTGCGCCACATCTCAGCGGCGTATTTGACCTGAAGTCCCGCCCCGAGCGAAATCTCTTTTGTGTTGAAAATGGTGAATTTGCGGTCGGGAAATTGTTCCTTGAGCGTTTTTATTGCGACGTCGAGGCTTTGGAACGTGCCGGACAGCGCATGAGAGAAGGTGATGTAAAAAATATCCTCTCCCCTTTCGAAATAAGGACGGAAAATTTCCTCGTACATCTCGGGATTGAGCGCAGAAGTGATACATTTCGCGCCGTTTCTCACGGATTTGTACCAGAAATCGAAATCGGTATTTTTCCCCAAATCATAAAAATATTCCGTGTTCTCGAGAGTATAAGGCATGCTGACGAATTTCAATCCCAGCCTTTCCACCTCGTCGAACCACAGCTCGCAGTTGGAATCGCAAAACAACACACTCATGTTAAAGACCTCCGAATTTATTTCCCCGATTTTATATTATAAATTCAAAAGGGGAAAATGTCCAATCATTTGACGAAATAAAAGTCCTAATTCCGCAAAAACCTCGTTTTTTGCCCGACAGAAAGCAAATCGCCCCCCTATTTGGCTCAAAAAATCGCCTTTTTTACGCAAACGAGCTTTCATGACAGCAAACCTTCGGGCTTGGGCAGCCGACCGCCGAAGGCAAAAAAACGAAAGAGACGGAGCGGCGCGCTCCGTCTCATTAAACGTCTATTTTTCTGTTTTTGAGAAGATTGTGCTTAAATTCCGCGGCAGTCTTGGGGTGTCCGCAGTATTCGGCATAAATATCCAAGACCTTGTCGTAGCAGTCAATCAGAACCTTGAGCTTGTCCTCGGGCACGTTGGCGACAAGCTTGAAAAAGTTGCGTCTGATGGCGTCGTTGTTGTCCTCCGTCAGCCGAATTCCCTTTTCCGTAGGCTTGACGCGCACAATTCTGCGATTGACCTGATCGTTCCACCGCGTGGCGAAGCCCAGCTTGACGAGCGTATCCACCGCCCTCGTCGTGCGGCTCGCCGTAAACCCGCAGGCATAAGCCAGCTCGCTCATAGCGCTTTCTCCTATGTCGTGCAGCACGGACATTGTGCTCCATTCGGTGGAATTGAGATTTGCCTGCACATAGGGCAGCACCTCTCCCGTCTGATTGGTGTTGAAAATCTGCATTTTGTTGAATCTCGTAAGGCTGGAATTGAGCGACAACAGCCAATCCGCAAGATGATTTCTGTCTGCCATAATCTCTCCTTTTGTGTCAAGAAAATTATATCACACAACATTTCCGATGTCAACCGCTCCGCCGCAAAAACCTGTTAAATATAAATGTTTTCGTTGCAAAACAATCCTCTTGCCGCAAAATTACGAAATAAAACGCCTCCATGTCGTCTGCGGCAGCCAAGCCTTGTCCCTTCAATATTGAACCCCGCTCTGAGCATGCGTTGTTTTTCGGAAAGGCTTTTTCCGCCTCTAATCCGCAGTCTCCGCCGCCGTCAAATCCCTGTTGCAAGTCGCCGGGCTTTTCCCCGACCGACGCGCACGCATCCTGCCCTTGCCAAAAAAATTCCGAATGGATTGTTTTCGGGCAGCCTGCACAGTCGGGCGGCTTGTCATCGCCCGATTAAGCATTTTCAACCACTCGGATTTCCTCAAAAGACGCGGCTTTAAGCACTTTTTCCGTGCTTCAACGGTTTGGCAAAGCTCTTTGCTTGTTTAGCCGCACCGTCCGTTCCCGACAAGAAATACCGCCGCCAAAGGAACTGCCCCTTCGTCGGACAGTCCCCGCGCCTGAAACCGTGAAAACCCGTTTAAAGCCGATTTTTCCCGCGTCAGCGTCCGACGGAGGCAATGATTTCCACGCACTTTTCCAGCCCCAGCTCGCCGCTGTCGAGACACAGGTGATAGTGCTGCGACCTGCCCCACTCCATTTCGGTGTAATAACGATAATACGCCTTGCGCCTCTTGTCCTTGTCCGCAAGTCTTTTTTCGGGAGACTCGTCCGTTTCGCCGTAAACCTTGACAATACGCTCCGCCCGCTTTTGCATATCCGCGTGCACGAAAACTCTCAGGCAGTCCGTCCTGTCCTGCAGGATATAGTCGGCGCATCTGCCCACGATGACGCAGCTTTCCTTTTCGGCAAGGTCGAGGATAATTTTCCTCTGCACCGTCCAGAGATAATCCTGCGTGGACATGCCGGAATAGGAGCGGCTGGCGGCGAAAGCGTTGGCAAACCAATTGGAATGCACGGCGTACTCGCCCTTGTCCGCGATATATTCGCGCGCAAGCCCGCTTTCCTCCGCTATCTTTTCCAGCAGCTCGGAGTCGTAGCACTTTATCCCCAGCTTTTTGGCGACCTCGCGCCCGATAGTTCTGCCGCCGCTTCCGAATTCGCGGCTGATAGTAATAATTCTGTACATAATGCTTCCCTCTTGAAAATATTTTAGCTTTTCGCCCGCCATTTGTCAAGAAAATCGTTTTTCGTGACGAGACTATCCTAAACAGACAAACCCGAAAATTTTGGATTTGTTTTATTGACTTTGGACAAGCGCTGTGTTAAATTGATACCGTTAAGGAGGTTTAAATGAACACAAAACAATCAAAAAACTTAAAAATCTTAAAATTTGTTATTTTCATACTAGTTGCCGCAGGCGTTCTGCTCGTCATGACCGCGTGCGGCTCGTCGGCAGATTCGCTTGAATTCAAGCTTGTTTTTGACGAATATTATACCGTAACGGGCGTAAAAGAGGATTGTCCCGACAACGTTATCATCCCTTCTAGGTACGACGGACTGCCCGTGAGAGAGATTGCCCCTTTCGTCTTTTCGGGACGCAAAAACATAAAAACCGTTGTAATCCCCGACAGCGTGCAAATCATAGAAAAAAGAGCTTTCTCCGGCTGTACCTCGCTGGAAAAAATCAAGCTCGGAAACAACGTAAAAAGAATCTACTCAAGCGCTTTCTATGATTGCGAAAATCTTAAAAGCATAACAATCCCCTCAACAACGACAGACATTGAACCGTCCGCTTTTTCGGGCTGCAACGGATTGGAAAAAATTTCCGTAAAAAGAGGAAACAAAGTTTACAGCGGGAAAGGGAATTGTCTCATAGAGAAAAAAACAAAGACTCTCATTGCGGGCGGCAGCAAAAGCAAAATTCCAAATGACGGCTCGGTCACAACAATCGGCGAAGCTGCATTTTCCGCACGTAACGTCAAAAACGTAGTTGTTCCCGACAGCGTAACTTTGATAAAAGAATCCGCATTCGCTCAATGCCCTGTCCTCGAAACCTGCATTCTGCCTGACGGCTGCCAAATCGAACAAGTCGTTTTCTTCCATTGCGACAGTCTGAAATGGGTAGTAATTCCGACAAGCATAACTCTTATCGACCATATGTGCTTTTCCTATTGCTACTCTCTTGAAAGCATTTTTTACAAGGGCACAAAACAACAATGGGAAAACGTCACCTCATATGACACGCACGATGGAAAAGTTTATTTTTACAGCGAGGAAAAACCGACGCAAAACGACGGCAGCTATTGGCGATTCGACACCAATAAAAATCCCGTCGTATGGTAAAAACGAAACAGTCTCAAGCGCGGATTCTGCTTTTTGCGGATAACCAACCGAATCAAATCATTTTTCATATCGACCGATTGATTCCCGTATATAATTTAAGCCGTCTTTTAAGACGGCTTTTTTATCGGTTGAGACATTTACGACTTCGGCTTGCGAGGCAAAGAGCTATTCCAAGCACGTACATGGATTTGACTTTGAATTAAAAACCCGAAGGCTCGGAAACCGAGCCTTTGGGTTTTGTCAAACGGAGCGGATCAGAATCCGACATAAAAAAGCTTTAAAATAATTTTGAACGAATTTGGCATTCAGGCGACTCGTATGTGCGCCGGAACGCTGCCGCCGAAAAGCCGAAACGAAGAACGCGGCTAAAAGTCCTGCGAGGACTTTCTACTCGCGACGGGAACGCCGCGCTTCCGGGCTTTTGCTATCTTTTCGGATAGCTTACGTTGCGTTTCAGCCCAAGCCGCCAATAACCGCGCCGTACTCGCCCACCTTATCCATATATATGGTCAGGTCGATTGTCTCGCGCCTGTTGTTTCTATACTCATACATCTCGTCGCCGATATTGAAAACAAAATAATAGGTCGTGCCCGCGCGCATGTTTTTGTAGCTTATATTCGTCAGCGGATTTATCCCCTGTATATAAGACGTGGTGTATGGATTGAAGAAAGGACCGAATGAGTTTGGCCAATAAGGTCTGTCATTGCCCAGGATGTAGAAGTAATCAAGTCCGTTTAACAGCTCCTTATTTTGATTCACAGTGAATATCGGACAATTTATATAACCGCTGTTCAATTCAAGCTCAAGCGAGTTGAAGTAACCGTAATATGAAATAAAAAGATCATACATGCCGTCAACTTCCGGCGTGAACTGGAAGTAAAGATACTCGTAAGTCCTTGCGGCTATAGTTCTTTCCTCCGTCGAAATGACATAGGCGTTGTTCCAGCCTCTGCCGTCCTCGTAGACCTCGTCTCCCCACCTTGCAAAAAGCTCTATCACTCCGCTCCGGTCGGGCGTACCGAAATAAGGATAGCTTTCCACTCTATCGCCCCAGTCGCCGTCGACTGTGCCGTCCTTGGTGTAGTAGCCCTGCAGGTGCTTCGTTCCCTCGCCCTTCCATACCGTCAGAGGCATTTCCCAAAGCACGGGCGTCTGCTCTATGTCGAAGATGTTGTTTCCGCCGTTGGTGTGGAAGCGGTAAGTATACTTCTCCTGATTTGCCGTGGATATACGTCCCGCATAGGTGTCTCCGCAATAATCGTGAAACACACGGAAATACGCTTCGTAGCTGCCCTCGGGCACTATGAATTTGCACTCCAGTCCCGGCCCGAAATAAGTGATAGGGACAGGCGAACCTAAAACAGCAACCTTGTATCCCGTCATGAAAACCTCATACATAGAGTAGTCGTTTTCATAAAGCTCATTTAAGTAATAATTTACGTACTGCATTTTCGGAGGCTCTACGGAGTTGAAGGTCACTGTTTGGAGATAAAGTGAGTAATAAAACGCTCCGTTGGCTATTTCCTTTAGCGTTGAGGGCAAAACCAGCTCCTCCAAACGGCTCTGAAACGCAAACGCCTCGTCTCCTATGTACTCCACTCCCTCCGGTATTTCAAGCCTTTTTAAGCTCGACCAGTAGGCTGTCAAGTCTGCGGAATTTGAGTTTTCCGTCATTACCTTTCTGCCTATCTGAGTCAGAACGTAATCTCCCGTGTCGGGGAAGATAAGCTCCTCCTCTCCCATATTGAAAGGCAGGTTGATTAGCTTCAATTCATTTTCATTGAGCTTTTCGTAAATAAAGCCTCCAAAGGTGATGTATTTGCCGGTTGTTCCCACTATCTTCGGATTGTAAACCTCGGAAAAAGGTCTCTTTTCTATAGTTTCTATCGTGTCGGGCAGCA
>ERZ1673701.129-NODE-129-length-101243-cov-8.260604_pt1 | contig 101243 bp, 97 predicted proteins | sample MGYA00580231_ERZ1673701 | MGnify/ENA primary metagenome ERZ1673701 (study PRJEB41218, sample SAMN15661798) | gut metagenome | host: Homo sapiens | place: Canada: London | collected 2015-08-20/2019-03-30 | study: EMG produced TPA metagenomics assembly of...
CTTTTTGCTGGCGGTGTTTCTCTTGTCATCCGATTTTTCCGGCGTTTTGTTTTTGTTGCCGAAATTCTTGCCTGCAGGCCCCGAAACGGGAGGAAGCGGAGCAAAACCCATTCTCGGACCGCGCGGAAGAGACGGAGCCGAAGGTCTGCCACCCCCGCCTGCATTTACGCCGCCGCGCCCCGCCGCGCCGTAAGAAGGTCTGGTTCCCTGTCCGCCGCTTTGCTGTCCCGTTCTCTGATTTTTGTCGCCGAAGCGCTTGGAGGTGTCGCTGCTTCTGGGCGGCTTGTTTATGGCGTTCAATTTTTGCTTGTCGAAATCAGTCAGGAACTTTCTGACTCTGACATTGCCCTTTTCGTCCGTATAAGTTTTTTGATTTACTTTTTCGGGCGAAGGCTGAGACTTCGCTTCTTCCTTTTCGGTCTTTTGCGGAGCAACGCTTGCCGCAGGCTTGACTTCGGCAACCCGTTGCTCTGTAGAAGCAGGCTCCGGTTTGACAGCTTCGGAAGGAGTTTCCTGTTTTTCCGCAGCGGAAAGGTCGACTTCGGCCTCGAGCTTTTTCTCTTCCGCCTCCGCCGGCTTTGTCTCTTTTTTGTCCGCTGGCTTTGCGTTTTCTTCGGAAACCTCGGGGGGCGAAGCAATTTCCGTCGATTGTGCCGCCTCCCTCAACGCGTCCTCTTCACGTTGTATTTTTTCATAGAAAACTTTCTGTTTGTCCGCTATAGCCTTTGAAATCGCGTCCAGCTTTTGCCTGGCATCGCTCAATTCTTTCGCAAACGCGTTGGCATTGCCGATAACCACCGATTTAAGCGATTTTAAATTTTCCAACTGCGATTGAGCGGACTTAACTTTTTCTGCTGTCAAATTCTTACCTCCAAAGAACAACAATTCGTTATATTTTTTCTTTCATGCGGGCGTAAACATCCTCGTCCGTTTCGCCCAGCTGTCTGTTCAAAATTTTTGTTTTGGCGCATTTTGAGACGCATTGCTCCGATTTGCATACATAAGCGCCGCGACCGTTTGTTTTTCCCTTTTCGTCATCGAGAAAAATTTCACCCTCCGGAGTTTTTACAACCCGAAACAATTCGTTTTTCGGAAAATAACGCCTGCATACACAGCACATGCGGAGAGGAATCCTTTTCTCCCCCATAATCAAGCCTCATCTCCGACCGAAATATCGGTAGCGGCAGCGGCGACTCCGTCGTCTCCGTCCGTGCTTTCGGCATCGAGTAAGCCGCTCTGCATTGCCGCAGAATAAGACTTTACGTCTATTTTCCAGCCGGTAAGACGTGCTGCAAGACGCGCGTTCTGCCCCTCCTTGCCGATTGCAAGAGAAAGCTTGTCGTCAGGGACAATTACCTTGGCTTCCTTAGTGTCCTCGTTTGCCTGCACCATAAGTACCTGCGCGGGACTGAGTGAACGGGCGATAAAGTCGAGTATGTCCTCGCTCCAGGGTATAACGTCTATCTTTTCTCCGCCTATTTCGGAAACCACTGCGTTTATTCTCACGCCTTTGTTGCCTACACAGGCGCCTACAGCGTCCACGTCGGGATCTTTGGAATAAACGGCGATTTTGGTTCTGAAGCCCGCCTCTCTGACAATGGACTTTATTTCTACAATTCCCGCTCTGATTTCAGGAATTTCGTTTTCCAGCAGCTTTCGAATAAATGCGAAGCTTGACCTGCTGAGCAGCACCTGCGGTCCTTTTCCCGCGTCCTTAACTTTTTTTATAAGAACCTTTATTCTGTCGCCGACGTCGAATTTTTCTCCTGCGACCTGATCCGCAGGCAACAGCATTCCCTCCATCTGATTTTTGCCTATTTCAACGAAAATCGTGCCGTCGTCCTTTATTCTGCTGACAACCCCGACTATCAAATCGTTTTCCTTGTCAACGTACTGCGAATAAGTCATGCTGCGTTCCGCTTCTCTCAATGTCTGCATGACCACCTGCTTGGCAGTCTGCGCCGCAATCCTGCCGAACTCCTTCGGCGCGATTTTAGTGACAACCCTGTCGCCCACCTTGTAGCTTTTTTTAAGCTCTCTCGCTTCCTCGAGAGAAATTTCTTTTTCGGGATCCTCTACTGTTTCCACTATATTTTTATACGCACAAACCTCGATAGCTCCCTTTTCGGGGCTGAGCTTGAGCTCCACGTTCATTGCCTCGCCGAAATTCTTTTTGCAGGCAAAAGAAAGCGCGTTTTCAAGCGCGGCAACAAAAACGCTTTTATCGATTCCCTTTTCTCTTTCAAGGTCCTCAAGTGCCGCAAAAAAATCCTTATTTATCATTTTCCCGTGTCCTCCGACTAAAATTTTATTACCGGCTTTACAGAAGCCGCAGCAGAATACTTGACGGCGATTTCCTCGCCCATTTCCGTTCTTATGCAAAAACCGTCCTCGTCGTACCTTTCCAGCACGCCTGCAATTCGTTTTTTGCCGTTCACGGGCGCATAAAAGCCTACCTCGATTTCCTTGCCCGTGTTTCTTTTGAAGTCCCTCTCCGTTTTCAAGGGACGGTCAATGCCCAAAGAAGAAACATTCAGGATGTACGAAGCGCCGTCGGTAGGATCGAGACGGTCGAGAGGCTCGTCTATTGCCCGATGAAGTTTTTCGCAGTCGTCGATAGTCACACCGCCTTCCTTGTCGATAAAAAAGGTCAGGTTCATGCCGTTGTGCTTTTTGGCATATTCCACCTCGACGATTTCCAATCCGAGCTCTTCCGCGAAAGGCAGCGCGAGCTTTTCAGCCTCTTCCTTTACGTTTTTCATGCAAGCGAAGTCTCCTCATAAGGATATGAGAGAGGGAAACCCCTCTCTCATACCGATTTCAGTATTTAAGATAGTGATATTATAGCACAGATTAAAAGTTTTTACAACTGTTTTATATCAGATTAGGGTCTTTTTCCAACAATTTTTTCAAAAGATGAGCCGTCGCCGCCGCGTCGCACAGACTGCGGTGCGCATTGTTCAGAGGAATTTCAAAATGCTTGGTCAAAACGTCCAGCGTAAACTTGCCCGGCTCCTCCCCTCTGAACCTTTCCTTGGAAAAAAGCTGACGCGAAAGCTCCAGTGTATCGAGTTTTTTGTTGTCGAACAAATATCCAGAGGGCTTGGCGAAATATCTCAAAAAGCCGTAATCGAATTCAAGGTTGTGCGCCACCATTACCGAACCGTAGCAAAATTTGTAAAAATCGCCGATAACCTGTTGAATTGTCGGTGCATTTTCAACCATTTCGTCGGATATCCCGGTAAGCTCGGTTATCCTCGCGTCGATGCTTTTTTGCGGATTGACAAGCGTGTTGAAGCTTTCCTTTATCTCTCCGTTTATCATTTTGACGGCGCCGATTTCGATTATTTTATCCTCCAGAACCTTGAGTCCGGTCGTTTCGAAGTCGAAAACAACCACCGTGTTGTCCAGAAAAAATTGCGGCGGTCTTTGCGCCGTCCCGAGCAAATCCATCTGATTCGGCTCTATGTAAGGCTGCGGCTCCACCACCATATATTTTGCGCAGGGAGGCTTAGAAACAAAGGAGCTTGCGTCCTCGTCGGCGATTTTGCAGCGGCTCAACTGATATACGGTAACCTGCTCGCATTTAGTAAAGCTGCTTATCGTCGTTTTTCCTCTTACAACAATCTCGTCGCCGTCGTAAACCATCAAAAACTTTTTGAGATTGTTTTCGTCCTTAGCAAAATACACGCAGGAAATTTCTCCCGAAAAATCCTGCAAATCGAACTTGCAAAGCACGAAATCCTTTTCGCGCGGACGATACGTAGTCGGATTGTGTACCTTTCCGCACACAATGGTGACTTCCTCTCCCGCTCTGACGTCGAGTATATATTTGGGCGGCGTGTCTATTGCCCTGCCTATAAGCTCCTTTACGCTTTCCAGCTTGATTTTGCGCGACGGCAAAGAAAGCTGCGCGCTTATATTCAGATCGCGCTTCTCATCCAGCTCTTTTATTCTTTCGTCGAAATCAACCTTCGAGGGCTTTACGTTACGCTTGAGCAGAATTTTATAGTTCGTGTATCCCGAAACAAAATCCGCAAACTTTTCGGCAAAGCCCGATGAAACGACAAGTCTTTCCGTTTCTTCGGACAGCCGCATTTCCACGCAGAAGCCGTCGTCCGACGCTCCGAAGGAAATATCGTCTGAGGACACCGCAGCCGACAACGCCTGAAAGCCGGACAAAAACTCGCCGAACAAATCCTGCACTCCGCGCAGGTCAAAATAATCCCTGTCGATTTTCAGCCTGATTTTAAAATAAGGCGGACATGCCTCGCGCACGACGGTAAGAATTTTTTCCTTTAAGTCTTCGTCGGGAAGAATGGGAAACGCAAAATTGAACAAGCAGGTTTTTTCCCTCATATCCAGCCTGACTCTTCTGAGCTTGAGCATGTCGAGAGAATAATTCTTGTCTCCTGCGGAAACAGAAATGCTTCCGAGTTTTTCCTTGATTATGTCTAAAATCATATCAGCTTTTGTATCTCTTTGATAAATTCGGTCACCGTACCTGCCGAATCCACCGTTCTGAAAATTTCTCCGTTTTTGAAAAATACCGCGTTTCCGTCGCCCAGCGCCAAACCGATATCTGCGTCCCTCGCTTCTCCGGGACCGTTTACGGCGCAGCCCATGACGGCTATTTTAAGCGGCTTTTTTATATTTTTCGCAAAGGCGTAAACTGCCTTCGCCGTGCCTATCAAATCTCCTCTGCACCTGCCGCATGAAGGACACGATATGAATTTAAGCCCCTCATCAAGCCCCAGAGCGGTCAAAATCCTCTTTGCGGCAAACACCTCGTCAACCGGATTCTCCGTCAGAGAAACACGAATCGTATCCCCTATGCCGTCCGCGAGCAGCGCTCCGATACCTATGCTGTTTTTTATCAGTCCCGTCTCTGCCACTCCCGCTTCGGTAACGCCGATATGCAGCGGATAGTCGCATGACGAGGCAAGCAATCGGTTTGCGGAAATCGTCTCCCTTGTGTCGCTGGATTTAACGGATAAAACAAGATTTTCAAATCCGTTTTTTTCGCAGAATCTGACTTTTGAAAGCAGGCTTTCGGTCATCGCGGTGCATTTGTCTTTGTACTTATCCATAAAGGATTTTTCGACCGAGCCGCTGTTGACGCCTATTCTTATCGGTACGCCGTGAGCTTTGGCGCAATCGAGAACGCGCAGAACCTTTTCTTCGCCGCCGATATTTCCGGGATTTATCCTGATTTTGTCCGCTCCGTTTTCCATTGCCGAAACTGCAAGTCTGAAATCGAAATGGATATCCGCAACAAGCGGCAGATTTGTTCCGCCCTTTATTTTTTTTAAGGCTGCCGCGTCCGAAGCGTCGAGCACAGCGACTCTGACCATATCGCAGCCTGCGTTTTCAAGTTCTTTTATCTGTTTTAATGTCGCGTCCGTATCGGCAGTGCGCGTGTTTGTCATCGACTGAACGACAATCCCGCTTCCTCCGCCGATAAAAACGCTTCCCGCTTTTATTTGTCTGGAAAATCTCATAAGTCTTTTCTTAAGTCAGATATCTCAAAATGTCGACAAGTATCACAAGTCCGAACAGCAAAATCATACCTATCGCGTGTATCCAGCCCTCTACCTTTCTGTTGACGGGCTTTCGGAAAATCCATTCGATGAGCACGAACACAACCCTCGAACCGTCAAGCGCGGGCAAAGGCAGCAGATTGAACACCGCCAGATTGACGGAAATCAAAGTAATCAAAAACAATACGTTGGAAAAGCCCGTGCGTATGACCTGAGTAGTCATGTCGATGGTGGTTATCGGACCGCCGATATCCTTTATCGGCACGCGTCCCGTCACAAGTCCTCCGAGCGTTTCGAGAATATAGCCGCCGGCACGCAGGCAATAAGGAACGCTTCTTCCCAAAGCCTGACCGAAAGAAAAATCGTTTTTCACGTAAGCGTTCTGTACGCCCCAGCCCGTAGCCTCTTCCTTTACCGGATTTCCGTTTTCGTCAAGCACTACATTGCCGTTTTCGTCAAGCTTGTCTACCGAAAATTTACCCTTTTTCACGTTTTCGATAGTCACCTTTACTCGTTTGCCTTGTTCGTTCTCACGCAAGACAACAACATCCATTTCCTCGCCCGCATTGGCAATATAATTGCTTACGTCAACAACGAGATAAACGGTTTTGCCGTCTATTTTATAAATTATGTCGCCCTCCTTAAAGCCTGTGCCTGCCTGATAAGCGTCATAATTGACCGATGTGTCGTAAACCTTCTTTATTGCCAGAGCGTCGTCGCCGAAAGCCCAAAAGGCAATAAAAACAATCAGAACTGCGGAAATAAAATTAAACAACGCGCCGGAGACCAGCACAATTATCCTTTTCCACGGCTTTTGGTTGTTGAAAGCGTCGGGCGAGTCGGGCAAATTTTCGTCCTCGCCGTCGAAAGCGCAGTAACCGCCCAGCGGAAACAGACGTATCGAAAAAACCTCGCCGTTTTTCTTTTTTCTGGAAAACAGCTTGGGCCCCATGCCTATGGCAAACTCGTTTATTTTGAAACCCAATATTTTGCCGGCGGTGTAGTGCCCCGCCTCGTGAATGGTAATCATAACCAGCAGCACCACCAACGCAAGCAAAATATATAAAATCGTTTCCGCTACGTCGGATACGGCAAACAAAATCAAATTCATCAGGTCAATTCCCTTTCAAAAATTTTTCGGCAGTCTTTTTGGCTTCGGCGTCAAGCTCATAAATATTGTCGACGCTTAATTGTATGCCGTTAAGATGATTTTTATAATAATCAATCGTTTTTCTTACCGTTTTGCAGATATCGCAAAAACCGATTTTTCCGTCGAGAAAAGCAAAAACACCCGCGTCGTTTGCAGCGTTGAGCACCACCGGCATGAGCGGATCTAAGGCAAAAGCCTCTCGCGCAAGCTCAATCGCGGGAAAAACCTCTTTGTCATAACCGAAAAATTCAAGCGGCTTAACTTGCGTCAAATTCAGACGCGCGTCCGGCAAGTTGAGTCTCTCCGGAAAAGACAAAGCATAACCGATAGCGTACTTCATATCCGGCAGCGCCATTTGTGCAAGCATAGCTCCGTCCGCATATTCGACCAGCGAGTGCACGACGCTCTGCGGATGCACGACGACATCGATTTGCTCCAAAGGCACGCCGAAAAGCCAGTGCGCTTCCAACATTTCCAGCCCCTTGTTCATCATGGTTGCCGAGTCTATCGTGATTTTGCTGCCCATGCTCCAATTCGGGTGCTTAAGCGCCATTTCCGGCGTAACGTCGGACAGTCTTTCGGCAGTAAAACCGAAAAACGGTCCTCCGCTTGCCGTCAGGATTAAACGTCTTATTTCTCCTTTTCCGAGACACTGCCAGACAGCCGAGTGCTCGCTGTCCACCGGCAAAAGCTTAGCTTTGCTTATAGAGAGCGCCTCCGCAACCAAAGCTCCGCCGCAGACAAGAGTTTCTTTGTTTGCAAGCGCCACGTCCACGCCCTTGTTTATTGCCTTAATCACCGCGCGCAAAGCGGCTATACCGCGAGTCGCGACAAGCACGACGTCCACATCGAGATCTACCGCATTTTCGAGACACTGCGCGCCGAACTGAATAGCGCTTCCGCTTTCATAAAGACTTTCGTCGATAAGCCCCGCGAATTCAGCGCCGAAGCGCTTCTGTTGTTTTGTCAAGAGCGCTTTGTCCGAATAAGCTACAAGCGCTTTTACCTCGAATAAATCGGGAAAAGCCTCTATCAGCTCCAGCGTCTGAGTTCCTATCGAGCCCGTGCTGCCCAGCACGGCAATTTTCTTTCTTTTCATGACAACAAAAACGCGTAAATAATCGCTATGAACGCCGCATTGAACATCATGCCGTCAAATCTGTCCATAATTCCGCCGTGCGCCCCCAAAAGGTTGGAATAATCCTTTATTCCGCACAATCTTTTAACAAGGCTTGCCACAAGGTCTCCGATCTGCGTAGCCGCCGAGCCGAAAATACCTATGATGACGTAAACAACGATTTTAAGTCCGTCGGACAACGGAAGTCCCGGCGAGAACAACGCGAAAGGCGTTTCGAAAAGCAGATAAACTACTCCGGCTCCCACCAAGCCTCCGAACAGCCCTCCGGCAGCGCCCTCCCAAGTTTTTTTTGGGCTTATTGCGGGAACAAGCTTATGCTTTCCGAACAAGCTGCCGAAAAAATACGCGAACATGTCGGTACAAGACGCCACCAAAAACACAAGCGCCAGTCCCACGGTATGAATATCGAGCAAAACGCCCGACGAATTCATCGATTTGTTTATAAAAAACATCGCCGACATGACGAATGCGGGATAAATCAACAGAAATGAAAAATATGCCAGATGCACCACCGCATCGCTGAGCTGCGAAAAAACGGAAATGGCACAGCCGATGATAAATATACAGAGTATAAACACGGCGACGCCGCTGATACCGAACAAAAAATACGGTATCCCGAAGCAGAGCGCAAAAATCCAGACCAAAACATTGAACTGCTTGGGTATTCTGTTGCCCAAAGCGTCCCTTACCTCGAGCACGCTCAAGGCAGTCACGATGCAAAGAAAGACCGAAACAACTACGCGGTCAATATAATATCCAGCCAGGATGACCGAAATATAAATCAATCCGATGACAAGTCCGATTAAGCTTCGCCTAAGCATCGATTGTTTTGCCTGTGTCTCTAACTTCTCCAAAATTTCTGTTCCTGTGTTCGTATATATTCAGAAATCCGTCCAAATCCTTTTCGTTTATATCCGGCCACAGCGTGTCGCTGAACACCAGCTCCGAGTATGCCGCCTGAAACAGCAGAAAGTTGCTCAGCCGCATCTGCCCGCCGGTTCTGACAATCAGGTCGGGATCCGGCAGCCTGTGATACATAAACTCGCCCAATTCCTTTTCGGAAACAGCGGATCTTCCTTGACGGATAATTTCGTTCACGGCGTGCGCAAGCTCGGCGCGTCCGCCGTAATTTATGCAAAGATTGAGAGTCATAACACGGTTAAAGGACGTTTCCCTTTCCGCTCTTTCGATTTTTCCGACAAGCTCCTGCGGAAGCCGGGACAAATCTCCCGAAACGACTACCCTTATGCCGCGTCTGGAAAAATCCTTCGTGTTGTCCAGATAGCGGGCTGCAAGCTTGAACAAACCGTTCACCTCGCGCTCGGCTCTTTTCCAGTTTTCTGTAGAAAAGACAAAGAGACTGACTACCTTTATGCCTCTTTTCAGACAATAATCTATGACAAGCTCGGCTTTTTTTATGCCTTCGCGGTGTCCCTTCAAACGGGACAAGCCGCGATTTACCGCCCATCTGCCGTTGCCGTCCATAATAAAAGCAACATGACAAGGAATTGCCGACATACGCCACCTCTCATTTCCGGACGGAAAAATCAAACCGTCCGACAACAATATGCAAGTAGTTTTCCCTTTCTCTGACGGCAATAACCAATTCTTTGTCGAAAGATTCGGCTTTCTTGTCCGTCAAAGTTTCGGCGGTGTACTTCAATCCTCTTTTGTCCAGCAGCTCAAAGCATGCCTCCGCGTCGAGACCGATAAGCGACTCCGTATTCAGGTCGTCGGAAATCATACCGCCATAATTTCCGTTTCCTTGTCTTTGGCGAGAGCATCTATGTTTTCGATAGCCTTAGAAACGATTTTTTCAACCTCGCCCTCGAAATTCTTTATGCTGTCTTCGGATACGATTTTTTCGTTTTTGGCTTTTTTCAAGCCGTCCATGATGTCGCGGCGCGCATTTCTGACCACGACCTTAGTATCCTCGGCGAGCTTTTTGGCATTTTTTACGTAATCGCGGCGACGTTCCTCCGTCAGCTCGGGGAAGGTAAGACGTATTACCGTGCCGTCGTTTTGAGGCGTCACTCCGATATTGGCGGCAAGTATCGCCTTTTCCACTTTGGACAGCATTCCCTTGTCCCACAGCGTAATTACAAGCTGTCTGGGCTCTGGAGAGGATATGTTGGACATCTGGTGCACCGGAGTGCTCGTGCCGTAATAATCAACGTAAATCTTTTCAAGAAGCTTGGGATTGGCACGTCCGGGTCTCACGAGAGCGTACTCCGACTTCATAAATTCAACGGCTTTGGAAATTCCCTCGTCAAGCTCGAGAAAAAGCTGTTCTATAGCAGGGTGTTGATAATCCATAATTCAAATCTCCTCTTATCTGAAAAAATAGCGTAAAAGCGGCAATCAATCGATCACCGTACCGACGTCTTTGCCCTCTACGGCGTTTATGATGCCGTCGGGCTTTCTGCCGTCGAAAACGAGTATGGGAATTTTGTTTTCCTTACACATGGAAATCGCGGTTGTGTCCATAGCCTTAAGCTCCTGCTTGATGACTTCCATATAAGATATTCTATCATATTTTTTGGCGTTTTGCACCAATTTGGGGTCAAAATCATAAATCCCGTCTATATTCTTGGCGCATAGCAAAATTTCGGCATGAATTTCAGCCGCACGAAGAGCTGCCGTTGTATCGGTTGAAAAATACGGATTGCCGGTGCCGCAGCCGAATATGACCACTCTGCCCTTTTCGAGGTGACGCAGAGCCTTGCGCAGGATATAAGGCTCGGCAACTCTGGTAATGGTAAGCGCCGTCTGCACGCGGGTAGGCACACCCTTCTGCTCCAGAGCGTCCTGCAATGCAAGGGCGTTTATCGCAGTGGCAAGCATACCCATGTGGTCTGCCGTAGACCTGTCCATATTGGTTCCCTGTCTGCCTCTCCAGAAATTTCCGCCGCCGATGACTACTCCGATTTCCACGCCCGAAGCGTTGAGCGCTTTTATCTGATTGACCAGATTGGCAATGCTTGAGTCGCTCAAGCCGAAGCCGGACTCGCCCGCCAATGCTTCTCCGCTGATTTTTATTAAAATTCTTTTATATCCGGGCATTTAAAAACCTCCGATTTGCAAAAGTGGGAACATAAAATAAAATGCTCCCACTGCAAAAAATGATTTTTGAAATTATTTCTTTACGCTTTCAAGCTGTTCCTGAATTTCCTGCGCAAAGTTGTCCTGTCTCTTTTCCAGCCCCTCGCCCATTTCATAACGGACAAATCTTCTGACCGTAATCTTTTCGCCTATAGCGGCAACTGCCTCGTTTATCAGCGTTGTGACGGTTTTGGAGTTGTCCTTGACGTAATCCTGTTCGAGCAGGCACACTTCCTTGTAATATTTGTTTATTCTGCCCTCGACCATCTTTTCGATGACTGCGGCGGGCTTGGGATTTGGCTCGTTCTTTGCCTGCGCCAGGAGAATCTCTCTTTCTTCCGCAAGCTTGGCGGGGTCAACGTCCTCTTTTCTTACGTAAAGCGGCTTGGCGGCGGCTATCTGCATGCACAGATTGTGAACCAGCTCGACAAACTGCTCGCTTCTTGCCACAAAGTCGGTTTCGCAGTTCACCTCGATGAGAACGCCGATTTTTCCGCCCATGTGAATATAGCTGTCGACAATGCCTTCTGCCGCAATTCTGTCCGCCTTTTTGGATGCGGTTGCCATTCCTTTTTCTCTGAGATACTTTATTGCCTCGTCTATGTTTCCGTTTGTTTCGACAAGCGCTTTTTTGCAGTCCATCATGCCTACGCCCGTCTTCTGACGAAGAGCCATGACGTCCGCGTTACTGAAATTTGCCATAGTTAAAACTCCTTTATTCCGCTTTCGCTTCGGTTTCGGCTTCGACCTTTTCCTCAGCGTCCTGTGCTACGAAAGCCTTTTCGTCCTGCTTTTTGAGCTCCTCGATTTTGGCTTCCTCTATTTTGTTTTCATCGTATTTTCTTTTCTTGGGCTTGGATTCGGCTTTAGCCTTTTCTTCCGCCAAAGCCTCAGCCTCGAGAGTCGCCGCTTCGGCAAGCACTTCCTCGGTGTTTATGGACAGCACGACGCCTTCTTTTGCTTCGATAACCGCATTGGCTATGATTGCCGCCATGATTTTGACCGCTCCGATAGCGTCGTCGTTGCCGGGTATAACCACGTCCACCTCGTCGGGATCGCAGTTAGTATCAACCGTCGCAACGATGGGAATACCCATTTTGTGAGCCTCCGCCACCGCAATGGCTTCCTTTTTGGGGTCGACGACGAACATGCAGCCGGGCATGGTCTTCATATCCTTTATGCCGCCGAGATTAGCCTCGAGCTTGTCCCTTTCTGCCTTGAGTCCGGCGACTTCCTTTTTGGGAAGCAAATCGAACTCGCCCATTTTCTCCATCTGATTGATTTTGTTGAGACGCTCGATTCTTGTCTTTATCGTTTTGAAGTTGGTGAGAGTACCTCCCAGCCATCTGTTGTTGACATAGTACATCCCGCATCTCTCGGCTTCCTGCTTGATTGCCGCCTGCGCCTGCTTTTTCGTGCCGACAAACAAAACGGATTTGCCCTCCGCCGCAATCTCGCGCACGAAATTGTAAGCCTCTTCGGCAAGCTGTACGGTCTGCTGCAGGTCGATGATATGGATATCGTTCCTTGCCGAGTAGATGTACTTCTTCATTTTGGGATTCCATCTTCTGGTCTGGTGTCCGAAATGGACGCCCGCTTCCAGAAGCTGTTTCATAGAAACCACTGCCATTTTTGTTCTTCTCCTTTTTTGTTTTAGTTTCCTCCCCGCTCCATAGCTCCCGCTTTTACCCCTTTTCCTTAGAGGCACAACCGCAGGACAGACGCGGGTGCGTAATAAACCTTGCAAATTATATCACAAGGCGTCTGAATTTGCAATCGATTAAAACATATTAGTGCAAAAATTTTACGGATTTGCAAACTAAAAAAGGGACGAAACCGCCGTCCCTTTTTTCAGCTGTGCGGACAGTCGCATTTGCCGTCGTGACAGCAGCACGAGTCCTCGTGTTCCTCGCCTCCGCAATCGCAGCCGTCCTCGTGACAGCCGCAACCGCACTGCTCCTCATCTTCCGCCATACGAACATATTCCTCGTAAACCTCGTTGAGGAGGGTTTCATCCTCTATGGGTACGAACAAATCCTCGCCGTTTTCGTCCTCCTCCAGTCGGAAAATAACAACCTCGTCATCGTCTATGTCGGGAATTTCCTCTGCGGGCTGAAAGAATACATACCATTCGTTTTTGTAGTCTACCGTAGCCACATGATAGAAATTGTGTTCAACTCCGTCGTCGGTCGTAAGAACAACCAAATCCTCGTCCTGACCGTTGATTTCCATTTTTTCTTCGTTCATTTATATACCTCCGATAAAATAAACATCGGCTCAATTTAAATAAGCCAGATAATTTTGCAATATCATAGTCGCCGCAACCTTGTCTATGACGTTTTTTCTGTTTTCGCGGCGCACGCCGCCCTCGATGAGAGCACGCTCTGCAGATACCGTAGTGAGACGTTCATCGAAAAATTTGACCGGCACGGAAACATAGCCCTTCAATTTTTCTACGAATTCCCGAGTCTTGACCGTCTGAGCGTTTTCTTCGTTGTTCATGCTTTTGGGCAGCCCGCACACAATCAGCTCCGCTTCCTGCTCCTTAGCTATGCGGGCAATCTCCTCGAAATCCTCATCGGTTTTCTTTCTGAAAAGAGTACTCAAGGGATTAGCCACAATTTTCATGGGATCCGAAACCGCGATTCCTATACGCGCGTCACCCACGTCCAACGCCAAAATTCTTCCCATTTCTTCACCTTTTAGTATTGTAACAGAAAATCTGCCGCAACACAATGCTTTTTTAACAAAAAAGGAAAGCCGTTTTGCTTTCCTTTTATCGGATTCAGTTGCCGCCAAGCTGCTGCTTGCCTTTTTTTAGCATTTTTTTGATTTCGGGACTGTATTCCGACATCATAACGCCGGCAACGGCACCCAATGTAAGCACTGCCAAGAAAGAACTGACCTTCATGTGACACACCTCCTCCTTGTATTAGTTTTTGGAGAAAGCGCGTTTTTAAACAAAACCAGTCTGCCATATAATACCATTTCAGGCTTTCTGCTTGGTTTTGTAGTCATCAATGGCTTTTTTTATTGCTTCTTCCGCAAGCACCGAGCAGTGCAGCTTCTGCGGAGGAAGCCCTTCCAGCTCCTCGACCACTTTTGCATTGGTTATCTTAAGCGCCTCGTCTACGGTCTTGCCGATTATCATATCCGTAGCGGTGCTGCTTGTGGCAATAGCCGCCGTGCAGCCGAAGGTCTGAAATTTGGCGTCGACGATTTTGTCGTTTTCTATTTTGAGAGTGATTTTCATAATGTCCCCGCAGGTCGGGTTTCCCACCACTCCCTCTCCGTCGGCATTTTCTATCACGCCTACATTGTGCGGGTTTGCGAAAACTTCCATAACTTTCTGATTATACATTTCTGATTTCTCCTTCTTTCAGTGAAAACAAAGGCGACATTTTTCTGAGCCTTTCGACTATTTCTTTCAGCTTGTCGACGACATAGTCAACCTGCTCGGGCGTATTGTGCTTGCCGAATGAAAAACGTATCGAGCCGTGCGCCAGCACGACGTCCACGTTCATTGCCAGCAAAACGTGAGAGGGGTCAAGCGAACCGCTGGAGCATGCCGAGCCGCTGGACACGGCAATGCCCGCCAGGTCAAGCAGCATAAGCAGACTTTCTCCTTCGACGAATTCAAAAGAAAAATTCGCATTAGACGGCAGCCTGTCAATCGGATGACCGTTGTATTTTACAAACGGAATTTCATCCAGCACTCTCCTGACGAACTTGTCTCTCAAGGAAGCGACATACGTCGAATTTTTTTCCATTTCGGCAACGGCTTTTTGCGCCGCATAGCCCATACCCACCACTGCGGGCACGTTTGTGGTACCGCCGCGCATGGATCTCTCCTGCCCGCCGCCGACAACGAGCTTGTCTATATGCAGACCGTTTCTGATATACAGCGCCCCGATGCCCTTGGGACCGTAAAATTTGTGGGCGGAAACGGTAAGCATATCCGCGCCCAGCTCCTTGGGCTTGACAGGTATCGCCCCGAAAGCCTGAACGGCGTCAACATGCAAAACGCAGCCTTGTCCGTGTACAATTTCCGCAACCTCTTTTATCGGCTGAATGGTACCGGTTTCGTTGTTTGCAAGCATGACGCTGACAACGACGGTGTCGGGACGCATAAGCTCTTTGAGCACGTCGGTCCTTACCTTGCCCGATTCGTCTACGGGCAGATACGAAACGTCGAAGCCCTGCTTTCTCAGCCACTCCGCAGAATTTAAAACGGCGTGGTGCTCTATGGCTGAGATAATGATATGCTTTCCCTTATCCTGTCTGGCAAACGCCGCGCCCTTCAACGCCCAGTTGTCCGCTTCTGTGCCGCTGCCGGTAAAATATATCTCGTTTGGTTTTACACCCAAAGCGTCCGCAAGCTGCTTTCTCGCATTGTCCACCGCGCCCATAGCGTCACGCCCGTAGGAGTGCTGGCTGTGAGAATTGCCGAAATTCTCGTTGAAATACGGCAACATTGCAACAAGCACGTCGTCGTCGCACGGAGTCGTAGCCGCATGGTCGAGATAAACGCGGTTTTTTCTGTCCGTATCGATAAGCTGCGCCAACGACACGGAATCGAGATAAATGTTTATCTGACGGTACAAATCGCTCCAAAGTCCCTTTGTGACGCAATTACAGTTGCCGTTGCTGCATCCGTTGGACAGACAATCCACGATTTCCAGATTGTCTTCAACTGCGCGCAGCACTCTACCCACCGAAATCTCGGCGGGAGAAGCGGACAGCTTGTAGCCGCCGAAAGCTCCCCTCTGCGAGACAACCACTCCTTCCTTTTTGAGCAGTGAAACTATCTGCTCCAGATATCCGTCCGAAACGTAAATGGCGTTTGCAAGTTCCGTTGTGCTGATAAACCCCTTGTCGTAGTCCTGAGCAAGCTTTGCGCAGGCATACAAACCGTAACGGGCTTTTGTCGACATTTTCATGGCATTCAATTCCTATCAAATTACTGTGTTTAGTATAAAACCACTGAATAATATTGTCAAATGATTTGATATAAATACAAAAAATTTCGTCCAATCGTCTTTTTGACCGAACAAATTTTTTACAATCAAAAAGGCAGACGCGAAGTCTGCCTTTAAAAAGCTTTATTCTATTATATCGTTCTTGTAAAGCGGAAATCTTTCGGTCAGAGCCAGCACCTTTTTCGTGCTGTCGGCAAGAGCCTCCTCCCTGCGCTTTATCACGTCGGCAATTACCTCTCCGATGATTTTCATTTCAGGCTCCTTCATGCCTCTCGTCGTCACGCTGGGAGTGCCCAGACGCAGACCGCTCGTGATGAAAGGACTTGCCGTGTCGAAAGGAATACCGTTTTTGTTGGCTGTGATATGAACCTCGTCAAGCAGCTTTTCGAGCTGCTTTCCGGAAATGCCGTCGTCCGTCAAGTCTACGAGCATGAGATGATTGTCCGTGCCTCCCGAAACAAGCTTCACGCCGTTCTCGGTAAGGGACTCGGCAAGCGCCTGCGCGTTTGCGACAACCTGTTTCTGATACGCTTTGAATTCGTCGGATAGCGCCTCCTTGAAGCTGACCGCTTTGGCGGCGATTATGTGCATCAACGGACCGCCCTGCATTCCGGGGAAAACAGCCTTGTCAATTTGCTTTGCCCACTTTTCCTTGCAGAGGATAAGTCCGCCTCTGGGACCTCTCAAGGTCTTGTGCGTCGTGCTCGTCACGACGTCGGCATAAGGCACGGGATTGGGATGAAGCCCCGCGGCGACAAGCCCCGCGATGTGCGCCATATCCACCATGAGTATCGCGCCCACCTCGTCGGCTATTTCACGGAACTTGGCAAAATCGATTGTTCTCGGGTAAGCGCTGGCACCGGCTACAATCAGCTTGGGCTTGCACTCGTGAGCGGTTTTTCTCAGCTCATCGTAATCTATCCTGCAATCCGTCCGGCTCACGCCGTAAGGAACGATATTGAAATAGTTGCCCGAAATGTTGACGGGACTGCCGTGCGTCAGATGTCCGCCGTGCGCGAGATTCATGCCGAGTATTGTGTCGCCCGGTCTTAAAAACGCATAATAAACGGCGATATTCGCATTTGCGCCGCAGTGAGGCTGAACGTTTGCGTGTTCTGCCTGAAACAGCTGCTTTGCGCGCTCGATTGCCAGGGTTTCAGCCTTGTCGACGTAAACGCAGCCGCCGTAATATCTTTTGCCGGGATAGCCTTCGGCGTATTTGTTGGTCAGATGGCTGCCCATAGCCGCCATGACTGCGGGCGAAACAAAATTTTCGCTGGCAATCAGTTCGATATTCTGTCTCTGACGGTTAAGCTCCTCGACATAAATGTCCGCGATTTCGCTGTCGGTTGCTCTGATGGTTTTGAAATCAATCATTTCTAAAGTCTCCGTAAAAGTTTTTATTCCAGCCTGTCGAGAGAGCTTATTAACTTCGCCCTCGCCGCAAGCCTGCAATTTTGTTTTTCTATGCTATGTTTATCCGGACGGACAGGTCTGCGCCGACGTAAATATTCCGCCGTTTTCGCCGAAATTCGGCTTTGCATTTGCTAATTTTTCAACACGTATTAAAGGCGGGTAAGTACGCGTCAAGCAGCCCGCAATCCGCGAAGCCGCTTCGTACCGAAAATTACGGATTTATTTCGACTCCGCCGCTTCGTCCTTAACCCCGTTTTCGTCTTCACCGACGGCAACCAAAGCCAGAAGCACAGGCTGAAGCTTGTTGCTTTTAGCGATTTTTTTGTCTAAAAGAAACACGACCAGAAAGCCGGCAATGAGAAACCCCGCAAAAAGCGAGAGCGACGCCCACTCCGGCAGGCGGCAGAATATACCGATAAGCATGCCCGCGACCGCCAAAGCAAGCGGCAAAATATAAACCAGCAACGAAATCTTCGCCACCGACCCGCTCTCCATTTTTATCTGCACGAGGTCGCCTTCCTTAACGCCCAAAACATTTTCCACTCTGACGTCGATATGACTGTCTTTTGGCTTCATTGCGCACATGCCGCAGGAGGCGCAGGCAGATTTGCGCTGCACCCTCACTACCGCCTCGTTCTTTTCCGTTTTTATTACCTTGCCCTGCTCGGTCATGTCCGTCGTCCTCAATTTTATAATTTTACTCGGACGTTGTCAACTTTCTTCGACGTCTTTTACCTCAACGGCAAGCTCGTCAAGCTGCTTTTGCTCTACAATGCCGGGGGCTTCCGTCATCAGACAGCTCGCGTTCTGAACTTTTGGAAAAGCGATTACGTCCTTGATGTTGTCCGTATTTGCAAGCAGCATGGCAAACCTGTCCAAGCCCAGCGCAATGCCGCCGTGCGGAGGCGTGCCGAAATTGAAAGCGTTGACGAAAAATCCGAACCTGTTTTCAATCTGCTCCTGCGAAAATCCGAGCGTCTTAAACATCAGATTCTGAATTTCCTTTTTGTAAATTCTCAGGCTGCCGCCGCCCGCCTCCTGTCCGTTGATGACGATGTCGTACGCTTTGGCGCGCACTTTTGAGGGGTCGCTCTCCATGTATTTCAAATCCTCGTCCTTAGGACTGGTGAAAGGGTGATGCATGGCAACGTAGCGTCCCTCCTCCTCGCTGTATTCGAACAGAGGGAAATCCACCACCCAAAGCAAGTCGTAACGATTTTTGTCTATCATGTCGAACCGCGCGGCAAGCTCCTTTCTCAACGCGCCCAGCGCGGTGCACACGACATAATCGTCGGCGTCCGCCACAAAGAACGCCATATCTCCCTTTTCAAGCCCCAGCTTCTTTTCTATGGCTTGGACAAGCTCCGGCGAAACCTTTGAGGCAAAGCTGCTTCTTAATCCGTCCGCCCCCAGCCCCAGCCACGCAAGACCTTTGGCTTTGTACGTTTTGACAAGCTCGACAAGCTTGTCCAGCTCCTTTCTTGACAGCTGCGCCTCGTTCTTTTTCAAAACTATGGCTCTGACACTTCCGCCCGCTTTCAATACATTGTCGAAAACGACGAAGCCGCCGTCTCTAACCGTATCCGACACGTCGTTTATTTCAAGGCCGAAGCGGGTGTCCGGCGCGTCCGAGCCGTATCTGGTCATTGCCTCCGCATACGTCACCCGTCTTAAAGGCAAGGAAATTTCCATACCCTTTATTTCGCGGAAGATTTTTTCAAACAGTCCCTCCATCATGCTCATGACGTCGTCTTCTCTGTCCACAAACGACATTTCGACGTCAAGCTGCGTGAATTCGGGCTGCCTGTTGGCGCGCAAATCCTCGTCTCTGAAGCAGCGCGCTATCTGGAAATACCTGTCTGTCCCCCCTATCATGAGCAGCTGCTTGTACAGCTGCGGCGACTGGGGCAGCGCGTAAAACTTGCCGTGGTGCACGCGGCTGGGCACGAGGTAGTCCCTCGCGCCTTCGGGGGTGGATTTGCCGAGCATGGGAGTTTCCACTTCGGTAAAGCCGTTCTGATACATGTATTCTCTTATCGTGCGGTTGAGTCGGGAACGCATACTCAGAATTTTCTGAAGCTTTTCCCGTCTCAAATCGAGATAACGATATCTGAGCCGCAGCGTTTCGTTTGCCGAGTCGTCGCCGACGGCGAAAGGAGGAGTTTCCGCTTCGGAAAGAACCTTGAGAGAGCTCGCAACTATTTCGATTTCTCCTGTATCCATGCTTTTGTTCACGTTGTCGCCAACGCGCGCCCTGACAACGCCGTTTATTGCGACGACAAACTCCTGCCTGAGCGTAAGCGCCTTGTCAAACAACGGTTTTTCAGTCTCGGAGGAGTCGAACACCGCCTGCACGACACCCGATTTGTCCCTTATCTGCACAAAAACGAGGTTGCCCAAATCGCGCCTGCGCACAACCCAGCCCATTATCGTTACTTCCCTGCCTATGTCGCGGCTTCTCAATTCTCCGCACATGCAGGTTCTTTTCATTCCGTTTAAAAAATCCGACATAATCTTGTCCTTAAAGTATATATTTTTTCAGATTTTGCGCTCTGGTTTCTTTGGTCAGATTGTCCACCACGAATTTTTTGTCCACCTTTACCTTTACCTTTTCGCCGCCGTTGTCCACGTTGAAGGATACCTCCTCGAGAAGATGCTCGAGCAGCGCCTGCAATCTGCGCGCGCCTATATCCTCCTGCGTCGTGTTGAGGTCTACGGCAACGGATGCGATTTCGTCTATTCCGTCTTTGGTAAAGCACAGCTCGATGTTGTCCACCGCAAGCAGCTTCCGATACTGTTCCGTAACCGCGTTTTCCGGCTCTGTCAGAATTTTTACGAAATCCTCCTTGTTGAGGCTGTGCAGCTCGACGACGACGGGGAAACGCCCCTGAAGCTCGGGTATGAGGTCGCTCACGCTGCTTATATGGAACGCGCCGCTGGCAACAAACAGAATATAATCGGTTTTTATGCTGCCGTATTTTGTGTTTACTGTACAGCCCTCTACTATGGGCAGAATATCTCTCTGCACTCCCTCTCTGGAAACGTCCGGTCCGTTGTGATTGGCGCCTCCGGCGATTTTGTCTATTTCGTCGATGAAAATTATTCCGTCGTTTTCGGCGCGCCTTATGGCTTCGGTATTGACGTTTTCGCTGTCGATAAGCTTTTCCGCCTCCTCGTCAACCAGAATTTTCATTGCGTCGCGTACGGCGAGCTTGCGCTTTTTATATTTTTTGGGCATCATATCGCCGAAAATGTTGCCTATGTTTATTTCTCCGCCGCCCATACCGACGTCTATGCTTTTAGGCGCTTCGCGCACGTCGATTTCAACATTTAAATGGTCGAGATTGTGAGAAAGTATCTCGTCCTTCACGGTTTCCTTGGCAATGCCTTCGGGAAGCGCCTCTTTGTTTTTGAGCAGCAGCTCGGCGATTTTGTCCACCGCAGCGGCAGTTGCCTTGTCCTGAACCTCCCTGAAACGCTCGTCCTTGACAAGACGTATCGCAACCTCCACAAGGTCGCGCACCATGCTTTCGACGTCGCGCCCGACGTAACCAACCTCGGTGTATTTGGTTGCCTCGACCTTCAAAAACGGCGCTTTGACAAGCTTTGCAAGTCTTCGCGCTATTTCGGTTTTGCCTACGCCTGTAGGTCCCTTTAAAATTATGTTTTTAGGAGTTATCTCCTCTCTGTCGCCCGCGCTCAGCCTGCTGCGTCTGTATCTGTTGCGCAGCGCCACCGCAACCACCTTTTTGGCTTCGGTCTGACCGATGATATATTTGTCAAGCTCGTTTACAATCTGTCTGGGTGTCAATTCCATATCAAAGCACCTCCACCGTCAAATTGGAATTGGTAAAAATACAAATTTCGCTGGCAATCAAAAGAGCTTTTCTGGCAATTTCCTCCGCGGGCAAATTTGTTTCTCTCGCCAACGCCTTTGCCGCCGCCAAGGCATAATTCCCGCCGCTGCCTATGGCGCAGACGCCGTCCGGCTCGGGCTCTATCACGTCGCCGCTTCCGCTGACAATCAAGAAATCGTTCTTGTCCGCTACAATCATCATTGCTTCAAGCTTGTGCATGATTTTGTCGCTTCTCCACAGCTGTGCCAGCTCAACCGCGCTGCGCGTCAGATTTCCGCTGTATTTGTTGAGCATTGCTTCAAATTTCTCCGACAGCGTGAACGCGTCCGCAACGGTGCCGGCAAATCCCACGACCACCTTGCCGTCGTAAATGCGACGCACCTTTACGGCGTTGCCCTTAAGCACGGTGCTCTGCCCCTGAGTGACCTGTCCGTCTCCGGCGACGGCAATTCTGCCGTCCTTTTTGACGGCGCATATAGTAGTGCCTTTTATATAATCGGCAAAAACTCTGTCGTTATCCATTTAAAACCTCCGTTAAAATTTTATCGGTATGAGCCAATGCCCTGTCGGCATAGGCTTTTTTCTTTTTGACCTTGTCGCGTATTTCCTGTTCGAGCGGTTTTAAAATCCCGAAGCTGGAATTCATGGGCTGAAAATTCTCGTTCGGGCGGGAAACATGCAGTGCAAGCGCGCCGCACATAGTCGCGCCGTCGGGCGGGACGGGCGGTTTGCCCGTAAGCATGCGGAAAGCGTTGACTCCGCACATAAGACCGCTCGCTATGCTTTCGACATACCCTTCCACACCGCTTATCTGCCCTGCGAAAAAAACCTCGGGTCTGCTTTTGAGACTGAAAGACGAGTCAAGCAGGGCGGGAGAATTTATGAAAATGTTTTTGTGCATGACGCCGTATCTCACAAATTCAGCGTTTTTCAGCGCGGGTATAAGCGAAAAAACCCTTTTCTGCTCCCCGAAAGTCAGATGCGTCTGAAAGCCTACGAGATTGAGCAGTGTGCCTTCGGCGTTTTCCTTTCGAAGCTGCAAAACGGCGTAAGGTCTTTTGCCCGTCGCCGGGTCGGAAAGCCCCACCGGCTTCATCGGACCGAAGCGTATGGTGTCCACTCCCCTTGCCGCCATAACCTCAATCGGCATACATCCCTCGAAAACTGCGGAATTTTCAAAATCTCTCAGCTTAACCGTTTCGGCATTGACAAGCTCCCGATAAAACTCCTCAAACTCCTCCCGCGTCAAAGGACAGTTGACATAGTCTGCCGTGCCCTTGTCGTATCGGCTTGAAACAAAGGATTTTTCCGCGTCTACGCTCTCCGCAGTGACTATGGGCGCGGCGGCGTCGAAAAAATACAGAAATTCTTTGCCGCACAATTCCTTAATCTGTTTTAAAAACAGCTCGTCCGTCAAAGGTCCCGTAGCAATTATATTTACTCCTTCGCTTATTTTTTCCGCCACGCGATATTCGATTTTAAGGTTTCCGAATTTTTTCAGCTCCGCCGTCACGCAATCGGAAAAAGCGTATCTGTCGACCGCCAGCGCGCCGCCGGCAGGCACTGACGTTTTGTCGGCGCATCGGATAAGCAAGCTGTCCAGCCTTCTCAGCTCCGCCTTGAGCACTCCCGACGCCCCCGTAAGAGAATCCGATTTGAGGGAATTGCTGCAAACAAGCTCGGCAAAGCCGTCCATACAATGCGCGGGAGATTTTTTGCGCGGCTTCATTTCCACAAGAGTAACCTCGACTCCTCTTTTGAGCAGCTGATAAGCCGCCTCGCACCCCGCAAGTCCCGCGCCGAATACCGTCGCTTTCATTTTTTCTCCGCATCCATTGAATAACCGCAGTTTTTGTCCATACACCTGTAAACCGTCTTGGTTTTCCCTTCCTTGACAACCATAGGTCCGCCGCACTTTTCGCATCTGACGGGCGCGGGGACGTCCCAGCTCACAAAGTCGCATTCGGGATATCTGCCGCAGCCGTAAAAAATCTTGCCGGTCTTTGAAAATCTTTTAACCACGTCTCCGCCGCATTTGGGGCACTTTGCAACAACCTCCTGCACCGATTTTATGTTTTTGCATGCAGGATAATTGGGACAGGCGAGATATTTTCCGTATCTGCCCGTTTTTTCCACCATAAATGCGCCGCATTTTTCGCATTTGACGTCAGACACCTTTTCCTCGCCCTTGCTTTTCAGACTTTTATTGGTCTTGCACTCGGGACAGGAAAGATATTTGCCGTAAGGACCGCGCTTGTAAACCATAAGAGCGCCGCATTTTTCGCATTTGACGTCGCTGGGCTCGTCAGCCACATCCATTTTCGCGCCGCTCAACGCCTCTTTGATTTTTTCCTTGAACGGAGGATAAAAATCGTTGAGGATTTTGTGCCAGTCCGCACCCTCCTCCTCGATCAGGTCAAGCCCCTCCTCCATGTGCGCTGTGAATTTCGCATCCACGATATCGTTGAAATATTTTTCGAGATAAACGGTAACAAGCTCTCCCAGCTCGGTGGGGTCGAGACTTTTGCCGTCCTTTTTGACATATTCGCGCTTGTACAACGTGGAAAGTATGGTTGCGAAAGTGCTCGGTCTGCCTATACCCTTGTCCTCGAGCAATTTTATCAGGCTCGCTTCGGTGTATTTCGCCGGCGGCTTGGTAAATTTCTGTTCGGGCAGGAGCTTTTCAAGCAGCAACCTTTCACCGTCCGTCAAGGGCGGGATTTTTTCGTTGTCTTCCCCCGCCTCGTCTTTCGCGGTCGTCGCGTATATGCGTGTGTATCCGTCAAAGGTCATGGTTTTGCCCGAGCTTTTGAAAGTGTATTCTCCGTTTCTGACAGTCACGTTCACGCTGTCGTAAACGGCTTTTGCCGCCTGGGAAGCCAAAAACCTTTCGTAAATCAGCTTGTAGAGTCTGTACTGATTTCTTTGCAGCTTGTCCTTCATCATGTCCGGCGTAAGATCCAGGTTTATCGGACGGATTGCCTCGTGAGCGTCCTGACTGTTTTTACGACTCTTGTATACGTTGGGCTTTTCGGGCACATATTTTTCGCCGAATTTTTCCTTGAGCGTTTCACGCGCTTTTGCCGTCGCTTCGGCGGATACTCTTGTGGAATCCGTTCTTATATAAGTGACAAGCGCTATGTGTCCCAGTCCCGCAAGATCCAAGCCCTCGTAAAGCTGCTGAGCAAGCTGCATGGTCACGTTGGAAGCAATGCCAAGCTTTGTGGAAGCCTCCTGCTGCAGCGTGCTGGTAGTAAAGGGCGGGGGCGGATTTCCGAAGGTTACGCTTTTTTTGACGCTGTCTACAATATAATCCTTGCCGTCTAGCTCTTGCAATGCACCATCGGCGGCTTCCTTGTTTCCCAATTTGATTTTTTTGCCGTTTTTTGCTTCTAGCACGGCTTTGAAAACTATGTCGCTGCCCGAAAGCTTTTTGAGAAACGCCGTTATCGTCCAGTATTCCTCTTTTACAAAGGCTTTTATTTCCCTGTCGCGGTCTACAATCAGCTTGAGGGCGGCGGACTGGACGCGCCCCGCCGACAGCTTGCCCTGAATTTTTTTGCACAGCACGGGCGAAAGCTCATAGCCCACCAGGCGGTCGAGTATACGACGCGCCTGCTGAGCGTTTACCAAATCCATATTTATCTTGCCGGGTTTTTCTATAGCCTCGTTTACCGCGCGCTTGGAAATTTCGTTGAACATAATACGGCTGTAGTTGTCCTCAAGCCCCAGCGCGTTCATCAGATGCCAGGAAATGGCTTCGCCCTCCCTGTCCGGGTCAGTCGCAAGATAAACCTTTTCGGCTTTGCGCGAAAGTCCCGCAAGCCGTTTTACTACGTCCTGCTTTTTGGGGTAAATCACATATTCCGGCTTGAAATTGTTCTTTACGTCTATTCCTATTTTCTTTTCGGGCAGGTCGCGCACGTGTCCGCCTGACGCGTCCACCACAAAATCCTTGCCCAGATACTTTTCTATGGTTTTAGCTTTCGCGGGAGATTCCACGATGACCAATTTCATAAAAATGCCTCCGCATCAAGTTGATAATTGTTTCCCGCGAGCTTTGTTATCAGTCCTTTGAGCTCCAGCATAGAAAGGAGATAACTCAATTCGCCGGTTTTTATTTTGCTTTTTGACAGCAATTGATTGAAATGAAGCTTGTCCTCCTTGAGCAGGTCTACGACGAGCTGCTCGTTTTCGGAAAGCTGCAAAGTCTTTTTTGCTTTGGAAACGCCGAGCTTCTCAAAAAGAAATCTCGATCTTATTTCTTCGGGTGCGGTGACCAGGCAGCCGGGATAGCTCCTGATGATTTCATTGGCTCCCCTCGACGCGAAATTGTAAATCTCGCCGGGCACGACAAACAGGTTTTTACCCATTTCCGTCGCAAAATCTATCGTGCCGAAGGCTCCGCTTTTCAACCCGGCCTCGACAAGCAGCACGCCGTCGCACAGCGCCGCAATAAGCCTGTTTCTCATAGGAAACTGAAAAGCGCTCGGCTCCGCAGACGGCTTGAATTCGCTGAACACCAAACCGCCGTTTTCCGCAATCTCGCGCGCAAGTCCGACGTTTGACTGCGGATACACGTTGTTTATGCCGCCGCCGAGAATTGCCACCGTTCTGCCCTTTTTCGCCAAAGCGGCGCGGTGCGCCAAAGAATCTATTCCCAAAGCAAGTCCGCTGACAATCACGAAATCATTTGCAAGCTCGCCGACGAAATGTTCTGTAACTCTCCTGCCGTACGAGGTGTTTTTTCTCGTTCCGACAACGGCAAGCGCGGGAGATTTCCGCAAAAGAGAAACGTCCCCTCGACAGAACAGAGTCAACGGCGGGTCGGGCATTTCCCTGAAAAAGTCGGGATAATTTTCGTCGAAATACGTGACCGCCTCTATGCCGTTTTTCTCGAGCTCCTGTTCGATATAGCGGAAAAATTCTTCCGAGAGTACGAATTTTATTTTGGAAAAAAAGCTTTCGCCGAAAAGCTCGACTATTTTTCCGCGCAGCGCGTCAGGTCGTTTCCACAGCTGTTCGGGGTCGGAATCGCATTCCTTTATCAAAGCATAGGTCTTTAAGGGTGAGCCCGGCTCGAGATAACTCAAACCGAGACACATTTTCGCCAGATTGCTTGCGTTTCTGTCAGACATTGTATTTTTTGTCCAGCGTTCTGTATTGAATTGCCTCCGCAATATGCGCGGAAGAAATCTGTTCGCAGGTCTCCAAATCGGCTATTGTTCTCGCCACCTTGAGTATACGGCTGTAAGCCCTCGCGCTCATCCTGAATTTTTCAAAGGAGGTCTTTATCAGCGCCGCGCTTTCGTCGTCGATACGGCAGAATTCCTTTATCTGCGAGTTGTTCATCTGCGCGTTGGAATAAATCCCCGAATCGGCATAACGCGTCTTTTGCAGCTCTCTGGCGGCGTTTACGCGCGCTCTGACCGAAGCGGAATCCTCCGAAAGCGATTCGTCGCGCAAATCGTCGTAAGAAATGCTGTCCACCTCTACGTGAATGTCTATTCTGTCCAAAAGAGGTCCGCTCAGCTTGGACAAATAGTTGTGAATCTGTACGGCAGAGCAGGTGCACTCCTGCGTCGCGCTGCCGTAATTTCCGCACGGACAAGGATTCATGCTTGCAATCAACATAAAGTTCGCCGGATAAGTCACCGTATGCGCGGAACGAGTTACCGTTATCTCCTTGTCCTCCAGCGGCTGTCTCAAGGTTTCGAGCAAGTTCCGCTGGTACTCCGGCAGCTCGTCGAGAAAAAGCACGCCGTTGTGCGCAAGACTCACCTCTCCCGGTCTGGCTTTTGCTCCGCCGCCCGTCACTGCGGGCATAGTTGCCGTGTGGTGGGGCGACCTGAAGGGTCTGGAATAAACGAATCCGTCCAATTTGCCCGCAACGCTGTGAATTTTGGCTATTTCAAGCGCTTCGGCAAAGCTCAAGTCGGGCATAATAGACGGCACTGCTCTCGCCAGCATGGTTTTGCCCGCGCCGGGAGGTCCTATCAACAATATATTATGCCCTCCTGCAACGGCAACCTCCATCGCTCTTTTTGCCGCAAACTGACCTTTTATGTATTTTATGTCGCGGGACTCGTCGAATTCGCCGCCGAAATTCCATTGCTTTATTTCAAGACGTTCAAGCTCGCCCGTTTCGGCAAGATACTCGTAAACCTCTCCGAGCGAATGCGCAACGAAAATATTCAGCCCCTCGATATATTGAGCCTCCTCTTTGTTGCCGTAAGGAATAATGATATTGTCGAAGCCCTGCTGCTTTGCCGAAATGATAATTGGCAGAATGCCGTTTACGCGGCGCAGCTCGCCGTCAAGAGACAGCTCGCCCAAAAAAATCTTGTTTTTGAGTCTCGAGCAGGAAAGCTGTTCGGACGCCGCCAGCATGCCGACAGCCATTGCCAAATCGTAAAGCGAGCCTTCCTTTTTCGTGTCGGCGGGAGCCAGATTGACGACTATCCTGCCTATCGGAAAGCCGAAGCCCGAGTTTCGGATTGCCAATCTTACTCTTTCTTTGGCTTCCTTTACCGCCGTGTCGGCAAGACCGACTATGTCGCACGCGGGCACTCCCGTGTGCATATCCACCTCCACGTTTATCGGATATCCCGTCAGACCGTTCAGCCCGAAGCTCATCAACTTCGCCAACATTTGTAAAACCCTCCGTTCCCTTAATTTTTTATTTTAAAGAAATTTTTCCAAATATACAAGCAAATCGAAGCAAATTCAGCGTTTTTTTGAAAGCGCGAAAATAGCTTTTTAAAAGAAAAGCCGTCCGCATAGGGACAGCTTTGTTTATTAAACGGTTTCTTTGATTTTGGCAGCCTTGCCGGTACGCTTGCGCAGATAGTAGAGCTTTGCGCGTCTTACGCGACCGCGCCTCACAACCTCGACCTTGTCGATTTTGGGGCTGTGCACGGGGAATGTTCTTTCCACGCCTATGCCGCTGGAAATGCGGCGCACGGTGAAAGTCTCTCTCAGACCTCCGTGCTTGCGCGCGATGACTATGCCTTCATAAGCCTGAATTCTTTCCTTGTTTCCTTCGATAACCTTAAAGAAAACCTTGACTGTGTCGCCGACGGAAAAAACAGGCGCGTTGGGATTGAGATTCTCCTGCTCGATTGCTTTGATGATGTCCATTTGACTTTTCCTCCTACAGAAAATAGTTAACTAAACGTTCATACGCAAGTCTTTGCCATTGGAACGTCCGAAGTCACCGATATATGATAGCACGAATCGCGCGAATTTACAAGCGTTTTTTTCAAAAATCTAAAAAATATTGGGTTTAAAATTCTGAACGCCAGGCAAACATCTATGACGGCTCATTCGTCCTCGAAGGCGTTTTCGATATGGTTGATTGCAGGTTTATCCCCTTCGCCCACAACCTCGACGATATCGAAACGACAAGGAATCGTAGTCAGCCTGTTGACGGCAAGATACATTTTTGCCGTGCGCACGATTTTTCTGCGCTTTCTCAAATCCACCGCTTCCGAGGGAATTTCAAAAACGAGATTTTTGCGATACTTAACCTCTACGAAAACGAGGAAATTTTTATCCCTTGCGATTATATCAATCTCTCCGCCCGCCGCAGCGTAATTTCTGCACAAGATTTTGTATCTTTTCTTTTTAAGAAATTCCGCAGCGGCGTCTTCGCCCTTTCGTCCTGATATTTTAGTGTTCATCTGCAGAATTTACGAAATTTTTTATAAAGGTTTGTCTGTGCAACGGACACGCTCCGAATTTCTTCAGCGCTTCTATGTGCGCCCGCGTCCCGTAGCCCTTGTGTTTTGCAAAACCGTATTCGGGATATTGCCTGTCATACTCTCTCATCAGCCTGTCTCTGAAAACCTTTGCGAGAATACTCGCCGCCGCAATGGAGTAGCTTAACGCGTCGCCGTGCACAATGGGCAGAGTTACGAACGGAGAGTTTTCCAGCTTCACCGCGTCCACAAGAACTATTTCGCTTCGGGAGCGAAGCTGCTCGAGACAGCTTTTCATACAGTGCTTAGTCGCATTAAGTATATTTATTTCATCGATTTCCCGATTATCTATTACTGAAATAGTATATTCAATAGCCTTTTCTTTAATCAGCTCAAACAATTTTTCGCGCTTGGCTTCGGATAAAAGCTTGCTGTCGTCTACGCCGTCTATCAGCTGCCCTTCTCTCAAGGGCATAACGGCGCATGCGGCAACCACCGGTCCCGCAAGCGGTCCTCTGCCCGCCTCGTCCACTCCGGCGATAAACGCTTTGCCCTGCGCGATGAATTTTCTTTCGTATTCCAGCTTGAGTTTCATAAGTCCTCCGGCGCTTCGAGTGAAATACGTCCCAGTCTCCCTTTTCTGAAATCGTCTATGAGCGCAGCCGCACACCTTTCCCTGTCCGGCTCGCCTTTGAGAATACAGCCGCGTTTGAGGCATATTTTGTCCAGCAGTTCTCCGTCTCTCAAATCGTCTTCGGACAAGCCGTAACGCTTTATCAATGCGTCGGGCGCAACGACCTTGAGCCTGTCCAAAAGAGCCAATCCGCCCTCCTGTCTGTCCACTACGTTGTCGCTTATGCTGCCTATGAAAAACAGATTTTGGGCTACGTTCTGATCTTCGAATTTCGACCAAAGCGTTCCCGGCGTGTCAAGCAATTCCATACCGTCGCTCAAACGAATCCACTGTTTGCCTTTTGTGACGCCGGGCTTGTTTCCGGTTATCGCGTTTTTTCTGCCGCTTAACAAATTTATTATGCTTGACTTGCCGGAGTTGGGCACGCCGATAATCATTATTCTTACGGGTCTCGCAACGCCGCGCTGTCTCAAGCGCTCCACGTTTTTCATCTCCAAGGATGCGAAAGCTCTTTCTATAAGCTTGGCGCACCCTTTTTCGTTTGCGTTGAGCGCAACGGCATTTCCCCCCCTCGATGAAAAATATTCAATCCATCTTTCAGTAGTCTCAAAGTCGGCAAGATCAGATTTGTTGAGCAAAAAAACGCACGGCTTTTTTTCTGTATATCGTTCAAAAGCCGGATTGAAGCAGGAAAAAGGAGCGCGACTGTCGAGGACGTAGCCTATTGCGTCAACGCCCTTTACGCTCTCCTCCATCACTCTCAACGATTTGGTCATGTGACCGGGAAACCACTGAATATGCATAAAATCAATCTTCCCCGAGCAGGTCGGGACGACAGCGTCTGGTTATTTCCACCTGCCGTTGCTTTCTCCATTTTGCCACGTTGGCATGATGCCCCGAAATCAACACTTCGGGCACCTCCACACCCTCGAAAACCTGCGGACGCGTATATTGCGGATATTCCAACAGATTTCCCGAAAAACTTTCCTCCGCAGTGGACTCGTCGCTGCCCAGCACTCCGGGCACATAACGCGCAACTGCGTCGACAAGAAGCATGGCAGGCAATTCCCCGCCGGTCAGCACGTAGTCGCCCACCGAGATTTCGAAGTCGAAATCCAAATCGAGCACACGTTGGTCCACTCCCTCGTAATGACCGCAAAGCAGCAAAATCCTGTCCCGCCCCGACAATTCGACAACCTTTTTTTGAGTCAGTCTTTCGCCTTTGGGAGACAGATAAATCCTCAGCGCCTGTCTGAAAGGGTCTACGGCTTTGACGCAATCGTGAATGGGCTGGGGCATCATAACCATACCCGCCCCGCCGCCGAAAGGATAGTCGTCGCATTTTTTGTGCTTGTCGGCAGAATATTCGCGTATATCCGCTACATTTATCTGCAAAATGCCTTTCTGTCTGGCACGTCCGATGACCGAGTGCTCCAACGGCGAAAACATTTCGGGAAAAAGCGTCAGTATATCAATCCTCATCGACGCTGACCTCTGAAAATCTTTTTGCATCGAGCACTATTTCTCTCGAGTCGACGTCGATTTTGACCGTCAAATCCTTCAAAAGCGGAAAAAGAACCTTTTTGCCTTTGTTCTCCGTTACGTATACGTCTGCGCTGCCGTTCTGCAAAATTTCCGCAAGCTCCCCTACATAAGAGCCGTCGTTTAAACGCACCTCGCAGCCGATAAGCTCGTCGATAAAAAAGCGTCCGTCTTCAAGAGGCAGCTGCTCCTTGTCCGCAAACACGCTCAAGCCCCTCAGCCCCTCTGCGGCGTTTCTGTCGGTCACGGTCGAAAATCTTACAAAGACAAAATCGCCGTCCGGTCTTGCGGAAACAACTCCCGTGCGCTGGTCGTTTAAATAAAGATAACGGAAGTTTTTGAAATTTTCCGTATTGTCAATCAAGGAAGCCAGCTTGACTTCCCCTTTTATTCCCTGAGCTTTAACTATTTTTCCGACCTGAATTTTCATATTCAAGCTCTGCCGCTTTTTCCGTCTGCAATTTCGACGGAATATTTTTTGCCCTGCTTGGCGGCGGCAGCCTTGACAAGCGTGCGCACCGACATGATGATTTTACCCTGTCTGCCGATGACCTTTCCTACGTCGGAATCGGCGACCTTTACATAAATCGCTTCGCCCTCGTCGCCGTCCGATCTGACTTCTACTGTCACCTCGTCGGGATACTTCACCAGACGCTTGACAAGATACTCAACAAACTCTTTCATGACTTATTCCGCTTTGGGTTCCTGGCTTTCGCCTTCGGCTTTGGCTTTGGGAGCGGGCGGAGCCTGCTTGGGCTTTCTCACGCAGAATTTTTTAGGCTCCATTATGCCTTCTTTGACAAGCAGACCTCTCACAGTGTCTGTGGGCTGAACTCCGTTTCCAATCCATTTTTTTGCTTTTTCCGCGTCGATTTTTACTGTTGCGGGCTCGGAAAGAGGGTCGTAAGTGCCGATAAGGTCAACGTACTGACCGTCTCTCGCCTTGCGCGAATCCACGACGACTATACGATAGAAAGGACTTTTCTTGTCTCCCAATCTTGTCAATCTCATTTTTACTGCCATTTTGTGTTTCCTCCGTTAGTTATAAAAAATTTTAAATTTGTTTTATTATTTTATTTATTGATTCAGAAAGGCAGTCTTGCCCCTCTTTTGCCGCTGAAACGCTTCATCATGTCCTTGCTTTGCTCGAACTGCTTTATCAGCTTGTTTACGTCCTGAACCTGAGTACCGCTGCCTGCCGCAATTCTCCGTCGTCTCTGATAATTGAGAATTTTGGGATTGCTTCTTTCGGCGGGCGTCATGGAACGGATAATGGCTTTGTTTTTTTCCAGCTCGATTTCGTTTACGTCCTCGTCTGTTATTTTCAGCTTTCCCGCGCCGGGCACCATTGCCAGAATATCCTTTACGCTGCCCATTTTCTTGAGCTTTTCCATCTGATCGAGATAGTCGTTCAGGTCAAAGCTGGCTTCGCGCAGCTTTTTCGCCATTTCCTGAGCTTCTTCCTGACTGATTGCCTCTTGGGCCTTGTCGATAAGGGTGAGAACGTCTCCCATGCCCAAAATCCTGCCCGCCATTCTGTCGGGATAAAACGGCTCGATATCCTCCAGCTTTTCGCCGATTCCGCAAAACTTTATCGGCTTGCCGGTAACCGCCTTTATTGACAGCGTGGCTCCGCCGCGCGTGTCGCCGTCCAGCTTTGTCATAATGACGCCTGTAATCTCAAGCTGCTCGTCAAAGGTTTTGGCGACGTTCACCGCGTCCTGTCCCGTCATCGCGTCCACGACAAGCAGGGTTTCGGTAATTTCCACATGCTTAACTATGTCCTTGAGCTCCGCCATGAGCTTTTCGTCTATATGCAGGCGCCCCGCCGTGTCGAGAACAACGGTGTCGAAGCCGTTTGCTTTGGCATATTCCACAGCCTTCAAGGCTATTTTGGTCGGGCTGATTTGTCCCAACTCGAAAAAGCCTGCTTTTGCCTTGCCGCTGACAACCTTAAGCTGCTCGATAGCAGCCGGACGATAAATATCGCAGCCGACAAGCAAAGGATTTTTGCCCTGCTTTTTCAGATAAACAGCCAGCTTGCCGCACATGGTGGTTTTTCCCGCGCCCTGAAGTCCGCACATCATAATGACGGTGGGCAGCTTGCTTGCAACCTTAAGCTTGCTCTGAACCGGTCCCATAAGCTCGGTTAGCTGTTCGTTGACTATTTTGATGACCTGCTGCGCAGGCGTCAGGCTTTTGAGTACCTGCTCTCCGACCGCCTTTTCGCTTACGTCCGCAATAAACTGCTTGGCTACCGACACGTTTACGTCGGCTTCGAGCAAGGCTATCCTGACCTCGCGCATAGCCTGCTTTATTTCCAGCTCCGTAAGCGCGCCGCGATTGGACAGCTTGGAAAATATATGATTTATTCTTTCACTCAGTCCCGAAAACAATGCCATTTTTTTTCTCCCAGACGGCTTCCAGCTTTTCCGCCAAAGCCGCCGCGTCGTCCCGCTCCTTTTTCAAGCAAGACGAATTTCTCAGTTCGCTGCATATTTCAAAAGTCTGCGAAATTTTTTCCGCAAAGCCTAGCTTTTGCTCCAGCTCTAAAAGCTGATTTTTTGCGCGCTCTATTGTGTCCCTGACCGCCTGACGGCTCACTCCGTACTGCTCGGCAATCTCGGACAACGAGTTGTCGAAATCATAAAAAAGCGAAAGCATTTCCGTCTGCTTTTTCGTCAAAAGCGCGCCGTAAACGTCCTTCAGTCTTGTGATTTCGATTGCGTCGATTTTTGCTTCCATAAAAAAGGTGTAAAGTATTTTTGCTTTACACCTCTACATTTTATTATATAAAATTCCTTTTGTCAAATGTTTGACAGACAATTTTTAAACAATTCCGTCTACAAAGGATTGCGCGTCGAAGCGCATAAGGTCGTCTATCCCTTCGCCCACTCCCACAAAATACACGGGCATGTCCAGCTCGCTCTTGATAGCGAAAACCACGCCGCCCTTTGCGGTGCCGTCCAGCTTGGTAAGAATGATGCCGTCCAACTCTATAGCCTCGTCGAACAGTTCAACCTGCGACAAAGCGTTTTGTCCCGTCGTGGCGTCCAAAACAAGCAGATTTTTGCGCGCCGCCTGCGGAAACTCCCTGTCAATTACGCGGTCGATTTTTTTCAGCTCCTCCATGAGGTTTTTCTTATTGTGCAGTCTGCCCGCAGTGTCCACTATCACTACGTCGGTTTTGCGGCTTTTGGCAGAGCTCAACGCGTCGAACACAACCGCCGCCGGGTCTGAGCCTTCCTCGTGCTTGATTATTCTGACCTTAGCCCTTTGCGCCCATATTTCCAGCTGGTCTGCGGCGGCAGCCCTGAATGTGTCTGCCGCTGCCACGACAACGCTTTTGCCTTCGGCTGCGAAATTGTGCGCTAGCTTGCCTATTGTGGTGGTTTTCCCCACGCCGTTTACGCCTACGACCAAAATCACGCAGGGATAGTCCGTCTCGAACTGCTCGTTCCCCAAAACATCCGCCAAAACCTCCTTCAACAGCCTTGTGGCGTTTTCCTCGTCTACGGTTTTTGTCTGCTTTATTTTTTCCTTGAGACTGTCGACAATCTGCTCCGTCGCTTCGGCTCCGACGTCGCTTGTAAGCAGAATTTCCTCGAGATTGTCGTAAAAATCATCGTTGAAAATCCCAACCTTGAAAAGCTTTTTTATCTGAAAGCCTATATTTTGCTGCGTTTTTTTGAGACCGTCGATTATTTTTTTGAAAAATCCCATTTCGTTGCTCCTTTAAGCCGTGTGCTTGATTGCTTCGGTAAGCTCGACCGACACCATCTTCGAAACGCCCTTTTCCTCCATAGTTACGCCGTACAGCACGTCCGCGCTTTCCATTGTAGGCTTTTTGTGGGTAATGACAAGGAACTGCGTCTCCAACGAAAATTTTCTCAAATAAGAAGCAATTCTTTCGGCATTGGCGTCGTCCAAAGGCGCTTCTATCTCGTCCAGCACGCAGAAGGGCATGGGACGCAGCTTGAGTATTGCAAACAAAATCGCGGCGGCGGTAAGGTTTCTTTCTCCGCCCGACAAAAGAGATATGTTCTGCAATTTCTTCCCCGGAGGCTGAGCCTCTATTTCTATGCCGTAGTCCAGCGACGATTTGTTTTCGTCCTGCTCAATGGTAAGACGGGCGTGTCCGCCGGCGAAAAGCTCCTTGAATACCAATCCGAAATTGCGGTTTATTATTTCAAAGCCGTCGTTGAATCTGACAACCATTTCGTGAGTCAGCTCCTGCAAAATCTGATTGAGATCGTTCTCCGCCGTTTTCAAGTCCTCCATCTGCGCCGCGATTTCGTCGTAACGCCCCTGAGTTTCCAGACAATCCTCTATCGAATTGACAGACACAGGTCCGAGTCGGGCAATTTTGTTGCGCAGAGAGGTTATGTTTTCCTTGGAGCTTTCCAGGTCGTAATTCTCGTCCTTGTAGCGCAGCGCGCCGGAATAAGTTACGTCGTACGCCTCCTCTATCCTCTTTTGCAGCTGTTCGAGGTCGGAATCGATGAGCGCAATGTTAAACTCCTCCTGCTGCTTGTTGGAATCCAGCTTGTGAACCTGTTCGGTAAAAAATTTCCGCATTTCGTCCGCCTTGCCGAAGGATTTGTTGACGTCGGCTTTGCGACCGTCTATTCCCTTGAGCTGACTGCGGATATCTTCCAGCTCGCCTATATCCACAGAGTTGTCGGCGCTTTCTCTCAGCTGCTTTTCTATATCCGAAATGTTGAGCCTGTAGGTTTCCAGCAGCTTGCGCTTTTCGGCGTTGTCCGACGCTATCTCCTCGAGTGCAAGCCTGTCCGTATTTATAGTCTTGGCGTCCTGCTGCATATTTGTCGCAACGGAGTTGACCATGAGCTTTGCCGAAGTGATTTCTTCGTGCAGAGCGTCGTATTTTTCCTTGAGCTGTCTGTACTCGGTCTGGGATTTGTTGACGTTTTCCGCCATATCCTCTTTTGTATCGCTCAGCTGCTTTATGCTTTGTTCGAGCAAAGCCGCCTTTTCGGTGATTTCCGCTATTCTCGATTTAAGCCTGTCGCGTTCCTCGTTAAGCTCGTGCAGCTGCTCCCTTTCGGAAAGCGTAAAGCTGCCCGATTTTGAAAGCTTTTCTTCCAGCTTGGCAATTTCGACCGCCGTTTCCGTTTTTTGCTGTCTCAAGTCGGCAAGCGCGTCTGCAAGCGCGTCGCGTTTGTCGGACAGCTCCTTTTTAAGCGCTTCATTCTGATTTTTTTCTTGAGAAACCTGCGAAATCTTGCTTTCCAGCTCTTTAAGCTCCCTTTCGTTGCCCAAAAGATTGACCGACTCCGCCCTCTTGCTGCCGCCCGAAATGGAGCCAGAGGGAACTATCATGTCACCCTCGAGTGTGACCAGCCTGTGCGTATAGCCGTACTTTCTGGCAAGACTCACCGCCGTGTCGATATTTTCCACTATCACGGTAGAACCCAAAAGACCGGAAATTACGTTGGAGTATTTTTTGTCAAACCCCACAAGCGTGTCCGCGACACCGAGACATCCCTTTTCTCCTAAAATAGCGTCGTTGTCCAGACGGCGGCGCTTGACCGAGGTTATCGGCAAAAACGTAATTCTGCCGTATCTGTTGTCCTTAAGATATTTTATCAGAAATTTGGCGTTTTCCTCGTTTTGCGTAACAACATTTTGCAAAGCGCTGCCCAAAGCCGCTTCCACAGCCGTTTCCAGATTGGACGGCACTTTGATTAAGTTGGCGACAACGCCCTCTATCTTGGAGGACAAAGCGGCATTGCTCTGCGCATCCTTAAGCAGTCTTTTTACGCTGTTTATGTAACCCTCGAAATTTTCAGTAAGGGAGTCCAGCATATTTTTGCGCGCCTGCATCACGGTTTTGTCCTCGTTCAGCTTTCCTATACGCTTGTTCAACTCGAACAGCTTTGTGTCGAAATCCTTGACGCACGCTGCAGCTTCGTCTATATCCGTATCCAAACCGTTGCGCTTTTCGCACAGCAGCTCGTATTGACGGGAATATTCCTTTTCCGCGTCTCCGGCGCTGGCAAGCTTCTCCGTCAGCTTTTTCTCGGTCAAGGCAATTTCTTCCAGCCTCGCCAATGCGGTCAGCTTTTCCGCAGACAAAGACGCAGCCTCGCTTTTTACGTCCGCAAGACCGCCCAAAAAACCGACCAGCTTGTCCTGACCGCTCTGTACGAAATTTTGATTTTTGTATATCTTTTCCGCAACCAAGGCAAATTGTCGGTTGAGTTCCGCAAGCTGCCCGGTCAACGCGTCGTGAGCTTTTTTCTTTTCTTTAAGCTCGCTTTCGGTTTCTGCGATTTCCTCTCTGAGTCTTTGCGCCTTTGTTTCGTTGGCGTCCAGCGCGTATTCGATTTCCGAACAGGAGTTTCTGAAATGATTTGCTCTCTCCGCCAAAAGCTTGTTGTCTCCAGACTGGCGCTCGAGCTGAACGGAAATTTCCAGCTCCCGTCTTGAGAGCTGCTCCTTTTCCATGTCGAGGCTGCTCAGCTCCTCCAGCAGCCGTTCATAATCGGCATTGGCTTCGTTGAGCTTCAGCTCCGCCAGATTAAGCTCTTCCTCTATGCCCTTTATTTTTTCGTATATTTTATTTTTGTTTACGCTGGCATTGTCGTAGCCGTATATGTAAGCGTTTATTTCGTGATACTTGAGTTCTTCTGCCAGCTGTAAATATTTTTTCGCATTTTCGCTGTTTTTCTTCAACGGACCGAGCTGTCTTTCCAGCTCTGTCATTATGTCGAAAAGACGGGACATGTTGTCCTTGTTCTTTTCCAGCTTGCGCTCCGTTTCCACCTTGCGCACTCTGAATTTCGATATGCCGAGCGCCTCCTCGAAAATAGCCCTGCGGTCGTCGGGCTTAGCGTTGAGAATGGCGTCCATGCGTCCCTGTCCGACTATAGAATACCCCTCGCGTCCCAGTCCCGCGTCGCGCAGCAGGTCGGTGATATCCTTAAGCCTCGAGCTTTGACGGTTTAAAAGATATTCGCTTTCGCCCGAGCGATAAAGCTTTCTGGAAATGACCACCTCGTCCATTTCCAGCGGGAAAATCCTGTTTGTATTGTCGAAAACCAACGACGCTTCGCAATAGCTCATGGATTTTCGCCTTTCCGTGCCGCTGAAAATCAAATCCTGCATGCTTTTGCCGCGCAAAATTCTGGCGCTCTGCTCTCCGAGCACCCACCTGATAGCGTCCGAAACATTGCTTTTTCCGCAGCCGTTGGGACCTACTATTGCCGTAATCGGCTTGTCGAATTTCATTTCGAGTTTGTCGGCAAAGGACTTGAACCCGTAAACTTCAATTTTCTTTAAATTCACTTACTGCCTCTGTTGTTGAGAAAAATTATCTATTCCGAGCTTTTTGATAGCTTTTTCCGCCGCGTCCGCCTGCGCCTGAATTTTAGAGGATCCCTCGCCCCTGCCGACGACCTCTCCGTTTATGCGAACCGAATAAACATAACGCGGGTCGTGCGGCGGTCCGCTTTTGTCCTCCTCCGCATATTCCGGCTCGGTGTGAACCGCCTGACAATATTCGAGAAGAACGCGCTTGAAATCGTTTGCACAGCCGCCGCCCGCAACAGCAGCCCGCAGCGATTTTTTCAGATGAGAAAACACAAATTTTTCCGCAGCCTGCATGCCGCCGTCAAGATACACAGCGCACAGAACCGCTTCGAAAAGATTGGCGAAAAGCTTTATTTTCGCATTTTCGGTGGACAATGCCTGCGCGTTGGAAATGAGCAGAAACCTTTCGAGACCGAGATTTTTAACCGCTTCGAAAAGGCTGTCTCGCGAAACGACCGCAGCCCGCGCTTTTGAAAAATCGCCCTCGTTTCTGTCGGGAAAATTTCTGTAAAGATATTCCGAAATCAAAAATTCCAATATCGCGTCGCCGAAAAACTCCATATTCTCGTTGCTTGAAAGCTTTTTCTCGTTTGCGTATGAAGAATGCGTAAAGGCTGTCGCAAGCAAATTTTTGTCGGAAAATTCATAACCTATTTTTCTTTCAATTTCCCGTATTTGCAGATTGTTCTCCGATTGTCGCATAAAGCTCCTTTTTTATTTTGTCTACAAGCCCCGCTTTGTGCATGTTCACAACCTGCATTATGGAGCCGCAAATTGACTTTGCTTTGCTGGAGCCGTGCGATTTGATAACCAGCTTTTCGACTCCTATGAAAGGCGCTCCGCCGCCGGCATTGTAATCCATAACCGTCTGAAGCTTTTTAAACTTCTTTTTGAGCATTGCGCCTGCGATTTTAGAAAAGAAACCGGACATGATTTCTTTTTTCAGCAGCTTCATTAGCATTTGGGCCGTGCCCTCGCAGGACTTCAAAGCCACGTTTCCCCAGAAGCCGTCGCACACCACGACGTCGTAATCACCCGACAACAGGTCGCGCGCCTCCATATTGCCCACAAAATTGAGGGGCAGCTCCTTTATCAACCCGAATGCTTCCTTCGTAAGCTCGTTTCCTTTTTTGTCCTCCGTTCCGTTGGACATCAGAGCCACTCTGGGGTTTTCGACGTTAAGTATCGCTTTTGAATAAGCATTGCCCATGAGCGCAAACTGCGAAAGCATAGCGGGCTTGCAGTCCACGTTGGCGCCGCAGTCGATGAGCAGCACGTTGCCTCCGTTGACTGTCGGCAAAAGTGGCGCAAGCGCAGGTCTGGAAATCCCCTTTATCCTGCCGATTTTCAGAAATGCGCCGGTAAGCACAGCGCCTGTGCTGCCTGCCGAAACCATACCCACGCAATTTTCGTCGTTTTTGACTCTGTCGAGTGCCACGACCAGCGAGCTTTCCTTTTTGTTTCTGATAGCCGAAGTAGGCACGTCGTCGTTGGTTATCACATCCGGCGCGTCCACTATTTCCACGCGCGACATTTCTACCGATTGCTCTTTGAGGAGGTCTGCTATTTCGCCGGCTTTACCCACAAGCACCAAATCGAAGCCCCTGTTTTCCTTAAGCGCCATTACGCAGCCCTTGACAATTTCCTTGGGGGCGTTGTCGCCGCCGTATATATCCACTACAACCTTCATTATATATCTCCGAATTTAGATTTTTTAAAAGGAAATATTCCTCATTTAAAGATTATACCCTAAAAATTATCCCGTGACAATCATATCGGCGCAAAAAATTAAAAATGTTTCACAAAATCGGGCTATGTTTCACGCAACAAAAAAGCAGACCGATTCTTGGTCTGCTCATTGGTAAAATAAAAAATCTGCTAAGCGGAAACGAAAGAAATCAGTTTTTCTTATCCGAAACGACGACGATTTCTCTTCCGTCGTAATATCCGCAGTTTCTGCAAACTCTGTGGTTCAACTTCTTTTCATGGCATTGAGGGCACTCTACCAAAGAAGGAGCGCTGATTTTCCAATTAGCCGCTCTGGTGTGCTTTCTCTGCTTTGAAGTTTTTCTTTTAGGTACTGCCATATCTTTCGCCTCCCGTTGACTTACGTTAGTTTTAGTTCACGATATATTATTATAGGGTGCAAAACCGTTTTTGTCAAACGATTTCGACTATATTTTTGCCACTCGTTTGGTCTCTTTGGCAATGACCAGCTCCTCGTTTGTAGGGATGACGAGAATTCTCACCTTAGAGCCGTCTTTGGATATGTCGACGATTTTTCCTCTGGGACACTTGGCGTTTTTGTCGTCGTCAAGCTCCACTCCCATATATTCCAGACCTTCGCATGCATGCTTTCTGACGTAAGGCGTATTTTCGCCCACACCGGCGGTGAACACGATGCAATCCACGCCGTTCATGACTGCCGCATACTGACCGATGTATTTCTTTACGTCGTAAGCAAAAAGGTCTACGGCAAGCTTGTTTCTGGGATTGTCAAATGCGTTGCCCTCAGTCAAATCTCTGAAATCGCTGCTCACTCCCGAAACGCCCAGCATACCGGATTTTTTGTTGAGATAGCTTATCGTTTCGGCAATGGTCATGTTCTTTTTGTTCATCAGATACTCGATGACGGCGGCGTCTACGTTTCCGCAGCGCGTGCCCATAGGAACGCCCTCCAGCGGAGTGAAGCCCATAGAGGTTTCTACCGACTGACCGCCCTTGACGGCGGAAATGGACGAACCGTTGCCGAGATGGCAGGTGACGACCTTTAACGAATCGTCGTTTTCACGCCCCATGTATTTTGCGGCCTCCTGCGAAACGAACATGTGGCTGGTGCCGTGGAAACCGTATTTTCTTATTCTCAGCTGCTTGTAGTCCTCGTAAGGGAGTCCGTAAAGATAAGCGACGTCGGGCATTGTCGCATGGAAAGCGGTGTCGAAAACGGCAACCATCGGAGTGTCGGGCATAACCTTTCTGCACGCCTCTATTCCCATGATGTTGGCGGGATTGTGCAGAGGCGCAAGCTCTATGTTTTCCTTGCAGCAATTAAGCACGTTTTCGTCGATAAGCACGGACGACTTGTAGTCCTCGGCGCCGTGCACCACTCTGTGTCCTACGGCGGCTATTTCCTTCATGCTGGAAACAACTCCGCAGTCCTTGCCGGTAAGAGCGTCGAGCACCATCTGAATGGCTTTCACGTGGGAAGGCATATTCTCCTTGAAAACAAACTCCTTGCCGTGAGCCTTGTGGGTGAGCACCGAGCCTTCGATACCTATTCTCTCGCAAAGACCTTTTGCTATAACGCTTTCGTCGGTCATATCGATGAGCTGATATTTCAATGAAGAGCTGCCCGCATTGATAACCAAAATTTTCATTTCAAAAATCTCCTTTTAATTTCCCTTATCTTTAATTTATAGAAGCCTCGATAGCGGTAAGAGCCACCGTTCCCACAATGTCGTCTACGTTGCAGCCGCGTGACAAGTCGTTTATCGGTTTCGCAAAGCCCTGACAAATAGGACCGTAAGCGTCGAAGCCGCCAAGCCTCTGCACCAGCTTGTAGGAAATGTTGCCGGCGTTTAAGTCGGGGAAAATGAATACGTTGGCGTGTCCTGCGACCTTGCTGCCCTTAGCCTTGAGCTGACCTACCTCCTCCACAAGCGCGGCGTCGGCCTGCAGCTCGCCGTCTATGGGAAGCTCGGGATATTTTTCCTTTATCATGCGCGCCGCCTCCTGAACTTTTTCGACCAGAGGATGCTTGGCGCTGCCCTTTGTGGAAAAGCTGAGCAATGCGATTTTGGGATCTTCGGCGAGGAAAACTCTTGCGGATTTTTCACTGCATAACGCAATGTCCACAAGCTGTTCGGATGTGGGATCGGGAGTCACTGCACAGTCCGCGAACAGGAAACAGCTCTTTTCGGTCTTTTGGGGATGATTCATAATGAAAAAGCCCGAAACGGTGTTGATGCCGGGAGCCGTCTTGACAATCTGCAAAGCGGGACGCAGCATGTCGCCCGTCGAGTGAACGGCGCCGCCCACCATACCGTCGGCTTCGCCCATTTTGACCATCATGACGCCGTAATACATCTCGTCTTTGATGAGTCTTTCAGCTTCTTCTTCGGTCATGCCCTTTGCCTTGCGGAGATCGAAAAGCACTTTGGCGTACTCCGCAACCTTGTCGCTTGTCTTGGGATTGATGATTTTCACGCCGTCCAGCCTGGCGTCGGGGCATTTTTCGCGGATAACCCTTTCGTCGCCGAGAATAATTATCTTTGCAAAGCCTTCCGCAGTGATTTTTTCTGCGGCGCGGATAACTCTCGGCTCCTCTCCCTCGGGCAGCACAATGGTCTTGTTCAGCTTTCTCGCTTTTTCTTTGAAGTTCTCGATAAGATTTAACATTACATTTCTCCCATATATTGAAAAAAATATTTTTACGTGCTATAATGTGAAATATATTCAACTTTTATACTATACACTATTTTCGCGGTTAAGTAAAACGGACAGGGACAAAAAGTTTGAAAATTTTCGGAATTATTGCTGAATACAATCCTTTTCACAACGGACACAAGCGCCAGCTCGATTTTTGCAGAAGCTGCGGCGCCGATTTGATTTTTTGCGCCATGAGCGGCGAATTCACTCAACGCGGAGAACCCGCCGTGCTGGAAAAACGTATAAGAGCCGGGCATGCGGTTCAATGCGGCGCCGACCTTGTCGCCGAGCTGCCCGTCCCCTATGCGGTGGCAGGCGCAAAAGATTTTGCCACGGGCGGAGTAAGACTGCTGGAAAAGCTCGGCTGCACGCATATCTGCTTCGGCAGCGAACTTGGAGAGCTTGAGCCGCTCGTAAAGGCAGCGGAAATAATCGGCTCTAGCGAATTTAATCAAAAGCTTAAGTTCAACTTAAAAAACGGCAGCTCTTATCCGGCTTCCGCAGGGCTTGCGGGAGAAAAGACAGGCGAAATCATGCGGAGTCCGAACAATATTTTAGCAATAGAATATCTGCGCGCTCTTTCGGACACAAACAGCGAAATGCAGCCCGTGACCTTGAAAAGAAACACGGATTTTGCTTCCGACACTCTTGAACGCGGCAAGGAGGTCGCTTCCGCTTCAGCAATCAGGAGCAATCTCTCGTCGGAGGAAATCAAAAGCTTTGTGCCGGAATGCGCCGCCGAAAATTTAATTTTGTCGGGCAAAAATCTGACAGCAGAATACGGCAGCTTTGCCCACGCTTTTCTCGCCCTCTGCCCGAAAGAATATTTAAACGGCATCGAAGGCATAACGGAAGGTCTGGAAAACAGAATTGTCTCAGCTGCGGCGCAAAAAGATTTCGACGGCTTTTTCAACGCGCTGAAAACTAAAAGATATACTTCGTCCCGGCTTAAAAGAGTTATCTTCAACTCGATTTTAGGCATTTCCAAAGAGCTGGCGGAGCAGTCGAGAAAAATTTCACCGCCCGTAATGCTCCTTGCCGCAAAAAAAGACTGCAAAGCGTTGAAAAGCTTAAAGCCTTGCGTATTAAACGACGAAAACGACTTTTATCTTCGCATAAAGGAGCTTACGCTTGCAACCGAGAAGCTGTTCTGCGCGTTGAGACAAATTCCCTTTTCCAAGCTCAAAAAGCTGGAAAAATTTTGACTTTTTCCTCAAACATATATCCCGCCCGAAATACATAAAATTGAACATGTACAAGCGTATTTCGGCAATTTTCGTATGCGCGGCGTCGATAATTTTGTTTTTCATAAATCCTGCGGAAAATATACGGAACGTATCGACAGGCGTGCTGATTTGGGCGACAAGCGTTCTGCCCGCTTTGTTTCCCTTTTTCTTTCTGTCAAAGCTACTGATCGAGCTGGACGCTTTCGGCGGATTTTCGGCGCTGCTTTCCAAACCGACGCAAAAAATCTTCGGAGCGCCGCCCGCCGCAAGCTATATATTTTTGCTGAGCGTTGTTTGCGGTTATCCTATGGGAGCAAAGCTGTCTGCCGAGTTCTATGAAAAAGGCGCGCTTGACGGCACTCAATGTCTGAAGCTCGCCACATTCTGCTCCACAGGCGGACCTATCTTCATTTTGGGCACGGTAGGCGGAGTTTATCTGAAAAGCTCCGCCGCCGGAGTCATAATACTTTTCTCGCATATTGCAGGCGCGCTGCTCAACGGGCTGCTTTATCGCAGACGCTTCGTTTCGTCTTCATCGGGCAACAATCTCATCGCGCCCGCGAAAAGCAATGGCGAAATTTTGGGCGATTGTATGCAAAATGCCATTATAGGTGTTCTGACGGTAGGCGGTTTCGTCACGATTTTTTATATGTGGACGCAAATGCTTCTGTCTATGCCCTTTCTCAGCGGTGCGGACAGCGTGGTTCAAGGGGTTATCGGCGGACTGCTCGAGGTAACTACTGGCTGCAAAATTTTAAGCGGAATAGGCAACGCTCCTCTGTCGGCAGTTTTATGCAGCTTTCTTATAAGTCTGGGCGGCTTGTGCATTTTTCTGCAATCCAATGTTTTTTACAAAAAATGCGGAATATCGGGAGGAAAAATTCTGCTTTTCAAGCTTACGCAAGCAATTTTTTCAGCAGCCTTGTGCGCGCCTATGGCTTTTATTTTTCTTAAATAATTTTTTAAAGAAGCCCAGCAGCTTCAAGCACGTTTTTGAGTGCGCGGGCACGGTGGCTTACCTTGTTTTTTTCGTCGTCGGTCGCCTCTCCCCAGCTCTTTTCAAGCTCGTCCGAATAAAATATGCAGTCATATCCGAAGCCGTGCCCACCGCTTTCGCCGTCCAGAATATATCCGTCGCTTCTGCCCGAAGCGGTGAATACTCCCGTCGGTGCAATGAGCGTCATAGCGCATTCGAAATGCGCTTTTCTTTCACGTGCGTCGGTCAAGCCTTTTTCTCTCAACAAATCCAGCAGCTTCATTCTGTTGGCGGCGTCGTCGTTTTCTCGCGCGAACCTGTTTGAAAAAATTCCCGGCGCGCCGTCAAGCGCGTCCACGCATATACCGCTGTCGTCGGCAAGAACCGCAAGGCTTGTTTTTTCAGCTGCGGCTTTTGCTTTTATAAAAGAGTTTTCCGCAAAGGTGGAGCCGTTTTCCTCAACACAGCAAACCAGATTTTTTTCCTTTAATGCAAAAAACTCCGGATTTTCAGCGCAAGCCCGTTTTTCGGAGCAAAGCGTTTGGTAAATTCTTTTTATTTCCCTGACCTTGTTAGGGTTGTTTGTAGCTATAACTATTTCCATGCAAAGATTTTAACACAAGCCCCCGTCTGCGCGCAACAAACCCGAACAAACATTTCTATGTCAATTCCTTAAATTATGTAATAAAATAAAAACGACATTTTGTTTGACATTGTATAATAAAAGACTATAATATATTGGGATTATCCCAAAGGAAGACAAAAATGCAATTGTTAATCATCACTTTGGACGACATGAACGAATTTCTTCAGACCTTGTCCGCCCTTAAAGAAAACGGAATGAACGGCGTTGTTCTGCCCTCCACAAGCTTAAAGCACGCTTTGCTGGAGTCCAAAATCGACGCGCCTCCCATGTTCGGAAGCCTTAGCAAAATCATGCAGAGAGATTTCGAGGCAAGCCACACGCTGCTTATGCTGGTGAGAGAAGAAAAGCTCGACGAAATCAAAGAAATCGTACACTCCGTAGCAAAGGAGCTCAGCAGAAAAGGAATTATGTTCGCGGTGCCCGTCACATTCTGGGAGGGCTTGATAAACTGATATGCACGTACTCTTGAGTATCGCGCTCGCCATGGCGGGCGGTCTTGTTTTGTCACGTGTCGTCAAGCTGCTCAGGCTTCCCAACGTAACAGGCTATCTCATTGCGGGGCTGCTTGTAGGTCCCTGCTGCTTCAATCTCGTAAACGAAACCAATCTCGGCTACATAAAAATCATCAGCACAGTGGCGCTCGGCTTCATAGCCTTTTCCATAGGCGGCGAATTCAAGCTGGAGCACCTCAAAAAGCTCGGGAAAAGCATAGTGACGATAACATTCTGTCAGGCGCTGTTTGCCGTTGCTTTCGTCATGCTCGGACTGTTCGCATTGAAGCTCGCCTTTCCCGATCAGATAAACACACCCATGATTTTGCTGCTCGGCGCAATAGCGACTGCAACGGCTCCCGCCGCCACTCTCATGGTTGTAAAGCAATACAGAGCGCGCGGCATTGTCACAGACACGCTTTTGCCTGTGGTTGCGCTGGACGACGCAATCGGTCTTATGGTCTTTTCCATCTGCGTGGCGCTTGCAAAGGTTTTTGCCGCAGGCGAACAGCTGACCTTTATGAGCACCGTAGTCACACCCCTGCTGGAAATCGTTCTTTCTCTCGCAACAGGAGGCGCGCTGGGAGCGCTGCTTGCCCTTTGCATGAGATTTTTCAAATCCCGCGCCAACAGACTGTGCCTAATGATTGTCGCTGTTTTGGTAGGCGTCGGTTTGTCGGAAATGAAATGGCCTATGGGGCTGTCCTTGTCCTCTCTTTTGACATGTATGATGATAGGCGCCGTTTTCGCCAATATGAGAAAGGACAGTCTTCAGATACTTGACGGAACGGAAAACTGGACGCCTCCTCTTTATATGCTGTTTTTCGTCATATCGGGAGCGGAGCTTGACCTTAAGGTCATACCCATGATAGGCATAGCGGGCGTCGCTTACATTCTGTTCAGGTCGATAGGCAAATATCTCGGGGCATTTACGGGAGCTGCTTTGGTCAAAGCGGACAAGAACGTGCGCAATTATCTCGGGCTTACGCTTCTGCCGCAGGCGGGAGTCGCCATAGGCATGGCTCAGGTTGTGGCAAACACTCCGGAGTTTGCCGCTCAGTCCTCGCAGATTGTCACAATCGTGCTGTGCGCGACGCTCGTTTATGAGCTTGTCGGTCCTCTGATAACCAAAATAGCTTTGACAAAATCGGGCGAAATCGAAAAGGCTCCGAAAAAAATCAAAAAAGCGGGAAACAAGGCGCTTGCGACTTCGGAGGCCGCCGCTGTTTCGGAAGAAATAAAAGTCACCGCCGCAAATACTGCGGAAGCCTCCGACCAAGCGGACAAAAATAAATAAACTGCAATCAAATTCCCCCGATACTGCGTGTATCGGGGGAATTCATTTCAGTACGGAAAGCAGAAAATCAAGCGGAGGATTTTCAGAGCAGTATACATATCAGACCGCCCTTGTTTTCATTGACAATTCTGCCCACTGTCTTTCTTATTTTTGCTTGAGCCTCTTTGGGCATTGTGCCGAGCTTGTCGGACAAGGTCTCTTTGGCAAGCTCCGACATGCTCTTGCCGAACATGTTTGTCTCCCAGATGCTTTGCGGGTTGTTCTGGAACTCGGACAACAGGTATTGACTTTGCTGCTCCGTTCCCATCATGGGATTGACTTCGGTTTTTACGTCCACCTTCATTATATGCAGGCTGGGAGCCGTAGCTCTCAATCTCACGCCGTATTTCGAGCCCTGCTTGACAATTTCCGGATCCTCGAGCGTCATGGAGTCGAGCGAAGGACTGACTACGCCGTAGCCCTCCTCCTCTGCGGTTTTGAGCGCTGATTCGATGCGGTCATACTGCTGCTTGGCGTAAGAGCACTCCGAAACGAATTTCATAAGCGAAAATTCGTCCCCTATATCCGAGCCGGCAAAATCGCTCAGCACCTTGTAAAACAGCTGCGGCTTGGCTTCGACCTTGTAGGTCACTACGCCCTCGCCCATTTTCAGATTGTCTACTTCGGGCATAAACAGATTTTCGTCTTCGGCAAAGCCTTCGAGGAGTCTGTTGTAGTCCTTCATTTTGTTCATTTCCCTGCTGTTGTTTTTTATTCTCTCTATTATCGACGAAATCAGCCAGTTGCCCATTTTCAGCGTCTGCATCCATTTCGGGATATTCATAACCAGCTTTCTTATAGGAAACTCCTCGAGTATTTTTTTCAAAACCTCCTCCACTTCGCCCGCAGACATGTTTTTTACGTCCATAGGCAAAACGCGCACGCCGTATTTTTCCTCGAGCGCGTCCGCCAGGCTTCTGCAATCGGGATCGGCAGGGTTCTTGCTGTTGAGTACGACGATAAAGGGCTTATCCGTTTTGCGAAGCTCCTTTACTACCCTTTCCTCTGCGCTTACGTATTTGCTGCGCGGGATATCCGTAATAGTTCCGTCGTTTGTAACGACTACGGCTATCGTGGAGTGTTCGGCTATCACCTTCTGCGTGCCAAGCTCCGCCGCCTGCTCAAACGGCATATCCTCATCCGACCAAGGGGTTTTCACCATGCGCATTTTGTCCTGCTCGGAAAAGCCCTCCGCCCCCTCTACGGGATAACCTACGCAGTCTATGAGACGGACATTTGCGTTCATTGCCCCGTTGAGCTTTATTTTTACGGCTTCGTTGGGGACGAATTTGGGCTGCGTGGTCATAACCGTTTTGCCGTCTCCCGCCTGGGGCAGCTCGTCCGTAGCGCGCTGACGGGCGTTTTTGTTTTTGATGTTGGGCAAAACCAGGCTTTCCATGACTTTGGTCACGAAGGTGGATTTACCCGTGCGAACCGGTCCCACAACGCCGATGTAGATGTCGCCGTTGGTGCGGGCCGCGATATCGCTGTAAATGTCGTATTGCTCCATTGATATTCTAACCTCCGCTAACTGATATCCTACAAAATAATATGTGCCGCCTTTCGGTTTAAGAACTTATTTGCAAATAAAAGCCGCCGCAAGCGATTTCGCCTTTTCGCACCTTCGCCTAAGCCCGCCGAAAAGCGCGAAGAAGCTTGCTTTGCCGGCTTTGTTTTTCCGGCAATGCATAATAAATAACACTTACGATAATACCCATTAAAATTGTCGCAGAAGTATAAATCAATAAATTTAACGGCGACCGCACGAGAGATTTTTATTTTTTATAGACATTTAAATTGAAAAAAGCCGCCTGAAAGCGGCTTTGAAACTTATTAGTTTTTGTCGGAGTTGCTTGGTTCGCCCGGCGCGGCGTTTTCATCCTTTGATTCAACGCCGTTCTTTTCGGCATATTTCTTTTTAAAAATGGCTTTTTTAAGTCCCATCGGATTTTCCTGTCCCTTGACAAGTCTCTCGATGTTGCCCCTGTGCGCGTAAACAATCATTATCCACAGCAGGATTACGGTTATCAGTATCGGTATCGTGACGTTGTTCATGGCTCCCCACATGTGAATTTCCACAAAGCAGCCGACGATATGAAAAATAAGCTCTGCGGTTATGTAAAAAAGAGCGAAAACGGACATTTTGTCGGTGAGGAGAAGCAGTATGATACCCACTACGCAAATGCAAAGGGTGGGAATAGGCTGCAGCGCGAGCAGCACTCCTATGCTTGTGGCAAACCCTTTTCCTCCCCTGAATTTCGTAAATACGGGAAAAATATGACCTATAGTTGCGCACAGAGCGGCAAGATAGCTTGCAAAAGCATAAACTTCTACATTGCCGCCCGAAATCGCCTTAAAGATAAAAAACGCCGCCAAAGTGGGAACAGCGCCTTTCAGCGCGTCGAAAATAAGCGTAATCACGCCCATTTTCAGACCGAAAACGCGATACATGTTGGTTGTTCCCGGATTTTTGCTTCCGACGGTTCTGATATCGGTTTTTTTGAACTTATTGGAAAGCAAAATGGCAGCGTTTACGCAGCCGATTAGATATGAAACAATACCCGTCAGCACAAGCTGCCAAATATAGTCTTTCAACATTTCAATCCTCCGTGCCGCCTCCCCTGACAACAAGCTTTAAGGGAGTCCCGTCCAACGAAAACGCGCGCCGCAGGCTGTTTTCGAGATAGCGCTTGTAAGAAAAGTGCATTAGAGCTTCGTCGTTTACGAAAATCACAAATGTGGGAGGCGCGGTGGAAGCCTGAGTCACGTATTTGATTTTCAGACGCCTGCCGTGCTTTGACGGAGGCTCGACAGCCGCAACGGCGTCCCCCACAACCTCGTTGAGCAAACCCGTCGTCGCCCTGAAATGCGACTTTTCGTATACATAATTTATCATATCAATCAATTTGTTGATACGTTGACCGGTAAGCGCAGAGACAGTGAGATATTTAAAATAGTCCATAAACGCCAAATCGGTGTGGAGCTTGTTTTTGTATTTCTCAACCGTAAAGGTGTCCTTTTCTATTAAATCCCATTTGTTGACTACAATCACCGTCGGCTTGCCCTGTTCATGCGCGTAGCCGGCTATTTTTACGTCCTGCTCCGACAAATCCTCCGCCGCGTCGAACACGACCAGCACCACGTCCGAGCGTCTGACCGCCGCAAGCGAACGCATAACTCCGTATGCCTCCACAGAATCCTCCTCGACGCTGCGCTTACGCCGCATGCCCGCCGTATCGATTATCACGTATTTTTTTCCGTCAAGCTCGAAAGGCGTGTCCACGGCGTCACGCGTAGTGCCCGCAACGTCGGAAACAATCGTGCGGTCATAACCGAGTATTTTGTTCACCAACGACGATTTTCCCGCGTTGGGCTTGCCAACGACTGCGATTTTTATCGTCTCGTCGTCTTCGTCCTCCTCCGAAGCGGGAGGAAAATGCTCTATCACCGCGTCAAGAAGGTCGCCTATGCCCTGCTTGTGCTCCGCCGATATAGGATATGCGTCAAACCCCAAAGAATAAAACTCGCTGATGTCGAAAGACAAAAAATTGTCCACCTTGTTCACAGCGAGAAAAACAGGCTTGCCCGTCTTGTGCAGCAGCGAAGCGACGTCTCTGTCCTCCGAAGTAAGCCCCGTTTTGCCGTCCACAAAAAACAGTATCGCGTCGGCAATTTCCATTGCAAGCTGAGCCTGCTTTTTTATGTGCCTGTGCATGGAGTCGTCGCTCTTCAACTGAATTCCGCCCGTGTCGATAAGCGTAAAACGACGGTTCAGCCACTCCGCGTCGGCATAAATCCTGTCGCGCGTGACTCCCGAAACATCGGAAACAATCGAAATCCTTTCTCCGACGATTTTGTTGAAAAATGTCGATTTGCCTACGTTGGGCTTTCCGACTATGGCAATAAGCGGTTTTACGTTGCTCATACAAATTCTCCGTCAAGCAATATACCGGCAAGCTCGTACCCGTCGCCTGCCGTCTTTATTTTGCGTTTCAATTTTTTCTCAAGCTCTTTAAGAGTCATTCCGTCAAGAAAAACGCTTTCGAATTCGCGCAGGGCGGTGCGCGGCAAAAGCACTGTTTTTTTGTTGACGCGCTTTTTTAGCACGTCGGTAATATCTCCTCCGGTCAGCAAACCGGACACCGTGACCGTTTCTCCGAAAAATTTGTTGGAAATCGCCACGACCTCTACATCGAGAGAAGGAAACTTAGATTTGGCATTTTCTGTCAGCTCACGCATAAATTGCTCGGAGTCAACGCCGGTCACAACGGTAAAACCGCCTTTTCTTGCTTTTGAAGCAAGCTCGAGACACTCCTCGAATTCACGCCGAAACTTGGCAATCAACCCGACTCCGTTTTCAATCTGGTCGAAATCGCCGTAAAATTCATACGGAGGAATGGGCATTTCTGCACGCAGATACATTTCATCCGAGCAGAAAGCAAATTGACGGGAAACATTGTCGTTGAAAGCGTCGGAGATCCGAATAACCTCTCCTGCCTGTGACGGATTGAGAATTTTAAGCGGCGTAAGAGAACTCCTGTGAGATGTAAGACCGACGGGCACAATCGCAACGCTCGCCACGTTGGGGAAAAGAGAATAAAGGTCGTCGAGCGTACGCTTCAAAACTTCTCCGTCGTTGTAGCCCGCACATACTACTATCTGCGTGTGCATGACAATGCCGCCCTCTGCCAAAGCCTTCAAGAGAGGCATAATCGGAGCTGCCGACGGGTTGCCCAGCATAAGCCGTCTTACCTCGTCGTCGGTGGCGTGCACGGAAACGTAAATCGGACTGAATTTTTTCTCGATAATTCTTTCCAGCTCGCCGTCCTTAAGATTTGTCAGCGTGACGTAAGTGCCGGACGCAAAGGACAGACGCCAATCGTCGTCCTTTATGTAAAGTGTGCGTCTCATGCCCTTTGGCAGCTGCACGACGAAGCAAAAAATGCAATTATTTCTGCACGGGCGCGGCTCGGAAAGATAGCAGCTTTCTTCAAACTCGAATCCGAGACTTTCATCCGCGTCCTTTTGAACGTCAATGATCCTTTGTCCCGACGGAGTGTCGAAAGACACCGAAAAACACTCCTGACTGTCGAAAAACTCGTAATCCAAAATGTCTTGGGCAGTCTGTCCGTTGAAGCCGACAACAGACCAACCCTTTTTTACGCCCAGTCGTTTTCCTGCGGAACGCTTGTCCACGCTTTTTATTTTCAGCATTTCCTTACCTTTGAAAAAGCCCGCTCTTGCGGGCGGGCTTCGCGTTTTTTACTTTTCGGTGTTTTAAGCCTTTTTACGATAGTTTGCGGGAAGATTTTTATAATCCTTGTCCAGCGTAATCGAAACGATGGTTATGGTCTCCTCAGGCGCATTCTGAAGGTCGGAGCCGTCGGTCTCCTGCGTATCGGTTTCGTAATTTATCATATCGTCCACAAATTTCGAAGCAAGCCCGGTCGGATTGGAGGTGCCTGTCCCGACAGCGGGATAAAAGCTCCCGTTTTCGGAAACCGACATCGTGCTGCTCAAAACGTAAGCGAACACGGCGTAATTGTCTTTGGACATGGGCACTGCCGTAGCCGTAGAAAATTCATCCGTAAACGCCATGAAAAACGCGCTGCTTGCCGTGTCGAAATAATTTTTCGTGGATGTCTGCGCATTGTGGAACATAATCAGACTGCCCAGCATAGGCTGCGCGTTGTCTCCGTCCTTTTTGCTTTCGTCAACCTTAAAGCCGTTTGCAAGAAACTCGCCCTTGATAGTATAGCCGGATTCTTTGGTAATAAACTTGTCGTCCTCTTGGGTATATCTGCCCGCAATGAGGTATCTGGAACCGATGTAGTCCACTACGGTGTTGTCATAAAACCCGTCCTGCACGAGATTCATAAAATTGATGACGGTAATGGGAGCCTTGTCTATGAGAAGCTCGTATCTGATAACCACCGTATACACGTCGCCTCTCGCGTCGTCGTTAAGATCCGTATAGCGCAGCGTCACGGTAGCGACGGGATTGGCGTCTATGCCGGATTTCGCTTTGATATTTTCCAGCTTGGAGGCGGAAATAAATTCCCCCGCAGAGCAGGCGCAGAACGAAAACAGGAGTAAAAACGCAATAACTATGATCAGTGCCTTTTTCATCGATGTACCTCTAACTTTTATATTATACATTAAAATCGGCTCGAAAGCAAGTAATTTTACATTAAAATATTTTTCTCAGCCCTTCAGCTGCGCCAGCAAATCCGCGTCGAGCTTTATCGGACGCTTGTTGAGATAAGCCAGCGGAGAATTTTTCGGAAAAGTAAATTGCAGCCTTACGCACGCAAGCATTTGTCTGTTCTGCCTGTATTTTTTGTTTATCTGATTTATGCCGTATTTGCCGTCGCCCAGAACGGGAAGCTTTTCGCTTGCAAGATGCGCTCTTATCTGATGAGTTCTGCCCGTAATCAGCCTGACCTCCAGCAAGCACAATTCTCCGTTTTGCCTGAGCACGCGATAATGAGTTTCAATGGGAACATAGCCGGGTTTAGGCGTCTTTGAAATAATCGCAAGACTCTTTTTCGCGTCCTTAAACAAAAACGCTTTGAGCTGCGCCTGATTGACGGGCGGCTTTCCGAAAACGACGGCGTTGTAATACTTGTCCACCCATTTTTCCTTGAACGCCTTGTTCAGCTCCGCTTCGGCCTGAGGCGTAAGCGCAAAAATAACAAGCCCCGTAGTATTTCTGTCCAGTCTGTGCACGGGATAAAATTTCATATCCTCGTGCTGCAGCTCCAGCTTTTCGACAAGAGAGTCCTCTCCGACAACCTCCATTCCCGCGGGCTTGTTTACCGCTATCACGTTTTTGTCCTGATATACGATATCTATTTTATCCTTTTCTCTGTCTTTTATATAAATATAAACGGTCTCGTCCCCCTTGAGCGTCATATCCTGATTGACGCGCTGACCGTTGATTTTGACGCTTTTCCCGCCGATAATTTTCTGTATCTGAAAATGACCGAGATCTGTTTGCTCGCGTATCAGCTCCGAAAGCCGCGCTTTGTTTTTGGGTATAATCTGTTTCAGCATTTGGATTTACTTTAACATAAATATTTCAAATTTGCAAATAAAAATACGCAATAACTTTTTTATTGCGCATTTGTTTTGATATTATTTATTCGTCGTCTTCGGCGTACCTCTCATGAACGACGGGAGACGGAGCGTCGTAGCTTGACGAAGACGCTTCTCCCGCCAGACCGTCCTGAAGCTGTACGAGTATTACGTCGTCTCCTATCCGCTGAATGTTTTTCCAAGGAATAAATATATCATCCTTGGTTTTGAAAAATTTCTTGCAGCCGGGCACCACCAGCCCCAGCACTCTGCAGCTTCTGCTGGATATTATGAGATCGACTATTCTGCCCAGTCGTTTGCCGTTGAGAACATTTACGACCTCCTTGTTTCTCAATTCGCAATAAGAAATTTCCATAATACACCTCTTTCATTTCTTATGCGGAAGCTTGTCGTTTAAGAACAAAATACGGCAAAAAACGGCAATTTCGTCAAAGATATGACCTGATTCTTCCTACGGCGTTTTTTTCAAGCCTCGAAACCTGCGCCTGAGATATACCGACCTCCTCGGAAACCTCCATCTGTGTCTTTCCTTCGAAATACCGTTTGGTCAGTATGTCCCGCTCGCGCTCGTCCAGACGGGCTATCGCGTCGTTCAGCGATACGCTTTCTATCCACCTTTCGTCAGTGTTGTTTTTGTCCTTTATCTGGTCCATGACAAGAATTGTGTCGCTGCCGTCGTTGTAAACCGGCTCGTTGAGCGACAGCGGTTCGTTTATCGCGTCCAGACAATACACCACCTGCCCGACAGGCAAATTTATTTCCCGCGCGATTTGCTCCAGAGTCACCTCGCCGCCCGCAGACTCGCGTTCGAGCTTTTCCCGCGCCTGCAGCGCAAGATAAGCCACGTCCCTTATGCCTCTGCTCACGCGCATAGAATTGCTTTCTCTCAAAAAACGGCGTATTTCGCCGATAATCATGGGCACGGCATAAGTGCTGAACTTTACGTTGAGAGAAACGTCGAAATTGTCCACCGATTTGACCAGCCCCACGCAGCCCACCTGAAACAAATCGTCCATGCTGCAGGTCTTGCTTGCATAACGCTGCACTACGCTTAAAACAAGCCTCAGATTGGAGGTAATGAACTTCTGTCGCGCAAGCTCGTCCCCTTCCTTGACCTTTTGCATGAGCTGCAGCGCTTCCTTGCCCGAAAGCTTGGGCAGGGCAGACGTATTTATTCCGCAAATAACAACCTTGTTTGCCATATTCTTCTCCGACTCCGAAATTCTGCTTAGACTTTCCAAAATAGTTTGCACAAAGAAAGCGAAATTATGCAATAAATATTGACACGGATTTGTTTTGCAACTAAAATAATCGGAGAGGATTTTTCAATGAGCTCGAGAAATTTCAACGATATAACCGATTTTCCGCAAAAAATTGCGCTGCAAAGCTTGAATATCGACCTTTCCAAACCGCTTATCGGCATAATTTGCGCTCAAAGCGGATTGTCATTCGTTCACAAAAACGCTCGTGAAACTGCGGAGTGGGTTGCAAAGGGCGTCGTTGCGGCAGGAGCCGAAGCGGCGGTATTCTGCGTTCCTTCGGTCACGGATTTCATTTTCGGAGTTTCGGCGGGCAGAAGCAAATTCGCGGTAAACAAATTCGTGCCCCTTTATGCGGAGACAATGGCGCAGTCAAATCTGTTCGACGGCTTTGTTTTCGTTGCTAGCGACAATCAATCGGTTTCGGGAATGCTGGAGGCTGCCTTGACATGCAATCTCCCCTCGATTTTTATGTCCTGCGGGGTTATGCGTCCCATAAAAATCGCGGGAAAAAATTTCGGTCTCAACGAGCTTTATTCTTTCGTAGGCGCAGTCAAAAGCGGCAAAGTAAATCCCGCCGTGCTGCCCGAGCTCAAGAGCGCTTTAGCGGACGGATTGGGCAACGATTACAAAAGCTACTCGGAAAACTCCGCAATAAGCATCTGTGAGGCTCTGGGATTGGCTCTGAGCGGCGTAAGCACCGTGCAGGCAAACACACCCTCGCACCGCGAGCTGGCTTTAAAAACGGGCAGACAAATCGTTCAGATGTGCAAAGACAAGCTCACTCCGCGAATGACCGTCGGCGAGGAGGCGCTGAAGGCCGCGCTCTGCTTTGACGTGGCAATGGGAGGCTCCTGCACGGGACTCACAACCGTTTTGTCGGCGGCAAGGCTTTTGAATATAAGTATTGAATTGAAAGACCTGAAAAAGTTTTTCCAACTGCCGCAGCTTGTAAAAAACGACGACTTCGACGCTTACGCTTTCGGCGCGGAGGGCGGAGTTGCCGCGGTGCTGTTCGAGCTTGCAAAAGGCAACAAAAATATTTCTCTCGACTACACCGCCTGCGATTTGAGACCTATGAGCAAAAACGTCCGGCCTTCAGTTTCGGGAGAAACTATTCTGCCCTATCTCAAGGGAACGACAGGCAGGTGCGCTTATCTTTCGGGCAACCTCGCCGAAGACGGCGCGATAGCGATAAGCGGCGCGCAAGTCACCTTCGAGGGCAAGGCGATAGTCTTTAACAGCGAGGAAGAAGCCGTCAATGCGATAGCCAACAGAGAAATAGACGAGGGCAGCGTTCTGGTAGTAAGATATCAGGGTCCCGCAGCCGGCTTCAACGAGCTTAAAACGTCGCTGGCGCTTTTGCGCGGCATGGACATGGACGAAAAGGTTGCCGTCGTCACGGACGGACGTTTTTCCGATTTGTCCAGAGGTCTCGTTGTAGGACTTGTTTCCCCTCAGGCACAGACGGACAGCAATCTCGCCTTGATACGCACGGGCGATTCGATAGAAATAAACCTGCTCAAAAACAAGCTCAACGCCGATTTGAAAGCAAAGGATTTCAATCAGAGAAAGAGACAGCAGGAAGCGCCCGAGCTTCCCCTGTCGGACAATCTCAAAGCGTATTCGTCGCTGTTCTCCTCGGCAGAAAAGGGCTGTCTGATAGAAAAAATTCAATAATACTAAAAACAAAACGGCGTCCCGAAGACGCCGTTTTTTGACTGCCCTGATTTATTTGTTCTTATGCCCGAGCGCCGCTTTGATAAACTCGCGGAAAAGCGGGTGCGCCCTGTTGGGACGGCTCTTGAATTCGGGGTGGAACTGCACTCCGACAAAGAAATCGTTTTCGGGGATTTCCACCGTTTCCACAAGCAGCCCGTCGGGACTCGTGCCTGTGATTTTCATACCCTTTTGCTCAACGTCTTTTCTGTAGTCGTTGTTAAACTCATAACGGTGACGATGTCTTTCGCTGACCGAATCCGTCCCGTAAGCAGCTTTCATGAGGGAGCCGTCGGAAATTTTGCAGGGATAAGCCCCCAGCCGCATAGTGCCCCCCATCTGCTTGCCCTCCTGGTCGGGCATAAGGTGAATGACGGCGTGAGCGCTGTCCGGCTCGAATTCGGCGGAAGTAGCGTCCTTTATTTTCAGGACGTTTCTGGCAAATTCGATGACCGCGACCTGCATGCCGAGACAAATTCCCAAATAAGGCACATTGTTTTCGCGGGCATATCTGACTGCTCTTATCTTGCCCTCGATTCCCCTGTCGCCGAAGCCGCCGGGCACGAGAATTCCGTCGCAGCCGCCGAGAAGCTTTTCCGCAGTCCTGTCGTTGACGCACTCGGATTCAACCCAATTTATTTCCACCTTGGTTTCGTTCTCGAAGCCTCCGTGCTTCAAAGCCTCAGCTATCGACAGATAAGCGTCGTGCAGCTTGACGTACTTGCCCACTATCGCTATTTTTACGGTGTGCTTGACCTTGCTTATCCTGTCCAGCATTGCCGTCCACTCCGACAGGTCCGGCGCGGGAGTATCGAGATTGAGCTTGCGGCAGATGACCTCGGACAGCTTGCTTTCCTCAAGCATCAAAGGCGCCTTGTACAGCACGTCCACCGTAGAATTTTCGATAACGCAATCCTTTTCCACATTGCAGAAAAGAGCTATTTTCGCGCGTATGCTTTCGTCGAGCGGCTGGTCGCAGCGCGTAACTATTATGTCGGGAGAAATGCCCAGCCCCATAAGCTCCTTGACCGAGTGCTGGGTGGGCTTGGATTTCTGCTCGTTGGAGCCCTGTATGTAAGGCACCAGCGTCACGTGCACGAAAAGACAGTTGTTTTTGCCTACCTCGTGGGAAATCTGCCTGATTGCCTCGAGAAACGCCTGACTTTCTATGTCGCCGGTCGTACCGCCTATTTCCGTCAGAATTACGTCGGCGTCGCTTTTTTGCCCCACCTTGTGCACGAAACGCTTTATTTCGTTTGTGATGTGAGGAATAATCTGAACCGTTTCGCCGAGATACTCGCCCTTGCGCTCCTTGTTGAGCACGTTCCAATACACCTTTCCCGTTGTGAGATTGCTGTACTTGTTCAGATTTTCGTCAATAAAGCGCTCGTAATGCCCCAAATCGAGGTCGGTCTCCGCGCCGTCTTCGGTAACATAAACCTCCCCGTGCTGATAAGGGCTCATCGTGCCGGGATCCACATTGATATAGGGATCCATCTTCTGAGCCGTCACTTTCAATCCGCGCGATTTGAGCAAGCGCCCTATGGACGCCATAGTGATGCCCTTCCCCAAGCCGGACACTACGCCGCCCGTTACGAAAATATATTTTGTCATACCACACCTATTCATGTCGATTTATTCTAACATCTTCCGTCGAAATTTGCAACCTCACCGCCGATAAAATAAAAAATAATTTAAAAAAAAAATAAGCGCGGGCTTCCCCGCGCTTTATCTTTAGCAGCAATTTTTTCTTCGGTATGCCGCAACTTTATGTATTTTTTTGTTTCTTCATTTGCAGCCGACGGATCAAGCGTCGGAAATCTTATTTGAAATACCTTTTCAGCAAGCCCTCGAATGCTTTTCCGTGACGGGCTTCGTCGCGCGCCATTTCGTGAACGGTGTCGTGAATGGCGTCGAGGTTGAGTTCCTTTGCGCGCTTTGCCAAATCGAACTTGCCTTTGGTGGCTCCGTTCTCGGCGTCCACTCTGAGCTCGAGATTCTTCTTGGTTGAAGCAGTCACAACCTCTCCCAGAAGCTCGGCGAATTTGGCGGCGTGCTCCGCCTCCTCGTATGCCGCTTTTTCATAATACAAACCGATTTCGGGATACCCCTCTCTGTGCGCCACGCGCGCCATGGCAAGATACATGCCCACTTCGTTGCACTCGCCGTTGAAGTTCATGCGGAGTCCGTCGATAATATCCTGCGGAGCTCCTTCGGCGACTCCGACAACGTGCTCGGCAGCCCATTGTCTTTCGCCTGCCTGCTCGACAAACTTGCTGGCAGAAGCTTTGCACAAAGGACAAAACTCGGGAGGATTGTCTCCCTCGTGAACGTAACCGCAAACCGAACATACAAACTTTTTCATTTTTAAATCTCCTTGTATAAATTTTTATATTTTCTTCCGGCAAGCCGGACATAGACCGTAAATAATATGCTTGCTGCCCGTGACGCTATAGCCGTCCTCCTTTAAGGGCGCGGGTATTTTTGCCTTGACAAACACGTCGGTGATTTTGTTGCACCGGGTGCAGACAAAATGTATGTGCTCGTCGGTGTTCCCGTCGTAATGCAAGCTTTTATCCGTTGTTTCAAGAGTGTCCACCAGCCCCATTTCGGCAAGCAGGCGCAAATTTCTGTACACCGTGCCCATAGAAATATCGGGTATCTGCTCCTTAACTCTGGAATAAATGACTTCCGCGGTCGGATGGTCACGGCAGCTTTTGACCGCGAGAAGTATTTTTTCTCTTTGTTCCGAATATCTCATAATCAATCAGTAATGATAATCATTACTATTTTCTTGAATATAATATAAATCTTTCAAAGGGCTTTGTCAAGCGATTTTTTTAAATTTTCGGAAAAAAATTTTTAATGCTGCGGAGTTTACACTTGTTAAGTAAAGATAAGTTTTTTATAGGCTTTACAAAAAATTAAAAAGCTCCCGCATATCGGGAGCTTCAAAATCAGACTTTCGTCTTGTTCCGAATAAATTCGTCTATAGCCTCGGCGGCTTTTCTGCCTGCCGACATAGCAAGAATAACCGTTGCGGGACCGCTGACTGCGTCTCCACCCGCGTAAACGCCGCGCCTTGTAGTCGCGCCCTTTTCGTCAATGATTATCAATCCCTTTCCGTCCGTTTCGAGCCCGTCGGTGGTGTCCGTTACAAGACGCGCCGGAGTTGTTCCTATTGCCATGACGACGGCGTCCGCTTCGATTTCAAACTCGGAATTTTCTTTCGTCACAGGAGAGCGTCTGCCGGACAAGTCCGGCTCTCCGAGCTCCATCTCAACGCACGTAAGCGAGCTCACAAAGCCTCCCTGTCCGTTTATCCTGACGGGGTTGGTAAGAAATCTGAATTCTATTCCCTCTTCCTTGGCGTGAGCCACCTCCTCGCGGCGGGCGGGAAGCTCATTTTCTCCGCGACGATAAACTATGTAAACCTTTTCCGCTCCCAGTCTGACGGCACAGCGCGCCGCGTCGATGGCTACGTTTCCGCCGCCGACGACAGCCACCCTTTTTGAAAACAAAATGGGAGTTTCGGTATTTTTTTTGTGCGCCCGCATCAGATTTATTCTGATAAGATATTCGTTTGCGGAGTAAACTCCGTTGAGATTTTCGCCGGGTATACCCATAAATCTCGGCGTTTCCGCCCCGTTGGCTATGAAAATCGCCTCGTTTCCTCCGCGCTCGATTTCTTCTATGGTGACGGTTTTTCCGACAACCACGTTTGTCTCGATTTTCACGCCCAGCTCGAGCAGCTTGGTGACCTCCCTCTCCACAACCTCGTTGGGCAGGCAAAATTCGGGTATGCCGTAAATAAGCACTCCGCCCGGCTTGTGCAGCGACTCGTAAACGGTGACCTCGTAGCCCTTTTTCGCAAGGTCTCCGGCGCAGGTCAGTCCGGCGGGACCGCTCCCCACGACCGCCACCTTGTGCCCGTTGCTCTGCGGTCTGAAGGTCTTTCTGTTGTTGACAATATGATAGTCCGCGACAAAGCGTTCAAGCCGCCCTATCGCCACAGGCTCGCCCTTGATGCCTCTGGTGCAATTTTTTTCGCACTGGTTTTCCTGCGGGCATACTCGTCCGCACACGGCGGGAAGATTGCTCGCTTTGGCGATAATCTGATACGCCTCCTCGAAATCTCCCTCTTTTATTTTCGCAATAAAATTCGGTATATCGTTGCTTACGGGGCAGCCCTTCACGCACGGACGTGTTTTGCAGTTGAGGCATCTCATGGCTTCTTCTTTTGCCTGCTCCGCATCGTAGCCGTAATCGACCTCGTCGAAATTTTTTATTCTCACGGAGACGTCCTGACAAGGCATGGGCGTCTTTTTTTCCGACATGTTGAATTTCATTGTTTCTCCTTAACCAAATTGCAGCTGTGGGCGTGCTCCGAGCCGTAAACGGCGGAACGGTTTATCGCCTCGTCGAAATCCACCGCGTGCCCGTCGAAATCGGGACCGTCGATACAAGCGAATTTTGTTTCACCGTTGACGGTAAGCCTGCAGCCACCGCATATACCCGTGCCGTCAAGCATAATCGTGCTCATGCCCGCAGTTGTGGGTATGCCGAGTTTTTTGGTGATTTGACATACGTCGCGCATCATAGAGAGCGGTCCCATAACAAACACCCTGTCGTAATTTTCCTGTTTCAGCGTTTGTTCCAGACCGTCTGTCACGCGTCCTTTCTGCGAAAAGCTGCCGTCCTCCGTCATAACGACGACGTTTCGCGTGATTTCGGAATAATGCTTGTCAAGCATAACTCTGTCTCGCGTTTTGAAACCAAGCACGGCGTCCGTAGTGCAGCCTGTTTCAAACAGCTTTTTGGTAATCGGATAGGCATTGGCGACGCCTGTGCCGCCGCACACTATCATCACCTTGTTCAGCCCCGAAAGCTGCGCCGGTCTGCCCAGAGGTCCCACAAAGTCTTCAAGCATATCTCCCTTTTCGAAAAGCGCGAGTTTTTTAGTGGAAGAGCCTTCCGCCTGAAAAACAATGCTTATTTCCCCCGTCTCCCTGTCGCTGTCCGCAATGGTAAAGGGCAGTCTTTCTCCGTCCCTGTCAGACCTCAAAATGATAAACTGTCCCGCTTCCGCTTTGGCGGCGACCAAGGGTGCCTTGACGTTCATCAAAACGGAGGTTTTGCTCAAATATTCTTTTTTGGTAATTTCGTACATCGGTTATCCTCAGTCCGCTTGGCTATCGCCGAAATTTTTACAATCAAACTGCCGCCGACTGTGAAAAACCCGGCGGCGGTATATACTGATAATCGAGCAGTAAGCCCGACATGCAATAGTCTAACATAACGGTTGCAAAAAAACAAACGGTAGACGAAAAATTGACTATACAAAAAACCTTTGCCCTGCGGCAAAGGTTTAATTTTTCTTATGTGGCAGACCTTCCCGCTGCTGTCAGACAGAAATTTTTTATCAATTCGTAGCAGTCCTGCTTGGCGACGTCGTTCAACGGCTCGTGCAGGCAGTCTTCGAAAAGCTTTAGCTCTATTTGCCTGACGCCGCGACGCTTATACATGGAATACAGCTTCTTGGTCGACCGGCCGTAGCTGCCTACGGGGTCGGAGGCGCCGCTGACAATAAGCATAGGCAAATCCACTCTCAATTTTTTAAGACTGCTTTTTTTGTAAAGCGTCTTCAAGCCTCTGAAAAACGATTCGTAAAAGGCGTTGGAGCATACAAAGCTGCAAAACGGGTCGTTCATATAACGCTCGGCTTCGGCGTCTATCGTAGACACAAAGCATTTGCAGCCCAGCTTTTTGTTGTATTTGTCAAATGTCAGCCTCTTTATCGTTTCGGCGGCAGCCTGCGGCTTGCCGCGCTTTGCCACCATGTGTCCAAGCGTCACGGACGGACCGCTCATTTTTGCGCTTCCCATAAGCACAACTCCGCTGAGCCTGTCGGCATAACGCTGCAAATAAGCCTGAGTCACAAATGAGCCGTAGCTGTGTCCCAAAAGCACCAGCGGCAAATCGGGATAAAGCTGCTTGTATTTGTCCGACAGCGAAACCTCGTCGGTAAGAGTGTCGAAAAACATATCGCCGTCGGAATAGCCGAGATTTTTCTCGTCGGTTTTGCCGTGACCTCTGTGGTCGTCCGCAAACACCAGAAAACCGTTCTGGTTGAGAAAGCGGGCAAATTCGTCGTACCTCAAAGCATGCTCGACCATGCCGTGACAAATCTGCACCATACCCGAAGGCTTTGAAACGTCGTCCCAGACGTACACGTGAACGGATTTTCCGTCGAAAGCCTTGAAATCGTATTCTCTAGGCATTTTTCACCTCCGAAATGCCGCTATTTGCCCAAAGGCTTCATGGTGGGGAACAGCAACACGTCCCTGATTGAATAGGAATTTGTAAACAGCATAACCATGCGGTCTATTCCGATACCCAGTCCGCCCGTAGGCGCAAGCCCGTATTCCAGCGCGGTGACATAGTCCTCGTCCATCATCTGAGCCTCGTCGTCGCCGCTGTTGCGCTGCTTTACCTGCTCGGCAAATCGGTTGTACTGGTCTATGGGGTCGTTGAGCTCGCTGAACGCGTTGCCCATCTCACGAGCATAAATAAAGAACTCGAAGCGCTCGGTCAGACGGTTGTCCGAAGGCTTTTTCTTCGCGAGAGGACTCACCTCTACGGGATAATCGTAAATAAAGGTCGGCTGAATCAGCTTTTCCTCCACCTTTTGGTCGAACACCTCGTAAAGCGCGTATCCCCAAGTGCGTTTTGCTTTGTCCAGCTCCACGCCCAGCTTTTTGGCGGCGGAAACGGCTTCCTCGTCGTTCATCTGAGAAAAATCCGTCCCGGTAAACGCCTTTACCGCTTCGAGCATCGACATTTTCGTCCAGTTGTCAAGGTCGATTTCCGTGTTGCCGTAAGGCAGCCTGCGGGTGCCCAGCACCTTGTCCGCGCAGTAGCAGAAAAGCTCCTGAGAAATTTCCATCATGCGGTTGTAATCCACATACGCCTGATACAGCTCGATTGTGGTGAACTCGGGGTTGTGCCTTACGTCCATACCCTCGTTTCTGAACAGACGCCCGATTTCGTACACCTTTTCAAATCCGCCCACAATCAGGCGCTTGAGATAAAGCTCGGTGGCTATGCGCATGTACATGTCCATGTCAAGCGTGTTGTGGTGAGTGACAAAGGGACGGGCGTTGGCGCCGCCCGGTATCGTGTTCAAAACCGGTGTTTCCACCTCGATAAACCCAAGTCCGTCAAGATACTCGCGTATGCAGCTTATGATTTTTGAGCGTATGATAAAAGTCCTCTTTACCTCCGGGTTGGCAATTAGGTCGACGTATCTCTGACGATAACGCGTGTCCGTGTCACGCAGTCCGTGAAATTTTTCGGGCAAGGGTCTTAAAGACTTGGAGAGCAGCGTAAGCTTTTCGGCGCGGACGGAAATTTCGCCCATGTGCGTGCGAAAAACCGTGCCGGAAACGCCGATTATGTCCCCGATGTCCCACGTTTTGAACGCGGCGTAAGCCTCGTCTCCAAGCTCGTCACGTCTGACGTACAGCTGAATCGTCCCTTCTCCGTCCAGAATGTGGCAAAAGCTTGCCTTGCCCATGACACGCACGGAGGTTATCCTGCCTGCCAGGCTGACAACCGTGTTTTCCAGCTTTTCGAAATTGTTTTTGATATCGGAAGAATCGTGAGTTTTTGGAAATTTGGTGATTTCAAACGGATTTTTTCCGTCGGCAACGAGTGCCGCCAGCTTTTCGCGGCGAACACGCATAACCTCGTTCAAATCCTCTTTAGGCATTTGAGCTTCGTTTTCCGTCTTGTTTTTTTCAATAGCGTCCATTTTTAAGGTATGTCCTTTGACTGTGGTATTTCAGTTGATATCGAGTATTTTCAGACGCAGAGTACCCGTAGGCACTTCAACGTCTATGGTCGCGCCCTTCTTTTTGCCGAGACTCATGCGTCCGACCGGAGACTCGTTGGAAATGCGCGCGTTGAGCGGGTCGGCTTCCGTCGTGCCCACAATCTGATATGTCATGCGCGCGTTTGTGCCGACGTTGAGAAACGTAACCGTGCTGCCCAGTCGCACAACCTGCCCCGAAGCCGAGTCCTCGTCTATGATTTTGGCAACGTGCAGCTTGTTTTCAATTTCCAGAATCTCGCCCTCCACCATTGCCTGTTCGTCTTTGGCGGAGTCGTATTCGGCATTTTCGGAAATATCGCCGAACTCACGCGCGGTTTTGATTTTTTCGCTGACCTCGTGACGGCGTACCGTTTTGAGATACTCCAGACGTTCTTCCAGCTCTTTATAGCCTTGTGCCGTTAAGAAAACTTCCTGCATTTTACTTCCCCTTTTGATTAAACAAAAACCACCCGAAAGGTCAGGTGAGTTTATTGTCGGATATTTTAACAAATTTTTCGCTTTCAGTCAAGTATAATCAGCTGTTTTGTTTTTATCCCTGTTTTTTGACTTTTTTCCTTTTGGAGTCGGACAGCGCATGCAAAACCTTGTACAAAAAAGGCTTTTTCAGCTTTACCGCGTCAAAGGGACAAAGCTCCTGACAGCAATAACATCTTATGCACTGCTTGGCGTGGATAAAAGCTCTCTTTTTATTGGTTTTTTCGTCCGCTTTCATTTCTATTGCGCTGCGAGGGCAGTGACGAAAGCATTTTTCGCAGCCGCGACAGACGGATTTTTTTATCACCGGCTTTCGGGTGACCCACTCCTTACGCAAAAATCTGCGCAAAAATCCGCGTTTGTTGAAGGTGGTCGCAAGCACCGTCACGCGCTTGAAATCTTCTATATACGCTTTGTCGCACTCGGAAAAATCCGCGAGCGACGCGCCGAAATCCGAGTTTAACAAGCCGCGCTCGACAGCCTTGCTTAAAAGCGGCATTTTGGACGGGTCGTCGAACAGCCTGACCGACGCGACGTCAGCCAGATAAGCGTTGTCCGACGCAATGATTTTTCCGACAAAACGAGGCGTTCCGTTTGTCGGTCCCTCGCCCTCCATGCCGAAAACTCCGTCAACTACGTGCAGCAAAATTTTGTCGGAGGCAAATCTTTCTATGTCAATCAGGTTGTCGCAGAAGTCGTCAAGCTCGGGATACTTCGAGTGCACCTCCGCCTTGACAAGGCCCGGTATCAGACCGTAAAGATTTTTTACGGCGCAGGAATAGCCTGTGAAGCCGTGAGTTTTGAGCTTGCACACGTTTATCACCGCGTCCGCCTTTAGAAAAACATCGATAAATTCCTGACGACGGTTAACCTTTCCGTTCAGGTCGACTACTGTGTAGCCGAAATCGTCGTTAAGCTCCGCGCCCGAAACCCTGCATGCCTCCGTCATGCCTGTGACGCGGTACACGTTGTTCATGTACGCGTGAGTATACGGTCCGCCCGAGCTGTCGCCTACAACCACACGGGCGCCTGCCTCGACAAGACGTCGCGCCAGACACCCGACAAGCATGGGATGAGTGGTGCCATGCCTCTCGGGCGGCATATCCGTCACAAGATTGGCTTTCAAAAATACATTTTTCCCTTTCGAGAGAAACGCTTCCGCACCGCCGAAGCTTTCAAAAATTTTGTCGACGCAAGACATTACGTTTTCTCTCAGATAATCCGCGCAGGGCAGAACGACTAACTTTGCCATAATAATAAATCATACCAACTCAAAAGAAAATTTGCAACCGATTGTTTGCATCAGAAGCTTAAAAAGTATATAATTATTTTTAACTTAACTTACGGAGACTAAAATGAAGCTTTGGATAAAAATCATGCGTCGCGAAAAGATAATCAAGGATACGGTAGCCGAAGGCAGAGCAGACACCGCGCAGCAACTGCACTTCCTGCTGACAAACGCCTGCGACAAGCTCAACTGTCCCACGCCTCTCGTCACCCGCACGGACGCCGACAACCTGCAAAAATTCAATCACATAAAATATCGTCCGCAGGATTTCGTGGAAAAGGTAGATTTCGATTATCTCGAAGCCGTACACCTTGCCGAAAAGAAAAAACAGCAGAAAAACCCCGAATAAAATGTACCCCGAATAAATTCGGGGTACTATTTTTTAAATAGTAATTTACAAAACAATGCAAATTGATTTATTCTTTCACGTAAGGCTGCAAAAGACCTATTTTCCCGTCATGGCGGCGATATACTATCTCTACGTTGTCGGTAGCTCTGTTGACGAAGACATAGAAGTCGTGACCGACCATCTCCAGCTCCTCCACGGCGTCCTTGACGTCGATAGCCAAAATTTCGAATTTTTTGGTTTTTACGATTTCGGGAGCCTTTTCCTCCTCAACGCCGGTAACAAAAGCAAATTCGCCGAAGTCGGGCGTCGCCGCGCCTGCCTTGTCAATCAGCTTGCCCTTGTGCTTCAGTATCTGCCGCTCCAGCTTGGGCAGAGCGTCGTCTATCGCGTAGTACATGGTGTTGCCGTCAACTTCCGTTCTGAATTGTCTGCCGTTTGAAGAAACGGTAATTTCCATGCGGCAGCTTTTTCCGTTTGTGGAAAGCACCACCTTCGCTTCGGCGTCGTCGTTGGGGAAATATTTGTCAAGCTTGTGAATTTTCCTTTCGAGTATATCCTTAAAGTTGCCGCGCATAGTATAATTTCTTGTTGTAATTTCAAGTCTCATGATATTTTCTCCTTTATGATTATTGCCTTTACGAAAAACGGTAAAAGCTATTTTTTGAACTGAATCTTTCCGTTTGACGCGTCTATTTTTATGCGTTCTCCGCTCTTGATTTTGCCCTCTAAAAGCGCCTCGCTCAATTTGTCCTCCACAAGCCGCTGAATAACTCTTTTAAGCGGACGCGCGCCGTATTCCTTGTCGTAGCCCTGAGAAGCTAGCAAATCCAGCGCCTGCTCGGTGAAAATTATTTTTATATCCTTTTCCGCCAGTCTTGCGGTAAGTCCGGCAGTAAAAATTTCGGCAATCCGTCTGGCGGCTTCTCTGTCCAGCTTGTGGAAAATAATAATATCGTCCACCCTGTTCAAAAATTCCGGCTTGAAGCTTTTTTTCAGCTCCTCCATGAGCTTGTCGCGCATTTTGTCGTATTCCGACTCCGCATCGGCTCCCGTTCCGAAGCCAAGACGCAAATTTCCGGAAATCTGAGACGCGCCCACGTTGCTTGTCATGACGATAACCGTATTTTTGAAGCTTACCACTCTGCCGCGGCTGTCGGTGAGCCGCCCCTCGTCCAGTATCTGCAACAGCATGTTGAACACGTCGGGATGCGCTTTTTCTATTTCGTCGAACAACACTACGGAATAAGGCTTGCGCCGCACCTTTTCCGTCAGCTGTCCCGCATCTTCAAAGCCGACATACCCCGGAGGCGCTCCGATGAGCTTGCTCGTGGTATGCTTTTCCATGTATTCGCTCATGTCCAGCGTTATCAGCAGATTTTCGTCCCCGAAAAGAGCTTCCGCCAACGCTTTTGTAAGCTCGGTTTTCCCCACTCCCGTAGGACCGACGAAAATAAAGCTGCCTATGGGGCGCTTGGGATCGTTTATGCCCGCGCGGGCACGTCTAATCGAGCGGGCGACCGCCTTTACCGCCTCGTCCTGCCCCACGACGCGCTCATGCAGAGTTTTTTCGAGATTGAGCAGTCTTTGAGATTCGCTCTCGTTCAGCTTGACCACCGGTATTGACGTCCACTTTGAAACAATCTCCGCGATATCGTCTTCTCCTATGACGGGACGCTCTTTAGCGTAATTGTCCTGAACCTGCTGCTTGAGTCCGATAATTTTTTCGTTAAGCTCCTCTATCCTGTCCTTGCAGCGCTGCGCCGTATTGAAATCGTCGGAGAGCTTGGCTTTGTTCTTCTCCTTTTCCAGCTCGTGCAGCTCGTCCTCCAGCTCGCGCAGCTCGGGAGGAATAACAAAGGTTTTGAGCTTTGCCTTGCTTGCCGCCTCGTCAATCAGGTCGATTGCCTTGTCGGGAAGAAATCTGTCCGAAATATAACGGTCGGACAGCTTTGCCGCCGCCTGAATCGCCCGGTCGGAAATTGTCACCTGATGATGTTCTTCGTATTTTTCCCGCAAGCCCTCGAGAATTCTGACCGTTTCTTCGGCGGTTGGCTGCTCCACCATAACAGGCTGAAAACGCCTTTCCAGCGCGGGATCCTTTTCTATATATTTTCTGTATTCGTCAATGGTTGTGGCGCCAATGGTTTGCAGCTCCCCGCGCGCAAGCAGAGGCTTAAGTATCTCCGCCGCGTCCATTTTGCCTTCGCTGGTGCTGCCCGCGCCCACAAGATTGTGGATTTCGTCTATAAACAAAATGATTTTGCCGTTTTTGGTTACGAAATCAATCGCGTTTTTAAGGCGCTGTTCGAAATCGCCGCGGTATTTCGTGCCGGCAAGCAGCCCCGCCAAATCGAGAGAAAAGACCGTCTTGCCCTCCAGCAGAGAAGGCACGTTTCCGTTTACTATGGCTTCTGCAAGTCCGTCCACCACAGCAGATTTTCCGACGCCCGGCTCCCCTATGAGCACGGGATTGTTTTTTGTGCGGCGTGACAGAATCTGAATTATGCGTTCTATCTCCTCATGCCTGCCAACAACGGGGTCCAGCTTGTTTTCCCGAGCCTTTTTGGTGATATCAGTGCCGAATTTGGCAAGCTCGCCTAAATCGCTGTCTTCCGTCTCGTCGTTTTTCCCGTCCTCCGGCACCTCCAGCCCTGTCCTGTCGGAAATAAAACGCGTGAGATTGGCGTCCTGCGCGGCTTTTATTATCAGCTTTTTCATGTCGACGCCGAGATGCGCCAGAATTCTCACCGCGTTGTTGTCCGAAAGCAAAACGGCTAGCAGTATGTGCTCCGCTCCTATATAGTTGCTGTCCGCCTGCTGCGCAAGCGCTTTTGCCTGGTCGAAAACCTTTATCGTCTGCGGAGAAAAGTCTATAAGCTGCCTCGCCATTTTGTCGGAGGTCAGAATAAAATTGTGGGTATAAATTCCGAAGCCGTTTAACGTGGTTTTGGAAACACAGTCCACGCTCAGAAGTCCGTAGACAACGTAAGGCGTGTCAATGCTGCTGTTTTCAGCCTTGACAGTTATCCTTTCCGCAATATTCAAAGCTTTTTTGACCGTTTCGGTAAAATTGTAATTTCTGTATATCATGCGAGCCTCTTGTTGATTGCTGTTTAAAAATCGCAAATGCTTGACAGGGCATACATTTAATATCCAATGTATATCCAACGCATTTCAGACAAAAAACCGTGTACAACCGTCAGAATAAACGAAAATACGCTTCGTTTGATATTGATTTTATTATATCACAAAAACCCCCGCGCGAAAAGGGGTTTTTAAAAAAACGGTCAAAAAATTTGACCGTTTTTGTTTTTTTGTTCTTATTCTTTTTCGGCAGCCTGCTTTTTGGCGTCCTCTATGATTTTGGTAACAGAAGTTGCGGGAACCTCCTCATAACGGACAAACTCCATTTCGTAGCTGCCGCGCCCCTGAGTCATGCTTCTTAAGTCGGTAGCGTACTTGAGCACCTCCGCCAAAGGACATTCCGCATTTATCACCTGCTTGCCGTCCACCATTTCCATGCCTAAAATTCTGCCGCGACGCTTGTTCATATCGCCAAGAATATCTCCCATGAAGCTCTCGGGAACAGTGATTTTGAGTTGATAAATAGGTTCGAGTATCGCGGGAGACGCCTTTGCAACGCCTTCCGCATAAGCCAGCTTGGCTGCGGACACGAAAGCAACCTCCTTGCTGTCCACGGGGTGGGACTTGCCGTCGAACAGGGTGCATTTCAAGTCAACCATAGGATAACCCGCAAGCACGCCTTCCTTAATCGCCTCTCTCAAGCCCTTTTCCACAGCGGGAATGAATTGTCTCGGAACCGCGCCGCCCACAACCGCGTCGACAAACTCGAATTGACCGTCCGCCGCGCCCGGCTCGAAGCGCACGCTGCACTGACCGAACTGTCCCGCGCCGCCCGACTGCTTCTTGTGCTTGCCTTCGGCCTCCGCCATTTTCTTGATAGTCTCGCGATAAGCTATGCGCGGCTCTTTCAGAACGGCTTCCACACCGAATTTGTTTTTGAGCTTTCTGCACAGAATTTCGAGCTGCGTTTCACCGACGCCGCTCAGAAGCATTTCGTTTGTCTCGGCGTTTTTGGTGACGGTAAACGAAATATCCTCGTCCTTAAGACGGTTGAGTCCGCCGAAAATCTTGTCCTCGTCGCCTTTTTTTGCAGCATAAACAGCCATAGAAAGCACGGGCTTGGGAAGCCCTATGGGAGGCAGACGCAATTCTCTGCCCTCGCTGAGAGTGTCTCCCGTCGTCGCGTTGGAAAGCTTAGCCAATGCTCCGATATCTCCCGCGCAGGCAGAGTCAACCGTTTCCTGCTTTTTGCCCTTGAGAAAATAAATGGAGCTGATTTTTTCTTCGCTGTCTTTGGAAGCGTTTTTAAGCGTAAGCCCGCTTCTGAGCGTTCCCGACACAACCTTGAACAGACTCAGACGTCCGACAAACGGGTCGGCAATGGTTTTGAAAATTCTGATGACAACGGGCGCGTTTTCATCCGGCTTGAGTTCTACGGGCTTGTCGTTTTCGTCTGACGCAACAACAGTCTTGGCTTCCGCTGCGGAAGGCATCATGGACACGAGATTGTTCATCAGATTGAACACGCCGAAATCGGCGAGCGCGCTCCCTCCGAACACGCCTATAGCCGTGCCCTCTTTGACTCCCTGCTTCATGCCTTTTATCATCTCGTCGGCAGACAGCTCGCCGCTGTCGAAAAACTTCATAAGAAGCTCCTCGTCGCTTTCGGCAGCCTTTTCCATAACTACTCCCTTGAGCTCGTCATACTTGGCTTTGAGAGAGTCGGGCAGGGGCTGTCCGTTTTCGCCGTGAGAGCCTACCTTGTAAAAAAGTCCTTCGAGGACGTTGGCATAGCCCGTCATCTTTCCGTTTTCCATCAGGGGAATCATAAGCGGAACTATTTTGGTGGAATATTTCTGCGAAACAGCATTTACTGTATCCCAATAATTCGCGTTTTCCTTATCCATTCCGTTGATAAAAATCATGGTAGGAACCTTGTGGGCCACGCAGTAGTCCAAAGCCTTTTCGGTGCCGACGGGCAGCGTGCCGCCGGGACCGGTGACTACCAGCGCGCAGTCTGCAACGGTCATCGCCTGAACAAGCTCTCCTTCAAAGTCGAAGAATCCGGGCACGTCTATCAGATTGAGCTTAACCCCCTTGTAAAGCGCGTTTGCGGTCGCAAGACTAATGGAAATTTTCTTTCCGATTTCTTCGGGGTCGAAGTCCATCGTGGTGTTGCCGTCGTCTACTCTTCCCTGCCTGTCTATTGCCTTTGCGTTGAACAATATGGCTTCGGCCAGCGTCGTCTTTCCTTCACCGCCGTGTCCCAAAAGAGCTATGTTGCGAATGTTTTTTGCTGAAATTCCTGCCATAGTGATTTACCTCTTTGAAATGGTTATGTGTGCATTGTACAACAAAATCAAAAATTATTCAATACTTTTTAAGGAATTTCGGACAAAATTTATGAATTTCGCATTTCACGAAAAAAACGCCCCTTGCGGGGCGGATGACTTTTCTTCAATCGGGCGCGCGAAGCAGTTTGACGTACCTGTTTATTTCGGAGCGCTCGGGTCTGCTCAAAACAAGAACCGTGCTGGGCACGAAATGTCTGTCGTTTAACGAACCGCTTTTTTCGAGAAGCTCTTTTACGCGACGCGCGACTCCGGAGTTTCCGTCGAAAACCGCCGCGTCGGGGAATGTCTCCTCGAAAAGTCTGCGCTTTAAGCAATAATGCGTGCAGCCCAAAACAATATTGGAGAACTCTCCCTCGTCGACATATTTTTTTACGTAAGAAATTATTTCTTCGTCCGGCGCGCCGTGCTCTATCAGCATCGCAAGCTCCGGCAGCACTACGGTCTTTGCGTCCAGACCGTAGAGCTTGCTGTTGAGAGAAAGCGTTTCCCCCGTCACCGCAGTGCACAATACTGCGGTTTTTCCGCCTCTTTCCCCCGCCGGCTTATAGGCAGGCTCCATCCCTACAATGGGCAGTGCGGCAAACTCGTCTCTCAGGCTTGCGACCGCCGCTCCCGTCAGGGTGTTGCAAGCCAGCACAATCATTTTGAGCGAATAGTCTTCGGAAACCTTTTTTATGATTTCCGAAGCGTTTTCGGCAAGAAAAGCCCTGCTTTTGTTTCCGTAAGGCATGTTTTTGTTGTCCGCATAATATATGTAGTCCTCATAAGGCAGAACCTTTCTGAGAACTTTAAGAGTGCTTATGCCGCCCGCTCCGCTGTCTATCAACAAAATGCTTCCTTTCATTTTCTCTTATCCTTTCCGTTTTTTTAATGCTTTATTATATGAGTTAAACAGCTTTTCTATATACAATTTTTTAATAAAAAGGGTAAAAACCGTTGCATATATTTCGGATGTGTGATAATATAATCAAAGCGAATTTTAAAGTACAGACACAAGGAGTGTTTATATTATGCCTAACATCAAATCAGCTAAAAAGAGAGTTTTGGTATCCGACAAGAAAAGACTCGAAAACAAAATGGTTCGTTCTCAGATGAACACGGCAGTGAAAAAATTCAACGCCGCCATTGCGGAAAACAACGTCGAGCTTGCGGAAGAACTTCTCCCTAAAACATCCTCTATGATAGACAACGCCGCCGTAAAAGGCGTTATTCACAAGAACGCAGCCAACCACAAAAAGGCGCAGATAGGAAAAGCGCTCCACCAGCTCAGACAAGGCATCATCGTAGTCAAAGCCGACGCGAAAACCCTCAAGCAGGCAGAACAGCGCGCCGCGGCGGCAAGAAGGGCTGCCGAGGAAGAAGCGCTCAGACAGGAAAGAAGCGCGGCGAGAAAAGCCAAAGAAGAAGCTGCGGCGGCTAAGAAAGCTCCCGCAAAAGCGCCCGCAAAGAAATCCACCGCCAAAAAGACGGCGGACGAGGCGGCTGCTCCCAAAGCGAAAAAGAGCTCTTCCAAAGCCAAAGAAGAAGCGACCGCTGAAACCGGCGCTGTTTCCGCAACCGACGAGACTCCCGCCAAGCCCAAAAGAACAACAAAAAAAGCGGTTAGCGTCGAAGACGTAAAACCGGAATAATTCAAACGACAAAAATTCCCTGCTTTATCCGTAGGGAATTTTTTTAAGGCTTGAAACAGCCGCAAAATCACACAAGTCAAAATTTCAGGAGGTTTACCAATGGAACAAGCAAATCAACCGAAGCTGAAAAACAGACGCGAAACCGTCAAAAACGTAATTTTAAGCTTCCAGCACATGTTTGCCATGCTCGGCGCAACCATACTCGTCCCGATACTTGCGGGCATGAGCATTTCTATCGCGCTTCTGTCGGCAGGAATAGGAACAATCATCTTTTATTTTCTCACAAAGAAAAAGGTTCCTGTATTTCTGGGCTCGAGCTTTGCTTTCTTGCCGGGACTTTGCGCTATAGTCGTAGGCGACATCGGTTCGTCGGAATGGAACCAATCTATGGCGTGCGTCATGATAGCCCTGATATGCGCGGGGCTCGTGTATGTTATCCTGTCGTTTATTATCAAATTCGTGGGCGTTGAAAAAATCAAAAAGCTTTTCCCCCCTATCGTCGTAGGTCCGGTAGTCATACTCGTCGGTATGATTCTGGCGCCCAAAATGTTCTGGAACAATATTTTCGGCAACTATCTCGAAATAGGCTTTTACGGCGGCGGCGAGGGCTGGAAGCAATGGACGGCGGCAATCGTAACGGCGCTTACTATTATAGGCTTCAACGCTTATTCCAAGCCCAAAAGCTTTCTTAAGGTCATACCTATTTTGCTCGGCTTTATCGTCGGATACATTTACTCCGCATGTATCGGTCTTGTTTCCTTCAGCGGAAAGTTTTCGGGCGACATAGTTATTTTCCAGCAGGCGGGAGAAATCTGGGGCTTCTGGGGAAAAGAAGGCTTGGGCAACATTGACGGAAGCCAGCTCGTTTCCGCCATACTCATGCTGGTGCCTCTTGCAATAGTCACTTTTATGGAGCATCTCGGCGACATCAACGCCAACAGCACCGTATGCGGTCAGGACTTCATGAAGGATCCCGGACTTCACAGGACGGTTTTGGGTGACGGCGTAGCCACCATCGCAAGCGCGCTGCTGGGCGGTCCCGCAAACACAACCTACGGAGAAAACACCGCGGTGCTTGCAATTACAAAAAATTACAATCCCCGCAACATTTTCTGGGCGGCGTGCATGGCAATCGTTGCCGGACTTTTCGTTCCTTTCGGAGAGTTTCTCGCAACAATCCCCAGCGCGGTCATTGGCGGAGCTTCCATAGTTCTGTTCGGCATGATAAGCGCAAGCGGTCTGAGGGCTTTGGTAGACGCAAAGGTCGATTTTTCCGATTCCAAAAATATGATAGTCGTTTCCACCACGCTTGCAATCGGTCTCGGACTCGGAGCCATGAGCTTGGCAGGCGATATCACCGGCGAGAGCGGTCTTAAAATCATGATAGGAAAGGTGGAGCTTTCTCCTCTTGCCATAGCTACGGTGGTTGCCATAGTGCTCAATCTCATCATCCCCAACAACAAAGAAGACAAGTCCGAAGATTCCATCATCACTCTTACTTCCAGCGGCGCCGTAGACATTTCTCAGGAATTGTCGACGGAAAAAAATTGCGGGACATCTGAAAACGAGCAGGACGTCAACGAAAACGAATTGCCCGAAATTGAAAAAACGGAATAAAGCTTGCGCTTTTACAACGGCAGCATATTTTTTCTGCGGAAGAAAATAAAATTTTATCATAATACCCTATACTCTCTTTTCTATTCCGCACTTGCGGTCTCAGAGAGTCAGGTTAAATCGGACAAAACGGGCAGACCTAGGTCTGCCCGTTTTTCAATTTAATCAAGAAAATTGCGAGCGGTAGATTTCCGCGTAAAAACCGTTTTCAGCCAAAAGCTCCTCGTGTCTGCCCCTTTCCACGACATCGCCGTTTTTTACAACCAATATAAGGTCGGCGTCAACTATAGTCGACAGTCTGTGTGCAATCACAAAGCACGTGCGCCCCTCCATAAGCTTAAGCATAGCGTCATGAATCTTAAGCTCCGTCCGAGTGTCCACATTGCTGGTAGCTTCGTCCAGAATAAGCATTCTTGCATCGGACAGCATCGCGCGCGCGATTGTCATAAGCTGCTTCTGTCCCTTAGACAAATTGAAGCCGCCGTCCTCCACGACGGAAAAATATCCGTCGGGCAGAGACTCGATATAATCGGCTACGTTTGCTGCCTCCGCTACGCGCTTTACGTCGTCAAGATTAGCGCCGGGTCTGCCGTAAGCTATGTTTTCGAAAATCGTCCCGTCAAACAGCCAGGTATCCTGAAGCACCATAGTAAAAGCGCCGCGCAGGCTTTCTCTCGTATATGTAGAGATATCCTTGCCGTCTATATGGATTTCTCCGCTTTGCGGGTCGTAAAAACGCATAAGCAGGTTTACAAGCGTGGTTTTTCCCGCGCCGGTCGGTCCTACGACAGCAACAGTCTGTCCGTGCTCGGCCTTGAAGGAAAGCTTTTTTAAAACGGGCGCTCCTTCGAGATAACCGAAATTAACCTGTCTGAATTCCACGTCGCCCGAAACATTTGTAAGCTCGGTCGCGTCGGGCGCGTCGGCGGGTTCGGTTTTCTGGTCGAGCAGGTTGAAGATACGCTCGGCAGCGGCAACAGCCGATTGAAGCTCGGTTATTATATTGGCAAATTCATTGATGGGACCTGCGAACTTGCGCGAATACATAATCATGGAACCGATGTCTCCCACCGCCACTCTGCCCGCCATATACAAAAGCGCGCCCGCCGAGCTTATCAGCACCATTGACAGATTGTTAATGAAATTTACCGTCGGTCCCACGCTGCAGCTGTGATAATCGGCATAATAATACGCGTCCGACGCGTCCGTGTTTTTTTCAGCAAAATGCTCAGAAATCTTTTCTTCTCTGCCGTAAGCTCTTATCGTTTTTACTCCGGAAAGCATTTCCTCCGCATAGCCGTTGAGTCCCGCAAGCTTTCCTGACCTTGCACGGAAATAAGGCTGAAGCGACTTGGTTTTCTTCACGGTAAAAATCACGGAAACGGGAATAGTCACCACAAAGACGCAAAGCAGCAGCGGCGAAATGACAAGCATGCTTATGAACGAGCCGACGACTGTAATCACACCGGTGGAAATCTGGATTATATCGTTGGAAAGCGACGCGTTCACCGTGTCGATGTCGTAGGAAATTCTGTTTATCAGGTCGCCCGCCTGAAGTCTGTCAAAATAGCCGACAGGCAAACTCATCAGCTTGTTGAACACGTCACGGCGCATTTGTCTGACAATTTTCTGGCTTAATTTTATCATAACCACGCTCAAAAGGTAGGAAAAAGCCGCTGACACAATGTAAAAAGCCGCCATGAGACCGCAATAGAAAAATACGCTGTCAAAGTCCACCACGCCTGTCGGGGTGTCTATGGCGTTTATCGCGCAGCCGGAAAGATACGGTCCCAAAAGAGCAAGGAGATTGCTTGCGATTGTCAGAAAAAACGCCAGGGCAACCAACAGCTTGTGCCGCAGAAAATACTTTCCCATACGAAGCAAAACGGCGCTTTTTCTTTTTTTCGGATTTGCCGTGTTGTTATTCATCGACGAAGCCTCCCTGAGAATGCAAAATTTCGTTGTAAAGCGGGCAAGAGCTTCTCAGCGTCTCGTCGCTCCCCAGACCCGCCACTCTGCCGCCGTCAAGCACGAGAATTTTGTCGGCGTGCCTTATCGAACTGATACGCTGCGCAATCATGACTACGGTTTTGTCGGAAAATTTTTCTCCGAGCGCTTTTCTCAACGCGGCGTCCGTCTTGTAATCCAACGCGCTGGAGGAATCGTCCAGCACAATGACGTCCGAATCTCCCGACAACGCGCGCGCAACCAGCAGTCTCTGCTTTTGTCCGCCGCTGAAATTCGCGCCCTTTGCTGCAAGCCCGTAATCAAGCCCGCCCTCTTTTTCAAAGACGAAGTCCGCCTGCGCAGCGGTCAACGCCTCTTTAAGCAAGCCGTCATCTAACCCCCTGTAGAAATCAACATTGTTTCTGACCGTGTCGGCAAAAAGAAAATCGTTCTGAAAAACAACGCCGAAGCGCTTGCGCAGCTCCTTTTTGTCAAAAGTGCGGATATCGCGTCCGTCAATAAATATGCTTCCCTCGTCGGCATCGTAAAAACGCATCATGAGCATGACAACCGTCGTCTTACCGCTGCCGGTAGCCCCGATTATGCCCAAGGTCTCGCCTTTGCCTACGGAAAACGTAACGTCGTCGAGAACCTTGCCGCCCTCGTATGAAAAGCTGACGTGCTCGAAACGTATACGGGCGTCGTCCTCAACTCCCGAAACGTCTCCGGCAGTCGAAACGCCGTATTCAAGCACGGGCAGGTCGGGCGGAGTGTTGAGCACCTCGCAAATACGCTTTGACGAAGCTTTGCCTTTAGAATACATTACGAAAATACGCCCCACCGAAATAACGGCGTTGAGCATAAGCGTAAAATAAGTCATAAAAGCGATTATTTGACCGGCTTTCGTAAGACCGTTGCTTACGCGGTATGCGCCTACCAAAATAACCGCCGTCATGCCCAAATTCAAAAACAGGTTCATTACGGGATTGGTGACGCCGGTGGTAAGCCCCGCCTTAGTTTCGCTGGCGGAAACATTTTTGTTTATTGTTTCAAAGCTGTCTTTTTCGTACTCGGTGCGGGAAAGCGCCTTGATAATCCGTATTCCGCTGTAAATATCGCGGATTTTACGTACCATTGTGTCCACCGTCCTTTGCAGTCCCGTATACAGAGAAATGCCTTTTTTGGCTACATATATCGCAAGCAAAACAAGAAAAGGCATAGTTGCGAGCAAAACGAGAGCCAGAACGGGCTCCACCATAAAGGTTACGATAATGCCGCCGACAAGCAGCATGGGAGCGCGTATCCCCAGCCGCTGTACCATGCCTATCATATTGTGCACGTTGTAGGTGTCGGAGGAAAGTCTCGACACCAGCGAAGGCATGGTATATCCGTCCGTCTGTTTCGCCGAAAGATGCAGTGTTTTGTCAAACAAATCAAACCGCAGTCTTTCGGTCGTGTCGCGCGCCACCTTAGACGCCATTCGGTTTGCGATAATGTTTCCCGCAAGAGCCGCAATCGCGCAGACAAGCATTATTCCGCCCCAAAGGAATATGAGACCGATATCTTCGGAGGGCGCGATTTCGTCTATCATATACGACAAAATCCACGGCAGAAAAAGCTCGGTAACAGTCCCGACAATTTTTATAACCGTACCCAGCGCTATACGCTTGGAATACGGTTTCAAATAGTGTCCAAGCGAAATCATCGACAGTCCGCCTCGGTTTTCGATACGTATTTTTTTGCTCGGTCGGCAAGCTTTGTCAAAATGCTTTCCATACTCTCCTTTTCTTCCTCCGACAAATCTTCGGTCAGATACTCTCTCCACTCCTTGAAAACCAGCTTTATCTTGGGCAGAATATCTTTTGCCTTCTGCGTGGGATAAACCAGCATATTTCGCTTGTCGCTTTCATCCACCCGTCTTTCGATAAACCCCTTTTCCTCCAAAGACGCAAGCTGTCGCGTGACGGTGCTCTTGTGAATATACAAAGAACGAGCCAGCTTTTCCTGAGTCGTGCCCTCGTCGGAGCAGATATTCAGAACAAATGCAGTCTGAAGTCCGTTGAGTCCGTCGTCCTCCAGCCTTAACGTGCGGTAAAGCAAACCGCACCGGTATATTTCGTTTATCATACGCATCAGACTTGCCATAAATCCTCCTTTCGTTGCAAGCGCAACTGTTGCAACCGCAACTATTTTAGCGACTAAGTCACTCCTTGTCAATAAAAAAACCTCCCGAAAAATTTTTTTCGGGAGGATTTCACAAAGTTTAAAAATCGGTTTTAAAAAATTTGCTATCTGAGGTATCCAAAACACAGACGGGCAGCTGCGCGAAATTCACTGCTTTGAGATATCTGTTTTCCATGGGTATCCACTCGTCCTTGAATTTCCGAAGCATTTCCGCGCCGCTTCGTCTGAGTATCCGTTTGTGCTGCACTTCCTCGTTTACCTTGAAAAGCACCGCGCCGTCGTAGCTGTCCACAAGCGCCGGGTGCAGGCTGTAACACCCCTCGACTACGGTCAATCGGTTTTGAGGCAAAACGACCTTTTCAAACGAATCCGTCTTGCAGTCGTATCTGTCAAACACCGGAGCGTCTCCCTTTTTGATGCTTTTAAGCAGCACGGACAAGCGTTCAAAATGGATGTTGCCGCCTATTTTTGACAATCTTTCGGGAGTTCTCATGCTTTGCGGCAGAAAGAAATCGTCGGCGTGTATAACATTGCAGTCAAAAAACTCCTGCAGTATTCCAGCTGCGTCGGTTTTTCCGCTGCCGCTCATGCCGTCTATTGCTATTATCAGATTGGTATGCCCCTTAAGCAGCGCATTTATATTGTCTATGACGTCGAAAAGATAATAAAAATCTCTCCGCACCACCCTGTAAGCCGGAAAATAATTGAGTCTGTAAGTCATAGAGTGACTCAGAACGGGATAGCCCGACATTTTGTATTCGGAAATAAACTTTTTTACCGCAAGATACGGCAAATCTATTTTTCTGACGCTGCATTGCTCCGTAAAAATTTCCAGCTTTCTGTCGAAATTTTCCCGACAGGGATTTTTCGCAGTGCTTCGGACAAAGATTTCCCGAAGCGTTTCCGTATTTTTTCCCGAAGAAACAAACGGTCTTAGGTTGACGCGCATAAAATCAGCCGAAATATCTTCAGACGTTTCTTCATGAAAGGAAACGTGCTTCATGCTTTTCAGTTCCTTTTTCAGCGAATCGGCTGCGGCAAGGTCGTCACATCCCCCGTGTGCGCCGCCGTATTCGCCCTGATAAAGCATTTTCACGAAATCCTGCGGTCGCATAAGCGGATATCTTCTGTATGTGAACAACAAATCGTCGGCTATCATTGAAAAAAATCAATTCTCCTTGTGCTCTTTTTCGTTGAAAATTTTCTTCATCTCTTCAAAAAATGTGTTGCTGTCCTTAAACTGTCTGTAAACGGAAGCAAATCTTATATACGCAACCTCGTCTATTTCCTTCAGCCCGTCCATAACAAGCTCGCCTATTTCCTTGCTTGAAATTTCCGACTTCAAGGTGTTGTAAAGCTGTTTTTGTATGCTCCCGACCAGCATATCGATTTTTTCAGCGGAAACGGGACGCTTTTCACAGGCTTTAATTATACCGTTTTTCAGCTTTACCGGGTCGAACTGCTGCCTGTTTCCGTTGTTTTTGACTACAAGCAAGGGCATGGTTTCCACCGTTTCGTAGGTAGTAAAACGCCTGCCGCATTTAGCGCATTCGCGGCGGCGCCTGATTGCATTGGTCTCGTCAACCGGTCGGGAATCTATAACCTTCAGAACATCGCAGCCGCAGTAGACACATCTCATATATAGCTCTCCTTCGGCAAAGCATGCAGCGCTACGCCTGCCGATATCTTTAATAATATATAATTCGGGAAATTTTGTCAAACATAGCCAAACGGTTTCACTCAAATTTTATTTGTTGCTCCGAAATAAAAATTGCCTTTTAACAGCATTTAGAGTAATATAATCGTCATGGATTCGGTCAAAGAAAAAAAAGGCACTATGGATTTAACGGAGGGCTCATCCTTAAAAAAAATAATCGTTTTTTCCATCCCTCTGCTTATCGGAAACATTTTTCAGCTGTTTTACAGCTGGGCGGACGCAATCGTCATAGGTAAAACGGACGGCGCCGTAGCGTACGGTTCGATAACGGCTTCCATGCCGGTTATTTTCCTTATTTTGACGGTGACAAACGGTTTTCTCACAGGAGCGGTAGTCATCTTAAGCCAGCTTTTCTCCAAAAAAGACGAAGCCGGCATTAAAAAATCCCTTAACACTATTCTCATAACCATGCTTTTCGCGAGTGTATTGGTAACGATAATAGGATATTTCGGCACAAAGCCTCTACTTAAGCTGCTAAAAGTCAGCGCCGAGCAAATAGAAAGCACCACCACATATCTTCAGATTTATTTTTTGGGGTCGCTTGCCGTCGTCATGTACAACACCTTCAACATGATTCTCAAATCGGTGGGCAACTCTGCGGCGCCGCTGGTCATACTTATTTCCAGCACGGTGCTCAATCTCGGACTGGATATTTTGTTTATCGCCGTGTTCCGCATGGGCGTGGTCGGAGTGGCGATAGCGACTCTGATTGCTCAGTTCGTTTCGGCTGTGCTCGCCTTTGTCTACATGCAGATAAAAATACCGATTTTGAGAGTGCGATGGAAGGAATTTCGTTTCTGCGGAGCATATTTCAAAAGCATAAACAAAGCCGCAATCCCCTCCATGATTCAACAGCTCGTAACCAGCAGCGGGTTTCTGGTAGTAAACATGCTTATAAACGGACACGGCGCCGAGCTGACGATTGCTTACGGACTGGGCAACAGAATAGACGAAATCATGAATATGGAAATTCAGAGCTTCGGCACAACGCTGTCCACCTTCGCAGCTCAAAACAAGGGCGCGGGCAAAATAGACCGAATAAAAAAGGGCTATCTTCAGACAATGCTGATAACCTTTGCCACGACCGCCGTGCTGGGCGGGCTGGTGCTTATTTTCAGGCACGATATAGCGTCGTTGTTTATTTCGCTCGACAACAGCGCGACCGAAGGTACAAACGTAGACATTCAAAGCGTAATAGGCATAACGGGCACATTCATATCCATTATGGTTCCCTCCTATTTCGTGCTTGCCGTCATGCACCTTACCACAAGACTCCTAAGCGGCGCCGGCGATACCGTCACGGCAATGGGCGTCAATATTTTCAGCTTTGTCGTCAGAATCACAGCCGCGTTTGTCCTGAACCGTTTCTTCGGTTACATCGGCGTGTTCGCAGCGTCCGGAGTCGCATGGTTTGCCGGCATGATATGGTCTCTTTGCAGATATTTCAGAAACAAATGGCAGAACAAAGACCTGTTCAAAAATTTAAAGGCGGCTCCCGCTTCGCAAGCACAGCCGGAAGAAGCGCAGCTTGCCCCGGCAGTCAATCTTAATCCCGAAAACGATTAAAAAAACGACCGTTTAAAGCGGTCGTTTTTATTTTGAATTCAGCCCATCGAAAACACAAAGGAAGCCGATTTCCCGGCGGATAGATTTATGTTTTTTATACTCTTGAACAAGTCGCCGTCGTCCAATGCGGTAGCCACGTTGCTTTTTTTGAGTTTTTTCACTTCGTTAGGCAAATACAAGTCGAAAGAAGCGGCTTTGGACGCCTTTATTTCCAGATTTAACAGCTTGGATTTGGACGACATACTCATGCTTACAGTCAGTCCTCCCGCCGCGGCAAGTCCCCGCACCTCAATGTTTTTCCATTGAGACGGCAAGCAAGGCAGCACCTTAAGCACACCCTCCTTGCTGTAAAGAAGCATTTCCTGCACCACGCCCGAAAAAGCAATATTGGCTCCTAACATAAGCTGAGGCCACACATTGTACCCGCAGCGTCCCATGCTTCTCCAATCGGATTCCGAAAAGCCGAGATTGTTGAGCATACAGCCAGCCGTAAGATTGCCGAGAGCTTCCAAAAGCTGTTGCTTGAGTCCGAGCCTTGCGCAAGCCGCCGCTAAACCCGCCATACCCATAGCCGTCTGAAAATCGCGGCTTTCGGACAAGCGCTTTTTGACCGTAGCGGTATATGAACGCAGGGTTTCCTCACTGCACAAAAAATCGACGTCGGTAGCCGCAAAAGCGGGAAACAAGCTGTAAATGCTTTCACCGGAAAAATCAGTCGCCCGCATTTTGAAATCCCGCAGCAAGCCCTCGCTGTCCGTAAACTCCGAGGGCAACCTTTCCAAAGCGTCCCTCCATCTCTCAACGTCCTTTTCTTCGGCTTTTACCTCATGAGAAATTTTGAGCAGATTTTTGAGCAGACTGCGAAACACCGCGAAGTCGCCGTTTGAATTGCGTCCCAGCTCGTTCTGTTTGCCGCAGGAGGGTACAAACGAAGGACTGAGCGTAACCGAACCGTCGGCGCTCACGGACATCAGATTCAGATAAAATTCCGCCGCCTCCCGCATAAACGGATATGCGATATTTTTTAAAAATTTCTGGTCTCGAGTAAATTCGTAATATCTGTAATACAGCGACGCCAGCCAGCCGGCACAGCCCGTAAAGTAAGCCTCGCGCGCGTCTACCAGTCCGAGACGTCCTGAAGACAAAGCGGTAACAGCCGGCAAAAAAGCCCCTCTCACGCCGAAAAGTCTGATGGCATTGTCTCTAAGGTCGCCGAGATTCGCCTGCCAGAAGGCGAATACGGGCTCTAAAAACGAAGCAAGGTCGCCTGCAAGCGCCGAAAGATAAACCGACTGCATTTCTCCGGCATAATTCACCCATGCGCCGACGGGCTTGTAAGAGCCGTTCCACAATCCGTAAGGATTTATAATTTTTCCGTTTTGCGACGTCGCCGAAACAAGCAGGTATCTGCCGAAATTCCACAATTTCGTTGCCAGCACTGCGGACAGCTGCCCCTTGTCTCCCTCCAGACGCAGCTCCTCAATCGACTTGTCGTCGGCGGCGCAGTCCAAATCCACGAAAACAGAAGAAAAGAGCTTGCTATGTAAGGCGCTGTGCTTTTTCATCAGCTGCGCATAAGTTTCCTTGATGGCGGAAAGACCGTTTTTAAGGCTTGCCCATTCCTTTTCTTTTCCGGAATTGACAAAAAGTCTCACGCACACGAGCACGCTGGTGGCTCCGACGATTTTCAGACAGGTATCCGTCTGCTCCATGCTTCCGCCGTTGTGAGTAACTCGCGCCACGGCGCCGAACTCCGTTCCGTCGTCGTTGCGAGCGGCAAAGCTCATAAACTGCCGTTCATAACGGGCGTTTATGCCCTCCGGCATGGAGGAAAGCGCGTTTGGCGCGCGGCAGTTGATTTTGTCCATTACATCAAAAGACAGCTCGCAGTCGATAAACTTCGAGCCTGTCTTGGTAATTTCGTAAACTACGGTATCGTCGTTTCGGGACACAAACAAAGAACGGTCTATGCGCGTGGAGCCGTCGGAATAACTTACCGTCGCCTCTCCCGTAGCCATATTAAGCTCCCTTACGTAATTTTTGGGAGCGTTGTCGCTGAGCATCCTCGTCTTTAAGACGCACAAAGGGAGCGGAGTGTGAGGCTGCGGGCGAAAATTCTTTTGAATCAAAGCCTTTTGCATGACCTCCTTGGCCTGCTCGTACTCACCCTCGTCTATGAGCTTGCGAACCTGGGAGACCTTGGCGCTCACGTCGGGTACAACGCTTATGCGCCCCTGCCAAACCAAATCGGTGTGGTTTAGCAAAATCTGCTCCTGTCCCGCGCCTCCGAAAATATTCGCGCCGATTTTGCCGTTGCCGCAGAACAGTCCTTCGCGCCATGTTTCCGCCCACCAGCCTGCAGGCGAATAGCTCAGTAACGTGCTTTTTGTTTTCTTTAAGCTTGCCATTAACCGTCCCTCAAAGATATTTTATAATTGAGTATAACACCAACGAGGGGCAAAAGTCCACCGAATTGGTAACAAATCAGTAAAAAGATAACCTTAATAATCGCTGTCGTTTATATTCTGCAGATTGATAATCAGGCTGTCTCCGTTCTCCTGTTCGTCACAATAAACATAAACGTCCTCTTCCTTGATAACGGGCGATTTGCGTCGTCTGCGGAAAAAACCGACCGCGTGATACAGCAGATAGCTTACGCACAGCGAAAGCCCTATGCTCGAAATAATGATTATAGGCAAAAATTCCATATCGAAATCCTCCTCGTATGAAGCTTTCCACATCTGCATTTTAAAATACCGCAGCACGCGAAATTTGTTGTTTTTGGCGGATATGAATAACTTCTTGTTGTTTTACGCACATTAAAACAAAAAGGAGGTTCGAATTTTGAAAAAATACGGAATTTTTGCAATAGCGGCGCTTGCGCTCGCATTGATTTGCCTCTGTCTGCCCGTTTTCGCCGCGGAGGAAACACAACCAAACGACAACGAGAAAATAAGAGAAATAGTAAACACAATAGACGGAGTGGGAGACAGCAGAGCATTCGCTTACGGAGACTGCGTGCTTGTCGCCGTGAGAACCAAAGGCGTTTACCTCAAGAGCTTTGAAACCGAGCTTTCAAAAATAGCGGAAACAAAAATAAAGGAAACCTTTCCGCAATATACAAACGTAAAGCTCACGACCTCGCTCAAAGCGTTCAGGACATTGGACCGCATCAACAGATTGTTGGAAAAAGGAAAATCCCTTGACGAAATAGATTTGCCTTTTGACCTCGAAATGCAAACCCGCCCCGCACCCGCGCCCGAGCACGGTCGCGACAAGGTAAAGCCCCCCGTTGCAAAACAATATTAAAGGTTAAATGAAATGCGCCGAAAAGACTCGGCGCATTTTTCTTTAATGAGTCAATCTCTGTAATCGACGACGTTGTTGCCGTTGTTCCACAGCTTGTCGAGCTGATAAAACTCCCGCGTCTCGTGATGAAATATATGCACGACTACGTTCAGATAGTCGATAACAATCCACCGTCCTGTTTCCGCGCCCTCCTTCCTGCGGGCGAAAACGCCGTTCTCCTCCATTTTTTCCTCGAGGTTTTCGCAAAGCGCCTTGACCTGCGGCATACTCCTGCCGCTGCACACGATAAAATAATCGGTTATGTCCGTCATGCCGACAACCTCGATGATTTTGATATCCACCGCCTTTTTTTCCGCAAGCGTTTTGCAGGCAAGTTCAACTATTTGTTTGTCGTTAAGTTCCATTTATTTCTCCTGTTTTTTATTGCAATGATAATATTCCATCGCCCTGCGCGTCATCTCGTCCACGTTATGCTCTCCGTGCTTCATGCAGGCTATGCGGTAGGTCTGGCTCAGAACGGTGACGAATGCTTCGTCCAGGTCGCTCAAGGCAAGGCGATAATTGGATTCAAGCTCCGGATAGCTTCTGGTAAGCTCCACCTTGTCGGCAACGAAAACAAGCTTGTCGAGCTGCGTCATTGCCGGACGGCAGGTAGTGTGAAAGCGTATGGCGTCGAGAATTTTGCCCTCAGTAACTCCAAACTCGCGCTCGGCCACCTTTACGCCCAAGCCGCAGTGCACTATTGGCGGAAGCAGCTTTTCCGGGTTGTCGAAGCCGTAATGCTTCCACCTCGAAAAAGGAATATTTTTTGCGCAGTCATGAAGCAGGCAGGCAACGAACACATCCCTTTCGTCCAAATCGGTTTTTCTGGCTATTTCCAGTCCCGCAAGCACCACATTGTAGGTGTGCAAAAATCTTTCCCTGCTTTGCAGGCGAGACAGCTTTTCCGTCATCGGCTTGAAATCGCAATAAAGTCCTTTTGTTTTTATATACTCGTCAACCGAATGAGGCACAAGCTCCGAATTGTCAAAGCCGAAATTGTAGTTTACCCTCACAAGCGTAGAAGAAACATCGCATAGCGGCATTTGCACAAGCTCTATTTTTGTTCGGAAGATTTCCTCCGTTTGCCTGATTTGCTCCGCAAGATTTATTCCCCTTCTGGCAGCTACTGCAAGACGACAATTTTTCAAAATTTTTTCGGGAAAACGCCAGGTGGTAAAATCCCTGAGGCTGTCCCCCCCGATAACGAAAATCAGGTCGTCGTCGGGATAAACCGCCTTTAGCTTTGCCATAGTCTCGTAAGTGTAGCTCTTTCCGCCGCCCTTAAGCTCGGTGTCGTCCAGGCTCACTTTGTCCACCTTTTCGAAGGCAAGACGCGTCATTTCCCCCCTGTCCTGTTTGGACACGCCGCAAAACTTGTGCGGCGGGGAGGAGTTCGGCATAATCAGAACTCTGTCCGCTTCAAGTCCGTCGCGCGCGCCTATTGCAAGCTCAATATGTCCGTTGTGCGGGGGAGAAAAGGTCCCTCCGATGACTGCCGTTCTCATTTATTATATTATAGCGCAAAAAGTCCGTTTTGTTAAGCGTAATTTGGCAATAATCATACAAGAGGTTTTTTATGTCCCGTTTTATCAATATTATACTTATCTCATCGGGCGTTTTCGGGCTGGTCTTTACATGGACCTACTATTACGTCAAAATACTGTGGGTTGCCTACGTTGCGGGAATCGGACTGGCTTTTGTTGTCGGAGTCGTGCTTTTCTGGATAAGCGGCTCCAACAAAACCCGCAAAGAAAAAAAGAAGGAGGACAAAAAAAAGGTCGCAGCTTTGAAGCTCAAGCTGATAATGGACAGCGATTCTCCCGACGTTTTCGAGGAAACCTTCAGAAAAAACGGTTACAGAGTGGACAGCGTCAACTCACGCAGCTTCGTAGCAAAAAAGGATGACGGTATTTTCGTGCATGTCAATTTTTCTTTCAAAAAGCTGACTGATCAGGACATTGTCGCGCCCTTAAAGCTTGCGGCTCACTACGACTGCCCCAAGCTTTACGTTTTCTGCGCCGATTTTGACGCGTCGGCAAAAGAGCTGTGCAAAATCGTAAAAAAAGAAATTTGCCTCGCGGAAATAAACGAAACCTACCGTTTTCTCAAAAAACACGGCACTCTTCCCGAGCTTAAGGACGCCGAAAGCATAAAAAAGCCCGCATCGAAAATTTTGTATTTCGCTCTTAACAAAAAACGCTTCCCCTATTATTTCTGGAACGCCGTTTTTCTCGCGCTGCTGGCGCAAATCACTTTTTTTCCACTTTACAATCTGATAATAGCCTCCGTTATGCTGGTTCTCGCGATATATTCAAAATTCAACAAACGATTCAATCCCGACACCGATCTCATGTCCATCTGAATCAATAGCCGTATTTCGCAAACATAGACGCCACCGACGGACCGGTGCCGCTTCGGTTAAGACGTTTGAGCAGAAACAGATTTTGTGGGGATTTGACGCAGTTTATCCCCTCGTTGCAGGTCAGACTCATTTCATATCCTAGACGCTTTATGACCTGCTCGCTTTCCGCGCAGTATGCTCCAAACGGATAGGCATAGACGCGCGGCTTGACGCCTGCCCCCCTAAGCCCCTTTTCCAGCAGTCTGGTATCCTTTTCAAACATTTCGCGGTAAGCATCCTTGTCCTCGTATTTTTTTATTTTCACGCCTTGCCGCGCGCCGAAATGATGCAGATTGTATGAATGGGCGGCGATTTCTACATATTTGCTTCGATTTATTTCCGCAACGTCCTCGAAGTCGAAATAAGTGTAAGTCTTGCTCACCTTGGGGTTGTTCTTGTTCAGCTTCGTATACTCCCCCACAATCGCGAAAAGCGCCGGAAATTTGTATTTTTCCAGCAGAGGCATGGCATAAGTTTTGTTGAAATAATATCCGTCGTCAAAAGTAAGCATAACGCTTTTTTCGGGCAGGGCAATTCCGTTTTTCACGCTGTCGATAACTACGGACGCGCTCAGTACATTGTAGCCGTTTTCCTTGAGAAATTTAAAATCGCTTTCGAGACTCCCCGCGCGTATAACGTAGGTTGACGCCTTGTAGCTGTCGGGCACGGTGTTGTGATACATAATCACTGCGAGATTTTTTCCGCCGTTCTGAGACGCGCGTACATCGGGCCGGACAAAAAAACAAGCCGCAAAAGCCGTAAACGCGCACAGCAGAAGCACAAACACTCTTTTCATAGTTTAGTTGTGCGTATTGAAATTTTTTTTATACGTGAAAAGGACGCCTGTCGGCGTCCTTTTTGTAAATTCAGCTGTTCTTGAAAATAAAGCCGAGTATGACGGAAACCAGCTCGTTTGGCTTTTCGAAAATAGCGACGTGTCCGCACTCGGGAAGCACTACGTACTCCGAGCCTTTGATGTTTCTGTGCATAATCATCGACATGGCAGGCGGCTTCAATATATCGTTTTCACCGCATATAATAAGCGTCGGACAACGAATTTCTTTAAGCTCGGAGGTGAAATCGAGGTCGTTGCAAAACGTGTCGTACAATATTTTCTGACCATCGTAATAATCCTTTCCGACAAGCTTGCACGCCTTAGCCCGCTTTTCAAGCATTTGCCTGTTCTCGGCAATAAACTTGTTGCCGTAAATGCTGGGCGCCATGCCCCAGAAAAACTTTTCTCCGTCTCCGCAGTCGGCAAGGGTTTTCCAGCTTGACACGAAACAGCGCGAAATATCGTCCACCTCGCTAACCGAATCTATGATGCTCAGGGTTTTCACGAAATCCGGATACATCATTGCGAATTTCATGCCTACCTCTCCGCCGTACGAGGTTCCGATTATATGCACTTCTTTGACATTGAGGCTGTCGAAAAGAGCCTTTGCCTGACGGCAATGCTCCTCGAAGGAATACATTTCCTTCGCCGGCTTGTCGGATTTCATCTGTCCCATAAAATCGTGCAGAACGATTTTGAATCCGAGCTTTTCGAAACCGGGCAGCATACCGTACCAGCTGTTGGTCGTTGCCATAACGCCGTTGAAAAACGCCACCGCAGTTTCCGAGTTTTCATTCCCCTTTACTTCGTAAAAAAGCTTTACGCCGTCAATTTTGAATTGCATAAAAATCTCCTTAAACCTGTTTTTTGAAGACCAAGCCTATTTCGTAAGCCTCTTTGGTAAGCTGCTCTCTGAATTTGGGATGGGAAATAGCAATCAGCTTTTCCACCCTTTCCCTTATGCTGGTTCCGCGCAGGTCGGCAACGCCGTATTCCGTGACGACGTACTGCACGTCGTTTCTGCTCAAGGTCACCGTAGCGCCGGGCTTGAGCTGAGGCACGATTTTGCTGACCTCCGTGCGGGTTCCGTCGGGGTTTTTCGCCATAGCCGTAGAGTAGAGTGCAATAAAGGATTTTCCGTTTTTGCTCTTTTGCGCGCCTATAGCCGTGTCCGCCTGACCGCCGCTGCCGGAAAACTGCACGGAGCCCAAACTCTCGCTGCAGCATTGTCCCGTAAGGTCAACCTCGAGGGTAGTATTTATCGAAATCTGATTGTCGTTCTGCCCGATGATATAAGCGTCGTTTGTATACATGCCGTTCATAACCATTATGCCCGGATTGTCGTCGACAAAGTCGTACAGCTCGCGCGTACCGATAATCATTGTGGTCACTGCGGAGCCTCTGTGCAGCGTTTTTCTGCTGTTGTCGATGACGCCCGCCTTGGTGAGCTTCATCATGCCCGTCGTGTAAAGCTCGGTGTGAACGCCGAGATGCTTTAGTCCGTAAAGCGACTCGGCAACGGCGTTGGGTATGCCGCCGATACCCAGCTGGATGCTGTCGCCGTCATTTATATACTCCGCTATCGTTTTTCCGATAACAAGATCCTTTTCGTTGCAGGGCGAATCGGGTATTTCGGGTATGGCGTAGTCGGCATCTATGAAATAATCCACTTCGTCAACATGCACGAACACGTCTCCGAATGTGCGGGGCACGTTGGGATTGATTTCCAGAATAACGATGTCCGCTCTCTCCATGACGTAAGTCTCGTAAGTGTTGGACAAGCCCAAGGATACGTAGCCGTGCTTGTCGGGCAGAGAGCAGTTGCCGATAAATATATTGCATTTCAGATGACAGAGACGCTTCAATGCCGCCGTAGAAAGCTGCTGAGGCACGTGGCTCACATTGCCGTTGGGCATGGCTTTTCTCAATGCGGGAGTAAAAAACCACCCGTCGACGTTGAAGCTGTCGGCATAAGCGCGATTGGTCATATATTCGAAATTTCCCATCGGCAGACAGCTGGTGACGGATACGTTTTTGACTCTGTCGGCTATCGTGTGCAGGGAGCCGAGAAATGCGGCGCCCTCGGAGGGCGCGAGCGCGGACACGATGTGGTCGTTGCTTTTGACCAGAGACAAAGCCTGTTCTACGCTGATCATCTTTTTGCCTAAATCCATTTTTTACCTCCGTTAGTTTCAAATTTATGAAACAAATTCATATTTGTATTATAATGCATGCGCCTTATTTTGTCCATAACTTTTCCGGCTTTTTCCGAAAATAATTTTTTACACAAACAAAACGACGCGCCTAAATAGACGCGTCGAAAGTATTGCCAATTCAAAACCGTTTCAGCCGTCCGAAACGGAATCTTTTTCGTCAAAATCACTAGCCGAGCCTTGCTCCCCACCGTCGGCTCCGCTATATTTTTTTATTCGGAAAATGTGACCGAAAACCGAATAAAATTTTTCAGGTCTGACCGCCAGAGAGGACAGCACGGCAACAACTATTATCACCGCCCCTACTACCGTCACGGCGCTTTCGAGCGAAGTGTAACCCATAGCCCATGCAAACAAAAACGCGAAAATCGACTCCTCTCCGACAATCAGCGATACGGACGGAGACGGCAGCTTTTTCTGTACAAGCACGAGAATAAAATAAGCAAAGCCCGTGCAGAAAACACCGAGATATATGAGCCCGAGCGCAACCTCTCCCCCGTTTGTGATTTCCGACATATATTTCATCTCGAAAATGAGAGTGAACGCCGAGCATACTACGGCGACGCTGACAAGCTGAAAGAAAACCCAGCGCGCCGTATCATAACGGTCGGCGAATTTTCCCAAGAGAAAATAATAAAACGCAAAAGCTATTCCGCCCAACAGGGACAAACCGTCAAACAGACTGAAAAAGAAGTCCGACATGGAAAACAAATCGTAAAACAAAGCCAAGCCCGTCAAGGCAATCAAACCGTCTATAAGATATTTTAAAGCAAATCTTTTTTCAAAAATACAAATCAGAACGGGCACGAAAAGCACAAATACCGAAGAAAAAAAGTAGCTCTTGTCCGTGCCCTGAGAATAGGAATCAAGTCCGAAATATTTCAACACGAAAGCAGAGCCGAGCAGCAAGCCCATAAGCATACCGTTTAGAGCTTCTGCGCCGGAAAGCGGTCTGCGTTTCGGTTTATTTCCCAAAAAGGCAATTCCCGAAAGACAAACCGCGCCGATTGCGAACTGAATTGCCAGAAGCATGAAAACGGGAACCTTGTTTTTCAAAAGCTGTTCAGTAACCACAAAGCTAATGCCCCACAGCACAGTCGTAAGCAGAAGGAGCAGAATATAAACGGTTAAGCCCTTTTTTTCGTTTCGCTCGTCAAGCATGTGTTCAGTATAACATCTGCGTTAAATTTACGCAACGCAAAACCGATATTTTTTTGCCGTTATTTGCGGAAAATACGTCAGGCGTATCCGTATTTTTTTCTTTTGACTGCGAAAAATACGACGGTCATAACAAGCGCCGCCAGCTCTGCCGCGACCACTGCCAGCCAGATTCCGTCAAGCCCGAGCGCAAGCGGCAACAGAAACACCGCCCCAACCTGAAACACGAGCGTGCGCCCGAAAGACAGCAGCGCCGAAATCAAGCCGTCGTTCAACGCGGTGAAAAATGCAGAGCCGAAAATATTTATGCCCTGTATAACAAACGAAACGGAAAACAATCTGAGACCGCGCACGGTCATTTCGTACAGTCCCTTGTCGTAGCTCACAAATATTCTTGACAACGGGGCAGACAAAAGCTGTGCCAAGCCTGCGAGGAGCAAGCCGAAGGAAATTACGATAACCAGACTTTTTTTGAACAAACCCTTAAGCTCTGCTTTGTTTTCCGCTCCGAAATGATAGCTGAATACAGGAGCGGAAGCAATCGAATATCCTATAAATATGGCAAGAAAGACAAAATTGACGTACATAATAACGCCGTAAGCCGATATTCCGTCCTCTCCCGCCAGCTTCATCAGTCGAAAATTGTAAAGCATACCGACAACGGAGGATGAAATGTTGCTCAGAAATTCGGACGAGCCGTTGCCGCACACCTTAAGAAAAATTTTTCCGTAAAAACCGGCTCTGGTCAGGCGCAGCAGACTTTTGTTACGCAGCGCAAAATAAAATATAGGTGTCAGACCGCCTACAACCTCGCTCAGTCCGGTTGCCAGCGCGGCGCCCCAAAGCCCCCAACCGAAAACCGCGACAAACAGATAATCCAGCGCCATATTTGTCACACCGGCGCCCACTATAACCCACAAGCCGACGGAGGTCTTTTCCGCCGTAGCGAAAAAACTCTGGAAAGCAGACTGCAGCATGAAAAACGGCTGGAAAGCAAGCAAAATCGAACCGTAAGTCACACACCCCTCCAAAAGCTCGCCCTCCGCTCCGAAAAGACGGGCTATAGGTCTGACAACGGCAAGTCCCAACGCCGCAACCGCAACGCCGAGCACAATCGTCACATATACAAGCATCGAAAAATAACGGTTTGCTTTTTCCTTGTCGCCCTCGCCCAACGTCTTGCCTACAATCGCGCTGCCGCCGGCGCCAATCATAAAGCCAATCGCGCCGGTGCAGATTACGAAAGGCATAATCAGATTGACCGACGCAAAAGCGGTTTTCCCCGCAAAATTCGACACGAAAAGCCCGTCCACAACGCCGTAGACGGACGTAAAAATCATCATCACTATCGACGGAAAAGAAAATTTCAAAAGCTTTCCGTAAGTGAAGTGCTGGCTTAATTGTATTTTTTGCTTCATTTATTTCTCCCAGTCCCCAGCCGCGCAGTTTTTTAAAATTTTTTCAGCTTCCCGTCCAAGCAGCTGCACGTGTTTTTTCGCCAGACAAAGAAAAAGATCCCTTTCTCCTTCGTCGAAACGGGAAAAAGCGCGCAGCTCCATATCAAATACCCGGTCTATCGTTTTCTTTACGTAGTCCTCCCCCGACACAGTAAGCCTGAGCAGCTTGCTTCTGTGGTTTCTCGGATCCGTTTCGAGAGAAATGATTCCGTCCTCCTCCAGCCGCTTCAATGCGGTGTTGACAGTCTGCTTCGGCACGGATAAATAAGACGCCAGCTCGCTTTGCGTGGACGGATTGTTTTCCCTGAGAAAATAAAGCAGCCAGAACGTCGTATCGCTCATGCCGAAAAAATGAGCTAATTTTCCGTAAATTTCATCAGTTTCCTTGTATAAGGAATTGTAAAGCGCGATAAGCTTGTTAAGACTGTCGTTCATTTCTCACCTCTAAAAAAAGTCCGATTTCGGACTGCGAATTGCATTATAGTCCGATTTCGGACTTATGTCAACAGTTTTAAGCATTTTTTCCGCATAAAAAAGCTGCGCGGCAGCGCAGCCTTTATTTGCCATCAAAATCCCTTTTGCTCTCTTTTGCGGAAATTTGCCTTGAGACGCTTTTCCGTGTCGAGTATGGTCTTTCTTATACGGATATTCTTCGGCGTAATTTCCAGCAGCTCGTCGTCGTTGATAAACTCTATTGCCTCCTCCAAACTCAAAAGACGGGGCGTTTCCAGCCGCAGCGCGTCGTCGCTGCCCGAAGCGCGCGTATTTGTCAGATGCTTCTTTTTACAAACATTTACGCTTATGTCCTCGCTCTTGGGAGATACGCCTACAACCATGCCCTCGTAGACCTCAGTGCCGGGAACTACAAACAGTGCACCGCGCTGCTGGGCGTTGAACAAGCCGTACGTCACCGCCTCTCCCGTCTCGAAAGCTACAAGAGAGCCCGTCTGACGGCGTTCTATCTCGCCTTTAAAGGGTTGATATTCCAGAAAAACCGTGTTGAAAACGCCCTCGCCGCGCGTGTCCGTCAAAAACTGGCTCTTATAGCCGAACAATCCGCGCGCAGGCACGGCAAATTCCATCCTCACCCTGTTGTTTATGTTGTCCATGTGCAGAAGCTCGCCCTTTCGCTCGCCCATGCTCTGAAAAACCACGCCCGTCCTTTCGCTGGGCACGTCCACAACCAGCTTTTCGACCGGCTCGTAAAGCACGCCGTCTATGCGCTTGTAAAGAACCTTGGGCGGACCGACCAAAAACTCGTAGCCGTCTCGGCGCATAGTTTCTATCAAAATAGACAAATGCATTTCACCCCTGCCGCACACCTTGAAGGAGTCTGCGGAATCGGTTTTTTCTACCTTGAGCGAAACGTCCTTGAGCATCTCCTTGAACAAACGGTCGTGCAAATGCCTGGTTGTGACGTATTTGCCCTCCTTTCCCGCAAAGGGACCGTCGTTTACGCTGAAGGTCATTTCCACGGTTGGCTCGCTTATCTTCACAAACGGTACGGGAGACAAGTCGGCGGGACTGCAAATCGTGTCGCCTATCGTTACGTTTTCGAGACCTGCAACGCAGACGATGTCTCCTGCCTCCGCGCTTTCCACAGGTCTGCGGCTCAAGCCGTCAATCTGAAACACGGTGACGATTTTTCCCGTTTTGGCAGCCGCGTCGGGTTGATTGAAATTGACAAGCGAAACGGCGTCGCCCACTTTGAGCGTTCCTCTTTCTATTCTGCCTATCGCAATTCTCCCGACGTAATCGTTGTAATCTATCGACGAAACCAGCATCTGAAAAGGTCCCTGCTCGTCTACGGTCTGCGGCTCGAAATGATTTATTATCGCCTCGAACAACGGCTTGAGGTCGGTTCCCTGTCTGCGGAAATCCTCCGTTGCAGTGCCGTTGCGCCCGGAGCAGTAAATAATCGGACTTTCAAACTGAGTTTCGGTTGCGTTTAGCTCCAACAGCAAATCGAGAATTTCGTTTTCCACCTCGTTTAACCGCGCGTCCGGTCTGTCAGTCTTGTTCACCACAAGTATCAGCTTGTGTCCCAGCTCCAGCGCCTTCTGCATGACGAATCTCGTCTGCGGCATCGGTCCCTCAGCCGCGTCCACAAGCACGAGCACGCCGTTGACCATTTTCAGCACTCGCTCGACTTCTCCGCCGAAGTCGGCGTGTCCGGGCGTATCCACTATGTTGATTTTCGTGTTTTTGTAATACACCGAAGTGTTTTTGGCAAGTATCGTAATTCCGCGTTCCCGCTCGAGGTCGTTGGAATCCATGACTCTGTCCGCGACGTTTTGATTTTCCCTGAAAATGCCGCCTTGCTTGAGCATTTCGTTGACCAGCGTCGTCTTGCCGTGATCGACGTGCGCAATAATGGCTACATTTCTCAAATCTTCTCTGACTTTCAAAATAATCTCCCGTAAAAATACCGATAGTAAAGATATTGCAAAAATGTCCTTTTGTCAACGATTTCAAACCTTTTTCGGTGCATAGCCGCAAATTTTTTATTCCTGCGGTTCAAAATCCACGCTCTGCTCTCCCAACAGAGCTATCAACCCGGATTTTGTCGTTTCCTCGTCGTAGGTCTGAAAACGCAGCTTCAATATATCTCCCGCCCTGAGCTCCTTGTCTCCGTCTTTTGTCAGGCGTTCTCCGTTTTGGCTTTCGGCATGCTCGGCACGCGTAACGGACAGAACAATCGTATTTGCAGGCCAAAGCACGTCGCGCACCGTTTTGCCCGCCACAAAAGCGTCCGGTTTGACCTCGAGCGAAATTTCGGCTTTTTTGGGCTCTTTGTCGTGAGTGGAAATTCTGATTGTCGTCTCCAGCACGATGTCGTTGACGGCAGGAAGCTTTGTCAGCTCCAAAAGCATAAAAGAAACCGACACCGAGATTGCTACAAACAACAGATTGTCCGCGCCGTTCATGGCTTCCAGCGCAAGCATGACGGCGGACAGCGGCACCCGGGAGGCTGCCGACATAAAGCCCGCAACGGAAAGCACAATGATAACCTTGTAATAATTTTCGTCCACGCCCCAGCCTATGAGCAGCTCTGCCAGAAGCGCCCCCAACAGCGCGCCCAGCGCAAGGGTGGGAATAAACAATCCTCCGGTTGCTCCCGACACGTTTGCCAAAGGCACCAGCAAAAATTTAAGCGCGAAAATCAAAAGAAGCATGAGCGGCAGAACGCCGCGCGCGTTTATGTGAACTATAAGCTCATGACCGCCGCCGATGAAATCCCGCGCCAAAAGTCCCGCGCCGCCGCACAGCAAAAAAACAGCAATAAGCTGCAGGGAATGATGAATACGCTTGAGTTTGTTTACGAATAAATGATTTATTGCGCGTGCAAGCAGCAAAAACAAAGCGGCAAACACGCTGACCGCGCAGCCTACGACTACAGGCAGCCACAAGTCCGCCAGCCCCAACGACGGCATTTCTCCGAAATGGAAAAACGCCGTATCCACGTTGAAAAGCCCGCCCAAAAGACTAGTTGTCGCGGTTGCGGCAAGCACGCTGGAAAAAACAACCATAAGCAGCATGGGAGAAAATCTTTTGTGAATTTCCTCCAGGGTAATAAATATCGCCGTCAAGGGTGACATGGTTGCCGCGGCAAAACCCGCTCCGGCGCAGCCCGTCATCAGATATCTGTCCCACGCCGCGCCCTTTTTGCCTCCGAGCAGGGAATTTACGCCTCTGCCAAGCGACGCGCCGATAAGCACGCTGGGACCGTCGTTGCACAGAGGCAGCCCGGCAAAAAAAGTGATTATCGACGAGGCAATGACGCCGATAAGCGTGCGCAGCCACTTGAACGTCACGATACCGCGCAATATCCCCATCGCCGTGGGTATACCCCCGCCGTTTGCGGAAGGCGCCCATTTCAGAATTATCGCAAGCAGATAGGCAAGAAGGGCAAGCGCGAGTAAAAACAACGGCAAATACCAATGGTTTGCGCATACCGCGTCATAAACAAAAACCGCGACCTTGTTGAGCCAATCTGTCATAAGCCTGAAACCGAATATAACAGCGCCGGTCAAAATCCCGCCTACCGAGCTGTAAACGAGACAGGGCAGCAAAATGTGCAGAATATAGTGTCTTTTGTTGTCCTTTTTCATATCGTTACCAAACATGAATAATATTCATTATTTTTTATTTTAACATTTTAACTGCATTTTGTAAATAAAACGAAATATATTTTTCTCGCAACGGAAATAAATTTCACCGTTTGTTTTTGACTTATATCAATCATTCGCTTGCAAAATCCGACAAAATAAGATATTATACTTGTGGGATTATACGATTATGGAAAAAATTAAGGAGCGGATGTTTAAAAGCATTTCCGGATGTTTCATTCCAGTAAAATTGCTTAACTTAATTTGCTGTTTTCTTAACGCCGCGTTGTTCATTTTGGCGGCGTCACAAAAAATCAACTCTAATTTTTACGAAGGACAGGAAATTTTTGTCATAGTTTATCTCGGTCTGGCGCTGACCGCAGTTGTTTTTGCGGTTTATTATTTGTTTTCCTCCCGAAAATCGTCTCAACCTGTTCAGACAACGTTAATCGCCGCACATTGCTTTTTGTGCTGCTTTTTGTTCTGGGAGACGCTCGAAGCGCAGTTATCTCTTTTTCTCGACTTGTCGAGGATTCTTTTATGCACGTTTATAATTCTGCTCAACGCCGCGATTTTGCAATACGAAGCGAAAAAAACAAATTATCTTTATCACAAAAAGCGCGCCCTGCTCAAAGCCGCAGGATTTCTGAACCTTGCAAGAGGAATTTTGTCCGTTGCTTTCGCCTGGCTTCTTGGTATGAGCAACAGCATTTTTTTACACTATGACAATTTGCTAAAGACAATGATTTTGGCGGTTGCTCTGATAGTTTTGTCCGCGCTTCTGTTAAAATCGCAGAGCTTGAAATACGACGACAAGTACAATGAAAAAAATTTAATCAACGTCTTGATAATCGTTATTTGGCTTTTGGATTTGGACAATTTGTTTAGAGTTAACAATACGTTCTACATCGACGAAATAATGTCCGCGCTGGTGAACATAATCGTAAGCCTTTCCGCCATTACGCTGAGTTTGATGTGCACATTCGACAATTTCGAATTCGGTCCCTTTGACGACAAACGCGGACATTTTTCTTTCTGGATAAAAAAATCTCTGACTCCCCTTTGTCTGCTTTCGGGGTTTGTGTCCGCAGCACACTTTTTTATTTTCCGAAACAGCAATGAATCAATGACCTCGCTTGAAAACGTTTCGATATGGCTCACGCTTGCGTTTGGTCTGATTTTGTTAATTTTCGCAGTCGTAATACATTTCGCCAAAAAACCGCTTTCCGCAGCGACTAAAGCGCTTGTTCTTTTGACGGCGGCAATCATCGTTGTTTTAGGCTTTATTTCATTTGTCAAGGAAGGTTTTTTCAGAGCCATCCTCGTCTTCTGCTTCGCATTGATTGTAGCGTGCGTCGCCTCTTTAATTACAGACGGAAAAAAGCGGAAAACAAGCGGCGACGCTGACAAAACGGGCAAGATTCGCGATGAAAGCTCCCAATCAAATATTTAATTTAGCTTTCATGTTTTGTTGTAAAACCATTCGAGGAGGGAAAAAGCGTGTTTTCAAAGGATAAAAAATTTCGGTTTGCGGCGGGTATATCGGGAATTGTCGGCGCTGCTTTGGGACTTTGGGCAGAAATCAATCTTTTCAACTCTCAAGTCAGTTTAAGTCCATTTTACAAAGGATTGTTTATTATCAGAATTTTATTGTATGCGGCGACTTTTGCGTTGTCGCTGTTGTTAAGCGTCTGGCTTTGCAAAAAGGACAAGGTTTTTGAAATCATTCTGCTTGCGCTGCAGGCGGGAATATTGCTGGACAACCTCGGCACGCCTTACGGCACACTGCGTACGCTTCAATTCGCCGTTTGCGGCGTTTCTATGGTCTTATCCTTTATGTCCGTGTTGTTGTCGGACGACTACGTCATAAACGGAGCGCAAAGAAAACGCGAAATTCAAGTAACAAACGGCATAATAAATATAATCCAGACAGCGCCGCTGCTTGTCGCCGCAATATTGCTGTTGAAGGCAAGCTTTTTGTCTTCGCTTTTTTTGGCGGCAATCGGCGCGGCATTTCTTACGTTGGCGATAAAGCTCATTGCTCC